>FTCV01001889.1_pt1 | contig 36670 bp, 25 predicted proteins | sample 1639691 | NCBI WGS metagenome assembly FTCV01 (sample SAMEA3914864, study PRJEB12502) | metagenome | biome: forest; material: soil | place: USA | collected 2012-03-12 | depth 0.3 m
ATGCAGGCGTGGCATCTCGAGATCGGTCAGCACTGCGGCGAGCTCTTTTTCGGCACGGAGTTTTTCCAGTGCATCGAGACCGTCCACGGCAAGCACGGCTTCGTAGCCGATCGCTGCGAGGTATTTCTCCGCGACTTTGCGGACGCTCAGCGAGTCGTCCACGACAAGCACCTTTGCGCGCCCCGAGCCACTCGCGCGAACCATCTTAGGACGGACCGGCGCTGCACTCGGGCGGGTCGATGCCTGGTTGCGGAAGTTTTGTTCGATCGCCGGAAGATCGAGAATCAGGATCACATCGCCATCGCCCGAAAGCGTTGCACCGGAGAAGAAGGTACCCGCGAGCAAGGAACCAAGTGGCTTCACGACGATATCCTGTCGCGTAAGCTGGTCATCTAGGAGGAGTGCGAGTGATTTGTTGGCAACCCGCACGAGCACGACATTGGCACGCCGTGTCTCGACCGGCGGCAGACCGAAGATTCGATCCAGCCTCACGAATGGGACGGTGCTCGATTCCGTGCGCCACAGCTCGCGATCGCCTGAAAGGATCATTCCTTCCGGACGCCAGGGGACGATGTGTTCTACGAAACCCAGCGGCAGTGCGAACTTGCGGCCGGCGACCGAAATCATCATCGCCTGATTGATGGCGAGCGTCAGCGGAAGACGGACCACGAAAGTGCAGCCCTTTCCGCGCACCGAGCGGACTTCGATGCTGCCATTCAGGCGCGACATTGCCACGCTCACGACATCCATTCCCACGCCTCGACCGGAGATCTCGCTCAGGCTCCGCGCGGTCGAGAAACCCGCACGGAAGATGAGGTTGGTAAGTTCATCTTCCGTAACCGGCACATCAGCAGAAAGGATCCCCTGCTCGATCGCCGTGGCGCGGATCGCCGCGAAGTCGAGGCCGGCGCCATCATCGCTGACTTCGATGATGACCTGATTCGACTCCTGGAAGGCACGAATCGAGACATTCCCGCGTCCCGCTTTTCCGGAACGCGCCCGCACATCGGCATTTTCGATGCCGTGAGATACGGAATTGCGCACGAGATGGAGGAGCGGCGAGTAGATTTCATCGACGATATTCTTGTCGATCTGGGTATCTCCCCCGGCGATGTGAACCTCCACCTCCTTGCCTTCACGGGTCGCGGCGTCGCGCACGGAACGCTGCAGACGGCGGAACAACACCGTGAGCGGAACCATGCGGATGCGTGTAACTTCATTCTGCAGGCTCGTGGTGGTCTTGCTGAATTGGTTCGATTCCTCGTTGAACGCACTGAAGAAACCGTCGAGTTGCGAGATCACCTCGGAGATATCATTGCCGGTCTCAACGAGCGACCGGGCCATGATGTTGAACTCATCGTAGCGATCGAATTCCAGCTCCGAGAAGCCTTCCACGCTTTCTCCAGGAAGCCCCAGCATCGAGAGATTGCTGGCACCGCCGCGCCAGCCTCCAAGCCGCTGCCGCCGGGAATATTCAAAGCGCTCGTGGAAGCTGCCGATCGCTTCCAGAAGGCGCGTCTTGCAGAAGTTCAGCTCTTCTTTCAGTCGCGCAATATCGAGGATCTTCTTATCAAGACGCGTCCGGCTGATGATGAGCTCGCCGATCAGATTCATCACCGCATCCAGTCGCTGGGCGCTGATGCGGATGCTCTGCGTCTCAGGCGATTCGCCAGCCACGGCAGGTGCCGGAAGCGCGCGGGAAATCTCCTCGGCTACTTCGGCATGCACGGGCTCAGCGATCGAATCTGTCTCCACAGCGGAGGTATCGTGGCGCAGCGCCTCTGCTTTGGCGGCCACAGCACCGAAAGCCGTGAGACTTTCGCCAAATGCGCCATGCGCCTGCAGATCCGACATCCCGGCGCGAATGCCATCCACCATCTGATAGACAAGTCCGGCAACCGCTGCAGATGGGAGTGCCAGCGCGCCTTCGACACAGGCTTCCAGAACGTCCTCGACGATATGAATCATCCGCCCCATGTCGGCGAGGCCCGTGCTGTTCGCCGCGCCCTTGATCGTGTGGGTGTGACGATAGACCGATTGGAGTGAAGCCACGTCCTCAGGGTTCTGCTCCCATGCATGCAAAGCCCCTTCCAGCGATTCGATATTGGTCAGTGCATCTTCATAAAAGAACGGAAGCAGATCTGCTTCGAAAGAAGGTGCGGGCGTCGCAGCGGCAAAGGGCTGCCTGTCACGGGCGACTACTTCATCCTGCGTTTCTTCGGCCAGTTGCTCTTCTTCCGCCTCCCAACCCAGGTCCGATTCGCCATCGAAGCCTGCTTCGTCCGGGTTCGAAAAAACCTGCGGGACATCCGCGATTCCGCCGAGGAAATCCGCGACCAGTTCTTCTTGTGATGGAACCTGAATCTCCAGGTCTCCAGCGGCTCGCACTTCTATTGAACTATCAGCGACGGCCCCGTTCGATACCGACCCGGTCGGTTCGCCATGTTCTTGCGTGCCGAGAATGAGCCCATTCAGTTCGCCGTCTCCATCACCAACACTGCCAAGGAAATCATCCACGATCTGAGCGTCCATGGGCGCGTGAGATCCTGTACGAACTACTGTCTCGCCAATGATCTCCTTTCCGGAACCGGCCGCTTCCATTCCATTGGCGCCCGGCCCTTCATTACCAACAACGCCCACCCACTCTTCGACAACATTGACACCGCGCAGTGCGTGAGCCTGATCAATGATCGCTGCGAGATTGACAAGATTCGCGGAAAGGGTCTTCGTGTCGCTCAACTCGGTAATGGCCGCATTGATCCCGTCCTCCATTCGATGGATAAGTGCCACAACATCCGCCAGCGGACTCTGGAGCTTCTGCTCCAGGCAATCTTCAATCACATCCTCCACGGCGTTCGCCATCGCGCCCAGCGCCGGCAATCCGGTGCTCCGCGCCGCGCCTTTGATCGTGTGAATGTGGCGGTGAATCGCCTTCAGGGATTCGAGATCGTTCGGCTCGGCCTCCCATGTGCGCAATGCCCAGCCGAGCGAATCGAGATTCGAGCGGGCGTCCTCAAAAAGATACGGCAACAGCTCGGGATCAATTTCCGGGCCGGCCAGTTCAGCGGCGGCAATCCCGCCTCGATCACCAGATTTCTCCGCCAATACAGGCGCTTCGGCTGGACCAGTGACGGTGCTCAGGAAATCGACTGCGGCACCCTCGACATCCAGCACTGGCGCCCCGGATTCTGAAGTAACATGAGGGATAAGCTCAACGACCTCCGGTGGCGCAGCCGCTGCCATCGCCCCAAGGAAGCCACCTGTCATCTCATCGCTGGCAGCAATCGGCTCAGCGGACGTGTCCACACTGTTGAGAAAATCGGCAACCGATTCCGGATGCTCAACTGATCCTCCTTCCGCCGCCTGCTCCGTCGAAATCAGAAACGCCTCCACAGCCTCAATGTGCGACGGGTGTACTTCGTTTTCACCCACCGCGTGGTAAGCATCGAAGCCGCCCTCTTCTTCAGTCACATCGGTGTGGTAAAAGTATTCGTTCCAGCGCTCACGAATGCCAGCGCTCAACGGCGGACAGAGCGTGCCCGCCGCAGACTCATCACCGCCAATGGTTGCCATCACGGCCTGCCGCAGGGTATCAAGGCTGGCGCGCGCATAACTGAAAATCTGGAGAGCACGATCCCACGCGGAATACTTGAAGGAATCAGCGATCTCCGCCAGCCGCATGTAATCCCCGCAAACCAAAGCCACCGGCTCAATCTCAACCAGTGCCGCAGCGCCGCGCAGCGTGTGGGCGAGCTCGTGAAATTTGGCGATGAAATCCAGCGCCGGCGGCTCCCAGATGAGAGTCTCGAGCGTCTCGGTCAGTTCATTGAGGATGCGAACGGCATCAGATTCGAAGCAGTCCCGCAGTTCGGGATTATTGACAAGCAGGCTCATGGCGATGGGCGGATGAAAGGTCGTCGGGAAAAGAATTGAGATTCAGAGCGCTCGCGGGCTGGCGAACAAAGCACCGTGAGGAACCGTCCTCGATGGGACGGAAAAGTTCCGGCGGCAGCACGAACGAGTCGGCGTGGCCGAGGAACAGGTGGCCATACGGCTTCAGGGCCGAATAGAACTGGCGAAGGAGCCGCTGGGCCGCCTCGACCGGAAAATAGATGAGGACATTGCAGCAGAAGATCACGTCGAGGGAACTCGTAGGCAGAGGCTCGACAAGATTCTGCTGGAGAAAGCGGACACGTTTGCGAAGCCGCGGATGCACGGCCCAGAGCTCACCTTCTTTCGTGAAGCAACGGGCACGATCGCCAGCCGGCACATCGCGCAGACGGAACTCCGAGTACTGTGCCTGCCGTGCGGCGGCGAGCGCCCGGCGGCTGACGTCCATGCCAAGAATCAGCACGTCATCAGCGCGCTCGCCGAGCACCTGCTCGGCAAGAATGGCGAGGCTGTACGCTTCTTCGCCCGTCGAGCAGCCGAGGCTGACGATCCGCTTGGGCCACGGAGCCATCGTCTCCCGCCATCCGAGCAGCACCTCGCTTTTCAGCAAGGCCAGCTGCTCGGGATTTCGGTTGAACTGGCTCTCGTGATTCAGCAACTCCTCGACGAGTTCCTGCAACTCCGTCGTCTCGCCGTCGTGTAACTCGAGCCGCCGCCGATAGGCAGCAAACCCGGGCTCCCCGATGGTCCGCATCCGTTGTACGACTTTGGATCGCAACTGGCCAAACCACTCGTCCTTGACCCAAAAGCCGTAGCGCTGACTGACCAAATTGCGCACGGTTTCGAGATCGGAGAGCGAGAGTTCGCCACCGGATGACGGCATCGGGTTGCTCATTCAGGCGGAGACTGGAGCTGCGCGACGAGCAGCGGCTGCTGCGATCAGGCGAACTGCGGCAGCTTGAACTTATTCAGCTCGCTGTTGAGCTTGCCGATGACAGCATTGAGGCCGTCGGTCGATTGCTTGGTTTGCACCGCGCCGACTCGGGCCTGATCGGCCACTTGAGCGACCGTCTCCATCGCCTTGCTCACGCCATTCGCACCACGGACCTGCTGCTTGCCAGAGAGGTTGATTTCGTTAATCAGCTCGGCCGTCTGGAGAGACGCCTCGCGGATGCGGTTCAGCGCGTCGCCCGCAGAAGATACCGTCTTGCTTTGCTCCTCCACCGCCAGCGTCTGCAGCTCCATGGACGAGACCGCTTCGTTTGTCTCGGCCTGGATGCCTGTCACCAGCATCTCGATCTCACGCGTGGAGCCCGCTGTGCGTTCCGCCAACTTGCGGACTTCCTCGGCGACGACCGCGAAACCGCGGCCCTGATCGCCCGCACGGGCTGCCTCAATGGCAGCATTCAGCGCGAGAATGTTCGTCTGGCTGGAGATTTCGCCGATGGTGTTCACGATGGTTGAAATTTCCATCGACCGCTCACCAAGGCGCTTGATCTTCTTCGCTAGGCCTTGCACGTCGTCACGGAGCTTCTCCATGCCTGCGACAACGTTCTGGACGGCACGATTGCCAAGGTCTGCCGCATCCTGCGCACGTTTGGCGGCCTCGGTTGCGGTATTGGCGTTGTTGGAGACGGCCTCGATATTGGCGGACATCTCCTGCACAGCCGATGTGGTATTCACGATTTCGGACGCCTGCTTCTCAGCACCTTGCGCGAGCTGCTCGGAGGACGCCTGGATCTGAGTGGCCGAAGTTCCGACCTGCACGGTCACCTCGCGGACCTTGCCAAGGAGTTCGCTGATGTTTTCCAACATCAGGTTCGTAGCGTCGGCCACGTTGCCAAGCTGGCCCTCAGTTACCTTCACCCGGACACGGAGGTCGCCATCGGATGCGTCGCTGATCTTTGTCAGCAATTCGCCAATGCCTGACTGAAGGGTGCGGTACTCCGAAGCAATCCGCCGTTCGGCCGCCACCAGGTTTTCAACCATGAGATTGAAGCTGCCAGCCATCGTTCCCAGTTCGTCAGTACCAAGATCCGCTGCGCGCACTTCATTGTCGCCGGAACCAAGTTTCTGCGCGACTTCGCCAAGGTGCACAATGCGGCGGACGATCCGCTGTTGGAACCAGCGAGTAAGACCGGCCAGGGCTGCAACTGTGAGCAAGCCAAGGCCAATGACCGTCCAAAGGTCCATGTTTGCCTGATAGTGCACGTCGGCCTGGTTGGTAGCGGTCAGCTTGTCGGTTGCGGCGCTGAGCGCAACGAGCGCATCGACCGGCTGCGAAGCGATGGTGTGCCACTTATCAACGGTGACTGGATAATTTACCTTCTGGCCATCTGCGAGATTCTCATTGCGCCCTGCGGCGATGATCGCTGCGCGAGTCGTCTTTGCAGCGCCATCGAGGGCAGCACGTACCGCAGCGACCGCCTGGCGGACTTCCTCCGGCGTGGACTTCTGGTTTGCGTGCTGTTCCAGCGCGGAGATTTCGAGTTCGAGCTGATCCTGATAGGTATTGATCTGCTGGAGCAGTTCGTCCGTGATCGGCTCCCGTTTCACGATCACTTTGGCAACGAAGCTACGCAGCAGCGTGGTGTACTCGGTGGCATTGAAGATCGAGTCACCGACCGTCGTATTTTCATAGACGATACGTCCGAGAGCATCGACCGGGAAGAAGCATTGAGCCTCGAGCTCGACCGCTTTGTCGAAAGACTCGATGCAGAGGTTATCCCACTCGGTATCGGAAATATTCCCAGCGTCAACATGCGCACGAGCAGCAACGATCTTCGCCTGATTCGCCTTCACCTGCTCGTAGAGGCTCTCGATATCGGGATCGGTCTTCTTGAGGATGGGGACGAGCTTGTCCAGATAGACGCGCGCATGAGCGAACGCGTCGTCGCCTTCCTTGCGGGCCTTGTCATTTTCAGGCTTGAGGGCGAGGGCCGACTGCGTGCCCTGATCGAGCAGCAGAATCACGCCCGTGTCACGTTCGGAAGTAAGCCTGTCCAGGTAACGGTGAAGGTTCAAGCTGACCTGGCCCGCGAGGTCGAGACGCGTTACCGAAGCGCGGTCCTTAAGACCTGCACGGATGGCAACCTGCGCCAGAAATGCAAGCACCACCGCCGTCAAGGCGATGGCAACGTAAAGCTGAAGGCGGACCGAAGACCGCAGCCTGGTGAGGAAGCCGGTCCCGCTGGATTTGGGTGCCGCTGTGTCGGGAGTAATAGTCATAGTGAGTAAGTGGGGTGGTACTTAGTGCGTTGGGAGTTTTCTTCTTCAGGCAATCGTGCCGGTCTGGCCGCCTGCCTGCTTTGCTTCATGGGGAGTGCTGGGATTGGAGGATTGGCTGACGATCTGGCTGCAAACGACCGAGATGAGCGCGTTACCGTCGAGCATGGTGGTGAGCTCCTGCCCCGCGCGAAACCAGATCCCTGCCCAGATGGGCGACTGGCCGCTCAGAGGGCTCGCGAGCACTTCCGCTCGCGGAATGTTGCCGATGCGCTGCACGCTATCGACCTGCACACCAAGGAGGACGTTCCCGCGGCGAAGGACGAGCACCGGATGACTCGGATCATAGGCTTGCTCAGGCAGATGCAGCCAGGAATCGACTAACAGAACGGGCAGCACCTCGCCGCGCAGATTCATGACGCCTGCCAGTGCCGGGTGCGATTGCGGCACGGAGGTCACATTGCTCTGCTGGAGCACCTCCTGCAGATAAGTCACGTCGATGCAGAATGCCTGGCCGTATCGTTGGAAAAGGCAGTACTGGGCGCTCACGGCGCCACTGTCCCGGACGCTCCGTGCGCCCGGGATTCCGCCTCCCTGCTGCGGGGTGGATGCAGTGCTCATCAGGACGGTTGAGACGGCTTACGAAGCGGAAGCGCCAAGCAGATTGGAAATCTTCCCAGCCAGCTCCGAAGCGCTAAACGGCTTGCTCACGAAGTCCGACGCTCCCTGCTTTAAGCCCCAGGAACGGTCGGTATCCTGGTTCTTGGTCGTGACAAAAATCACCGGGATGTGAGCCGTCTCGTCGTCCTTTTTGATTTTGCGGCAGGTCTGGAAGCCGTCCATCTTGGGCATGACCACGTCGAGAAGGATCAGGTCTGGCCGCTCGGATTTCGCCATCGCGTAGCCGGCCTCGCCATCGCTTGCTGTGACGACCGTATGGCCGATACTAGTTACGACGCTCTTCATGATCGCCGTTTCCGTGGCGAGGTCGTCAATGATCAGGATTTTGCTCATAAGTGCGGTGTGAAGAAAATTTGAATAACCAGGCCCTCCGATCAGGCAGCGAGCAACCGTGTAACCAGCTCGGCAAGCTCTTCCGGCTTTGCCGGCTTGAATAAATAGGCATCCGCGCCCTGTTTCATTCCCCAGAAGCGATCGCTATCCTGGCTCTTGGTGGAAATGAGAACGATCGGGATTCCCGCTGTCTCGGGATCCCTTTTGAGGCGCCGGCAAACACTAAATCCATCGGCCTTCGGCAAGACGACATCCAGGAGGATCAAGTCGGGCTTTTCCGACTTAGCCATGTTCAGGCCGGCCTCTCCATCATTCGCTTCGATGACGTGGTAGCCAAGCTTGGTCACCGTGGATCTCATCATTTGGACTTCGGTCGCGAGATCGTCAACAATCAGGATTTTTCTCATTCGTATCAGTATGGGTATTGGGTTGGTGACTTACTGCCCGCAGTGGGTCAGTCAGGAATTGGCAAAGAGCCGCACATTGCTCCCAGCAAGGCCACTGGGCCGGCGAATCGCATTGGTGGCGGATTTCACAGCCACCACCAGCCCGAGTCGGACGAGCGGGAAGATGCGCCGGCAAAGATCGAAAGGCCGCAAGCGGCTCCACTCAATCAGCTCCTGCACGGTGTGGGCGCCGTCCATCATGCTGAGCGCTTCGCTCTCAAAGGCATCGAGTTTCAGTTCACCTGGGCGATAACTCGTTTCGCTGGCGCGCTGGAAGATAGCATCGAAGCTTGGAATCGCCGTCTCGATCGTCAGCCAATCATCAATCGCCCGGTAGGCAGCAAGGAGAAGGCTGGGGAGCGAGTAACGCTGCCGGTAGCCACGCCACTGCGAAGGCTGTGCATCAAGAGTCATCGTCACGCCTGCGGACCGGACCGCACGCACTAGGCTGGAAGCTCCTTGCGCCTGCAGCAGCGCCTCCAGATTAGTTCCGGCCGGCAAGGCATTCAGCTTTTGCACCGTGACAAAGAAGGGTGCCGACGTTCTCTGCTGTTCGGCGACAGCAGCTCCGATGACCGCGTGATCGAGAGTGCGGAACGGAAATGCCGCCCCCGCGCAGTATAGTTTCGGGTTATTCGACGTAATCGAAACGATCTCGCCTGCCTCGAGTTGAAGCTGGATCGTTTCATCCGCCAGCACCAGGCTCAACCGCCCGGTGGCGCGGGTCTCATCAAGGTAATGCAGCACACGATCGACTGGAGTGAGATCGGATGAGCAGCGCAGCAATGCTGGCGCAGGCTTCAGCTCTGGGATTGAAACGAGAACCTGGCAGAGTCGGTCCACCGCGCCCGAAGAAGTCAGGAAATCGAGGAAGTAATCCGAAGGTGACTCATCCTCCCGAGCCGCCTCGAGGCCTGGAATCGCCATCATCGGAGCCTGAAGCGCAGAGACAATGCTCCGGATGACGCTCGCGCGAAGGCGCTCGGGGACTGGTTCCAGGTTGTTACCCTGCGTCGTTGGCTGCGGTAGCAGCGATAGACTTTCACTCTCAATTGCCTTCGAACGGCCGGCTTTGGCCAGCAAGTGGCTCACAACGGCACTAAGGACATTGGGCGCAAAAGGCTTCGTAAGGTAGTCCGCGACATTTCCGGCGTTCTCGTAAGTCTGCCGGATTGCCGCTCCGTTTCCGCTGATCAGAAGCACCGGAATCTCGCGAGTCTCCGTGCGCTCCAGAAGCGCGTGGCAGATATCGATCCCCTTCATATCGGGAAGGATGTAATCCAGCAGAATGAGCGATGGCTTGAGTTCCAAAGCCTTCGACAGGCACTCCTTTCCCTCGATGGCGAAGTGCAGGTCCACCTCTACATCCTTCAGACTGATCTCAATTAGCTTCCGGACGGTAACGCTGTCGTCGGCAGCGAGAATGACTGGCTTAGGCATGGGCGAACTGCTCGTGAGGGGTTGAAATTTCCTGATAGGCGGTCCGGCAGAATGTCCACCGGCCTTCGTCGAAATGTGCGATCGCGCGCCCACCCGCCTGCTGAAACTCCACTAGCGAGGGCGCCCCCATTGCCAGAGTGTGGCTTACGGCCTTGCACTTTTCGTGCAAGCTCCCAAGCAACCGGGTCCGTCCATCTTCATCGGCACATTGCCACTCAAAGATACAAGTCTGCCGGCTATCCAGCACTAGGACTTCGCACGCCCTGGGCCGTCGCATCGCTGGCGGGTCAGCCTCTGGCAATACCGGCAGGTCCTCCAAGTGCGCGGCACTTTCGTCAGCGGGCACAGGAGCTACTGGAACCGTAACTGGATGATGTTCCGGCTCACCTTTCTCCTCATCCGCCGCCTGGGCTGCGGCCAGAAGCAGATGCTCCCACGAGGTATCTATCGTTCGCTGTGCAGGCTCGCTGAATTCCTTGAGCTCAAAGTCTCCACCTTGGATCTTCATCAGGCGGCCAAAGGCAGCAATCCCAATCGCCGTGCCGGCGACTGCGTGGATGATTCGCCCATTCTCGATATAGATGGCCGCAGAGAATCCGTGAACAGCGACATCGAGAACCGACGAACGCCCATTCATGCATTCCAGTTGGATGAGGTCCGCCAGACTTACCTTCCGAATCAGACCGCGAAACCCCGGATCCTGCCGGGAAAACAACTGATGCAGCGAGTGAAAGACGGCTTCAAAGCCGGACACACTCCTTGGTTTGATAAGATATAAATCCGCGCCTGCAGTCAGTGACTCCTTGCACGCCAACGCCTCTTCACAGCCGGTTAGCATCACCTTCCTGAGCTGTGGATACTGTCGATGAAGAGTTTTGATAAAGTGAATACCATCCATCGCACCCATGACCAGATCACACACGATCAAGTCGATCTTCTGCGTAGCAAGGATCGTAAAGGCTTCCGCTGTATCATGCGTGAGCAGCAACTCCCATTTATCCCGGCTCCACGGCGTGATCGCTCGGCGCACGAGTTCCAGAAATTCAAGGGAATCGTCCACAAATAGGACGCGCTTAACTGGGATCACGGAATTCACGGTTTTGGATTCCAGGTGAGCCAGCAGTCTTTCTGTCTCGTGTTGCTGTTCAATTTTATCTAGTGCTGTGTTGATTGTTTCCAAAGCCCTGGGGGAAACAGCAAAAAAGCACATGGGACTTTCCGTGTATTTCAACGGCACAAGTCGGTCGCACTTCAAAGTTCAGACGTTTGAATCCGAAACTAATGCATTGACTCAGGATAACTCCCAAAGCTGTCGATTTTTATTACGACACAATGATCCGCTTCATCCCCGGCTCAAAACCGGTCTAAAGCAATTCGTTGTCCCAGTCCCCATCGATTGATGGCAACTGAAGAAGCAATAACGTCAATGTTGATAGGGGTGGCAGGGTGGTAACTTCGGCGCAGAGTAAGGTCGAACTCCGGCCAGTCAACGCAAAACCTCATACTTTCATGAAATTTTGTTTCCCTCTACGTGGACTATCGCGTGCGCGCTATCCGGCGATACGGAGCACCGTTCAATCAACCGCTGTGTCATAATCCCAGGAAATATTACTGCCCTGTTATTCCTCAATATCCACGTCCATTCGAGGTCTACGAAGCAACCATCCTTGCCACCAGCTTCCATCAACCACGAACTGCCACGTCGCCACATCAACAGTCGCAGCCCTGCCAGGATCTGACACCAAGAAGCAGCGATGCTTTGACCACGAACGCTCATGAAGGCGACACGACATCCAATCACCGAATCAAACTACCGAACGCACTTACAAACCATTTCAAAATAGATTATGCGATCCATCTCACCACTTATTAATCGACATACGCATATTAAATTTACGCCCAGTCAATATCGCCATTCCTGACAGGAGCACCAATCACCACCCACCTACAACTTACCACAACACCCCACCGGAAATATTCTAAGTGACTTAAATTCGGAGATTCCTCTCCGCATCAACCTTACCGCGCGTTACATACAGCGGCGTTTCTCAAGAACCGTTTCGCATTTCAACGCAGCGGGACACCCACAGCCCCCCCTTTCACTCAAGCAATCCGGCAACGCCACGGAAAACGCAATCACATTGCGCGGGCGTCTACTAACGGCGACAGCCCGTCGGAGAGACAGCAATGGGAAAACAAAACGGGGCGCGCCCGGCCAAAGCTCGGCGCACCCCAATCTTGACAGTAGAAAATTGGTCCGCTGACGGATATATGTGACGGACTCGGAAAAAGATGCCGAACCGCGCCAATCCGCAGCTCCCTCTAGTGCTTCAGCTCACCAGCCATATGCGCCTTGGCAATCGCACTCTCGATTTTGGCCTTCAGATCGCCGCCCTTGGTGTCCATGGCACTTCCGAGCGGCGCGGGCCCTGAAACCGGTTTGCTCGCTCCGGCCTTCGCCGTATCGATCGCTTCATCCAGGGCTTTCATGGCTTCTTCCTTGTGCTTGGCCGCGCCCTCATCCACACCGGCGCGCCTCCGAGGACCGATCCGATGCGCAATCATGCCCTCCTGGCTCGGCTTTGGATTGAAATGTTTCAGCTCCCCTTTCGCCTTTTCCAGGAGCGGGAGAGGGTCGGCGGCAGTTTCCGCCTGATGAAGATAGTCGACAACCGTTTCGATCTTTCCGGGTTCAGCGCGAACGGAAGCAACTCCGAACAGCGAAATGACGGAAACGGCAAGGAGGGAGGGAACGAAGATGCGACGCATAGAAAAGTGGTGGGGATTACAACATCCAACTCCACGGAGAATGATTGGTTGCACGATCCATTGCAAAACTTTCGCGTCTTCACCTTACTGACACTCGATTTGCCTCTCGGGCGTTGCCATTTCAAGGGATGCCGATAGGATGCCGCGTTTTCCATGCGTATCTTCAGCCTTTTCCTTTGCGCCACCTCCATCGGACTTGCCGCTCTCGCCTCTTCCACCCCAGCCCATGCCGAAGCTGGGCCCGCCTCGTATGCAATTGCCGATAGCACCAGCGGGTTCATGCTCGAAGGCTCGAATCCCGATCGCAAGCTGCAGATCGGAAGCCTCACCAAGATCGCGACTGCCGTGATCGTCCTCGACTGGTCGGAGTCGAAACATGTCGACCTCAGTGAACAGGCCATCGTGCCCGATTCCGCAGCTCCGCTGAATACCACAGGCAATGGCGTTGGCTTTCATCCCGGCGATCGCTGCAGCCTCAAGGATCTGCTCTACGCCGCGCTGCTCCAGTCCGACAATCAGGCGGCCCAGACTCTCGCCAGCCATGTCGGCCACGCCCTCGGCGGTGAAAAAGATTCCGTGACCTACTTCGTGGCGCAGATGAACGCGCTAGCTCGCCGGCTTGAAATGCATCACACGCGTTTCCTGAATGCTCACGGCCTGGATAACCTGGAAAGCAGCCTCCCCTACTCCACCGCCCGCGACATCTCGCTCCTTACCCGCTACGCGGTCCAGCACCCGGCTTTTCAGTTCCTCGTCTCACAGAAGGAACGCCGGATCACCATCACGACTTCGGGCGGAGAAGTTTCCAACTATCTCCTGAAGAACACCAACGAACTCCTGGGGGTCGACAACATCGATGGCGTGAAGACAGGCACCACCCGCAAAGCGGGCCAGTGCGTCGCCATCTCCGCAGCGCGTCCGCCGGAGAGCCGCAAGGAAGGCGATCAGTTCGTCATCAGCCCGCGCCGCCTGAACGTCGTGGTCCTGGGATCGACCGACCGCTTTGCAGTCGCGCGCCAGCTCCTTTCCCACGGCTGGAGCCTTTACGAGCAGTGGACGGCAGCCGGCCGTCCCGTCAAAAACTGGAAGCCGACCGCCAAGTAAGGCCATTCCTTCGAGAAAAACCTCGGGGCACCCGCACATCCAGCCGGATGGCAGTTGCCCCGATTTTTTTCGAGACCTCTCCGCGAGTTGCGCTTATCGTGACTCCCCTTTGCCATGAAGTCCGAAGACCTGATTTCGCTGCTGCGCCACAACGCCCGCACTCCCTCGGCTGATCTTGCCCGGGAACTCGGCGTTTCCGAAGAATTGGTGCTCAGCACGATCGCCCGCCTTGAAGAGGAAGGCGTCATCCTCGGCTATGGCACGATCGTCGATCTGCAGAAGATCCGTGGCAGCAGCGTCACGGCATTTGTCGAAGTGCGGATCACGCCCGAGCGTGGGGGCGGCTTTGACCGGCTGGCTGCGCGCATCGCGCGGTTCGACGAAGTAAAGAGCTGCCATCTCATGTCAGGCGCGTACGATCTTCTCGTCGTGGTCGAAGGCAATACGCTGCAGGACGTCTCGTCCTTCATCTCGGAGAAGCTCAGCACGATCAAAGGCGTGCTCTCCACCGCCACGCATTTCCGCCTCAAGGCATATAAGGAAAATGGCGTGGAACTCATCCGCCAGCCGCGCGCGCAGCGGCTCGCCGTTACGCCGTAAAGGGGAACGGGAATATCACGGATCGGCTTCGGTGAAAGAGAATCACACCCCGGGAATCGGGACTCAGATCGATATGCAAGGCGCCGCCTCGGAGCTTTGCTGGACCGCCCACGCACGAGCCGCCGGGCGGCATTCGATCTCACTCTCCCGCATTTCCACTTCTAGTTTCCAAATTTTCTCTTTCTCAAACCCATTTCATGATTCTCAACAAATATATCGCGGATCACATCCGCGACATTCCGAAGAGCGGCATTCGCGAATTCTTCGACATCGTCGCCCAGGAAAAGGAAGTCATCTCGCTCGGCGTCGGCGAGCCTGACTTCGATACCCCCTGGCACATCCGCGAAGCGGCTATCTACTCCCTCGAGCAAGGCCGCACGCACTACACCTCCAATCTCGGCCTGCCCGAGCTGCGTTCGGCAATCTGCCGGTACGTGCACAAGCAATTCGGCGTCGCTTACGACCCACGCACCGAAGTCATCATCACCGTCGGCGTCAGCGAAGCCATCGACCTCGCGCTGCGCGCGCTGCTCAATCCGGGCGATGAAGTGCTATATCACGAGCCGTGCTATGTCAGCTATTCGCCAAGCGTCGTCATGGCCCATGGCAAGCCGGTGGCGATCGCCACGCGCGCGGAAGATAACTTCCGCCTCACCGCCGAAGCCCTCGCTGCGCAGATCACCGAGCGGTCAAAGGTGCTGATGCTGAATTTTCCGTGCAATCCGACCGGCGCCACGCAGACCCGCGCCGAGTTGGAAAAGATCGCCCGGCTGTGCATCGATCACGATCTCATCGTTCTGACCGACGAAATTTATAGCGAGCTGACTTATGACGGCGCAGAGCATGTCTCCATCGCTTCGCTGCCCGGCATGCGCGAGCGCTGCGTCTTCCTGCACGGCTTCTCGAAAGCATTTGCGATGACCGGATGGCGCATTGGCTACGCTTGCGCGCCTGCGCATCTCACCGATGCGATGATGAAAATTCATCAGTACGCGATCCTGTGCGCAAATACCATGGCCCAGGATGCCGCCATCGAAGCGCTGGAAAATGGAGCGCGTCACGTGGAGTCGATGCGCCGAGAATACGAGCGCCGCCGCACTTTCATCGTCCAGTCCTTCAACGAACTCGGGCTCGATTGCTTCAAACCGCTCGGGGCGTTCTACATCTTCCCAAAGATTGCCGGCACCGGCATGACATCGCGGGAATTCTCCCTCGGCCTGCTCGAGAAAAAGAAAGTCGCCTGCGTTCCCGGCCCGGCATTTGGCCCGAGCGGCGAAGGCTTCATTCGCTGCTGTTATGCGACCAGCCTCGATCAGATCAAAGAGGCCATGTCCCGCATCGGTGAATTTGTCCAGGAGGCGCGTCACAAATGAATCCATCAGCCCAGGTAACCAAAGCTGTCCTTCTTGCAGCCGGCAAAGGCACGCGCATGCGCGAGCTTACGGCGGAGCTTCCCAAGCCGATGATTGCCGTGCGCGGGAAGCCGATCCTCCAGCATATCGTCGAAGGTCTGCGGACTGCCGGAGTAACGAACTTCCAAGTGATCGTCGGCTACCGCGCTGACGTCGTGCAGGATTTCTTCGGCGACGGCTCGCGCTTTGGCGTGCAGGTCGAATACGCAACGCAGGTCGTACAGGACGGAACCGGACGCGTGGTGGAATTGGCCCGTGAGTTTGCCGCAGCCGATCCCTTTGTGCTGTCCTATGGCGATATCCTGATCAATCCGGAGAATTACCGTCGGCTCGTGCAACTTGATGACGCGGGTGCGCTGATCAGCGTGAAACATAACCCGGGTGAGATCACAAAAGGTGGCGCAGTGTTCGTCAACGAGCGATTCGAACTTACAGATTTGCGCGAAAAGCCCAAACCGGGAGAACCCACCAGCCCTTGGTATAATGCCGGTGTTTATACCTTCCGTCCGTCGATCTTCGACTTCACTGCGCGCCTGGAGAAATCGCCGCGTGGCGAGTACGAACTTACCGACGCCATCCGCGCACTCGCGCTCTCCGGCTCAAAGGTCCAGGCTTTTGAACTGGCCGGTGAATGGGCCGATGTCAGGGATCCCGAGATCCTAGCTGAACTCAACGCGCCCGAGAACTCGACCGGCGCCTAGTGTCCGGAGAGAGAAATAAGGACACTAAAGCGGCGGATCGTTACGCCGGTGTGGTATATAAACGGGGACCGGCGCAGGCGGTTCAGAAACCGTAATCTGCAGTTTGATTGAAAACTGAAGGGCCGGGCAGAACTGGCCGTTCAGCACAATCTTCTCGTTGGTGTTTTCGAGTAATGCGAATACCGCCGAAGCACTGAGGTATCGAGCATTAAACTGATCTCCCAGGGCCTTGCGAAAATCCTCGGCGACGCTTCTGGGTTCTGCGCCGCAGGCAACTCTTCGAGACGAACCTTACGGCCCTTCTGGCCGCCCTCATCACGGACTCCGCCCGTGAGCTTCATAATATGAATTTCGGACGGGACAGGGCCGCATTAGTCATAATTGCGGCGAAGTACCTTCCAAACTTGGCGCCCCAGCCATACCCACGCCGCTATCGTCCAAGATTGCCGATAGCTGATGTCGATACCCACAATACCTCGAGTTCCCGACCTCTCCGCAGGACGGGAACTATTCGCCCTACGGTGCGACTACTGTCCGGAAAGAAGCGCGTCTTCTGCTTCCTTATCTGACTTATGTTCGTTCAACTCGGGCCGTTTGAGCGGGACCACGACTGTCTGCTCATCGCAAACCAAAGTCACTGTTCCATCGGCTATACGCTGTACCCGGATGCGAGCATTTGAGGGAACGCTGCCGCCACCGGCCGGCGCTGCATGCGTGTCCGACGATTTCAAACGCGCCGAACGGATGAGGTCACCTTCTCCATACGTACGGCCGTTAATCACGGCCAGGGACGGTGACCCGAGAAGAATACTCGTTACCGAAAACATCTTCGCATCGATCGCCACTTTGGGCTGCTCCTGCACACCTCGTGCCTGATGTACCCAGCCAATCGGCCAGAACGGTGGACGTTTGACGCCGCCCGCGTCGAATGTCGAACGGTTCTTGAGGTGATAGCCGGCAAGCGAAGAGGAATCGTCTGCAACGGCGGATGCCACCGGCAAAAACGCAATCACAAGCAAAAGGGGCAGCTTCATTATTTAACGATGTTATTGACGGTCAGAGTGACACGCTGGGACTCGGGGTCATCGCGCATCGTTTCGATTTGGATTCCATCGATCTCTGCAAGCCACTGTTCGTTCTCGAGATCAGCGACGGCTTGGGCCAAGGCTGGAAATTCAACTCGTGGCACATCGATTCCCCACGAGATCTTCCGATACCCGGGGAGCTCTTTGTCCGGAGTTTCCGAATTCATCCGAGTGGAGGCCTTTTCAATTCCCTCCCGTTTGAAAAAGTCAGCCATCTGTGGCGGAAACCACGCCACCGGCGATCCGTCGGGAATGGATGCGGTCAGCTGCTTCACCGTAAGAGCGGCCTTTGGCGCGGCCACCTTGAGATCTTCTGTCCTTTTGATCTGCTTTTTAGCTTCCGCAATCTTCGGGATCAATTCTTCGCGCCCCTTGCGAGCGAGTTCCTGACTCTGCGAGAGTGGACCGAGAAGAAAGGCGAAGTACACCCAGATGACGGCAATCGCCATAAATCCACCGAGGGCGATTTTTTGAATCTCATCTTTTCCGAGTTGCATAGTTATCCAATCTGTCTGCGCTTCTTCGGTTGTGGTGGTGGCGGCGGCTCATCTCCGAACTGAAGCTGAACCGTAATCGCGAAGTCAGCCGTCTTGGCCGGCTGCCCATTGATCTTCACCTGCTCGTTCGAATCTTCCAGCGTTCTGAAAGATGCAACGACGTTCCTGTACTTCGGAGCAAATTGATCATTCAGCGACTTACGAAGCTCCTCGGCTAATTTGCGCGGCTCGGATCCGGCGGCAATCCCTTCCACCGTGATGGAACAGCGTCTTGGCAAGTCGCCACTCACGTCGCCGGAAAGCTTGGTGATCTGTACTTCCCTGGGCACTACCTGCATCAGCGCTCCGAGTACCGGAGCCCAGTAAAACCGCCCTTCGACGCGTTTCACCATAGTCTCGCAGGACTTCATCGAAAGGTTCAGTTCCTCTTCCTCTTTCTTGGCCAACTCGGCCTTTTTCTCGAGCTTCTTGTATTCGGCTTCGGCCGTGGAGCGTTCAGTCTCCATGGCGTGCACCTCAGCCAGATCGTAGACGTAGTAGCCAGCGAAACCCAAAACGATGACGCCCAGGCCCATCATGGCAAATTTCAGCGGATCGCGCCGTTTAATGGCCCGCTGCCGGTCAATTTCGTGATGGAGATTGAGAACAAGGGGCATGGTCAGCTCACAGTAAGGACTTGGGTCGCCGCACCGCAAGCCACGTTCAAATCCAATGATTCCCGATCGAAGGCCTCGCGACGCTGGCCCGACAACTCGATGTCACATTTCTCGGCAGCGCTCCAGGCTTCGCACTGCATCCCGAGTTCTTCTCCCATAAGCTTGAGGAATACCTTCGAATTAGCCGGACCGCCCGAAACAAAGACCCGGTCGATCGTGGCATCATGATGATGCTCGATGAAGCCGATCGAAGAACTGATCTCGCGTGTCAGGGTATTCATAGTGACTCGCGTATATTCGACCATGACTTCGTCGTCCTGATCGAGGGCCGAGATCACGGCGTCCCGAGTATCGCCGGAAAGTCCGCATAGAGCCTCGAGGAGAGCGCCGCCTCCGAAATCAATCGAGCGCACGAGCAACAATTCGCGGCGCATCCCGACCATCATCGTCGAACATGCGTGCCCGATATCGACGAGGAAAAAGGGCCGTTCGTTGAAGACATCCGGCCGGGCAAACTCAAAGGCATTGTAAGCGGAAATCGGAGACAGCTGGAGGCCGGCGATATCCGAACTCGCAGCAGCGGTAACTGCGGCGCTCACCTTCTCGATCTCCACTCGCGGCACTCCGCCCACGAGGTATTTCAGGCGGGCCGGACCGGGCGACGGTGCCGAACCGCCATTCGCCGGCTGCGAAGGAATGAGATCACAATCGAGTACAAAGCTTTTTACGTCCTGATTGAGAAGCGCCATCCCGTTGAGGCGAAGCGCATCGCGAAGGATGTGCGTCGGGGTTTCCGGTTGTTCGATGATACGAATCAACGCATCTGGGCTGGAAACACTTACCGCGCAGCTCTTGGCAGATCCCCCCATGTCCTTGAACAATGCCTTGAGCTGGCGTCCGAGCTCGTCCGCGTCACGCGCGGGTTCAGCGGGTATATGCGAACCGTAATTGGTCACCACCAGCCGATCCTTCCGGCGCTGGATGAGCACCGACTTGAGCGAATATCGCCCGATATCGACACCGATGACTGAGTTGGGAGCTTTTGCCATTGCGAAAACGAGAGGTAGCAACCGGTGTGCCTACCCCCTTCAAAAGACACACAATTCTCACCTCTGCTCAGTTCTGACTGGCAAATGCCCCTTCCCTGCATGGTCACGCTCGGGAAGCATTCGGATCATGATCAAGAATGCGAGCCCGGCACCCGCGACAATGAGAAGGATCATCGCAGTGAGAACAACCGTGCGCTTTGCGGGCCGGGCCGACTTGCGCTGAGCTCGGTACATCGCGATCTGGTAATCGAGAAATCGTTCGAGTTCTTCTGGCGTTTTGCCGGCTGGTTCGATTTGGTGGAGGCTTTTCATACACATGCAGAGCCATGCTTGGCACCACCCCTGAAGAGAAAGCTAATATCGCGCCGTTCCTGACCTTCCTCGGTCTAATTATGCTCGGGCAGTTGGTCGGCAAGCCGTTTGAAGGACGCCAGGTCTTTTGGGCCCTGCAGGAACCAGGTTATTGGGTAAACCCCGCTCAGGCTCTCATCTGCGGTGCGATGGTGCTGCGGTGGCGCCGGTTCTACGATTTTTCCGCACCTAAGCAGCCTCTACTTGCTCTCCTGGCAGGACTCGCCGCCATCGCTGTCTGGCTGGCTCCGCAATTTCTTCCCTGGCAGCTGCCGGAGTTCCTCCAGTCGAAGGGACGCTACAGCGGATTCGATCCGTACTTCTTCGGCTCGTCGGGCCCGGCCTTCTGGCTGAACATCAGCCTGCGATTCCTCAAACTCGTCGTCGTCGTCCCGATCATTGAGGAAATTTTTTGGCGCAATTTTCTCCTGCGCTGGATGATCGATCAGGACTTCACGCGGGTGCCATTTGGAACCTTTACCTGGACGTCCTTTCTCGTGGTCACCGCCGGGTTCACGATCGAACACCAAATGGCCGACTACCCTGCCGCCGTGATCACTGCGGTGCTGTACAACCTGATCGCCATCCGGACGAAAAGCCTGACTTCATGTATTTTGGCCCACGCGGCAACAAACCTGCTTCTAGGGGCATACGTCCTCTACACTGGACAGTGGGGATTCTGGTAAATCCCAACCGTCCGGTGCAGCCAACCCCGATCCAACATGCACAATAGTTTCACACAACAAGTCCTCACGACGGTCTTCCTTGGATTCGCCGCCGCCTGCCTGCTGTGGATGATGCGGCATGTAGTCGAGCCGGCATTCGACGAAACAGGCGCCGGGTGGCACAAAATGTTCGACAAGCCGACAAAGGCGCAGAAGTGGTGACGCGACTCGGCGAAATCTGTTGAATCGACAGCACTTCCGCACAGGCCGCCGCCTGAGTTTGCTGCGCCGCGTACCAGCGAGCCGGGCTCCGCTCTTTTGATTCAGACCGAAGTGTCCAGCGCATGCATTTCGGCGTGATCCGCCCGGCAAAAGACGGCGGGGAATCAAGCGTTACGCCCATCCGTACCCGCGCCCCCGCCTCATGCGGGAGCGCGGTTTTGAGCAGGCGCTATTCGGCTGGCGGCTGGACTTCCCTGACGACAGCACCGTGGGTGTCACTCATCACCAGGATCGCGAGCCGATCCACCTCACCAAGTTCGCGCGGACGCAGCATCTGGTAATCGAATCCTGAACCGCCGTTTTGACCGGCGGCGCGAGGCTGCGGCACGGGTTCGACCGCCTCGCTCCCGGTATTCAGGCTCGCGTAGTCGAACTTCCCGCGCAGATCAGTGTATCCATCCTTGTAGAAGCGGATCTGGCCGTTCTTCAGGCGAGCATACACTTTCACGTATGCCTTGGACACCGGCTTGCCCGCGATGGAATCGCGCAATTCGAGACGTCCGTAGTTCTCGGCAACCGCGAGTTTCAGACTATTGGCATGAAACGCCTCAGCCTTCCGCTGTCCAGCGCCGAGGATTTCGACGAGCACATTGGCACGTTCGAAATCCGCGGGCAGCGGGATCTCAAGCGTGTCGCGTCCTTCAGGCAGCTTCTGCACCTCGCTCTTGCTGGGCTTGATGATCGAGAAGCGGCCGGGATCCTGCGTCACAAACGGGCTACTGGAAAACAGGAACTCCGGATCCATGAGATAGTAGTTGACCGTCACCGATGACAGATTCCTCCAGCTCAGCGCGATGTGGTGATTCTCGATCTTGAAGTCGAAGGTCGGCTCGGTGGACGCCAATCCGCCCTGCTGCGCTTCGCGATCCGGTTTGCCCGAACCGGCTTCGGGCGCCGCGGCCACCGCCTTGCCGTCGATTTCATCGACCTGTGCCAGCACATCGCCGAACAGCTTCCGCCAGCGATCCACCGAGTAGTTCGCATACTGGCTGGCGATCCCCCGCGCTTCGGGCAGTTGCTCTTCGTAGAAGGCCGCATAGCAGCGGAAGTAATCGTATTGAAGCCGTGTCGGCAGGGCTTCCGGCGCGATCGTCTTGAATCGTGCGAGCGCTTCTTCCACGCGATCCTGTAGGAAGAGATAGTAGACCACGCTCATCTGATCCATCGGCTCCAGCGTACGCTTCCAGGACAGGATATTCAGAAGCGACTGATACTGATTCCGGAGAACGGGATTCACGATGCGGTTTTCCCCGCCGAGACGGTGCATGCGTTGATTGATAAGCGGTGAATACTCGAGGTGCTCGTAGGCCCGGCGCTCGATTGGATCGATGCGGACGATCGTCGTATCCAGATACGCGCCGCACTGATTCAGGAACTCATCGTGATGCCGGAGCCATTCCCGGAGCGGGGCCTTGTCGTTATGCACCACCGCGCAGGAATAGATGACGTCATTGTAGACGTGCCGTGCCTCCATTACTTCGACGAGCTTCCGGAAGAAATCCACGCTCTGGCGGGCACGCCAGGCGACCCGTGTGAGATCCGTCCGCTCCACATTGTGCGCGTCGAGATAGGCGAAAACCTCGGCCTCGCTTCCGTACTGCGACAAATACTCCCACGAAGCCGTATCCACCTTCGAAAGCTGCCTCACCACTTTGAAGACGGTCGGCTTCGCACCACCCAGCGCCTTGTCGTTGTAGGAAACGTGAGCCGGGTAATGCGGGAAGGCTTCAGCGCCGGGCGCCGGGAAGTAGAAGTAATACTCATGCGTCTGCGTCGTATAGGGCTCGAGCCGGAGTCTGCAGCTGTCAGTGGCCTTACTCCCCAGCACAGGCATCGCTCCCTGCGGAATCTGGGTGAGCATCTCGATCTTCTGCGGCGACGAGGTCGGATTGGTCACCACCACGTTCGCACCGTACACGACTCCTGAAAGGAACTCGTCGGTCACATACTTATCGAACCGCTCGTTCTCTTCCATCCGATACCGGTCGTCCTGGCGGAAGAAGTTCTCACTTACGAGTAACTCCGTCTGCCCTTCGGCGGGAGCCGCAGCCGTAATTTCCTTATGGAAAGCCAGCAACCGGCCGCCAGCGGTCAATGTGTACTGACCATGCTCGCTACGGCTCTGATTCTTCGGTGCTTCGAACGGCAGATCCAGCAAGCCAAGCGCGAGCATCATTTCCGGGAAGCTCCGGCTGGCCTCGGCCACATGCTGGGAGAGGAAAGGCGACTTGCCATCCCATGCGGCATAGTCGCGCCAGAACGCGCTAATCGGAATGAGTCCTTCGTTTTGCTGACCTATCGGCAGTTGGTAGTAATTATTCTCCGCCCATTCCTTGGTAGGACCGATCCGGCGGAAGAATTGGCGCACGACACTGCGGAGGGTCGTCGCATCTTTGCCCTCCATGAGGCCGAAGAAAGCGACGCTCTTGTCATCCGCCGCCAGCTTGGAACGTGTCATGGCCCGCGCTTCCATTTCGTTAGCAAAGCCATCGATGGCTTCCTGCTTCGCCGCTTCAGCAGCGCCCCGATCCTGCAACTGCCGCTTGTATATCGCGCCCCCTGCACCAGCTCCACCCCGGCCGGCAGATCCCGCAGGAGCGGCTGCAGCCGCGGTTGGAGCATTTTGAAGCCCCGGGATGATCCCTGCTGTATCCAGGCTGAGTGATTTGCGCATCTCTGCATCCACTTCCCCTCGTACCGTCCCAAGCTGGCTCTCCACCAGTCCATGTCCCTGAAGCGCGGTCTCAAAATACCGGTCGTCCAGTTCCGGCTGCGGCGGAATCATCGCCCACAGATCGCGCAGGTGGCGCGCCGTCGCCGCCGATTCGCCGGGAATCCGCCGGCCGAGCAAGGCCCGCTCCGCGATGTTCAGCCGGGCATAGGACCACGGTTCGAGATAACGATGCAGATCGTTCTCCAGCAGATAGTCATCCATGAAGGTTTTGTCCTTCTTGTTCCGAAGATACGGCTGAATGACTGCCTTGAAGAAATCGGGATCTTTGCGGGACAGGAAGAAGTTCAGTTCGTGGCAGGCAAACTCCGAGTACTTGGCCCTCTTCTCGTCCTCCTTGAGCTTCGGCCAATCGAGGATGAATGCGAACTTCGCCAGCGTCGGATTGGAACTCAGCGTCGAGTAGAGCCGGTACAGACTCCCAAGCGAATCGTAAGTCTCGAGGTCCGCACTGAGCACATCAGCCAGTGTGATCGACTCACCCGACGCGAGGGCCGTGATCTTTTTGCTCTCCGTGAATGCCTTCTGCGGATCGAGGCTTCGCGGAAGGCGCAAGTCACGCGTCCTTACAGGCGTTTCCGCCAGTGCAATGGAGCGCCAGACCGCTCCGTTGAGATCCTCCGCGTAGACCTGAAGATAATGCCGGTCACCGAGCAGCTTTTGATCGATGTGGATCACTCCATTTTCATTCGGGATGAGATTGTAGAGCGCAGAGGAAGGCGCATCGAGAAAGTCGATATTCGAACCAGCCGCGGGAGCTGCGGGCTGCTCCTGCGGCACTGCAGGGGAAGCAGGAGCAGCAGCCGGTTTGGCTTCACGATCTCCGGCAGCCCGCCGAAGCTGTTCGGCCTCCTTCAGAAGTTGTTCCGACAGATCGGTCGAGCGCACTTCCCATGGATTCAGCAACAGCCCGGGCCGCGTGAGCATGTTACCCGGATAGATCTTCGAGTACCGGCGATCGAGTATGTAGCGATACTCGTCACCAATGGCCCGGCCAGATACAAAGAGATTGGGCCGGCGTGCCGGCTCTCCCTCCCCGGGCGCAAAGCGGGTGAAACCACTCAATGCATCCTGGATCGGCAGGGCCGGTACGAAGTGACCCGCGATGAAGTGAACCCGCGTATAGCCATTCGCGTTACGCAATTGAATGTTAATGCCATCCTCAGCCGCCACCACGGACTCGATCTGCAATGGCGCAGGATCGCGGACCTGAAGCTCTCGCGCAGGCGAGACGATCCAGTGATCGACTGCAGGCCCTCCCGCGATCCGGATCGGTATTTCTTTCCGCCCATCGTCCCCGCGAAGCAGCAGCACGTAGTCGCCCGGCTGGAGTCCCTTGATCTGCAGGAAGCCATCGCCCACCGAGAGCGCGTCGAAGCGATCAGCCACGAAGGTTTCGCCCCGCTTTTCCAGAAGCGAAACTGCCTCGCGCTTCAGCGCTCCGGCTTCGAACCAAGGCACCGACAGGACGTCGCCTGCCTTGGCGTGGATCGCCTCCGGACGAAGCGCCGCATCGGGATCCAGCCCCATGTGGAACGCCGGCCGATTCGGTATCTCCGCGCCGACCACGTCGATCCCCGCCAAGGCACCCAGAGCGATGCGCCCGTGTTCATCAGTCCTGAGCGGCACATTGATCTGCGTGCTGAAGTTGCGGTGCTTGAATTGGAATACCACCTGGCGATCCGGTTCCGCTTCGCCGTTCTTTCCGAGTAACTGGAATACGTAACTTCCCTGACTCTTCGACAAATGACCGGCATCGGTCGCCTCGGTCTTGTCGATGCCATTGATTTCCCAGCTTCGCGAAGCCGACAGATCCATCTTCTCGCCTCCGGCGCTCAGTTTGTCCACTTTACCCTGCAGGGTAACAGTGAGCTTCTCCAGCCGGTTCGGCACCGTGATCGTCGTCGTATAATCCAGCGAGGCATCCAGCTTCAGGCCTTCGGCAGCGGTGATCTCCCGCGTCGAAGTAATGCCATCGAGACTCGTCGAGGCGATGATCAGCTTCGGTTCGTGGATCAACTCCAGCGGCACCTGCGTATTTCCCAGCACGAGCGCGGTCCGGATCGCGAGCGTCGCCTGGCGTCCCGCGAGCAATTGCTCCCGATCAATCTGAAACTGGGCATCCAGCCGGTATTCCTCGGCGTGATTTTCGAAGTTAGTCAGCGAGGCAAAATCGCCGGATGGGCTGGCTGCAATGATCGGCTTCCTGCCGGGTTGATTGCTAAACGGAATCACGATGCGGCGGGTCTTTTCATCCGGCGAATATTGGCGGCCTTCCGCCCAGATCACCGCGTCCTTTACCGGCTGATGCGCTTCGTCGATCACTGTGAGCTGATCTCCAGCCGGACTCGGATCCTGCAGCACCTCCCACTGGCCCTTGCGAATGAGCGCCCGGCTGCTTTTTCCGCCGCCGATGAATTCCACAATCCATGCTCCGCGCTTTCCTTTCAGTTCGGGAATGTCAAACGTCCGCTCGACGCGCCGGAACGGGCTCTGCCCGGCCGCGTCATCGAAGGTATGCGTCCGCTCACTGTTCGCGATCAGTCCATCGAGATTCAGATCGGTGTTCAGCTGCCGATTCTGGGTCAGGAAAAAGGTCAGCGTATTGATCTCATACAAGCGGACGATGAGCTTCGGCACATTTTTGACCGAGACATTCAGACTTACCGCATCCTTCGGAGCAAATAGCGGCGCGTTCGCGGGCGAGAAATCGAGATCCACGCGATCTTTCAGCGCCTGAAACGCCGTCGGCGAAAGGAGTGAAGCCCACTGTTCAGCGTTGCCCACTCCATTCACGATCTTCGCCTCCGCAAAGATCGGCTTCACATAAGTATCGCGAAGATAGACTCCATAGGGCTCCCAGGCCGGCTCATCCTTGAGTAAGTGGAGCAGATATTCACGAACGAGCCATTGATCGTCCCCGATCGGCGGTGCGATCAGCACCTCGCTCAAGTCCGCGTTCATATCGACCAATTGCGGGCCCGCCTTTTTCAGGTAAGCCGGGCTCACGTAGGAGGCATTTCGCGGCAGCTTCAGATACTCGAGAAAGCGCTCCTTGTCGTAATTGCCCCGGCTGCGGTCGAATTGGAGACGTTGAAAAAGGATATGCCCCTTGAACGTATTAAAGCTAGGAGACAGGTTTTTTGCGTAAGCCCAAAGGCGGTCCAGCCACGCCTCGTGTTCAGCCGGATTTGACTGAACATCCACGTCAGCGCCCGGCATAAGTTTCCGCAACCGCGCCTGAACGAAGGCATGATTATCGAGCAAGGCAGGAATGCGCTTTGCCAGATCGTCGAGTTGGTCCGACAAAAGCGCCGCGTGAATCGGGAATTCGCCAAAGCCCCGGCTCTCTTTCGAAGTAAGATCGGCCTCGATCAAATCAACGAGTCCCGGGAGATCCGGATGCGAGATTCGCGAGAGCAGCGCGCGCCGTTGCGAGGGATTCAACTGCGCCTTGGAACGCACGAGTTGCTCGAGCGCTGCGTCCTGAAATTGGCCGAGATTGTCCGGCGCCTGGGAGAGCGCCTGTCTCCGGAATGACTCCCACGAGATCTGCGCCTGATCGAGTGCCGTGGGCAGATTCGGTTTCTTGTCGCGAGCTTCCTGCTGATGATTGAATTCCAGGTTCAGGCGATCGCGGAGAAACGCGAGCGTCGCCTTGGGATCAGCATCGTAACCAATGAGTGCCTCGCGGTTTTCGATGATCCGCCGCCGATTGGAATGCGGAAACCGCGACGCCCACTGATCCATGATCGCCTTCAGCTTTTCCTTCTGTCCCGTGTTCTCGTAATGCAGCGCGTGGAAAAAGAAATACTCCTCGCTGCCGGGAATGAGTTGGCTGAGTACCTGTTCGCGATCGGCCGCCAGCGCGAATTTTTCAATGAAGCCAATTTCGTTTTCCGCACGCAGGGCGGAGGGAAATAAGGCCAGAGCAGTCACGGCAAGGAGGGAAAGCCTGTGTTTCATGCGAAGGATAGAGTGCAGGAGAGCGCCAGTTCGGGGCAATGCCTGAACCGGTATAAAGAAGGGTTCGAGGAGCATACGGAAGCGCCCCCGAGTTTCTTAGTCCGGTGGATAAATTGGCAGCAGAACCCCGCTGCCCTTGCCGCTAAGCCGCAGCCTTGCTCGCTTCCAAACGATCCAGACGCTGCACGAGCATGCTGAGAAACAGGCCGACATCCGTGACCACGCCGACCGACTCCAGAGAACCGCGGTCCGCGAGTTTCGTGACCACTGCCGGATTGATATCCACGCAAACCAGCTTCACCCCCGCCGGAGTCATATTTCCGACGCCAATGGAATGCAGCATCGTGGAAAGCATGAGCACCATATCCGAACCCCGCACGAGCCGCGAATAGGCTTCCTGTGCGCGGATCAGGTCCATCTCCGTATCAGGCAAGGGGCCGTCATCGCGAATGGACCCGGCCAGCGAGAACGGCACCCCGGCCTTGATGCACTCGTAAAAGACGCCGCTTCTGATCACGCCCTGCTCCACGGTCGCCGCGATGCTCCCGCAGCGGCGGATGGTGTTGATCGTCCGCAAGTGATGCCGATGTCCGCCGTGGACCGCCACCCCGCGCTTGAGATCCACCCCGAGCGAAGTGCCGAGCAGCGACTGCTCGAGATCGTGCACCGCCACCGCGTTGCCGCCGAGGAGCGCATGGACGTAACCCTCCCGGATCAGTTGAGCCAGATGCTCCCCCGCCCCGGTATGCACGACGACCGGTCCCGGCACAACGACGACCTTGCCTCCGCGAGCGCGAATCCGGCGGAGTTCCCAGGCAATTTGTTCGACGACCAATTCCACTCGCCGCTCGCTGGAAACGCCCGCGCCCATGAAACTGAACTCGTCACTCGGGCCGCCGCGTTCGCCACGGGAGTCGCGTGATTCAGTTTTGCGAATCGTCCGGATCCCGCGCACGCCGACGACCACCTGATCCCCCGGAGAAAGATCGCGAATCAGCCGACAATGAGCGCCCGCCGCATCGACGACGATCACCGCATCCATCCGCTGATCTTTCGTCTTAACCCACTTGCCTTTTACCCGCACCTCCGAGGGGTAGATCGTCGTGGCGTAAAAATCATCGGGCGCCACTCCTGCCTTTGTGACTGCCTGCAATTCCGCATCGCCCACGTCCTCAGCCGCAGGCACTGCCCCAAGATCGATCAACTGTGCGATGATTCGCTCTAGGACAGTCGACGAGGGCGCGGAAACCTTGATCTCTGCTTTGGACGTGCTCTGGCGTAATTTCCCCAAATTGAATTCGAGGATCTGAAAGCTGCCACCGCCATCGATCGTCAATTCCAGCGCCCGCTCCAGCAGCCCGGAATCGAGCAGATGGCCTTCCATGCGCACCACGCTGCTCTCAACGAGCGCGCCCGGCGCTTCCAGGCTGCGAGCGATACCGTCCGAAAGCGAAAGCGTCAGGCATTTCACCGCGCCACCGGATTTGATGAACTCGCTCATCGGCGCTTCCACGACCTGAAAGCGCTCCACCGTCAGCCGCCGCTTTAATTCGGTACCAGCCTTGTTCATCACAATCGTCTGCCCCACGTTGACGGCATTACACGCAAAGTTCACGGCATCCGGCTCTTCAACGACGATGCGTTTTTCAGCCGGCACGCGGGATTCGATGAGCCGATTAGAATTAGCGTCGAACGCCCCCGGGTAGTAGAGTAGAAATCCGCCGGCCAGCGGGCAAAAACACGTATCGAGATGGTAAAACCGATGAGTCACGAGCCGCAGGGACAGCACCTCGACGCCGAAGCACTCCGCAATCATCGGATGCGAGTCGAGTTCGCTCCGTTGCCCGTATCCCGCCCAGAGCACACCCCGCTCCGCGTCAAAAAGGGCATCCCCCGCTCCTTCGAAGGGAAGATCACGCGGAAGCTCGTGCACCTCGAAGCCCTGCTGAGCGAACCATTTCTTGAAATGCTTCTCCTCGCCACGCCGCTCAGGATGCAGAAAACGGCTGATCAGAACGCGCCGCCCGAGCACGAGTCCCGCATTCGCCGTAAAAACCATGTCCGGCAATCCGCGCTGTGGAGACACGATTTCCACCTGCGCATGCTTCTCAAGCGCCGACATCAGGGCTCGCCACTGGTCCAGCGCTCCCTCGTGCGACGCCCTGTGGATATTGCCCTCCATCCATGGGTTGATGACGTATTCAACGTCGAAAAAGTCCGGCGGACACATCAGCAACGTGGCGGGCGCGGTCATAGGACAATCTACTTGCGACCACCGCTCCGGGCAAGGAGGCCCGGTATCAGGGCGTCCCAGCTGCGTCCAATTCCAGCCCGTACCGAAAATTCCCGCGATTTCCTCGTTTGCATTTCCAGCCGAGACGCTATGTTCCGAACCCTTTCGCCTTTTCCAAGAATATGAACGTCGTTGTTGAACCCCTGCCGAATTGCCTTGCCACCCTGCGCGTGGAGGTCGAGCCCGAGAAAGTCACAGCCGCCAAGGAGAAGGTAACCAAGGAATTCGCTCAATTCGCAAAGATCCCGGGTTATCGCGCAGGCAAGGCGCCGCGTGCGGTCATCGAGAAGAAATTCAAGAAGCAGATCCAGGAGGAGCTCGAGAAGACCCTCCTCGGCGAAAGCACCCGCGAAGCGATCGCTGAAAAGAAGCTCCGCGTGCTCCAGCTCGCCAATATCGACGACATCCAGTTCGCCGAAGACGATCGCCTGAGCTTCACCGCGACGGTGGTGACGCAGCCTGAATTCCAGCTCCCTCAGTACAAGGGACTCGTCGTCAAGCTGAGCCCAACCGAAGTCACGGACGAGGAAGTCGATCAGTCGATCGAGAACCTCCGCGATCAGGCCGCCGATTTCACGGACGTGACCGAAGATCGCGGCGCGCAGATGGAAGATTTCGTCGTGGTGGACTACACCGGCACGATCGACGGCAAGCCCGTTCACGAAGTGTTCCCGAAGGCCGGCAAGCCGCTGTCCGGCAATGATGATTTCTGGATCAAGATGACCGACGAAGCCTTTTTCCCGGGCTACTGCGCCGCTCTCGTGGGCGCGAAGCCGGGCGAAAAGCGCACCTTCGACATCGAAGTGCCCGCCGATTTCCCGGTCGAGGGAATGGCTGGCCAGAAGGTCCACTATGAAGTGACGCTCAAGTCCATCAAACACAAGGTGCTTCCTGAGCTGAACGACGCGTTCGCCGACTCCGTCGTCAAGGGCAAGACTATCGCCGAGCTCCGCCAGATGGCCCGCGAAGAACTCGAGCGCCAGAAGAAGACCGACGTCGAGTCCGACAAGCGCAACCAGCTCATGCGCCAGCTCCTCTCCCAGGTGGAGTGCGAACTGCCTGCGAGCCTCGTCCGCAATCAGACCCAGCGCATCCTGACCGAGATCGTCCGCGAGAATCAGGCCCGTGGCGTCACGGAAGACGTGCTCAAGGAGAGCGAAAAGGAATTGGTCGGCGCGGCTTCGCAGAATGCCCGCGAACGCCTGAAGGGCACCTTCGTCCTGCTGCGCATCGCCGAGCAGGAAAACCTCCGCGTCACCCGAGAGGAAATCTTCGGCCGCGTGGCCGCCATGGCCCAGCGCTACGACATGCCTTTCGAAAAGATGCTCAAGGAGCTCGAGAAGCGGAATGCTCTCGACCAGATCTCCGAGGACATCGTGACTGGCAAGGCGCTTGATTTCCTGATCGCGAATGCGAGCATTCTGTCGGCGTAACTAATTGACGCGCCGATTTGGAAATCCAGATCAGTTCGATTTAGAGTGGCTTTATGATCATCCAACCCGACCGTCGTATTGAGGCTCCCAGGAGTAACTACTACATTCCGCGTGTCATCGAGCAGACCCGGAATGGAGAAATCGGATACGACATCTACTCGCGCCTGCTGAAGGATCGCATCATCTTCCTCGGCACGGCGATCGACGACGATGTCGCAAATGCGGTTATCGCGCAGTTGCTCTTCCTGCAGATGGATGATCCGAAGAAGGACATCAGCATCTACATCAACTCGCCCGGCGGCTCGGTCACCGCTGGGCTCGCCATCTACGACACGATGCAGTTCCTCACTTGTGATGTGAACTGCTACTGCATCGGCATGGCAGCCTCCATGGGCGCAGTGCTCCTGGCGGCGGGAACGAAGGGCAAGCGCTATGCGCTCCCCAACTCCGACATTATGATCCACCAGGTCTCCGGCGGCGCCCAGGGCACGGCCAGCGACGTCGAGCGCACGGTGGAATTCATGTTCAAGCTCAAGAAGCGCCTCATCCGCATCCTCGCCCACCACACCGGCAAGACCGATGAGCAGGTGAAGATCGACTCCGACCGCGACTACTACATGACGGCAGAAGAAGCCAAGGCCTACGGTCTGGTGGACGAAGTCGTGAAGAGTCGCAGGGAGCTGAAGGTCGCTGAAGAGCTGACCAAGGAAGCCGCTTCGGCGACTCCGACTCCGTAAGGAGAAGACGCCCAGGGGGCGAGTGAGGGTACAGAAACTGTAGGCAAGCCCGAAACTCGCCCTTGCATCTCGCATGCAAGAATCCAATTTGCCTTTCGTTTTTCTGTTTCGCTTTCCCCTTTTAAGCATTTAATTCCCACCCATGGCACGCGCTTCGAATCTCACCATGTGCTCCTTTTGTGGCAAGAGCCACGCGGAGGTGCGCAAGCTCATCGCCGGACCAGGCGTATACATCTGCGATAGCTGCATCAATGTCTGCAAAGGCATTCTGGACAAGGAACTGAATGAAGAAAGTCGCCGACAGTCGACGACGCTGCGCGTGCCGAAGCCGGTGGAGATTCGCCGGTCGCTCGATCAGTACGTGATCGGCCAGGAACGCGCCAAGAAGGTTCTGAGCGTCGCCGTTCACAATCACTACAAGCGCATTCTTCACAATGCCTCCATCGCTGGCGCCAACGCCGTGCAGATGGATCCCAACGGCGAAGTGGAGATTGAAAAGAGCAACATTCTGCTCATCGGCCCGACCGGCTCCGGCAAGACTCTCCTTGCTCGTACGCTGGCTCGCGTGCTCGACGTCCCCTTCTGCATCGCCGATGCGACTACGCTCACGGAAGCGGGCTATGTCGGCGAAGACGTGGAAAATATCATCCTGCGCCTCCTTCAGGCTTCGGATTACGACGTGAAGCGCGCCGAGATCGGCATCGTTTACATCGACGAAATCGACAAGATCGGACGCAAGACCGACAACGTGTCGATTACTCGCGACGTCAGCGGCGAAGGCGTCCAGCAGGCGCTGCTCAAGATTCTCGAAGGTACGGTCTGCAACGTCCCTCCACAGGGCGGTCGCAAGCATCCGCACCAGGAATACATCCAGGTCAGCACCGAGAAGATCCTCTTCATCTGCGGCGGAGCATTCGTAGGTCTCGACAAGATCATCGAACGCCGGCGCGGCAAGAAAGTCCTCGGCTTCGGCACTGCTGCCGGCGCCGTGGAAGTCAAGGAAGAGGCGGAAGTTCCGACGAGCGAAATCCTTCGCTACACGGAACCCGAAGATCTCCTCTCCTTCGGCATGATCCCGGAATTCATTGGCCGTCTGCCCGTTGTCACCGCCCTCGATCCTCTCAGCGAAGACGAGATGGTGATGATCCTGAGCGACACCAAGAACGCCATGGTCAAGCAGTACACCAAGCTGCTGGCAATGGAGGGTGTGAACCTGTCGGTCACGAAGGACGCCCTGCGCGCCCTCGCCGAACAGGCCCACCGCAAAGGCACCGGCGCCCGCGCCCTTCGCGCGATGCTCGAGCGTCTGATGCTGGATGTCATGTACGACATCCCAAGCCGCGAAGACGTCGCCGACGTGACGATCAATCGCCTCGTGGTGGAAGGAAAGCGTCAGCCAATCATCCGCCGCAAGCAGGACAAGGACGCCGCATAAAGCGAATCCCCATTCCTGCTCGCTAGCCTGGCTAGCTTCAGTAAAGCACGCCTCTCGGAATCCGGGAGGCGTTTTTGCATCCACATTCAGCACGTCAGTCTGCCACGCTGCGATGATAGATTTCCGTAGCGGTTTTCGCCGGGGGGAAACAGATTCAAATTCAAAGCGAGATTTAAAATCACGTCGGTGTGGGTCGCGTTGGTCGGGACAGCTGTCCGCAGCTGTCCCTGGATTTTGCCATTTTTGACCCGCCAGCGGTGTAGCGGCAGATAAGGAACTGAAGGGTTTCCTCACTGAAGGTTTTCCTCAATCCCAACGGGATTGAATCATATAGCCTAGGGTTGCGCGGTACGCGCTACCCTAGGTCCGAATAAAACAGATCCCAACCCTGTATAGGTTGCATCGATTGACCACGGTAAAGAACCTCGCCATCCTCGTTCCAAGGGTGCGCCTTCCGGCGGCCTCGGTTGCGCTGGCGCTGGGACTCGACGTTTTCCGTGGACGTCCATCCCAGTTGGACGGCTGAGGACACTTGCCACCCAACGCGGCTCGCCGCTGTGTCACTCGAAGGGGTGGATAACAACCGCACGTGGCTACACCATATATGAATCATTCGCCCGGCGTCACGCCAGCCGTTCATCGCAAAGTAACTTATGCATCGCAAACCGTCGAAGATATGAGCCACGGCACTCAACCGTTTCCTCGACATCGCAATGAAAGCCTTGCTGGTCAAAGAAAGGCCGTGCAGCAAGGCTGGCATGCGTAAAGACTCTTGCAGCACCTCCAGCACGTAATGCCGCCTCCACCCGCGCACAGAGCCGTGTAGCAACGCCGCGGCGGGCGTAATCCGGATGAACGAACAGTAGATCGAGATAGCCTTCGTCCGTGTAAGAGGCGAATCCGGAAACAATCCCATCCAACTCGGAAACAAACGTATGTAACGGAGCGATTCGCAGGGCCCACCGCGCCAAATCCGGCTCCTCAAGCGGCGCCCAAGCGGCGAGCTGCTCCGGAGAATAGTAAGGCGCAGCCAGCGTGTGAATCGAGGCCTTGTAAATCGCAGCGATACCCGGCAGGTCGGCTGGTCGGTAAGGCCTTTCAATCATATGAAATACACTAGCCATTAAATGCCGCTATTATCGAAAGCGCGAGCAAAGAGAGTTGCAGGCCATTAAACTCCGGAGGCTATCGGCATTGCACCCCCGACTAAGTCGAAAAAGCCAGAAAGAGAGCCCTCATTTCATCCTCCACCTGCGCTCCGTGGAGGAGCGTCTGGGCGATTTCGTCCCGGAGCAGCTCGCGGTAACGTTTGCGCAGACGGTGGACAGTTACCCGGGCGGCCCCCTCCGATATGTTCAGGGTCGTCGCGGCCTGCTCGTAAGAGATCGCGCTTTTCTCGAGCGTCAGGAAATCCTTGAGGCGCTCGAACATTTCCCCCTTCCCTTCCGCAACACACTCCAAGTGTAACAGGCCGATGACCCTTTCCAGAAGCGTGACCGCCCATGCGCGATCGTAAAGCTTGTCCGGGCTTAGATTGTCAGCCGACGTGCTCGAATAAAGCGTGTCGGCGCTTTGCCAATCCAACGATAGCGGAACCTGCCCACCACCCCGCTTTTGCGCGCGGAGCTTGTCCCATTCATTCGCAAGGAAGTGCTTCAGCGAGGCGAGAAGGAATCTGCGGAAGCGCCCTTTCTCGCTGTCGAGTACGCTGAGATTCGTATTTCCCAAAATCTTGCTGAAGAAGGCCTGAGTCAGGTCTTCCGAGTCCTCGCGGCTCCACCCTTGCCGCCGGACATATGCATAGAGCGGATACCAGTAAGTGCGGCAGAGTTCCTGGAGCGCTGCTTCCGCCTCGAGCGAGGCTTTTCCGCCGGCCGCGACAATGACTGTCCATCGTGTGGTAACGAACAGGTCGCGCGGTATATTGCTACCTGCGGAAGTTTCCTTCGAAGTCTGGTTCATTGGCTGACCTTTGCCGGTTGAAGCGCGACATTCGGAAAACGGGCCCAATAATACTGCCTGGCTTGAATCTGAATCTTGCCAAGTTGGTCGGGCGTGAGATCGGGAAACGTGGCCGTGATCTGGTCCATCGATCCGGGCCAGGAATGTCGCGTCGATGACGCCTCATGCACTTTCCCTTCCTTGTCCACGACGGTGATACGAGTTTGAAAATCGGCCGGAGCACAGACGGCATTGATAACGGTCTCGTGGTCCTTGGTTTCGATCGGATCCAGGAAAGAAAACGTCCACGTGACGCCGAATGGATTGTTGTTCGTCTCGCCCAGATCTTTCCTGTCGCTCTCCGCTGCGACTGTCCAAGGCCCCATGGCGACGCCTGCGCTGACTTCGACGGTATGTGCACTTTGCGGCAGAGTGGCAGAGACGATTTCGTATCCTATGGCTGGTTTTCCATCCAGCAGAGGTTCGCCGCCCGAAGCCCATCCGGCACTGGGCGAAACTTTCCAGTTCGGATTCGAAGCATCGGGCGGAAGGTCTTTAATCCGAAAGACGAATTCGCGTCCGATTTGTCCCTCAGTTACGCCGGAATGGCTGTGGATGTTTTCGAACTTTTCCTCAGTAAAGGACGATCCGTCGGCTCGCCACCAGGGTTTGCCGGTGGACGGATAATTCGAAACGGCGACGAGTTCGATATTCCCCTGCGGTAAATTAGCCTCTGATCGAAGACCGCCCGCTGCGGCTTTTGCGTGAGCAACCTTCCTGCTGAAAGTCGTCTGCTCAGGTGCCGCGCTCCGGCGTTGTATGGCCGGTATGATGATACTCAAAGCCATAAGCCCGACGAGGAACAACAGGAAAAAGATGAAGGCCAGCACGAGAGACTTTGTCGAAATCCTTGCCGCGCGTCTGGCCAGGGCAAAGCACCCCGCAGC
>FTCV01002833.1_pt1 | contig 36147 bp, 26 predicted proteins | sample 1639691 | NCBI WGS metagenome assembly FTCV01 (sample SAMEA3914864, study PRJEB12502) | metagenome | biome: forest; material: soil | place: USA | collected 2012-03-12 | depth 0.3 m
GTCATCGTGCCGCGGGTGCTGAGCAGGGCTCCGTTGGTTTCCAACTGCAGGACGTTCAGCGTGTCGCCCACGGAAGCGATCGAGAGATCCAGCGCCTTGAAAGGCTTCAGGAATTTCGGATCATCGGTTCTCAACAAAGCGAGGTTCGCTTCGTAGTCCACTGCCTCGATGGTCGCGGGAGTTTTGACTCCGCCTTCCGGCGTTTCGAATTCCACATAGTTCGCGTTGGCGACGAATTCGGCGGTGACGAGCACGTGATTATCCGGAAGCACGGCGCCGACCGCCCGACGGGAGTACGGCGCGCGTTTGCCCCACGGACGGAAGAAATCCCAGGGCTGATTCGTGACGTTCACGCGAACGACCGGAATCTGTTGATTAGCAGGGGCTGCGATAACCGGGGCCGGGGCAGGGGCTGCATTCGCTGGCGCAGGGGCTGCACTGCTCGGCGCAATCTCGGCGAACGCCGCTGCCGGCAGAGCTAGCACGATAAGGAGAAGGATTCGGCGCACCATGGGGTTAGGAAGCGGTTTCATCGAGGTTCTGTTCGGCAGGAATATTGTACCGGGATTTGATGCGGTCGTGGGCGGCCTCTACCGCTGACCGTTCCAGAATGAGAGGGCGGCCGTTGCCGATGAATTTGACGATGTAGAATTCCGGCTTTTGTGCGAAGGCCTCGGACAAGTCTTTCAAGGTCCGGATCTTCTTTCCGTTCACTTCATCGACAACGCCTTCGCGAAACTCGCCGAGGTAGGCGTTGATCGGATCGGGAAGAATCGTGCTCAGCACGATGATCTCGGGATGATCCAGGTAGATCTCCTTGCTCACGAAGTTATCGAAATAGTAATTGAGGCGCTGGCTCTGGAACTGATAAGCGCCCATCAGATTCCGGTTAAGCGGCTGGAAGAGGAGGCCGGCGAACAGGACGTAAGTGGGCTGAACATCGTAAGCGTTTGCCTGGATGATGAATGGAAAGGCGCGCTCGAACTTGGCGCTCAATTCCATCGGTTTGCCGTCCCGTAGGATGGAGAAGATGATCGTATCGCCGAGGAATTTGCGCTCGGCTATTTCCGCCATCATGACGCGTTCGCCCTCGATATCAACGAGGCCGTCGCTGGCCACAGGGTGACCGTCCACCGAGAGGATCACATCGCCGACTTTCAGCACGCCATTGCAGACGCCTGCGGAAGCGACGCTGCTAACAACGACGCCGCGATCATCGTCGGGAAGCCCGAGTGACTTGCGCATCGCTGGGTTCTGCGTGTTGAACACGCTGATCGAGAGATCCATGTAACGGTCGTAATGACCGTCCTCGATGTCCTTGAGGAAGTGTTTCACCACCGGCGTCGGAATCATGTAGCCGACGTTCTGTGCGACATCGCCGCTGAATCCCTGGAATGCGACGCCCACGACTTTGCCGTTCTGCATCACCGGCCCGCCAGAGTTACCGGGATTGATGGCTGCATCGATCTGAATCGTGAGATGCGAGTCCATGACCGAGTGCGAGTAAGTGCGGAAATCGACGCGCGAAACCACGCCCCGCGTTACAGATAGGCGATCGCCGCCGATCGGGTAACCATATACGTGGACTTCGGATTCCAGCTCCGGAATATCGCCGATCGGAAGAGGCTTGGTATTCGTGAAAAAGGATGGATCCTTGACCTTGAGAAGCGCGAGGTCGCAGTCGTGGGCGACGTATTCGACCTCTGCGATGTATTTGCGCGGGTCGTTTTCCTTTTCGAGAGTAAGAAAGCGGGCGTTGCTTACGACGTGCGCATTGGTTAGCACACGGTCTTTGCTGACCACCCATCCAGTACCACTACCGCCGCCCGTCGTTCCGGGGAGCCAGGGAATTCGGTAATTTGGCTCCTGGGCCGTATTGTTGATCCGGCAAAAGCTTTTCCGGGTTTCGGCCAGCTGCGCTGGCGCTACGACGCTGAGGAGAAGCAAGACGATGACGACTCGCAAGACGCGTTGACTCATGGAGGGATTCACAATGAACAACCTTTTGCTTTCTGCAAATTTATTGAGGCAGTTGAAGGGAGGAATCTGCATGGTTGAAGCGATGTTAGATGCTGCGTTGCGGCTCCTGTTCAATCGTGGGGTGCTACAAAAAGCAGATATACCCCTTGACTACGCGTCCTGCCGCTACTCATGCCCGACAGTGAACCAACCGAATAAGGCAGCTCGCCGGCATTGCCAGATGTGGTGAGGGGAAACTAAAATAGGAGAGCGGCGATTGGCACAAACCGCCGCTCTCCTTTGAACGGTTAGAACGTGTGGACGAACAAGCCGGACCGCAGCTTCGGCTCGAACCACGTGCTCTTCGGCGGCATGATCTGCCCTGCGTCAGCGATGTCCATTAGCTGATCCACAGTGGTCGGGTACATCGAAAAGGCGACCGCTGCCTTGCCGGAATCGACCAGTCGGACGAGCTCGTCCGTCCCGCGGATTCCACCGATGAAATCGATGCGCTTGCTCGTGCGGGGGTCGTCAATTCCGAGGATCGGAGCAAGAAGACGGTCTTGCAGTCCGGTCACGTCCAGGCGCGAAATTGGATCGGCGTTCGCGGCGGGCTGCCAGTCGAGTTCGTACCATTTTCCGGCCAAGTACATTCGCATGTCTCCCGGTTCCGCAGGAGTGGCGGAAGACGTCGGAGTCACACGGAAAACGCTTCCGACGATCTTGAGGAAGGCTTCGGGCGTGTGTCCGTTCAGATCCTTCACAGCGCGATTGTAGGGCAGGATCTGCAACTGGCTTGCAGGGAAGAGCACGGCTAGGAACCAGTTGTAATCTTCGTTTCCGGTATGATTGGGATTTTTTTCGCGGCGTTCGCGTCCGACACGCACGGCGCTGGCTGTGCGGTGATGTCCGTCGGCAACATAAGCCACGGGCACTCGCTCGAAGGCGGCGGTGAATTCCGCACCAACCGGCACGCGCCAGACGGTGTGCTGAATCGCATCGGGAGCCAGAAAATCGTAGATCGGCGCGAATCGCTGGGTCCATTGGGCAACGAAGCCGTTGATTTCCCCGCTGTCACGATAGGTCAGAAAGACTGGACCGGTATCCGCACTTAGGGTGTCGATGAGGCGCGTGCGGTCGTCTTCTTTATCCTTCCGCGTCTTTTCGTGCTTCTTGATGAGGTCCTTCTCGTAATCCTCGATATTGCAGACAGCGGCGATGCCGGTCTGGACATGAGCGCCCATCCGCTGCTGGTACAGATACATGCAGGGTTCGGTCTCGCGAACGAGCGCGCCCTTCTGCTGGATTTCGAGGAAATTTGCCTTCGCCGCAGCGTAGACATCCGGGGAATACGGATCGGTCTCCGGTGGAAGTCCAATCTCGGCGCGATCGACATGCAGCAGGCTGTAGGGGCGTCCCAGCGCGAGGACGGCGGCCTCCTCGGTGTTGACGACATCGTAGGGGACACAGGCGACTTCGGCCGCCATATTGGGTGCGGGCCGAAGACCTTGGAAGGGTTTGACGCGTAGCATAGGCGGAGAGGAAAAGGAGCCGGGTTTCAAAGTTCAAGGTCCAATGTTCAAAGGCCTTTGCCTCCAGATGGTTATCGGCTGTGAGATTGCCATTTTTCGTATTTTTTTGTTCCTCAACCCGACATTGATTCCTTGCGCCGCATGAAACGCCTCCTCCCAATCCTCGCCGTCTCGCTGTCGACCGTCCTAGCCGCTCCGATGCAGCTTCACGCTGCGGATGACTATCAGCCCGGTCCCGATTCCAAAGCTCAGGAAGGCGTTCCCAAGGGCGATATCGTCAAATTTACGTTCGATCAGAGTAAGATTTTTCCCGGCACGACCCGCGACTGTTCGATCTACATTCCCAAGCAATACGATCCTGCCAAGCCGGCATGCTTGTGGGTGAATCAGGATGGCATTCAGTTCAACGAGCCGACGGTTTTCGACAATCTGATCGCGAAGAAAGAGATGCCGGTAACGATCGGCGTTTTCATCACGCCGGGCCGCGTGAAAGCTCCGAACGGCAATGCGCTGGATCGCTTCAATCGCAGCTACGAGTATGACGGTCTTGGCGATGCCTATGTGCGCTTCGTCCTCAATGAAGTCCTGCCTGAGGTCGAGAAGAAGACCGCGCCTGATGGCCGGCCGATTCACATTTCCAAGAACGCTGCAGATCATGCCATAGGCGGATCGAGTAGCGGTGCTATCTGCGCATTTTCTGCGGCTTGGGAGCGTCCGGATGCTTTCCAACGCGTATTCTCCAGCGTTGGGACTTTTGTCGATCTGCGTGGTGGCAACAATTATCCGAGCGTTGTCCGCAAGTATGAGCCGAAGCCGCTTCGCATCTTTTTGCAGGATGGCTCTGCCGATCAGAATATCTATGGCGGAGACTGGTGGATGGCGAATCAGGAGATGGAGCGCGCACTGGCTTTCGCCGGGTACGACGTGAATCACGCCTGGGGCGACGGCGGGCACAATGGCAAGCACGCCACCGCGATCTTCCCGGATGCGGTTCGCTGGCTCTGGAAGGACTGGCCGCAGCCGGTAAAAGCTGGCGCGTCGAAGAATGCGATGCTTGGCCAGATCCTCATCCCCGGCGAAGAGTGGCAACTCGTTTGCGACGGTTACAAATTCACCGAAGGACCTGCGGTCACCGCGCAGGGAGAGGTCTATTTCAACGACGTCCCGAATTCGAAGACCTACCGGCTTGGTGACAACGGAACGGTCTCCGAATTCATCGCAGATTCGAAGCACGGAGACGGGCAGATCTTTGGTCCCGATGGCCGGCTTTACCAAGTCGCCGGCGGGGAGCAGAAGATCGTGGCGTACACGCCTGGCAATCCTGTGCCGGTGGAGCTCGCGAGCGGATTCAAGGGCAATGATCTCGTCGTCCGGCACGATGGGCTTATCTATGTGACCGAGCCCGGCTGGGACGGTACCAAGCCCAGCAATGTCTGGCTCATCAAGCCTAACGGCGAAAAGCAGGTCGTCGATACCGGGCTGAAGTTTGCAAACGGGATCACGCTTTCGCCGGATCAGACGCTCCTTTACGTGGACGATACGAAATCCCACTGGGTCTATTCCTATCAGATCCAGCCTGACGGAACGCTGGCGGACAAGCAGCGTTACTATTGGCTGCATGTCCCGGATACCGCGGATGATTCAGGAGCCGACGGCATGCGGGTCGATACCGACGGGCGCCTATATGTTGCGACCCGGTTGGGCATCCAGGTGTGCGATCAGGCAGGTCGCGTGAATTGCATCATTCCCACGCCCAACGGACGCGTTGCCAATCTGACCTTTGGCGGCAAAGACTTCGATACCATCTACGCGGCCTGCGGCGACAAGATCTACAAGAGGAAAGTCAAGGCACACGGCGCGATGGCATTCCAGGCACCCTTTAAGCCTGCTCCTCCACATCTCTAAGCATCGGTTCTCGTGAGTCGATCACGCCGTTTCTTCGTGAGACGGCTAAGAATTTCCTAGCCTGCGGTGTTTCATCCGTGGCACGCAATTTCCCAACCCTAAATCCATGATCAAAGCCTCCCATATTCTCCTCACGCTGCTTGTAGCCGGGGCGCCGGCGGTCGTCCTAGCAGACGATCTCGGCTATACCGACACGCCCATCATTCCCGGCACCAAGTGGCATGTCCACGACAGTGGCCGTCCGCAACCCAAGATCGTCACGCCGGGTGAACCCAGCACGCAGGACAAGGCCGGCACTGCGCCGAGCGATGCCGTTGTTCTCTTTGACGGAAAAGACCTCTCGAAGTGGCGCACCAGCAAAGGTGAAGACGCCAAATGGAAGGTGGAGAACGGCTATGCCGAGGGCAACCGCACGGGTGACATTTTCACGAAGGATGAATTCGGCCCGGACATCCAGCTGCACGTCGAGTGGGCGTCTCCGAATCCGCCGTCCGGCAAGAGCCAGGGACGCGGCAATTCAGGTGTATTCCTCTTTGGTCGTTACGAAATCCAGGTGCTCGATAACTACGAGAACCCGACCTATCCGGACGGTCAGGCAACCGCCATCTACGGCTACATGCCGCCACTCGTGAACGCCAGCCTGCCGCCCGGCAAGTGGCAGACGTACGACATCGTTTTCGAAGGACCGCGCTTCAAGGACGGCAAGCTCGAGAAGCCTGCGCGCGCGACGGTCTTTCACAATGGCGTGCTGACGCAGAATCACATCGCGCTCATCGGTGAAACGCCGCACCGCCAGGTCGGCACCTACCACGCGCACCCGGAAAAGGGACCGCTCAAGCTACAGGATCACGGCAATCCGGTTCGCTACCGCAGCGTCTGGATTCGTGAACTGCACCTGCCTGGGCCGGAGGACATCGGTGACGGCCCGAAGATCGGCCAGTAAGCTGCTCTCGCGTTAGTTCTGAAGGTTTGAAGATGGCGATCCTGTGACGGGATCGCCATTTTCGTGTCGCGGAGAGACTTGGAGGTTGCATTATTTTGGCAGTAGGGTATTGCCGAGAAATACCCTAGTGTTTGAATCAACTATGAAACTTCGTATCCTCGGCGCCGTGCTGGCTGCATTCGTTGTCGGTTTGACGGGCTGCGACCATTCGCCAGATGGGAAGTCCGGGAAGAACGTGCTCCGGGTAGGCCATTTCCCGAACATCACGCATGCACAGGCGCTGGTGGCGCGGGCGATGACGGCTCAGGGCAAGGGCTGGTTCGAAGAGCGGCTTGGGCCCGATGTGCAGATCCAGTGGTATGTGTACAACGCGGGGCCGTCTGCGATGGAGGCGCTTTTTGCCGACTCCGTCGATCTCACTTATGTCGGGCCGACGCCGGTGCTCAATGCTTACGACAAGGCGAAGGGCGATGAAGTCCGTGTCGTATCCGGTGCAGCGCTCGGAGGAGCGGCGCTCGTGGTTCATCCAGACGGGCGGATTAGCAAACCGGCAGATTTTCGCGGCCGTAAATTGGCCACTCCGCAGCTTGGGAACACGCAGGACGTCGCATGCCGTGCCTGGTTGAAAAAGCAGGGCTACCACATCACCCAGCTTGGCGGTGATGTAAAGATTCTGCCGACGGCAAATCCCGATCAACTCGATCTATTCGTCCGCGGTGAAGTGGATGGTGTCTGGACCGTGGAACCATGGGTTTCCCGGCTTGAGCTTGAAGCGAATGGGAAGATATTCCTCGAGCAGAAAGATGCGGTCACCACCGTCCTCACATCCAGCGTGAAGGCTCTCTCCGATAAAAAGGAACTTGTGCAGAAATTCATCAAGGCACATGCCGAATTGACCGATTGGATCAATCAGCACCCCGACGAGGCGAAGGCTCTGGTTCGCGCGGAACTCAAGGAACTCACCCGTCGGGAGTTCCCGGCGCCACTCGCCAATCAAGCGTGGCCGCGTCTGCAATTCACCACAGCAGTGTCGCGCGCCTCATTTGAAAGCCTCGTCAGCGAGGCGCAGAGTGTCGGGTTTCTCAATGGTGCAACCGATCTCGGTCGCCTAGTCGTCTCTCAATAGTGATCACCGAGAATTTAGAACTTGCCAGAGTCGCTTCGTCCACGAACGCTCCGGCGCCGCTGATGCCGAATCCACAGAATCGAGTCGAAGAAGAACTTCGTGAAGTCCGGCCGACCAAGTTGTCGATCGAACACGTGTCCAAATGGTTCCGTGAGGGCGTCGTCAAGACGCATGCGCTGGACGATGTAAGCCTTCAGGTGGACGAGGGGGAATTTGTCTGTCTCGTCGGCCCGAGCGGCTGTGGAAAATCGACGCTGCTGAACATGATTGCCGGCCTGGAGTTTCCGGATAGCGGTACAATCATGTCGGACGGAAAAGCGGTGCGGGATACCGGTCGCGACCGCATGGTGATGTTCCAGGAATCCGCGCTTTTCCCATGGCTGAACGTCCTGGGCAACGTCCTCTTCGGATTGAAGTTGAAGCCGAATCTCACGAACAAGGAGCGTGAGGAGGTGGCCATGTTTTATCTGAAACTGGTCGGGCTGGATCGCTACGCACACTCGAATATCCACGAGCTATCCGGTGGGATGCGGCAGCGTGTCGCGCTGGCCCGTTCTCTCGCGCCGAATCCTCGCGTATTGCTGATGGATGAGCCGTTCGCCGCACTCGACGCCATGACGCGCGAGCAGCTCTATGGCGATCTTCAGGCGATCTGGGCGGCGCGGAAAAAGACGATCGTTTTCGTGACGCATAACGTTCGTGAGGCGGTATGCCTTGGCGACCGGGTGCTCTTATTCTCGCCGCATCCGGGGCGGATTCGCGAGGAATTCAGGATCGACCTCCCGAGGCCGCGTGACATCAATAGCACGGACCTGGCTCATTATGCCTCGGAGATTACTCGAGCGCTCAAGCAGCATCGCGCGGAAGCGAAGACGGAGGTAGCAGATTAGTATGAAATATAAGCGCCTTTTGCATGCGGTGGCGTTCTTTGTCGCGTTGATCCTGATCTGGCATTTCGCCGTGAAGGCGATGCCGCCACGGCTCCGTCTGATCGCAGCGCCGCCGCTCGACGTGTGGCGTTATCTGGTCCACTCGGCCAGCGATGGAGACATTTTGGGAGCGGCATGGGTGACCATTAAACGTCTGATGATCGGTTACGTGATCGGAGTCGTTTTGGGTATCCCGCTTGGCTTGTTAACGGCCCGCTTCGAATGGGCTAAAGATACGATCGGTGTTGTTGGCCTGGGCATGCAGACCCTGCCGAGCGTTTGCTGGGTTCCGCTCGCAATTCTTTGCTTCGGACAGACAGAGGCCTCGATGCTCTTTGTCGTCGTGATGGGGACGATGTGGTCAGTGCAAATTGCCGTGGATAACGGAGTGCGCACGGTGCCGCCGATCTTTGCGCGTGCGGCCCGGACGATGGGATCACGAGGCTTTCATACCTGGTTCAGCGTGATACTTCCGGCATCGCTTCCGTTCATTGTGAGCGGGGTCAAGCAGGGCTGGGCCTTTGCCTGGCGTTCTCTCATGGCTGCTGAAATTTACGTCCCGATTCTCACGGGCATGGGGCTTGGACAGTTGCTCAACTACGGCCGCGATCTGCACGCGATGGATCAGGTCATTGGTATCATGCTGGTGATCGTTGTCATCGGGCTGCTTGCGGACAAGATCCTCTTCTCGCCGTGGGAACGGTTTCTACACAAGCGCTGGGGGACGGTTCGGGCGTAGTGCTGGCGAACGGATCCCGTTATCGGTAAGCGGAAGTCGTTAACGACTTCCGCGCCATGGCAATTGTGGCGCGCCATCGTTCTATGCGGGTATTCCGCACTGAATGGAGTACTTCGACGCCGGGCACGCAGCTCTGCCGCTCGGCGGTGAATGAGTTCGGAGTCTGTTTGCGGGAGCTGCGTGTCGAAGCGAAGGCCGGCACGCACGAACGGTAATCCGGTGCTGGATCCGATGTCCCTCGCTTAGTCGCGCGGTTCCCTTAGGTAGGCCAGCAAATCGCGGATTTCCTGCTCGGTCATCATAGTGTCGAGTCCTGGCGGCATCATGGAAATCGGGAGTGGTTCGCGAGAGACGATGTCTGAAATGTTATACCGTGTGTGGCCGCCACCCGCGTCGATCAGAACAATCTGCGACTTGTTGTCTTCGAACGCATCGATTCCGCTCACTTCGCGGCCATCTTTCAGCTTCAGCAGCCATTGGGTGAAAGCTGGAGCGATATCCTTGCTGGGTTCCCGGATCGCAGTGAGCAGTTCCACTTCGCTTAAGCGGCCGATGCCAGTCAGATCAGGGCCAACGGCACCGCCGCGGCCTTCGATCGTATGGCAGGTATAACAGCGCGGTCCTTTTGCGTGATAGAACAGGCGGCGTCCAGCCGCGGCGTCACCCTTACCGTCAGTGATGGATGGCCATGGCTGATTGGGCTGTGGTCGCGACGTGGCAAGAGTCACAAATTCCGCGTCGGCTCCAAGGTTTTGCACCGCCGGGCTTACGCGAGTCTGCAGCATGAGCTGTTCGCGAAGGTCCCTGGCAGGTGCTGCGTCGCCCGCGGCTTGCGAACGGAGCGCGGTAAATTCGTCCGTCGTGACGCGTCCACGCAAGGCGCGAAGAGCTTCGTTGCGAAGTGTCGCGTCCGGTTGCGTTAGCAATTGGTGCAGAATCTCGCGGGTTTCCGAAGAGTCGGCTGAGGCGCTCAGTCCGGCGACCGCTTCCGCTCGGAATCCATTCGGCATTGCCGTGTCGCATGCGATGTTCCGCAGACGGGTCTGCGACGTGGAATCGGTGCGGGCCGCGAGAATACGAAGCGTTTGAAGACGCACGCCCGAGTCAGAATCCTGTAGCAGTGAATCGGCTGCATCGGCAGCCAGAGCATTCGAGTCCACTGGGAGGAGACGCAATGCGAGCGCGCGAAGTTCAGCGGGCTTTGACTTATCGAGTGCGATGGCGCGGGTTTGCGAGATCGTTGCTTTGGAATCGGGCCGTCCGCTGACGAGCATCTGGATGGCAGCCAGATAGGCTTCGAGCGTGGCACGAGATAGCGGCGCCGAAAGAGCCGTCTCCAGCTTGGGTTGCAAGTCGCTCAAATGCTCTTCGCTGATCCATTGCAATGCTGCGCGCCGGATCGAGCCATCGGAATCGGAGAGCCATTGCGGCAGGTGGGCGAGCCCCTCTGGTTTCCCGCTGCGGCGGTAAGCGAGCAGGATACCGAGACGCGTTTTCGCGTCGGGATCGTTTACGCTAGCTTCCAACGATGCTACGGGCTCGTCTGCTGCATAGTGCTCGATTGCGAGATGGAGCAGGAATGGATCGTCGGTGTGGAGAGTCGGCTTTGGATCAAGCGACGGATCTCCATTGAGATGACCGATGGCTTTCTCACGCACGGTGGACTGCTCATTCGCAGCTGTCGCCGTCGAGTTTGTCCCGGGCTGTTTTGCCCGCACGCGCCAAATCCGGCCCTTGCCGTGGACTTCGTAGGCGCCGTCTACCCAATCGGAGATGAAGAGCGATCCATCGGACGCTTGGGCGATGCCCGAAGGACGGAAGTCGTTTCCGCCGCGTACGAACCACTGCGGAGTGCTGATGAAAGAACCTCCACGCGCTGCCAGCGGAAAACGCTGGATGCCGTGATCGTTCCAGGTGCAGCCGAGCAATTGTGCACGGTATTCCGACGGCAGGCTGCTGCCATGATATTGCAGGATGCCTGTTGGGGCTTCACCTACGAGACACACTGGTGGCAGCGTGCCCGGGATTTGTCCAAACCAGGAGAGAAAGGGATGATCGATGACTCGCCCATAGCGGTAGCGATAGCCGTAATCGCCATGCTGGACGACATGGAGAAGCCGGCAGAAAGAACCCGCGCCGGGATCATTATCGAGAGCAAAGAGGAGGCCCGTATCGTCAACAGTGAGCCCAAAGGGGTTCCAGATACCTTTGGCCCAACGTTCCAGCTTTGCGCCTGTAACATCGGCGCGGAAGATTCCGCCTTCGTCTGAACCGCGAATGACGGAGCCGTCGGAGCCGGTCAGTACCCAGGACTGGCCGTGATTTTCGCCGAGCCCGACGAAGAGATGGCCCGCTCCATCAAGGGCGATGCCTGAGAGGCCATTGTGTGGATAGTCGTCCTTGGTTTCAAGTTTGAGCAGGGTGACCTTCTCATCCGCTTTGCCGGAACCTTTGGTATCACGCAGCCGGAAGGTTTCGGCGCGTGTCGAGACGATGACGCTGCCGTCCTTTTGGAGTCGCAGCCCCATTCCATCGCGGAACCCGTCGGCAAATACGGAGATCCGTCGGGCATGGCCGTCCGGTCCGAAATCATCCAGAATCAAGACGCGATCGGTCAGTGGGCCGTCGTAGTTCTTCGGGCGAAAATGCGTGTTGTTCTCAAGAACCCAGACCCGACCGCTCGAGTCAGTGTCGATCGCTGTCGGCGTTCGAACCTCGGGTTCGATGGCCACGAGTTCGACCGTGAGCCGTTCATCGGCGGCCTTGGGAATTTCGACCGGCGCGGCGGAGGCGCTGGAAAGAATCGCCCACGAAGACAGGAGTCCTGACAGCGAAGGGGAGAGGCGCTGCAATGTTGTACGGATTCGAATGGAGAGGGGGGACATGGGCAAGGATTTTGCTGAATACACTTAGCGATTGCGCCGACCAACGGCTGTATTCGTCATCTCGACAATCCCTACAAGCACCCAATGCTAAGTCATTCGTTTACAAAAATTGTTACCTTCGCCCGTCCTGTCACGGTTGCGCTTCTCGGCGCTGCAGCTCTCACAGGCTGTGTCGAACACGAAGTCATCGTCGAACACCCGTACCACCATCACTACTACCATCCGGTTGTTCAGCGCGAAGTGATCGTTGAGCACACGGTTGCGCCCGCGCCCCGAGTGGAAGTCGTGGGTGTTGCCCCATGGCATGGAGCTCACTGGGTCAAGGGGCACTACGTTTGGCACGACCATCACTGGATCTGGATCCGCGGACACTGGGCGTAATTGCCAGCGAGCATCCGCGTTTATCCATCCGTTTCAAGACCGGCGCATTTCGGTGCGCCGGTTTTTTTCGTACTGTGACGCTCGCTGCTTAGTGGACCGTCAGTCCGCCATTGATATGCAGGTTCTGCCCAGTGACGAACGATGAGGCCTCGCTGGCGAGGAAAACGATCGCTCCGCAGAGGTCGTCCGGCATTCCCCAGCGCCCTGCGGGAATGCGAGCTGCGTATGCGTCTTTCATTTCCTGCGGATCTAATGCGTGCCGTTCAACGGGAATCCAGCCGGGCGAGATCATATTGACGGTGATGCCCCACGGAGCCAACTCGGTGGCGAGTCCGCGATGAAATCCATTCTGGGCGCCTTTCGCGGCTACGTAGGGAGTGAAGTTCGGCACTCCACGGGTGAAGGCTTCCGAGCCGATGTTGATGATCCGGCCCCAGCGTTGCTCCTTCATGTGCGGAAGGCAGGCACGTGAAAGCAGGAAGGGGCTCTTGAAGAAGAAATCCACCATCGATTGGCAAAACTCCCAGTCGTATCCTTCAATCGGCCGGTTCGGCTGGGCAGGGGTTGCGTTGATGACTAGGATATCGATTGGCCCAAGCTTCGCGGTGATTTCAGCGGTCATGCGTGCGACTTCCGCTTCGCTTGTCACGTCTCCGCGAATGAGCATCCCTTCGGCGCCTGTGTCCGAGAATTCTCGCAGCGCTGCTTCCGCGCGATTCACGTCGTTGTTGAAATTGAGCGCCACACGGGCTCCCGCACGTCCAAGGGCAATTGCCATGCTTTTCCCGAGGCCTGTGGTGCTGCCGGTAACAAGCGCTGTGCGATCACGGAGCGAGAATGGATTCGACGGGCCGGAGTGAATCGAGGTGTGCATTAAATCCGAGGGTGATTCTGTCGCAGGAGGGCTGGGCTTGATTGAAGAGGGCTGCGTCAGGCTTTGGCGGAAGCCTGGGCGCGGTATTGCCCAGGGGTGATGCCCGTCTTCTTTTTAAAGATGGCGCTTAGGTATTCCGGGTGCCGGAAGCCGGCCTTTTCGGAGATGACGTTTAGCGGGAAGTCGGTGGAGGCGAGCAGCGACTTGGCGCGATCCAATTGAGTCCTGAGGATCTCGGCTTTAGGCGACCGACCGACCTGCGTTGCGAATCTCCGCTCCAGCACGCTGCGCGAAAGTGGAACGGAGGCGAGGATGTCGGACACATCGATGCCAGTGCACGCGTGCTCGCGGATGAAGCGGAGCGCAGCAGCAATATGCCGATCGTCGATGGCGAGTACTTCTGTGGATCGTCGTGTGGCAATGCCTTTGGGCAGGACGAAGATGGTTTCTTTTGGAGCAGTCCCGCCGGTCATGAGCTTTTCCAGGAGGGCGGCGGCTTCGTATCCGATTCGCTCGGTATTCGGAATGACGCTCGAAAGTGGAGGATCTGATAGCTCGCAGAGTACTTCGTCGTTATCGACTCCGAGTACGGCAACTTCGTCAGGAACAGCGATACCGGTCTGACGACATGCGTTCAGGACCTGCTGGCCGCGGATGTCGTTGCAGGCGAATAATCCGATGGGCTTTGGCAGAACGCGGATCCATCGAGCTACATCGGCCTCGTACACGAGCCCATGCTGCTCCTGCTCGAATGAGTTTGGCGTTCGAAGACGCACCGGAGCTTCATACACGTGGCACTGAAAGCCTGCGTCGGCGAGGCGTTCGAAAAACATGCCGCAGCGTTTGTCCGAGTAATTGGCCCCTGCAAATCCGCAGAAGCCGAAATGGCGAAATCCACGTTCCACCAGATGATCGGTGGCAAGTTTGACCACAGCTTCGTCATTCGTTTCGACCAGCGGCATGTCGATATCGGACAGCAGGCCGCGCACATCGACTGCAGGAATCCCCAGTTTGCGGATCGCTTTCGCCAGATCAGAGTCTTCCACTCGGGCGATAATACCGTCTCCCTTGAAAGTGGTCAGCCAGGCCGGTGGCGGATCCGAAGCGCGGCGTTCCTGAAAGTAGATCGACCAGGGCCCATTTTCCCGCACGTATCGAGAGATTCCCTGAAGGAGCCCACGTCCGTAGGCGCGAGACGATTCGATGAGAAGCGCCACCTGCGGACGTGACAGTTGGGATTTGATGCGTTTCATGGAGCGCCCTGCAGGCGATGGAAAAGTTCAATCGCTACATAGGAGTGAGTGTCTCGAGTTTCTAGTGGAAAAATTGCGCTAAGAAATAACGCGATGATGCTGGTAGTCGTAAGTTGATCTGTGGGTGACGTAAAACCTCAATCGGTTGCCGAAATACCTCAATGACGTGAGTTCTATTTTCTGGCAGCTTTGGCGCCATGCGCACGCTTCCCCTCGTCATTTCCTTGGCGGCTATTCTTCCCCTTTGCGCCGCCGAGCCGGATTCACCCAAGATTACTCACTCGTTTTTCCGAGCCGGAGCGGAGACGAAGATTGTGCAGGACGATGGGACAGTTCTCTGGAGTTATCCGGGACAAACGCGCGACGGATTCGTCTTGCCCGACGGCCATATCCTTTTGGCGGTATCGAAATGCAAAGAGTATCCAGGCGGCGCGGTGATCGAATTGACTCGAGACCAAAAGATCGTCTTTGAGTACAAGGGCAGCCAGTCGGAGGTGAATACGGTTCAGCTGTTGCCAAATGGAAACCTCATGCTGACCGAAGCAGGCGATCATCCAAAGTTGCTGGAAATCGATCGGAGCGGGAAGTCCGTCGTCGAATTTCCGCTGCAGTGCCAGAATACGAATCATCACATGGAAAGCAGGATGGCGCGCAAGGTGGCGAACGGCAATTACCTCGTTCCGCAACTGCTGGACAAGGTCGTGCGCGAATACACGCCGGAAGGAAAGATTGTGTGGGAGTGCAAAACGCCGGAGGAGCCGAAGGAAGCATGGCCATTTACGGCGATTCGGCTGACAGATGGTCATACGCTGATCAATTGCACCCACGGGAACATGTGTATCGAGGTCGACGCGGATGGTAAGATTGTCTGGCAGCTGACAAATGCAGATTTGCCGGAGCCGCTGCTCAAAGATCCGTGCGGTGCGCAACGTCTGCCCAACGGCAATACGGTGATCACCAGTTACGGAGCGGGGGATCAGACCGTGAAGCTGCTGGAAGTAACCCCGGCGAAAAAGATCGTATGGACGTACTCGGAACCCAAGAAGGGCGGCATCCACGAGTTTCAAATTCTTGACACCAATGGCGTGCCGGTCGATGGCGCTCCTTTGAAATAGGCGAGCCGTCGCTCTTGTCTTTCCATGTTCCGCCTTCACTCCCAGTCATTTTCCGCCTTCCGGGCCGCAACGTTTCGTTTCGGCCTTGTTTGCGTTGGATTTGCCGGGATTGTCGGGCCTGGACTGATTCATGCCGCCGACGCTCCGAACGGAAACGAGGAGTTTTTCGAAAAGCATATCCGCCCAGTGCTTTCCGAGCAGTGCTACAAATGCCATAGCTCGACCTCGGAGAAGCTGAAAGGCGGCCTGCTTCTTGATAGCCGCGAAGGGCTGCTCAAAGGCGGTGACACCGGTGCGGCAATAGTTCCGGGAGATGTCGAGAACAGTCTACTCGTCAGTGCCGTGCGGTGGACCGACAAGGATCTGCAAATGCCACCAAAACACCGGCTTGAGCCCGCTCAGGTCGCCGATCTCGAGTCGTGGGTGAAGTCTGGCGCGCCCTGGCCAAAAGAGGCCGGGGCGAACAAGGTGGCAAAGAAGCTCTTCGATCTGGATCAGCGGAAAAAGGATCACTGGTGCTGGCAGCCGGTCACGCCAGCAACGCCGCCGGAAGTACAGGATGGGAATTGGACTCACGGGGCCATCGATCGCTTTATTTTGGCGCATCTTGAAGAAAAGGGGCTGAAACCTGCGCCAGATGCCGATCGACGGACTCTCCTACGTCGCGTGACGTTTGATTTGACCGGCCTTCCGCCAACCCCAGATGAGGTCGAAGCGTTTGTCGCGGATACTTCACCGGATGCATTCACGAAGGTTGTGGACCGCCTTCTTGCCTCGCCACATTTCGGCGAACGCTGGGCGCGCCATTGGCTGGACCTCGTGCGGTATGCAGAGAGCCGCGGGCACGAATTCGATCCTGATATTCCGAATGCGTGGCAATATCGGGACTATGTCATTCGCGCCCTGAACGAAGACGTCCCGTACAATCAGTTTGTCGTCGAGCATATTGCCGGGGACCTGATGAAGCCTCGGATCGATGCCAAAACAGGAGCAAACGAGTCCATCCTTGGCACCGGATTCTGGTTTCTAGGCGAAGAGGTCCACTCGCCGGTAGATATCCGGCAGGATGAGGCAGACCGGATGGACAATCGGCTCGACGTGATGGGCAAGACATTTCTTGGGCTGACGATCGGATGCGCGAGATGCCACGACCACAAATTCGATGCCATTTCGCAGCGTGATTACTACGCATTAACGGGTTATCTGATCAGTAGCGGCTATCGTCAGGCGCGCTTTGAGACAGCAAACATGCATCGTAAGATCGAGGCCGACCTGGAGCAGTTACGCGCTGAGGCTGGACGGCAGGTTTTGAAAGAGGTGGCGCACGCGCTTCGGACCGGAATCGATCACTGCTCTGAGCAAATGGTTTGGGGCGCGGCCGCGTTGAATAAGGGTGACCAGCTGGTTGCTAGCAACCAAACGTCCTCCCAGCCAGCTTCAGGCGGGAATGGCTCAAATGAAGCAACCACCCGATGGGCGGGCGAATTGAAACGCGCCCTCGCTGACGTTCGAAATCCACTGCACGTATTTGCCGTACTCGCACAAGAAACCCGAGGCGGGACTGTTGACCAGGCCGGGTTTGCACAAGCGCGTGTGGCGGCATTCCGCGCTTTTCCAAAAACGCCGCCGGATTTTACTGCAACGCCTCCTGGCGAGATGGTCGTGGATTACGCAGCCGCCGATGCAAAGGGATGGCTGCAGGACGGATGCAGTTTTGGGTCGGGGCCGGATCGTGTCGGAGGGTCGGTCTTCGGAAATACATCGGACACCCCGCTTGCTGGATTCGAGACGCGTGGCGCGGCCGTTCGCGATCCCTTCTGGAAGAGTTTGCATGTTCATTCGGCCGAGCACGATTACGGGGAATTGGGCAAATGGGATCGCGGCGAGAAGACGTTGAAGACGCCGGAATTCACCCTGGACAAGGGACGTCTGTGGTACCTGGTACGCGGCGCTGGACGGGCTTACGCGGTCGTGAACTCGCATCTGATGGTGCACGGCCCGCTTCACGCGGCCTTGTTGAAGGAATGGAAGGGAGAAGGAACCGACTGGCATTGGGTCGATCAGCCATTGACCGATTACGTAGGGCATCGGCTGCATGTAGAATTCAGCCCGGTTGCGGAAGGCGATTTTGCAGTCGCGATGGTCGTCCAGACGAATGATGGTCCGCCACGGCCGGAGGGGGGCAATCAGCTCGTACGTGCGGCCTGTGAAGGGCAAGGAGTGATCTCGCTCGAGACTCTTGCCACTGCGCTGCAACAACTCTTCGGTGATATTTGCGGTCGGATTTCGAACGGCTCGATTGGCGCCGGCCCCGATGCGAGCGCGAGAGCGGAATTGGCGGATTGGCTCGTCAGGCGAATCGATCTGTTTTGCCCACCGGATTCGCCGGAACGCATCCGGCTCGCGGAAAGCTGCCAGGGCTTCATTTCCAAACAGTCTCAATTGGCCGCGCGCATCCAGCCGGATTCCCATACTGCTCCGGCGATGTTCGATGGCAGTGGAGTCGATGAATTTGTATTGGTTCGTGGCCAGGCGAAGAATCCTGGAGCGCAAGTTCCGCGGCGCTTTCTGGAAGCGATCGCCGGTCCGCAACAACCAGTGATCACGCAGGGAAGCGGGCGGCTCGAATTGGCGCGGCAGATCGTTGATCCCGCAAATCCGCTGACGGCGAGGGTGATCGTGAATCGTCTCTGGTATCACCTGATCGGCCGCGGAATTGTCCCGACCGTCGATAACTTCGGCGTGCTGGGTGAATCGCCGTCGAATCGGGAATTGCTCGACTATCTGACAACGGAATTTACGCATAGCGAGAACTGGTCGATCAAGAAGGCGATCCGCGAAATCGTTCTTTCTCGCACCTACCAAATGTCGAGCAGGCCGGACGATGCTGCCGCTGAGTTGGCAGATCCACAAAATCTTCTCGTTCACCGGATGAATCTCCGCCGCCTTGAAGGCGAAGCGATTCGCGATGAGATTCTGAGCGTTTCAGGCCGGATGAATGCTCGAATCGGAGGGCCCAGTGTGCCAGTTCATCTCACTGCATTCATGGACGGTCGCGGTCGCCCAGGTCGCGATGGCCCACTCGATGGCGATGGTCGCCGAAGCATTTACGGCGAGGTGCGGCGGAACTTCCTTTCGCCCATGATGCTGGCATTCGATACGCCGATTCCGTTCAATTCGATGGGACGCCGGAATGTCTCGAACGTGCCGGCTCAGGCGCTCATTTTGATGAACGATCCATTTGTCGTGGAGCAGGCAAAGAGCTGGGCTCACAGCCTTCCGGCAGACTTGGGGATCGGCGAGCGGATCACTAGGATGTACCTGACTGCATTCAGCCGGCCGCCGACCGACGCGGAAATCGCAGATGGTGCTGCATTTCTCAAGGACCAGTGCGCCCTCTATGGCTGCCAGGATGCTGATGAGCGTGTCTGGGCCGATCTCGCCCACGTCTTATTTAACGTGAAGGAATTCATTTACCTGAACTGACCATGCACCATTGCCGCAACTTTGGCCCGCGCTCGATGACGAGACGCGAAATGCTCGCCCGCTGCGCCAGCGGCTTTGGTGCGATTGCGCTGACGGCGCTTCTTTCGGATCGTGCGTTTGGAGAGATCGTTCAGGCTTCGTCCAATTCGCACAATCCGCTGGCGCCGCGTCCGCCTCAGTTCCCGGCGAAAGCGAAAAACGTGATCTTTCTTTATATGGATGGCGGCCCATCGCAGGTGGATACCTTCGATCCCAAGCCCCGGCTGACGGCTGAGCACGGGAAGCCGTTTGCGATGAAGAAGGAGCCGACGCAGTTCAACAACAACGGCAATACGCTCGGTTCGCCATGGCAATTCAAGCAGTACGGCCAGAGCGGCATCCCGGTGAGCGAGCTGTTTCCATACGTCGCCGAGTGCGTGGATGACCTGACGATTATTCGCTCCATGACGAGCGAGTTCTCCGAGCACACCAGTGCGAACTTTTTCCTGCACACCGGCAGCGGATTGCAGGGGCGCCCGAGCATGGGCGCGTGGGCCGGGTACGGATTGGGAAGCGAGAATGCCGATCTGCCGGGTTTCATCGTCCTCAATGGTGGTCTCATTCCTCCGGGTGGGCTCGATAATTTCAACAGCGGCTTTCTGCCTGCGAGCTTTCAGGGTTCGATCTTCAAGGCGGGCACGAATGCCGTGGCGAACGTCACTCCCACGGAGTCATCCAGCGATTTGCAGAATCGGAAACTCGCCCTTATGCGGAAGCTCGATCAGGGCGTGGTTTCCCGGCTCGGAAAGCTCGATGCCCTGGAAAGCGCGATCTCGAATTATGAACTGGCGTATCGGATGCAGTCCGCCGTCCCTGAATTGATGGATCTGAAGGGCGAATCAGAGGCGACGCGCAAGCTCTACGGCCTGGATGCACCGGTGGCGCAGACTCGGACGTTCGGCGAGCAATGCCTGCTCGCACGACGCCTCGTTGAGCGTGGGGTGCGCTTCATTGAATTGACATGTCCGAATGGAGCGGGGGATCGCTGGGATCAACACGGCAATTTGAAAGATGGCCACGAGAAGAACGCGCGCTTCGTCGACCAGCCGATTGCGGGGCTGTTGAAGGATTTGAAATCGCGCGGACTGCTCGAAAGCACGCTCGTCGTTTGGGCAGGAGAATTTGGCCGGACGCCATTTGCGCAAGGCAAGGATGGCCGAGACCACAATCCTTTCGGATTCACCGTCTGGATGGCAGGCGGCGGAGTCAAAGGTGGCATGATCTATGGGGCGACCGACGAGTACGGCTACAAAGTGGTCGAAAACAAACTGACCATCCACGACCTGCACGCGACGATGCTGCACCTCATGGGGATCGATCACACCAAGCTGACCTTCCGCTTCAGCGGCCGGGACATGCGGCTCACGGACGTGTACGGAGAGGTCGTGAAAGAGATCCTCGCGTAGGAGCGCGAAATTCAGCGGTTCCAGTAAAAGATCGGGATGCGAGAGGGGTGCTGGTTCAAAGGGTGGAACGTAGCAGAAATGAAAATCGGACCATCAGCGGCGAGAATCAGAAACGGTTCTTCCATCGGATGTGGCATGTTTTCCTAGGGAGATGTCAGAAAATATCCTCAAATGTGGTTGGTTTCGCCACCTGGGTACGGGTTCTGCTACATTGTTTTACTGTTATTATCGCTCCGTCCAGTTCCGCCCTCTGGACCGGATGCGTCTGCCTTTTTTGGACGATGCATGTAAACGATGCCATTTATATTTCTAGGGACGGAAAGACGCTCGGGCGCTTTAGGCTCGAGCAGATCAAGGCGCTTTCCGCAAAGGGAGTCCTGCGGGGCGGCGATCTGGTTTGGGAGGATTCTCAGGCGGAATGGCTGCCGCTGAGCGACTTCATGGAAGCCGCGTCGAGCATCGACGCCGGGCGTGATCACGCAAAAATGCACGTACGGGCTGGCGAAGACCGGCAGGTCGCGCCCGAAACAAGGAGCCGATATGACGTGCAATCGGCCTCGCCAAATTCGCGAAGTTTTGTCAGAGTACCGACCGTGGATATAAAACTGGATACACCCAATCCAGCAACTCCGGAGCTGTTCACGACCCGCTGGGAGGGCGAGCTCGCTTCGGCGGTCCAGATTTCGTATATTGAAGAGCGGTGCGGCTGGGCTCCATCTGGAGTGACCAAGAATGAAGCCGCGAGATTGATTCAGCGTCTAAAGACGGAAATTTTACAGGAGCCGTTCACAGACGAGCAGCTGCGGCAGATGTGTTTCTTCGGGATCGAGTTTTCCCGGGACACCACTTGTCTGCAGGCAGAGAAGCTGATCGCGGAGTACCTCGATCGGAGCCCGGATGCGGAGGACTTGTATTTGCAGTGGCGGCAGGCCAGCCGGATGGCTGGTGTCCTTGTTTCTCACACAGCACAAGGACACTAATCTCCAAGTTTGAAAAACTGGGCTCATTCGCGAATTCCGCTCAAAGGAACTTAAGCGGTCCGGGTTTTTGCGGTAACGCGGCAGTTTGTGCCTAATCGCCCCCAGAGATTGGAAGAACTGGCGTTTCGTACAAGTGCCGTTACCTTCGTCGCCTCCCATGCCTTTTGCCACGCCCCGATTTCGACCTGTCGTTACAGCCGTGCTTGCCCTGACGGGCTCTTGTTACGGCGCGAATCCTGAACCTGCCGCTAATCCTGCGGAATCCCAGACCACGCCCGCTGCGCCGGCTGCAGGCGCCGCATCAACCGGATCGGGAAGCGGAAAAGCTGAAGCTCCCAAGAAGTCGCTGAACGTGAAGATCGAAATGCGCGACGGCCTGCGTTTTGAGCCGCCGCGTTTTGAAGCGCAGCCAGGGGAAGAAATCGTGGTGTCTCTCGAAAATGCAGACGCCACGCATCAGCCGCATAATTTCGTCGTACTCCGACCAGGCAAGCGGGAAGAGGTCGTGCAGCAGGCTCTGGCACTTGGAGAAAAGGGGCCGGCGATCGGCTTTATCCCTGAAAATTCCAACATCATCGTCCATAGCGCGCTGCTGAATCCGGAGGGCACGAATACGGTCCGATTCACACTTCCTCCTGAAAAGGGCGTCTATCCCTACGTGTGTACTATGCCTGGCCATGGAATGGTCATGTACGGCGCGATCTATTCGGGCGTGAAAATGCCCGCGCTGGCAAAGGATCAGAACATTCCTCCTCAGGCCGCGCAGAACGCGATTCCTGGCAACGGCCGCCGCCCCTATGTGCAGCGGATTTTCCTTCCGAATACCGGCCCGGCGTCGATCGCTGTGGCATTGCCGGGTGAGCAAAACTACTGCTGGGATGCCGGAGCATGCCGCCTGCGTTACGCCTGGCGTGGCGCGTTTGTCGATGCGAGCGCCAACTGGCGGGGCAATGGAAAGGATCTGGCCGCGCTGCCTGGCGAGCCGTGGTGGTCGGCTGAGCCAAATGGTTTTCCTCTGAAGATCGGTGCTTCTGCCGGAGCGCAAGTGAAATTCCTGGGTTACAAGCTGGTCGATGGACTGCCGGAGTTTCATTACCGGGTCGGCGAAACGGAGGTGTTTGAGAAGATCAGCGCACTTCCAGGAAATTCCGGTCTGGTCGATCATTTCCGGATTCCGAAAGCATCGCAGCAAATCCACGTCAGCGTCGCATCCGGAGCGGGCGCGACGATCGCCGGTGACGCCGGTTCCACCAAATCTGGAGCTGCCATTACGCCAGCCCATCCCACTGACTTCAGCATCACTCTTACCGAAGGTTCCGCCACCGCCAAGCCATGAGAGCACTCTCGCATTCCATCATTCTTGCCCTGACACTGCCTGTACTGGCCGTTGGCGCGACCAAGACGGACAAGAAATCGGCCAAGGCGACCGCTGAGCAGGTTGCCGGATTTTTCCAGATCGATCCAATCATGACTCCCCCCGGAGTCGATCCGCAGGTTGGCGGTCTCGACACGACTGCCGACGGACGTCTCGTCGCGGCATTCCACCATGGTGAGGTTGGGATCTTCGATCCGAAGTCGCAGGGCTGGAAAATCTTTGCGGAAGGCTTGCATGAGCCGCTCGGCGTCCTTGCCGAGAAGGATGGCAGTATTCTTGTGATGCAGCGTCCTGAACTGACGCGCCTGAAAGATACGACCGGATCCGGAACCGCCGATTCCTACGAGACCGTATGGGATGGATTCGGCATGACGGGGAATTACCACGAGTTTGCGTTTGGCCCCGTCCGCGGTGCGAACGGCAAACTCTACGTCGCGCTCAATCTCGCCTCGAATGGCGACACGATTCACAAGGAGATCCGCGGCCAGTGGAGCCCGGTCGGCCTACTTCGCGAGCAATTCTACGGAGACTGGAAGAAGGTTAGCAAGGAGGCAGGGCGTATGTATTCGCGAGTGGCTTGGCGTGGATGGGTCATGGAACTCGATCCAGCGACGGGAACCGCGGAGCCGTTTGCAAGTGGCTTCCGTTCGCCTGATGGCATCAATTTCGACGCGCAGGGGAACCTCCTGGTTTCGGACAACCAAGGCGACTGGCGTGGTGCATGCGAACTTTTCGTAGTCCAGCGCAATGGATTCTATGGCCATCCGGCGAGCCTTGTATGGCGCAAGGATTGGGATGGCGCAGACCCGCTGAAGGTTCCAGTTGACCGTCTGAATCAGCTCCGCACGCCTGCGCCGATTTGGTTCCCGTACGGCAGCTATGCAAACTCCGCGACGCAGATGGTCGTGGTTCCGAAGACCCCGGCTTGGGGACCATTTGGAGGACAGACGATCATTGGCGAAATGAATGCGCCGAAGATCCTTCGCGTCCTGCCGGAGAAGGTCGATGGCATTTGGGAAGGCGCGACGATCGAGTTTATTTCGACCGAAGCCCTGAAACGGGGTATCCATCGGCTGGCTTTCGCTGGTGACACTCTCTATGTCGGTCGCACTCATCTCGCATGGGCTGGCGCTGAGGGAATTGGCGCGATCCATACGACCGGGAAGTTTGCTTTCGATCCGGTGAATATGCACATCACGCCGACTGGATTCCGTTTTGATTTCGCGGAAGCGATCGATCCAAACGCAGTTGATCCGTCGCTCTGGCCGGCCAAGCACTATTACTACCTCTATCATTCCACTTACGGTTCACCGGAGATCGAGAAAGCCGATGTACTGCCGACCAAGGTGATCCTTTCAAACGGCGGGAAGACTGCAGAAGTGGTGCTGCCCGAAATGAAGACCGACGTGGTTTATGACTTCGATCTCGCTGGCGTGAAGTCCGCGTCCGGCGTGACCCCGCTGAATCCGCGGATCGCGTACACGGTCCGCAAGGTTCCGGGGAAGTAAAGCGGTCCCGCTCAGAGTTAAGACATCGAGTTTACCGCCGCCAAGTCGCTCCGATTTGGCGGCGGAGAACTATCGAGATCCTCTCCTCTACAACTCAGGGGGCTGCATCGGCCAAACTTAGGGGCGCGGCTGTGTTGGATGGCTGCGCGCGCGGACGGAGTTAGATTGCTTTCAGATACACCGTAAATTCAGAGCCTTTCCCGATGGCAGTCTGGATTTGGATTCCCGCATGAGCTGTCTTCACGAGACGTTTGACGATCGAGAGACCGAGTCCCGTACCACGATCTGCCGGCTTAGTCGTGAATTGCTGCTCAAACATCCGGCCGAGGATCTGCGGTGGAATGCCGGGACCCGTGTCGCTGATTGAGACGGCCACGAGCAAGGGCTCGTTCCGGAAGGCATCCCGATTGATGAATCGCTCGGATGGGCTCTCTCTGATTGATGTTAGATCGACCGGTGCTTCGAGAACGCGGGCCTGCACTTCCACGTAATGCGGCATCTCTGTTGATTGAAGGGCATTGATCGTGAGGTTGAGGAGGATTTGAAGAAAATCGGTCCCATTGATCTCAACTGCTACATTCGCACCAAGATCGTGAACGATTAATTGATGTCCCTGGGTGCAGGGATGGCGGGAAAGAAGGTCGCGCAGGTCAGCAAGAGTCTGGCGCACTCCGGTGTAAGTTCCCTGAGTCGGGTCATCCGCCCGCAGAAAAGACAGGTAACGCCGCGAAATCTGAAAGCATCGATCCACTTGAGTCGTCACATTCCGCAAATCTCCGCGAAGCGACTCCAGTTCTTCGCCCTCAACCCGGCCTGTGCTTTGCATCGACTGGGTGATGCATTCGATGAACGCTGAAATCACTGTCAGCGGACTGTTTAGGTCGTGCAGGACGCTGGCGTAGATTTCACCTTTTGTCCTGGCGACCTCTTCCTTGATGCGCTGTTCGTCGATCTCGCGCCGAAGTGCCACGAGTTGGTCGTTGGTTCCCTTGAATGAGGTCGTTGCGAGGTACTTCTCCGCTGCGCGCTGTACCGCGGCACGCATGGTTGGAATATCGAAGGGTTTATTTAGATAATCGCTGGCGCCATGGCGGAGGGCTTGTCGCGCCGTCTCCAAAGTTTCGTAGGCAGTGAGCATGACTACTTCGATTCCTGGATCGATCGTCTTTAATTCGCGCAGCAATTCAACGCCGGACATTCCCTCCATGAGGATATCCAGCACCGCCACGTGTACTGGATTCTGGCGTGCGAGATCGATCGCATCCGGACCATTGCTTGCGACGAGAACTTTATAGTCGTTCTTGAAGACGATGCGCAGCGACTGCCTGGGGCCTTCCTCATCATCGACGATGAGGAGCGTCAATTTCTCTCCAGCCGCTTTTGGCGGGATCCCCGTGTTAGAAGGTGTATCCAATGGACAGGTTGAGCGCGCTGCTATTGAAGCGATAGCTGCCATCCGCGGGAGTTCCTTCGGTAACCGTGCGGCTTGGCCCGTATGCAAACTGGTAGGCGAGATCCCAGCTCCAATGCTCGATCTTGCGTCCGACACCGACCGAAACGACGTGCCGGTTGGAATCAGGGACGAGGGGATTGAAATATTCGTTCGGGACGGAGTTCTGACTATACATATAGCCCGCGCTCACATGCCAGGTGCCGAAATTGCGAGTGACTCCGAATTCGTACATGAAGCTCGAATGGTAGTTAAATGGCAGTGTGATCGTGCCGGACCGCTGCGTGAGAGTAACGTTGTTCAGGCTGTCCCAGTCCGTATAGTCTACATCTACTTCGAAGTTCCAGTCTGGCGTGGGACGGAATGAATAACCAGCCATCATGAATTGCGGAATGTGGAATTTGGCTTCTGCTTGCTGAGTCGTATTCATCCCTTTGACCGCGCGAAACGGGACCACGACTCCGGGTGCGACTTGCACAGGAACGACGACGTCATCGAATTTCGTCTGTGCGAGGCCACGATACTGCATTCCGGTGGCGCTGTGGTAAGTAAAACCGAAGGAATGCTGGGGAGTTGGCGCCCAGCGGATGCCGAATTCGCCACCGGCGGAGGTATCGCTGCCGCTGAAGCGGAATTGATCGCCGGGCTTGATGATGCCGCGGACGAGCGTGACGTCGCTATAGTTAATATTGGGGCCTGCCGCAATCGAGAGACTTGGCGTAATTTGCCAGGCCATGACAGGAGCCACCGTTACAAACTTGAGGCTGCCCTCGATGGCGGTCGTGCGGAACGGATTATCGTCGTTGTACTTCAGGGATAAGCCAAATGGGGTGAATACACCGAGGCCGAACGCGACCGGTGAGTCGTTCTTCGGCTTCCACGTCATGTACATCGTGGGAACGACCTGGGGGTTATAGACAGCATCGAAGCGTTCGCCACCCGCGTGCACTTGTTCGTCAAAGGTCACTCCATAGGTGCCGGTCCGAAAGTTAAACCCGTTGAGCTGAGTAATTCCCGCCGGATTGTAATACACAGCGGAAGGGTTATCGGCAGTCGCGGTAAAGGCATTGCCTCGAGCGGTGGCGGCGGCATCCTCGTCAGCGAGGCGGAATCCAAGGCCAAAGCTGGCGTGGCTCGCGGCGAGGAGTAGGAAAGGAATTAGTGGGGTGCTTCTCAGTTTCATTAGGCGGCGCAGAAATTTGGAACTCGGGAGCGTCATTTCTGACGAATTCAGTTCGGAATGGGAAGCGAGATGCGCACGACCCCCGGTTCGCCTTTTTCGGACGCCGGGATTTCCAGTTTCCCGTGGTGGCTTTCGATGATCTTCCTCGTCACCGTGAGGCCGATTCCAATCCCGACATTGCGCGTGGAGAAGAAAGGCTCCGCGGCTCTGCGAGCGGCTTCGCTGCTGAATCCGCCGCCGGCGTCACGGACTTCGACCTTTAGTTCCGGCTCCTCGGCTTCGCTCATTTCGAGGTTCACAGCCACGGTCGGAGCATCCGGATTAGCCTGCAGCGCATTGAGGATGATCTCGGAGAAGGCATGGCGCAGCGCCTTCGGATCGCCGGCCACGCGCCACGGCGCGAGGTTTTTGTTGAATGAGAGCTGTGCGACTTTCTTCCCTGGATGATAGGTGTGCGCCTCGTGGAAGGCTTCGACGATGAGATCCGAGATCTGCACGGTTTCTGGGAAGTCGCCGGTCCATTCGCGCGCGAGAAAATTCATCTGATTGGCCAGGCGCGTGATGCGTTTCACTCCGCCGCCCACGGCGTTGAAGAGCGATTCCTGAAACTCGGGATCGTGAAGCGATTCCTTCATCAATTGCTGATGCGTTGATAGCGGAACCAGCGCATTGCCGATTTCGTGGGCGAGATGCTCGGCCATCGCCTTCACAAGGCGCAGATTGGACGCCTCGAGTTCGAGGCGCTGCGCGCGTTCGTGCTCGGTAATATCTTCTAGTATCAAGAGCGCTGCGTTTGTGTGACTCGAATTCTGAGTCACAAAGGGCATAATCATGACCCGATACCAGCGCTCAGGGAGATGCGCGAATTGCTGCTTGAAAGCCGGAATCGGCACTCCGCTCTTGATAACCGTGAAGACGAGACTGCCGAGTTGCTGGGGGAGATCTGAGAATTCGAGCTGCGTCTTCCGGATCTTTTCATCCACGAGAATTTTGGAGGCGGACGTGTTCGAATGGACGATGGCAAGATTGTTGCCGATCACGACGCATCCACTGCCGAGATGGCCGAGGATATCGGATATCATCGCATTGTTCGCCTGGAGCTGCCCGTGCAGCCACGAGTTACGAATCGCCAGCCCGACCTCCTCGAGCATGTGAAAAATCAAGGCCAGTTCTTCATTTGCGTAAGGCTCTCCGGTCAGCCGTTCGTCAAATACCGCAACGCCCAGCAGCGATTGGCGATCAAGGATGGGAATCGCGACCTGTGCACCGAGGAGTTGGAATTCCTTTGCGATTTCGCGACTGGAAGCGGCGTCGGGATGCGTGGCCCGTAGAATCCGGCCCTGCCGGTGAAGATAGCCGCCGATGCCGGCACCGAGCGACAGAGCAAAGTGCTGGAGCACGCTTTGATCGAGGCCAATCGCACAGGCGGAGCGCAGCCAGCGGTCTTCGGCCGAGAGCGGACTTTCGCTTAGCAAGCCATTGGGCTTGCGCAGGAAGATAATTGCCCGGTTCACGCCAATGACTTCGCGCAGTAGTAATAAAAATTGCTTCAGCAGCGCAGCAGGATCGAGGCTGTAAGTGAGCACTCCGCAGAAGCGGCGCAGTGATTCGAGGGCACGAACCGGTTCGTGCACCGTTCGGAATCTGGATAGGTCGGGGGGCGGCTCCGCAGGCGCAGAGAGGGTTTTCTGATCCGGCTCGGGAAAGATCCGTTGCAGGAAGGCGTTGAGCAGGCGTCCACGCACCGGCTTAGTCAGGACGTGCTGGACGCCGTGCAGATAGGCGTCTTCCTCCCACTCCCATTGTTTGGCTGTGCTCGTGTAAATGATCGTCGGACAATTGGGAGCAAAGCTCTTTACTTGTTCGATGGCGTCGATTGCGCGGCCATCGGTAAGTTCCATATCCAGAATCGTCCCATCGATGGCGCCTCGCGCGAGAAGGAACTCAGCATCCGCGACGTCTTCTTTTACGATGAGTTGAAACTTGCCGGACTCGAGTACGGATTCGATAGCTGTCGCCATCGAAGGTTGCTTGGTAATGACGAGGAGCGTGCGCATCAGGCGGCTTGGGGAGATGCCATGTGCGGGGTGGCGGTAAGGATTTGGCGGCTGGGCAGGTCGAGTTGCACGGTGGTGCCTTTTCGAAGCTGGCTTTCGATCGTAAGGCTGCCGCCATGTAACGTGGCAATCTTCCGGCAGATTGCCAAGCCAAGACCGAAGCCGCGGTTCTCATCGCCACGATTCTTCGTTGTGAAATACGGAGTGAGAATGCGCCCGAGATTTTCCTGGGCGATTCCTTCGCCACGGTCGACGACACGGACCCGCAGCCAGTCTCGGTGCTCCTCGGTCTTTGCCAGCCGCTCGAGAACGATGTGTACCTCGGATCCTTCCGGGGACGCGTCGATGGCGTTGGTAATGAGATTTGCGATAAGTCGCTGAATCAGCACGCTGTCTACCTCTGACGTGATCTCCTCGGGAATCACGGGAATGAGCGCGATGGTTTTCTGACGCGCGTTGCGTGCCACTTCGACCGCTTGCCGAACAAGTTGGTCCAATCGATGGATCTGCATGTCCGGACGCAGGTTCTCGGAAAAGAAGAGAGCTTCGCGAATGTAAGCGCGCATGGTGCTGACATTGCGCGCCGCTACCGGTAGCAGTTCGTCATCCAGGAGTCCGGTCTCTTCGCGCAATTGCAGCAACGTTGAAATCGGAGTTAACAAGTTATTGAGATCGTGCGCCATTCCTCGCGACATGCGTCCAAGCAAGTCCAGTTCCTGAGCATTGAGAATCTGGGTCTTGAGCCGCATCTGGTTGATCGTCAAACCCATGGTTTTGACTAGCGTGACCAGTAGATTGATATCGGTCGCCGTGAATGGATCACCCGTGGCTTTCCGGCCGACGAGCAGAAGGCCGAAGATCTCGCTTTGAGATGAGAGTGCGAAGCAAAGTTCGGACCCGAAGTCGGCAAGCTGTTCCTGGGCATCGCGCTCGAGTTGGGAGGGGCTGGTGCGAAAGCTGGAAGGACGAAGGGTAAGATATTCTCCTTTGCCGAGATCGAAATATTGGAAAACCGGCGATTGCAGCGTGAGGTCACTCAGGAGCCGTTGAGGTTCCTCAGGGTGAGCCCGAAAGAGTGTGAATGCTCGGGTCGTCTCGTCGCGCAGGATGATCTGGTAACTGGAGAAACGAAAAATCTTGGTGAGCAAGCCGTCCAGATCGGAGAGGAACTGCGGTAGGTCGGCATACCAAGTCATGTTGGTAATGAAGTTGCGGACCTGATCCTGGTATTCGAAGCGGTCACCGAGGATCCTGCGTTCCCATTTTTCAAATCCCGTATTGCCGAAGAGTCGCGGGAAGAAAACTGCGGTGAGCAACGCCGTCATTAGAAATACGCACAACGCCAAGCCAAGTGATCGGGCGTCAAAGGCATTGCTAGCCAGTGAAACGAGCAGAAGAAGCGCAGTCGCTGTGAAGAAGACAAACGCGAATCGGATGGCGTGAGCGGCGTAACGGCTCAGTGTTACATGGACATCGAGCAATTGGTGCTGCAGGACGCTGTAAGAAATTATGATCCCGTAAAAGACGGCAGCCAGACTTCCGTACGGATAGATGAGGACGTCCGTGAACGGATAGCGATAGATGCCGACAATCGGCAGGAGATCGTTCAGGCCTAGTGTAAAGAGGATGACCTGGGCTACGATCAGCGATGTTAGCCGGCGGCGATGCAGCCTGGGCAGGCTCTTGCGTTTCTTCCAGAGCACTGCAACGGAAAAAAAGCTGAGCGCGTAAGGAAAGTTGATCAGGTGAAACGCTGGCCCAGCCTGCGAATACCAACCCGACGTTCCGAGGTGGATAACGCCTTTGATGAAGAAGCGTGTACAATCCAGAATGGCTAACAGGATCTGGAACGCGTAAAGCCAAGGAATCCAGCGCGCGCGGTTTTCGGCAACCAACTGGGAAAGGTGGTTGTACGCGGCTAGCGCAAATAACACTCCGATGAAGACTTCGCGTGCCCAGAAGAGTGCCAGTTTCTCGTCGGTGACGACAAAGAGCCGGAAGCTCCCGAGATTCCATGCGGCGATGGAAAGGCCGAGAAGGAGATAGATCCGGTTGGCCTTCGCATTCGGTGCTTGAAGATAGACAAACAGCGCGAAGAAGAAATTACAGAGGCAACCGGCGAGGGGGATGTATACCGCCAGACTCATGGCGGATACCTCGACAGGATCAGGCAGGAGACTTTGCCTCCAAAGCCGCTATTGAGATTCATCGCTGCCCGAATCGGGTAGGGGCGCGCGCGATGAGGCACATAGTCCAGATCGCAATCCGGATGGGGGTGCTGCAGATTCAAGGTCGGCGGGATGACCTGATGCTGGAGGGCCAGCGCACAGATGACTGTCTCGATCGCGCCAGCGGCAGCTAGCGGATGACCAGTAATCGGTTTCGTAGAGCCAACCGCTACACGGTGAGCATACGGTCCGAAGATCTTCTTGATAGCACGTGTCTCGGCTATGTCGTTGGGCGGATTAGCCGTGCCGTGAACATTGATGTAATCAATGCTGCCCGGTTGAATGCCCGAGATTCGCAGGGCTTTCTCCATTGCGCGCGCAACGCCTTTGCCATCCGGGTGCGGAGCCATGGGATGATAGGCTTCACAGCTTCGGCCCTGTGCGAGGACTTCGGCATAAATACGCGCGCCCCGCGAAAGGGCATGACTAAGTTCCTCCAGCACGACATAGGCGCCGCCTTCGCCCATCACGAAGCCGTCGCCGCGTTCGTCGAACGGTTTCATCGCTTCTGCCGGATTGCCCGTCCAGCGAGTCATGGCGCGAGCCTGGGCAAAGCCGGAGAATACGGTGTCGATGATCGGAGCCTCGGTTCCGCCTGCGACCATGATATCGACGTCTTCGTGGCGGATCATGCTCAGCGCATAGCCCATTACGTCGTTGCCCGATGCACTGCTGGAACTGCAGGTTATGGCGTGTCCCTGGCAGCCGATCTGGTTGGCGATCTCGGCGCTTCCACTGCCAACATAGCCGCTGATCATCAGCGAGGGATTGATCGCGCGCACTCCCCGCTCGTCGAATGCGCGACGGCCCTTGTAGGCCGCATCCACGTTGCTCAGTGACGTGGCTTCCACGACTCCGGTGCGATCTGGATCGACCGTATTGAAATCGATCTCTGCGTCAGCCGCCGCCATTTTGGCCGCAGCGACTCCATATTGCAGCGAGCGTTCGAGCCGCTTCGCCGTCTTTGCCTCCATGTAATCGGCGGGCTCGAAATCCCGGATCTCCGCTGAAATCCGGCATGGACTGCCCGCCGGATCGAAGCGCGTCAGAGGTCCGGCCGCGCTCTTCCCATCGCGGACCGCATTCCAAAAGTTCCTCAGATCCCTTCCATTTGGCGCGATGACTCCCATGCCCGTGATTACAACACGGCGCATGGGACTCTCGAACTGCGCGGAAGGATACGGCATCTATCCTAGCCTGGCGGCCATTGGAGGCTGCGGCCTCCAAGTAAGTGAATATGAAGATGCGGCACGGATTCACCCGCATCGCGACCGTTATTGAGAACCAGCCGATATCCAGTCTCGTCAACGCCCACTTTTTTGGCGATCTCGGGAGCAGCAAGCAGCATTCTGGCGAGAAGAACGGCATCCTCTGCGGAGGCCTCTCCAATTCGCGGGATGACCCGTTTCGGGACAATCAGCACGTGAACGGGTGCCTGTGGATTGACGTCGCGAATGACGAAGAACTCGTCAGTCTCATGCACGAATTGCGCCGGGATTTGGCGCGCGGCAATCTTTTCAAAAATAGTCATGGTAGACGGTTGGCCAGAGTAAGTCGGAATATTTCAACGCTTCCAGTCATTCTTTTACCGGACTACGCGTGAAAAAGCATCTGGTTTGCCTCGATCCGCGTATTCAAGGGGGCGGGATCGTGCAAGGCTCGGCGGACACGGACGGCGCCGGACTCGTTCACGCGCTTATGAGAGCGCGAAACTTACATCAAATTCCGACGCCGCCAATGCGGTTTGTTGCCTTGTGAAAAAGACAATTTCCGCTCGCAAGATGTCGCAGTCGCGGCTCCAGACCTTCCTTCCGCGGAGGAGCTTCACGCAAGCCTCCAGCCCCAGGAGTTCGAAGTCGCCGTGCTGATCGTGGGCGATTTCCCAGATCCGCCGCCCAAGCTGTTCGAAAAAAGAGAGTTCGTAGCAGTCTCCCGCTTCGCGGACCAACTCGACCAGGGAGACCCGTGTGCGCGGACGTCCCGGCTCGAAATAGCGGGCCACGTCGCCGTATCCGATCACTTCCACGGCAGACTGAACCGCCTGTCCAAGGCGTTCGACAGGGATGACATTCCATTCGCGCTGTCCTTGCAAATAATGCGCCACGCTTTCGGCGACATGTTCCGCCAGCCACCATTGAGTGTATCCGGCTTTGCGTGCGGCACGACTGAGCGATTCGACCAGCCATTCCCGTTCGAAGGCAACGGCTTGGCCGTCGGGCAACTGAATGAGCGGAAGATTGTCGCGTAGAGCAATCATAGCGTGGAAGGAGTGGAATTTTCCTAATCGCGGCCCGGAGCAATGTTGCGGTTCATTTGAAGAGCTCCGGCTGGTGAACGCTTCGTTTCGGACGATGTTCGAGAGATTGAATCTCCTCGATGAACTCGCCGAGGTCCTGAAAGTGGCGATAGACCGACGCGTATCGCACGTAGGCGATCTCATCCAGGGCGTGAAGATGCTCCATCGCCTTGGCGCCGACGATGTGGGACGGGATTTCCCGTTCAAAGCTGGCTTCGAGTTCCTGAATGATCTCTTCGACGGCACGCTCCAGCATAAGCATGCTGACTGGCCGCTTTTCGCAGGCCTTGGCCATGCCGCTGAGGAGCTTCTTCTTGTCAAATGGCTCGCTCGAGCCGTTACGCTTCAGAACTCGAATCTCGGCGCGTTCGATCTCCTCGTAGGTGGTAAAGCGATGGCCGCATTGCACACATTCACGGCGACGACGGATGCTCCGGCCGTCTTTCGACAACCGTGAATCGACCACTTTATCCTCCAGGCTGCCGCATTTTGAGCAATACATTTGGTTGTGGGTGGAGTGCTCGCTAACACGCCTCTACCACAAGGAATGGTGTAGTCAATGCCGGATGGAGCGCAAAAAGTCAACGAGGTTTTCCATTCAGGCCGCAAAGTTCTGGCTGCAGACGAACAGGAGCGAGCTCATTCCTTGCGGATGCACGGTAAGGCACGGAAGCGCGGTCGCTTCCGTGCTCGCCCCATTGAATCTTGAAGTGGCTGTCTACTTTGCCTGGAGATCAGCCGGCTTGACGCCCTTCTTGCCGCCATTGAAGCCGTAGAACGTTGGCTGGAAATCTCCGACCAGCGAAACGTCGGCTTTTGCCGGAACTTCGAGGCCGCATTCCCAGAAGACGCCATTCACGATCAGGCGGCGGAGGTCTTCATTCGGCAGATCGCTGGCTGCGCCCATTGTCATGCAAAGGACTTTGTTCGTCTTCCCGGATTCGTTTTTCGCTTCGCGGGTCCAGGCGATCGGCATCATCGGATCGTTGATGCCCTGTTCCGTACCGTCCTTGCGCTTCTTGGTATTGGTGGCTGGGGCGTCTGTCGGCTTCATGCCGGACAGCACCTGGCCGCGAAGGAGGACTTTGACGTCGTCCTGCGGCTCGGCTTCGTACACGTCAGTGGTCACGAAGATATCGGAGACGCCACGGAGGAGCGGATTGTCCTTCTGCGAAGGTTCGATTACGGGGTGGGTCGCCTGGCTCTTGTGTCCGCCCCAGTGGTTGATCCAGGTTTCACCGAGAACCTGCCGGCCAAAGCCGCCGGGCCATTCCTTGTTATTCCACGTGAATTTCGAGTACGGGGAGTTACCCGGGAAATTGAAGGCATGCGTCGAAGTGCGCAGTGCAATGAACGGCTTCCCAGCCTGGTAGTAATCCACGAAGTGCTTCATCTGTGCCTCCGGCCAAGCGCGGAAGCGAAGCAGCATCACGCAGGCATCGGCTGTATCGAGCGCTTCGATGCCGGGTTCGTTATTCCCCGTGTTGGGATCGATCTCGCCGTTCTTGTTGATCGAGAAGCAGACGGTGCACTTGAAGCCCTGCCGTTCGGCGAGGATCTTCGCGAGCTGAGGAAGCCCTTCCTCGCTCCGGTATTCTTCGTCGCCGGCGAGGAAAACGATATGCTTGCCTTTGCCTGGGCCTTGTTTGCCTTCGAAGACTAGCGTCTGGTTTTCTTCGGCGTGGACCGATGAGAAGGAGACTAAGCCGAGTGTCAGGAGAGTGGAGGGAAGGGAGCGGAAGTTAGCCATAACAGGAAGGAATGTTTCAACGGATGCCGAAGCGCGGGCGAAGAGGCAAAACGAAAAGCAAAGGCGACCATCCATTTTTTCATTTGGATGATCGCCATTTGAGATTCTGCGGCGCACAGCAGGTCGCGCCGCCGAGGATTAAGGATTAAACGAAGCGGTTGTTGCTTAGGCTGGGAGTAACTCCGCCTTCACTTCCGCGAACTTCTCGACCGCAAAGGCGAGATCTTCACGCGAGTGCGCTGCGCTGACCTGGACGCGGATGCGCGCCTTGCCGTGCGGTACAACCGGATAGGAGAAGCCAACGACATACACACCCTTGGCAAGCATTGCGTCGGCAAAGCGGCCCGCGAGGGCGGCGTCACCGAGCATGATCGGGACAATGGGATGCTCGCCCGGCACGATCTGGAAGCCCTTGCGGGTGATCTCGCTGCGGAAGAACTTGGTATTCTCTTCCAGCTTGTCACGGAGGGCGGTCGATTCGGTGAGGAGGTCCAATACCTTCAGCGTCGCGACGGTGATCGTCGGAGCGAGCGTATTAGAGAACAGATACGGGCGCGAACGCTGGCGCAGCCATTCGATGATCTCCTTGCGGCCGGTCGTATAACCGCCGCTGGCGCCACCGAGCGCTTTGCCCATGGTGCCGGTCAGGATATCGATCCGGCCCATCACGTTATGATGCTCGTGAGTGCCGCGACCGGTCTTGCCCATGAAGCCGGTCGAGTGTGAATCGTCGACCATCACCAACGCA
>FTCV01001786.1_pt1 | contig 36127 bp, 34 predicted proteins | sample 1639691 | NCBI WGS metagenome assembly FTCV01 (sample SAMEA3914864, study PRJEB12502) | metagenome | biome: forest; material: soil | place: USA | collected 2012-03-12 | depth 0.3 m
CATGTGCTGATCGGCGTCGCCGATAGCCAGTCGCAAAATTCTCGTAAATTCATATCACGCTCTATTCGATTGCCCGACCTTCGCCAGCTTCGAAGGTAACTCAGGACAGGTGAAACCGGTCATGTCCGCTGCGGATCTACGTCAATTCACGGGGCAAAATCCCGATAAGACAAGAGATTCCATCTCAATTTAGAGGCTCCGGCGCAGGGCCCGACGGGCTTTCCAGCCAATCTTCGAGCCGAACGCCAGCGCGGCGCCGCTCGTCGCGTGCCTGAGTTTCCTCGATTGCTTGCATTCGCCGAAAGCCCAGCCCGCCGCCTGATCGGTTCCCGGCTGCCCTGGTAACGACTCGACCACCCGTCAAACCACACGAGGGCATCGCGTGTGTCTGGACATTACGACCTACGGCTCCGCCGCGAATGGCAGCCAGGTCGAGGGTGATCCGTTCATCGTCACGGCTTCGGCGGCCGGGCCGTTTCACCGGCGGAACCATCCCAATGCTCCACAATCCGACCGTCACGAACGCGATACATGTCGAACCACGTCGTCTTGACCCTGGCCGCAGGATTATTGGGATCAGGCATCTCACGAATCATCGCGACCGTAACGAGATCCCGCTCGGCCACCATCGTGACGAGCGGCCAGGTCACCGTATCCGGAATGGCCGTCGGGGTGGGTTTCATTTTCTTGATAAACGCGACGAACGAATCGCGCCCGGAAGCGATAGACGGATTATGCTGGATATAATCCGGCGACATAAACTCGTCGATGCGCTCGACGTGACCCGAAATCATCACGACTCGAATAACATCGTAAACCAGTCGCTTGTTCGCCGCGAGTTGTGGATCGTCACTGCGCAGAATCGCTGCCTGGTCGGCCGCTGGTTCCGGCGCCACTCCCGCGTGGCAAAGATTTGCGCCCGCGAACATGGCCAGTGCAGCAGCTGAGAAAACGAAACGTCTCATCGGAACCTCCGGTTCAGTTCTTGGGCTCGAGCACGGCGGGCTGCCCCGCCGCGATACGGTCCAAACAAATATCTTCATGAATCTGGTAATTGGGAAGGCGCTTGAACCTGACTTCCGTTTGCCAGGCCGAAGTGTAGGTATCGGGGTCGTCAAATGACAAGCGAAGCGTCATCCCGTTCCCATTGTTCGTCAGATGATACACTTCCTGCACCACAAGCTTGTCGCTGTGCGGCAAGCCCGCGGCATCAAGCAGGGTCGCCGGATTGATCTGATCCGTGCGTATCTCCAGATCCGCGCCATCGTGCTTGGCCTCGGACGTCCCGACCGCCGTGTCATAGCCAACGGTTGAAAGAGGTTTGCCAACCGGCACGGTGCGGAACAAATGATTCCAGTCGAATAAAAACGTAATTTGACTGGGGCCATCGATGATTTCAAAGGGCGTCGGCAACAACATCGTCCTCGGCGTACCGGGACTTGCGCAGCTCACCATGGTGGGATCGAACTTGTGATCGCCCCGGCGATACGCCGCCATCCGCTCATGATACGTGACCAGGGCGTCGGGCTTCAACGGCGGTTCCGCGCCGTTCACCGTGCGCATGACACCCGAATATTTGACGACCTGCCAGACGCCGTCAAAATGCGTCGTCTGCGACATGACCGGTAAGGCCGCCAGGGCGCATTGGGCCGAGACAAGAACGCCGATAAGAAGGCTGCGCGAATTCATTGCGATTTCCCCGCAACGCGAGGATCTTCTAAAACCAGTCCTGCCAAAGCCTCCGGCCGCATGTTTTCCTCGCAGTTATATTCAGACACAAGCTCGTCGGGCCGCCAGCGATAGGTTCGCAGATAGGTCCAGCTCTGCTTGTAATAAACCGGATCATCCACAGTGATGAGATCCTGCAAATCCTTGTAGGCGCCACCCAGATCGACGCGCCGGATACGTTCCACGAGATGCAACTGATCGCTGTGCGGGCTGCCCGCGAAATCGATCCACGTCAGGGAATTGAATCCCACCGTATCGATGACGAGCGTGTCACCTTCCCAGTGTCCGATCGAATGGCCCATATAGCTCGGCTTGATGTCCTTCGGATGCTTGGCATTCATCCAGACGATCCTGACGCTGTGGCCCTCCTCGGTCAGGAACACAATCTTGTCCCGACCTTGAACGATCTGAAACGGAGACCCTTCGTTCATATCGCGCGTAAGCCCGGGCGGACGACACATGACGCCCGGTTCGGCCACCGGCGTGCCCGTACTCGACATGTTCAACCGATGCCATACGATATTCTGGGCCTCCGCCGTGTAAGGCGCCGGCTGCCCCAATACCGTGGTAAACGGCGCGATCACGAAGAAGGTATTGATATACGTGCCTTCGAGATCGTGCGCAGCCTTGGGTGGCGGTGGCGAACCCGGAGGCGCGTAAGGGGTCAGCTGCGCATCCCGAACATGGGCGACCGGAATGACGCTGCCGGGATCTTCCTGACCGCCCGTTGCACTCGCGACCGGCTCATCCTTGGCCGCGGTCTTCCCGTCCCCGCCTGGAGGGGGCGCTGCCAACTGTTCCGCCGTGGCGGGAACCATCGACATCGCCAGCATCGGCAAACTGATCGCCGCCAGCACGGGGCACAAGCGTGCGCGTAATTTATTGGACATCACGACCATCTCTACTTTGGCTTGTCGCCGAATAGCGACGCCGGCGCGGCCAGAACCTTGCCGTTCGGCAGGTGAATGTACATGACCGCACCGTCGTTTCCGCCGTCTCGGCCGGGATGGATCTGAACCTCGACCTTATCTCCCGGCTTCACGTCGTTGCCGGCCCAACCCATGCGCTTATTTACGTTGGGGGTACCGGACTCCAAGGTCCACACCGCCGTGGTGCCCTTTTCATCCGTTACGGCAAGCTCCAGCCATGAATGAGGATTCGTCCACTGAAACGATTTTACGGTGCCCTGAAGCGTCACGGTCTTCGTAAAATCATACGCGGACGTCGAGTGGTGCGCGGCCGCGGGCGTGGCCAGACTCAACACCAGGGCTGCGGTTCCCAAACTACGCACCAACCATTTAAACATACTGCTGTCCTTTCCTCATCAGGTCCCCCCGCAATACGCGCGGCCGGGTTATAACTACAACTTTAGAAACTACGCTTTATGCCGGCGCCGAATTCCCGGGGCCGACCCGGGATCACCGACGTCGCGCCCAGACCCGTTACGGCGGCAACCCTATAGAACTTGTTGGTCAGATTGCTGCCATAGGCATAAACGCTCCACTTCCGGCCAACGTCGAAGGTCAATCGGGAGCTCCACAATCCATAGGCAGATTGGGCCAGATTTTCACTGTTGTTGGCATCAAAGTAGATTTTTGTCCGGTAGGCGTAGTCCGCGCGCCAGGTCAGAGTGTCGTCATCCCCCACGTCGAAGCTGTATTCGACCCCGGTATTAATCGTGGTTTTGGGGGATACAGGTAAGGTCGATCCATAGGCCAGGCCGCTCGCAAGTGCGTCGGGCGTCAGATACTTGTACTTGAAGTCGTTGTAGCTGAAGTTTGCGTTGAAAGTGAGACCGGGAAGGGTACGCAGCAGCGCATCACCTTCGAAGCCTTTAATTTGGGCCTTACCCGCATTCTTAACGACGTTCTGGCCGAAAGCGGTAATGCCAATCTGCATATTGGTATAATCCATATCGTATGCAGAGACATTCAATCGAAGCCGGCGATGCAGCAGTTCGCTCTTAATGCCGGCCTCGTAATTGGTTACCTTTTCAGGACCAAACGGCTGGAAGTCCGAAACCTGTATCGGCTGTCCGTTGACACCGCCCGACTTGAAACCTTCCGAGATGGTCCCGTAGGCCATAAAGTCGCGGGAGAATTTATACTCCACAATTCCCTTCGGCGTCACGGCATCCCAGGCATGCTTCACGTGCGCATCGAGCAATTCCGGACCGCCCGTTGCAAAGCTTTGGAAAAGCACATCCTTTTCGTCCTTGCTGTAGCGGACACCCAGGGTGAAATCGAGCTTGTCCGTGGCGGAATAGGTTGCCTGGCCATAGGCGGCATAGCTATTGGTCGACTGGTGGGAGTAGTTATCAAGATTGAAGATAGCGAGACGCGGGAAACTATCGTACTTGATATTTTCACGCATGTAGTACAGGCCCGTGCTGTAGTTCAGCTTACCGTCGAGCAGCTTATTGCTGTACTGAAACTCCTGACTGCCGTAGGTTTCGCTCGAAATTGTGTCGATGCTCTGGAGCGGCAGGGGCGTTCCGTCAGTGTCGTCAGCGAAGTTGTTATAGAATGACCGAACCGCCGTGATCGATTTGAACGTTCCGGACAGGACATTCTTGACCGTCGTGGTCAGGCTCAGACCCTGATCCTTGGCCAGATTGAAGCTTGGCGCCGTGCCACGGGTTTCATAATCGCCCGTGGTCAGGAGGCTGGGATCAGGTGCCGTGAGGACCTTGCCGCCGGTACCCTTTTCATTTTGGTAGGTCGTATCCGCCCGGAGGATAAACTGCAAATCATCGGTCGCATTATAAAGAAGGGTCGCATGATAGGACGAGTAATTGGTGTTGTTCAGCTTCTGACCCGTCGCCAGATCGTCCATGAAGCCGTCCTGCGTGACGCGTTCCCCGGCAATACGCAGGGCCAGCACGTCCTTCACGATCGGAGCATTGACGACGACGGCGACCTTCGACAGATCGCGGGTGCCATAATCCACCGAGGCCTTGCCACCCCATTCGAAGTCGGGGAGCGCCGTATAGACGCTTAAAGCGCCGCCAACCACGTTCTTGCCGAAGAGCGTGCCCTGGGGCCCGCGCAGCACTTCCAGACGCGAAATATCGGCGAAGTCGAGCGTGTTATTGGAGAGACGCGGGCGGTAGACTTCATCGACATATACCGCGGCACCCGGGTCCGAGAGCAGGCCCGCCTGCTGCTGGCCCACGCCCCGAATTGTCAGCGTGCCCAGGCCCGAGCCGCCACTGTTGCCCTCGAATTGAATATTCGGCGCCGCACGCGACACGTCACTCACATCGCGGGCGTTCAGATTTTCAAAATTCTGCGCCGAAACGGCCGAAACCGACACCGGGGTTTCCTGCAGTCGCTCGCTCTTGCGCTGAGCCATGACGACGACTTCAACGCTGTCGTCCGCCTTTTTGGCCGCCGGCGAGCTTGTGGCACCGGCTTGCGGTGCGGCGGTCGAAGCCGCCTGATCCGAATCGCTGCCGCCGCCGGCCGAATTGACCGCCCCGGCATTCACCCCCGTCGACGCCACCGCCCAAAGCAATACGGTGCCGGCGACTGTCGTTGTGATCCCTTTTATCATTTCCATTCCCTTTTTTTAGAACCGCTGATGTTTTCAGCTTCGTCCGCCGAGCTTTCGGCTTCTATACTGCACCAAAGGCGAGGATTTATTTTATCGAAGTCCTGCGGTGCCTCGCCTGATTTCACTACTCTCCGTTATCTACGGATATCTTATCTACGGATATCAAAGCCGGCCCATCCGGGTCGCATGCGACCCGGATGGGCCGTCGCCTCACTCTGCGACGAACCGATTTTCGATCGATCCCAGTCGTGTCACCGAAACGCGGACAACGTCGCCCGGCTTCATGAAGGTATTAGTGGCGATGCCGACGTTCGCTGGAGTGCCCGTCGCGATCAGATCACCCGGCTCCAGCGTCATCACCGTCGATATGTATTTGATCTGATCCCAGATGTTGTAGATCATGTCGCCGGTCGACGTGCGCTGGCGTTCCTCGCCGTTGAGCGTGAGGCTCAACTCAAGCTTATGCGGATCCTCGATCTCATCGTCCGTGGTGATCCACGGACCGATCGGACCATGCGTGTCGAACGACTTTCCAAGAGTGTAGGTCGGCGTCCTGAACTGCCAGTCACGGGCCGTGACGTCGTTGCAGACCACATACCCCGCGACGACCGAGCGGGCGTCGGCATAGGAGACGTTCCGACACCGCTTGCCGATGACCACACCCAATTCGGCCTCGTAGTCCACCTGATCGGGCGCCGCCGCCGGAATGACGATGTCGCTGTATGGCCCCGTGATGCAGCTCACCTGCTTATTGAACCAAAGCTGATATTTGGGCGGATGATGCCCCGCCGCCGCGGATTCCTCGGCATGGGCCTTGTAGTTCATCCCGATCGCCAGGTATTTTTGCGGGTCGTCGATCGGCGCAACCAAAGTGACCTCGGAGAGCGCAAACCGCTGGCCATCGTAATTCTCGATGAGGGCCCTTTTTTCCGACAGCTGCGTCAAAAGCGAACGCATTGACGGATTGTGATCAACCAGCTCGCTCAGATCGACAACACTCTCTCCAGCAACCCTGCCGATTCGAATCACGCCGCCACTTAAAAATCTCGCCAGACGCATGCTTAACCTTTCGCCACACTCGCGGTTGTCGCCTCGCCCGCCCATCTTCCGGCGGCTGCGAAGCAAATTTCATTAGCCGGGCACAGCGCCTCGCCACACCCAGCGGCACTTTCAAACCTACAGATTTTCAACACGCACCTGTCGTGCGGTCTCCCTGCTTATTTTCATAATCATCAGCACAATTATTACATATCGATAATTCTGCTTCGCGCAAGCATTTTTTGCATACGTATTCAAATTCGCTTGTAATTTTTTCCGATGTGTTGTTGAGTTGCGCATCGAGAGAGGGCGACGGGCATCGGAGCATGCCGCCAATCCCCGGAGTTCGACGTAAGTGAAGCGCCACAGGCATTATAGAATGGTTACGGCCTGGCCGTTTTGCGAAATGTTGGACACCGACAGGTCCGGTGCGTACGCCGATGTTTTCCCGCGGCTGTGGCTCCTGTTTCTTCGCAGGCTGAAAAATCCGGGCACGCCCGCGTTCCCGACGCACCTCTCAGAATTATGTTTTAACCCGCACCCGCGCCGCTAGGCGGCCGCGCCCAGCTCTCTTTTCCCGCTTAGCGGGCCGCGCTCGACCGTAACCGAGCCGGTCAGGCACCCGCCTTTCGCCTGCCCCTGCGTGGCCGGGCGGCGCGCCTATCCCCAATCCGTTGCGATCAGACGACCAAAGAACCACGGGAGTAAAAGGTTTCATGAAGTTTGCGACTTTAAACGACGGCAGCCGCGACGGCCGACTGGCGCTTGTCTCACACGATCATCTACGCGTTCTCGTTTCCGCCGCCGCGAGCACTTTGCAAAATGCCCTCGAGGATTGGGACGCCCTGTTGCCGATCCTGCAAGATGAGCAGGCCATGGTGGATGCCGGCGGCGGCGCGGCTTTCGAGCCGTCGAAAATGATGGCTCCGTTGCCGCGTGCGTGGCAGTGGCTTGACGGCTCCGCCTTTAACTCGCACGGCGATCTGATGGCCAAGGTGTTCGGGATCGAACCCAGCCCACGGGACGTGCCCCTAATGTACCAAGGCGTGTCGGATCATTTTTACGCCGCCCACGACGACATATCCTTTCCGACGGAGGACGACGGGATCGATTTCGAAGGCGAATTCGCAGTCATCCTTGACGAGACGCCGCTTGGCGTTACCGCGCAGGACGCTGAACCTCACATCCGCCTTATCGTACAGGTCAACGATTGGAGCCTGCGACGGATCGCCCCCATCGAGATGCGCACGGGTTTTGGCTGGGTCCAGGCCAAGCCCCCGTGCAGTGTCGCGCCGGTCGCGATTACACCCGACGAACTTGGGGCCGCCTGGCAACAGACACGGGTCCATCTCCCGCTCAAGGTCTGGTGGAACAGCCAGCTCTTCGGCGAAGCCGACGCAGGGCTGATGGACTTCGGGTTTGCCGACCTAGTCGCCCATGCGGCGCGAACGCGCAAACTCGTCGCCGGGACAATCATCGGTTCAGGCACCGTTTCCAACGGCAATTATCGCCAGGTCGGATCGAGTTGCATCGCCGAACGCCGGGGTATCGAAACCGAGGATCTGGGCGCCGCGCGTACGCCGTACATGAGCTTCGGCGACCGCGTGGAAATGGAAGCGAGAGCAAAAAACGGCGCTCCGCTGTTTGGTCGCATCGATCAGCGCGTCGTCCGAACGGTCCGCGGAGCAGCCGCGTGACCGGCACATGACGGCACCGTCGCAACAACCAGAAGCCTATTGAGAGGGAGAGAAATGACAGTACCGGGAAGCCCCATCGACACGGAGTTGTCGGCCCCGCGCTCAGGCGAGCTGCGCGGCGTTAAATATGAACGCCGGCTGGTTGCCCTTCTGACATTGGGCAACGGCATCGCCGCCCTGGACGCGCAGGCCGTTTTCTACCTGATGCCGTTTATCGTATCCGAGCTGCACATCAATAATGGGCAAGTCGGTCTCATAGGCACGGCGGTGCTCGTCGGCTGGTCGATCTCCGCTCTCATCGTCGGTTTAACTTCGGACCGCGTCGGGCGCCGCAAGCCATTTCTGATCGGCGCCTATCTCTGTTTCGCCGCGTTTTCCGGCCTTAGCGCCGTTACGCAGAGCTTCGCCCTCCTGCTTTTCGCGCGATTGCTGATGGGGCTGGCGGAGGGTCCGATCATTCCAATCCAACAAGCCATGGTCATGGCCGAGTCCGCGCCGCAGCGTCGCGGTCTCAACATGGGTCTCGTTCAAAATCTGGGCTCTCAGATCATCGGTACGCTCGCCGCACCCATCTTCTTGGTTTGGCTGGCTGGGCAGGCCGGATGGCGATCCAGCTTTCTCATCTCGGCGATACCCGCCCTCCTCGTCGCCGGGCTTGTATGGAAGACACTGCGTGAACCTCCGGCGGCAGCTCTGGAGCCCCAGGAGAAGGTCGACGCCACCAGGGCGATCAAGGCCGTTTTCACCAATCGCAATGTCCGCATGTGTATCGCAATCGCAACATGCTGCGTTGCCTGGTACTTCCTCCTGCTCACCTTCCTGCCGTTGAGCCTCCTGAAAGGGCTTAACCTGACTCCCGCCATGATGAGCTTCGTCATGAGCCTGATCGGTGTATCCGGGGCGCTATCCTCGTTCGTCGTGCCTGGCCTGTCCGACCGCCTTGGGCGGCGGACGGTGATCATTCTGTTCTGCCTTGTCGGCGTACTGGCGCCCCTTGGCGTTGTCCTGTTGGGAACGAACCCGATGTTTATCGGTTTTGCGGTCCTCGTCGGCGCCCTCATGATCGGCAATTTGTCGCTGCTTATGGGCACGGTGCCTCAGGAAAGCGTGTCGCCGGCTCATCGAGCGACCGCGACGGCACTTGTCCTTTGCGTGTCGCAACTCCTCGGCGGTATGGTCGGGCCCGCGCTCGGCGGCCGCCTTGCCGACCAATTTGGATTGATGGCGCCGATGATCCTGGCTGCAGGCCTCGCAGCGCTCGCCGGCCTGATTGCGATTGGCCTGCGTGAAACGCGCGAACCGCGAGTTGTCCGATGACAAACCAAGCCACTCCGTCTGGTGCCACGTCGAAATCGGTTGCGGACGCAAACGTCACGCCCATTGTCGTGACGGGCGCCAATGGCTTCGTGGGTAGAGCCGTTGTCGACATGCTGCTGGCTCAGGGCCGACACGTGGTCGCCTCCGACATCAACCTCGAGCACACACCCTCGTCTTCGGCTCTGCGCGCCGTCGCCGGAAATCTGGGCGCCCCGGACGTGCGCAACGAGGTGTTCCGTGAGGGGTGCGCGGCCATCATTCATCTTGCCGCCGTCCCGGGAGGCGCCGCGGAAAACGATCCCCTGCTGTCGCGTCGTGTCAATATCGAGTCGACACTCGACCTGATCAACGCCGCCCATGCCGCGGGCACCGGGACGCCCGTCCGCTTTGTTTACGCCAGTTCGATTGCCGTCTTCGGGGACAAGCTGCCACCGAATGGCCTGGACGACACGACGGAGGTCGCGCCGTGGCTCGTCTACGGCGCACATAAGGCCATGATGGAAATCGCCATCGCCACGGCCAGCCGACGCGGTGATATCGACGGGATATCCCTGCGACTTCCAGGCGTGCTGGCCCGACCGCGCGCGCCCTCGGGTCTGAAATCAGCGTTCATGAGCGACCTGTTCCATGCCTTGCGCGCGGGTGACTCATTCGCGTGCCCGGTGTCTGAAGACGCGACGATCTGGGCAGAATCCATAACCCAGTGCGCAACCAATCTCATACATGCGCTTTCGGTAGACACGACTCGGCTGCCGACGAGCCGCGCCCTCACCCTGCCAGCCCTGCGGATTCGCATGCGCGACCTGGTGGCGGCTGTCGCTCACAGGACGCGGCGCGATCCTGCGCTCATTGACTACAGATGCGATCCTGAGGTCGAGGCCAATTTCGGTCGTCAGCCGGAGCTTGCAACGCCCGCGGCCGATGCACTGGGCTTCCGACATGACGGAACCGTCGAGGGCCTGGTCGACCGGGCCCTCGCCCGTATCGAAGCGGTGGAGCGTTGAGCCCCATGCGCTCACCCAATTCCCCGCCGCCGTCCGCGCGAACAGGGCCCGGCGGGGGCGGCGACGGTCGGGGCCGTACACCCGCAAGACATTATATCCGCGGCCCCTCCGGCGCCGCGCGTAACTTGATAGATAAGGATATCCCATGGCGATTGCGAAAGCTCACGATGTGTCTCATGTCCGGTTCAACGTACCGGATCTTGAAGTCATGCGCCGTTTCCTGACCGACTTCGGTATGGTGGAGGTCCCACGTGAACCTGAGAAGCTTTATATGCGGGGATTCGGTCGACTCCCCTTCGTCCATGTCTGCCAGAAGGCGCCAGAACCGGGCTTTGTCGGCCTGGGCTTCTGGTTAAAGTCGCTCGACGACCTGCGGGCGCTTGCCGAACACGAAGGCGCGGCGGTGGAAGATCTGGACGCGCCCGGCGGCGGCAAGGTCGTTCGCCTGGTTGATCCCGACGGCTTCGCCGTGGAAGCCATTGCCGGCCAGGAACTGTCCGAACCCCTCTCCGTTCCAAAGCACCAGGCCTGGAATCACGGCGGGGCCTATCCGCGACAGGGCGAATTGCGCCGGGTCACGGCGGGCCCGTCTCACGTCGGTCGCCTCGGGCACGTCGTTCTGAGCGTGAGCAATTTCGCCCGGTCCGAGGCCTGGTACAAGGAGCGCTTCGGCCTGATCATATCCGATGCGATAGAATCGCAACCCGAGCAAACCGTGGGCGCCTTCCTGCGCTGCGACCGCGGCGACGAGCCTTGCGACCATCACACGATCTTCCTGTTCGAACAGCCTAAAACGCCGGAGTTCATGCATGCGGCCTTCGAGGTGATTGACCTCGACGACCTCATGGCCGGACACGATCTCCTGAAGAAAGCGGGATACACGCATCAATGGGGTATCGGCCGCCATTATCTCGGAAGCCAAGTCTTCGACTATTGGCGTGATCCCTACGGAAACGAGATCGAGCATTGGACCGACGGCGACCAACTCACGGCCGACCAGGGCGGAGGCGTCGCTGGCTTCAAGGAGCTGATCGGCATCCAGTGGGGCATGGAGATGCCTCCCATTCCAGGGCATTCCTGAATGCGCCCCGCCCAGGCGCTAACAGGTCGCGGACGGCCGCAGAGAACCGCCTGCCAGCGTCTTACGCGCTGCGAAGTCGCAGTGGAGGCCACTGCAGTCAATTTCGTCGCGGCCGTTGGGCAGATCAACGGCCGCGATCAACGCCGCGCCCCCTTGACGCGCATAATTTCCATGAATGCAAACGGTTGCTGCCAAACAATCAGTCCGCCAATCTCATACGCATGAACGAATCGATCAATCCACGTCCGCCAACGGCCTATGATGTCGCCCGCCTCGCGGGCGTCTCCCAGTCTGCGGTGTCACGCGCGTTTACCGAAGGCGCCAGCATCTCGAAGAAAATGCGCGCGAAAATCGACGCAGCGGCCATTCAACTCGGCTATCGTCCGAATATTCTCGCCCGCTCACTCAACAAGCAAAGTACAAATGTCGTCGGCGTGGTATTTGGACACTTCGACAACCCGTTTTTCACGGTCGCGCTGGATTGTTTCGCCGACGCACTTTCGCGTCGCGGCCTGCGCATGTTGCTTTTCACGGCCGAGACCAATGCGTCGGCGGACGAGCAGGTCGAAGAGCTTCTGAGCTATCAGGTCACGGCGGTGATCCTGATGGCCGTAAATCTATCGTCGAAGCTCGTCGCGGAATGCGCGCGTTCCAACATTCCGGTCGTGGTCTTCAACCGCACGACCGCGGACCAGCATACAGCCTTCGCGGTTACGGGCGACAATGCAGTGGGTGCGGCGGCGATCGCCCGCCGGTTCCTTGAAACCGGCCGGCGCCGGATCGCCTTTATGGCGGGGTATGATGACAGCTCGACCAGCCGCCAGCGCGAAATCGCCTTCTTTGAGACCCTGTCCGGCGCCGGCATGCCGCCTCCGCGGCGCGTCGTCGGCAACTATAGTCGCGCCGGCGCGATCGAAGCGACTCGCTCGCTCTTCGACGATCCGGCCGGACGGCCGGACGCCTTGTTCTGTGCCAACGATTTCATGGCCATCGCGGCCATCGAGACCATGCGTGCGGAATTCAGGTTGGAGCCCGGACGCGATTGCGCGGTGATCGGGTTCGACGACATTCCCATGGCGGCCTGGCCGAGCTACGCGCTTACCACCTACTCACAACCTATTCCAGCGATGGTGGGACGGGCCGTCGCCTTCATAACAGGCGAAGTGGACAGCGAGCGCGGCGTGACCGTCGAAGGCGAATTGATCATCCGCAATACGGCTTGATCTCCCTCCGAATACTGCCTATGGTATTTTTGAATGCGTATGCAAAAATGGAGTAAAACATGGCGACGTACTTAAAGCATGGCGCGACGGCACAAGCGAAGGCTGTCCAGGATCGGCAGGTCAGGGACACGGTCGAGGGCATTCTCGCAGATATCGAATCGAAGGGCGACGCGGCGGTTCGCGAGCTCTCGGTTAAATTCGACAAGTGGGATCGCGACAGCTATCGCCTTTCTCAAGCCGAGATCCAGGCGTGTATGGATCAGCTGACCGGACAGGATCTCAAGGACATCGAGTTCGCCCAGGCCCAGGTACGCAATTTCGCGCGCATCCAGCGCGACAGCATGAAAGATGTTGAGGTCGAGACCCTGCCCGGCGTCGTGCTCGGTCACAAGAACATCCCCTTGAATGCGGCCGGCTGCTACGTGCCGGGCGGCAAATATCCCCTGCTGGCCTCGGCCCATATGAGCGTGATCACCGCCAAGGTCGCCGGCGTCTCCCGGGTCGTTACCTGCGCGCCACCGTTTCAGGGCAAGCCCGCCCCGGCAATCGTCGCGGCCCAGGCCATGGCGGGCGCCGACGAAATCTATTGCCTTGGCGGCATCCAGGCGGTTGCCGCAATGGGCGTCGGCACACAATCGATCGCGCCGGTTGATATTCTCGTCGGACCGGGCAATGCCTTCGTCGCGGAAGCGAAACGTCAGCTGTTCGGCCGGGTCGGCATCGACCTCTTCGCCGGTCCGACCGAGACGCTGATTATCGCCGACGAGATCGGCTGTGACGGTGAGCTCGCCGCGACCGATCTGCTCGGCCAGGCCGAGCATGGCCCTGACAGCCCGGCGGTGCTGCTCACGACCTCAGAGAAACTGGCGCGCGAAACCATGGCCGAGGTCGAACGTCTGCTCGAAAAGCTCCCCACGGCCGATTACGCGCGTAAAGCCTGGGACACCTACGGCGAGGTGATCGTCGCCGAGAGCGAGGCGGAAATGGTCAGGATCGCCGACGAGATCGCCTCCGAGCATGTCCAGGTCATGACCCGCGATCCCGATTATTTCCTCAAGCATATGACCAATTACGGCGCCTTGTTCCTCGGCGCCCGGACAAATGTCAGCTACGGCGACAAGGTGATCGGCACCAACCATACCCTGCCCACCAAAAAGGCGGCCCGTTACACCGGCGGTCTGTGGGTCGGAAAGTTTCTCAAGACCTGCACCTACCAAAGAGTGCTGACCGACGAAGCGTCGGCGATGATCGGCGAATACTGCAGCCGCCTTTGCGCGCTCGAGGGCTTCGCCGGCCATGGCGAACAAGCCAATATCCGCGTTCGCCGCTACGGCCACCGTGACGTCCCTTATGCGGGCCGCGCCGAACCGCTGGTGATGAGCGAATAAGATGGTGGCGGTCGTGTTGCCAAGGACACCCAGCTTCCGCCTCGATGGTCGCCGCGCATTGGTGACCGGAGCCGGCCGCGGAATAGGCCTCGCGCTTGCGGCCGCTCTTGCCGAGGCGGGCGCAGAGGTGACGCTCGTGGCGCGCAGTGAAGCGGAGATTGCGGCCGGCGCGGAAACGATCCGCGCCGGCGGACTATCGGCCGAGGCGGCGCTGCTCGATGTGACCGACATGGCTGCGATAGAAGCGTTTTTCAGATCCCGGCCGGCGTTTAACATCCTCGTCAACAACGCCGGCACCAACCGGCCCAAGCCGATGCAGGAGGTCAGTGAGGCTGATTATGACGCCGTACTCGATCTCAATGCAAAATCCGCCTTCTTCGTCGCGCAGCATGCGGTTCGCCAAATGCTCGCCGAAGGCATTGCCGGCAGCCTCGTCCACATAGGCAGCCAGATGGGCCACGTCGGCGGCCCAAACCGCTCGCTGTATTGCGCTTCAAAATGGGCCCTGGAGGGTATGAGCAAGGCCTTCGCCCTTGATCTGGCTGCTCACGGCATCCGTTCGAACACGATCGCGCCGACCTTCATCGAGACGCCGATGACCAAGCCGTTCTTCGAGGACGAAGGTTTCAAGGCAAGCGTCCTCGCCAGGATCAAGCTCGGCCGGCTCGGCACGGTCGAAGACCTGATGGGCGCAGTCCTGTTCCTCGCCTCCGACGCATCTGCACTTGTGACCGGCACCAGCCTGGTCGTCGATGGCGGATGGACGGCAGACTAATCGCAATCAAATAGACAGGTAGAATATGCGCCATCAGGCAGTAATGACTGGATGGGCGACGTGGTCTGGCTAAGACTCCGGCCGCGGCCGAATAAGGAAAGCTGAAGCGACGGACACTTCGCCTCGGTCCCGAACATTGCGGAGCCGTCGCGGAAAGTCGTGTTTGTCGCCCTTCAAGGGCAGGAGTATCCATGCCATCTGGCCATAAAGACCTCGGCGATGATAAGACGCTGAGGGCGGCAGCGCCGTTTATACTGGTCACTGTGTTCCTCGATATGTTGTGCATCGGGATTATTGCGCCCGTCCTGCCGCAGTTGATCCTGAGCTTCGTGGGCAGTTCCGTATCCGTGGCCAGTCTTTGGACCGGGGTTTTCGGATGCGTCTGGGGTCTGGCCCAATTTTTCTTTTCCCCGATCCAGGGCGCGTTGTCGGATCATTTTGGCCGGAGGCCTGTGGTCCTCGCATCAAATTTCGGGAGTGGCGTCGATCTCATCTTCATGGCCGTGGCCCCGAACCTGTGGTGGCTCCTGATCGGTCGTGTGGTCAGCGGCATAACGGCCGCGTCGATCTCTACCGCCTACGCCTATATGAGTGACGTGACGGAACCACATCAGCGCGCCAGGGTGTTCGGTTGGATGGGGGCATCCTTCGGCGCGAGCTTCATCATGGGACCGACACTCAGCGCCGGTCTTGTCTTAGTCGCGCCAGGTGTCGGCACGGCGCTCGGTACCGTCGGCCATGCGATCGGCGCGTCCGGCCTGTCCGCCTGGTTGATCTCGTTCAGCCGTCACCCTGAAATCGTCGTGCAGCGACTACCCTTCGTCGTCGCAGGCGCGCTGAGCCTGATCAACTTCCTGTACGGCTTTTATGTCCTTCCAGAATCCCTGCCTCCGGAAAAACGTCAGGCCTTCTCACTGCATACCGCCAACCCGATTGGCGCCGTGAAATTCCTGTCGCGGTCGCGCCAAGTGCTGCGTCTGGCCGTAATGTACCTCGTCATCTACTTCGCCCAATCGGTCTTTCCGACGACATTCGTGCTCTATGCAAAATACCGTTTCAACTGGGGCCCCTCGCAGGTCGCGATGTGCCTGGCGGCCATAGGGATCATGACAGGCGCGGTCCAGGGCGGGCTGACGGGCCGGGTCGTGAAGGCCGTTGGGGAACGCAACGCGATGTTCATAGGCCTGCTCTGCGGCGCCGCGGCCTTCCTTGGCTATGCGTTGACACCAACCTGGTGGGCGTTCGTGCTGTTCCTGCCGGTCAGTTCGCTGTGGGGGCTGGCGGCGCCCAACATCCAGGCCCTGATGTCGGCGAACGTCGATCCGAAGGAACAGGGCGTCCTTCAGGGCTCCAACGCATCACTGTCATCGGCCGCCAATATCGTAGCCCCTCTGGCGTTCGGTGCTCTGCTGGCGTATGTCACCCGCCCAGGCGTCCAGCCGATACTGTCGGGCGCGTGCTTCGCGGTGGCGGGTCTGTGCCTGTTGGCCACTCTGTGGCTCGGCCTTGGGGTCAGACAGGGGATGAAACCCACAAGTTCCCAGGCCTCGGGATCCCCTGAACCGAACGCACTTTCACCGGATCACACCCTTGCCCCGAGGCGATCGAGATCCGGCACGGACCAGGTATGACGAAACCGCCCCCCCGTCCGCCGGAAATCGCCGGGGAACCGGGCACCGGTGAAAGCGTCGGGACGGCACGTCGCACCCGCTCACATTCATTTAAGACCGTTCGGGCGCGATGATAAAACGTCCGACGCCGTTTAGGCTGCGCAGAGTCATCACGGGATGGCCCTAAGGCACAATCCGATAAAATGGACGCCACATTCCGGTTAAAGCCGACAAGGCAAAGACCCCGGCCGGCGGGTTCACGCGTCAAAGAGCGCGGACAGGCCGATCAATTCACACTTTTCCGCCTCGATCAGACAGACGGGCACGTCCCTCATATACTCGGACAGGCGGCCCTTGTTCGTGAAGCATTCACGAAAGCGGGAAGACAGAAGCTCAGTCTTGAGCAAATCGATCAATTCCCCGATGAGATAAACGCCCCCCCTGGCCCCCATTATCAAGGCGACGTCGCCAGCGGTCGCAGCGAGCCATTCGGTGCACATACGCACGGCCCGAACAGCCAAGTCATCACCCGTTGCCGCCGCTCGCACGATTTCAACCGCGCCCGGAGATTGCGCCGGGCCGGAGATATCCGCTGCAATCGCCATCCAGATTTCGCCCAGTCCACCAAGCGACAAGACGCGTTCGCGCGAAACGTGCCCAAACTTGTCGGCAAGCGCCTTCAGAACCACGAACTGCTCGTCACTTGTTGCCGCCAGATCGCTGTGGCCACCCGCACCCGGGAATGTGCACCATCTGCCGCTCTCGTCCGGAACGATCGACGCCATACCCAACCCCATCCCCGCGCCGACAATGCATCTCACCTTATCCGGATCGACCTCGCCGCCGAAAAGGATCCGATAACCGTCAGGTCCAAGCTTTGGAACAGACATGGCTCGGGCCAGACCCGTGTTGACGATGTGCAAACGGCGAACACCGAACGCTTTGCGCAAATAGTCACGATCGAGATGAAATCCATGATTGGGCATGTGCTGAATGCCGCCGCGCTCCCACCCCGGCGCAGAAATGGCCACCGCGGCCGGGGCAACATATCCATGGCTATTAAGAAATTCCGTCGCGCCCGCCATGAACGCCCCCAGGCTTTCGGCATGGAACTTTCCGTAGGCGACGCTTCCCGCGTCCTCCCGCAACAAGCCTGCACGTACGACCTCTCCCCGGCTGAAATCGCATAACAATACTACCTCAGGCACTATTCGTTTCCCTTGTGAATTTTTTGACTGTTATTATTTCAGTACAGTCCAGAATGATTCAAGTCGAGAACACAGACCGGGCGATTTTTGTCGAGATTAAATTCAAGATAACTTTGAACTCCGAGATTTCGCAGTCGATTGGAAAATCCCGCGGTCCGGCAGGATCAGCCGGCATCGATGCTCTCCTGCGGGAAGTTTACCATCCGCCAGGCCGCCGAGCCTCCGTGGAGTTCTTTGACGCGGTAACCCCGCTCGAGCAGGGGTAAGGCCGCAGCCGCGGCCAACCCGCACCAAACGTCCCAGCAGTAAAGGACGATCAGCTTTTCCCTGGGCAGTTCATCCGCTCTGCGCGCCATTTCCGCACTTGGAATATCGAGCGCCCCGGGGATGCGCCACGTCCGCATTGGCCCCGGTAAACGGACGTCTACAACCACAACACCGCTCCCACCTTCGTCCAACAGAGCCTTTAACGCGATCGGACTGACGTAAGCGGCCGTTTTTGCTTTGAAAAAATCGGCGACGAGCTGGGCGGGATACGTATCGGACAATGTCTATTCTTTCTTCTACTGACGCAGACTCGATAAGCTGGGGAATCCGGTTTTCCTGCGGGTCGATCAGACACCTGCCCGGGAAACGAAACTTCACCTCGGTCCAGGTCCCAACAAAAACGCCCGTGAAACCGATGCAACGGCATATGCTCCAATGGAACGCCGCCCCGTCGAATAGTCCGCGCTTTTCGGGAGCGAAAGGCGAACCCCCGCCACTATGCCCAGGAAACACATCACGCCGAAGGCCGCTGGGTTCGGCAGCCACGGAAACACGGGGAATACAAAGTATTCGGCCCGAATTTAAAATAAGGCGAAGAAAGAAATAGCTGTCTGAATTATTGCCTGGCTTCGACAGACGTTCGCTCGGTGGGTTTTACTTAAATCCAAACTTCCCGCGGTGAGGCGCCGAACCCTCGTACCCCGCCCCGAACGAAAGCTGCGCCCCCTGCCGGGGCACGACTCTAAAAATCACGGCTTCCAAGGACGATTTTACCAAATTCCTTTCAACAAAGGATCTTCCATGGCCCCCTTCGGGGTCTCCCCCATTTCCCCATGCTTTTCACTGTCACCGGCGGCGCGGGCGGCAGGCTACGCAACGGTTGATGAGGCCCCCTGGTTACGGGCCATCAGGAACAGGAGGACCGCCGCGCACAATATCAATGGCGCCGCGCTGAAAGTGACCATGACCGGCGACAAGCCCGCCTGAAGCATGAACCCCGCATATAATGGCCCGAGAATAGACCCGCACCGACCAACCCCGATGGCCGCGCCGACCGCAACGCCGCGTGCTGCCGGCGGATAAAACATGGGGCAAATGCCGTTCAGGGCATTCTGAGCGCCGAGTATGAAAAAACCGAGGAACCCCGCGCTTATAAGAATGGCTTCCAGGCTATTCGTGAACGACAAAAAGCAAATGGCGGCCAATAGTCCCGAATAGGCCAGCGGAATGATCCGCATATATCCGAAGCGGTCCACAAAAAAGCCCGTCACCAAAATGCCCGCCGCGCTCGCTGCGTTGAAGACCAGCGATGCCTCATGGCCCTGCTGGACGCCGAAACCACGCGCCGTAATCAGACTGGGTAACCAATTGAGCATCAGATAGCTCACGGTCATTGTGACGAGATAGAGCAGGCAAACCACAATGGTTGTCCACAGTCGACCGTCCCCGGAAAGCGCGTTCAGGACCGGGAGTTGGCCATTCGTTTTGCGCTGCCCCCTGGTGTTGGGAAGTAAAAAAACCAGCGGCGCCAGGACGAGGGGTGTAATCCCTCCCACATAAAACAAGGACTGCCACCCCAGCCGCTCCATGAAAAGCGTCGCAAAGATGGAGACCAGGGCCCCTCCTATCGGCAGGCCGGTCATAGTCGATGTAACCGCCTGCACTCTACGGTGTGCGGTCGCACGCTCAAGCGCGATGTTTACGACGCTCGGGAAAACGGCGCCCATGCCGACGCCCGTCCCCATGCGAAGGGCAAGGAGGCTGTTAAAATCGCGGGCCTGAGGGGTTAGCAAGGTCATCCCGGCGAAAATGAGCACGGCGACGAACAGTGTATTTCGACGTCCCCAGCGGTCACAGAGATAGCCCCCGATTAGGGCGCCGAACACAACGCCCCATTGTCCAAGACCGAATATCGCGCCGCTCCGTGCCGGGCCGAGGTGTAGCGCCGGCATTAACTTTGGCGCGGCAATCCCTACGGCCTGTATATCAAAACCCTCGAGCAGCATTAGAGCTGCGCAAATGGTCAGGACCAGAATCGTCGACGTCTTTGCGGACGCCGGATCGGATGATGTCGTCATATTCCCGCCCCTGATGGGTTCGCGCCACCACGACGCTTATGTGTGGGGCAAACCATGGGAACGGCGGAATGCAGAAATCTACCTGATTAAATTACACAAAGATTCGTTTTCCCAAAACTGCGACTTCATGTCAGCGACGCAGACCCAGACCTAAGGTCGATAGGAGCGCGTCCCGTAACCATGAGCCTGCCTTCCTCCCCCCCGACCTCCCCACCGGCGTCGGCTCCGGACACGTCCTTCTCGGTCGCCCTGACCTGGCTCGTCGCAGGCGCGTCCTTTATGGAAAATCTTGACGGAACCATCATCGGATCCGCTCTTCCCAAGATGGCTGTGACCCTGGGTACGACGGCCCTCAACATGAATTTAGGCGTCAGCGCCTATCTCCTGGCTGTGGCCGTCGCCCTGCCCCTGAGTGGATGGCTGTCGGATCGTTTCGGCTCGCGCATGATCTTCTCTCTGGCCGTACTGATATTTACACTGTCCTCGGTGGCCTGTGCTGCCAGCGACAGCTTGCCGGCCTTTGCACTGGCACGCGTCGTTCAAGGTGTCGGTGGCGCCATGATGGTGCCGGTCGGCAGACTGGTCGTCTTCCGCAACACGCCCAAGCATCTTTTGATCGACGTGATAGCCGCTCTCACCTGGCCGGCGCTGATCGCGCCCGTCATTGGCCCCGCGTTGGGGGGCTTTATTACCGATTCTCTCAATTGGCGCTGGATCTTTTGGCTGAACCTTCCGCTGGGCGCGGCGGCCCTGCTGGCGACCCAACGCTGGCTGCCGGACCTTAAAACCCGGGTTTCCCGGTTCGACTGGATTGGGTTTGTCCTCTTTGGCGGCGCAATTCTTTTGACGATGACCGCCATGGAGTGCGTTGCCGCCGCCACATTCAACGCCTGGGCGCTCGTCGGCTCGGCAACCATCGCCGCGCTTATCGGCAGCCTCGCCGTTCGCCACTTTCTGACCAGCCGCAATCCCATGATCGCTCTGTCTTCGTTTAGCGTACCCACCTTCAGGATGACCGTGCTCGGAGGCTCGCTGTTCCGGATGGCGATTTCCGCGATTCCCTTCCTGTTACCGCTGATGCTGCAGCTTGATTTCGGCATGAGCGCCTTTCATAGCGGGCTGCTCGTCCTGTCGGTGTTTGCCGGTAATCTCGCCATGAAACCCTTCACCACACTCATCATCCGCCGTTACAGGTTTAAAACGGTATTGCTGGTGAACGGTTTGATCATGGTTCTGAGCGTGTTCGCCTGCGCTTTCTTCGTCCCAGGCACCTCGATTGGGTTGATGGCCGCCGTCCTGTTCATAGGCGGCCTGTCCCGCTCGATGCAGTTTACGACGATCAACACGCTGGCCTTTTGCGACGTCTCGGAGCCGATGATGAAAGACGCAAATACGCTTTTCAGCCTGCTTACACAGATTTCGATGGGTCTTGGCGTCACGCTGGGGGCCGCGGCACTGGGGCTGTCTGCACTCCTGGTCAAGGTCGCAGCGCCGGCACCGCTGGCGGCTCACCAAATCGCTTTCGTCCTCGTGGGACTTCTCGCTTTGGTGAGCCTTGCGGACACGCTCCCACTGCAATCGAATGCCGGCGACAACCTGTTGGTCCGCCAATGACCTCGCAAACGGTCCGAGATTTTGACGAGGGTTTCGCAGCGATGGCCTCGTCCGAAGTGGCCTATTGGGCAGCTATTTGAAGGTGAAACCGTTGCAATATGGTGCCGGAGCCGCATGCCCGCCGCATCCAGCCAAGATGCTCAACCGGTCCGCCTGGAACGTGGCCGATCGCTGAAGAGCGCATTTTGTCGTTGCGGAGACGGTTGCCGAATTCAAGCAGGAGGTTCGCGTTGACACCCAAACGTAAGATCGTCGACTCACAAATCCACCTTTGGGAAAACCCAGGCGGCCCACCCGTTCATTGGCCCCGGTTTACCTATCCCGAGGCGATCGCCGCGATGGATGAAGCGGGCGTCGATCTCGCCATTGACTGCCCCCCGATCTGGGACGACGACGCCAACACCTATGCGGAGCGCGCACATCTTGCACATCCGGAGCGGTTTCTAATCCACGGATGGGTAGACCTTCTTCGACCCGACTCACTTGAAAGACTTAGAGCCTGTAAGTCCGTAAAAGGACTGATTGGCCTGCGCTTCCTGACGGCATCCCCAGCCGCGCCCGCCGACCCCGGCAGTACCCTTAGCCGTATTCGGTGGCCTGACGACAACAGCCTCGACTGGTTTTGGACCGAAACCGAACGTCTGGGATTGCCGCTGGCCGTATGCGGCCACGCCCTGCTGCCGCATGTGCAAAAGCAGGCGACGTTACATCCCGATCTGAAAATTACTTTGGATCACTTCGGGAGCATAACCATGGCCAAAGGCAGTGGCCTGGAACAGTTACCTGGACTGCTGTCCCTCGCCCGCCTGCCGAATGTCGCGATCAAACTCACGGCCGCGCCGAGTTACGCCACAGACGGGTATCCGTATGCGTCCCTCCACGAACCTATTAAAAGACTCTATGACGCTTTCGGGCCGCAAAGGCTGTTCTGGGGCTCGGACGTCACACGCCTGCCGGGCACCTGGGGCGAGTGCGTGACCATGTTTACCGAGGAAATGCCCTGGCTAAGCTCCGAAGACCTGGATCTGATAATGGGAAAGGCTTTCTGTGACTGGCACGGCATTTCGCGCGACGGTCGGGGATAGGCGTGGCCACGTCGAAGGCCTCCACAGGCGGCCTTCGATTAAAAGCGGCTCGTTTCCACGTCCGGGGACGGTCTGCATGGTCCCCGTCGTCCGCTGGGCGTCCCGCAGCGTCGATACCCTCGCCCCTGTCTGGCCGACGAGCGCGGGCACGACCGCGTCAGCGCCTTGGGCGCCTTTCGACGTGCCCGCCCAGATGCGCCAGAGCGACCTGCCTGCCAGCCGATAACGCGCCGGGAGAGAGGGCCCGGGTGTCGCGGGCGCGAAAAACGAAGCCTGCGAAAATGAAGGACTGGACGGTGAACAGCCAGATGAAAGCGGTCACGAATTCAACTCCACGGCTTTGTCAGTTTTCGCAGGTAAGCCTCGACCCCGTCGGGTTCATGCGTCACATAGCCGACATAGCCGTCGGGCCGAATGACGAACAAGGTATCCTTCACCACACCGTAGGTCGCTGCGATATTCCCCGCCGTATCGACGATGGCGGTGTAATCCACCGAAGGATGGGGCGGATTGACCGCATAGACCTTCAGGTCTCTGTTCGAGAACGACCTTCCGGCTTTCTGCAGCGTGTCTGCCCAGATCGGTCCGAAAGCCAGCAATGTCACCTGCGGTCCGCGAATAACTTCGAACAGGCGCATGGCGCCATCGGCAGCGGTAAACCCATCCACGTCCGGCGCGCGATCGCCAGGCCGCACCCTGACCACCAGATCCGGAGATTCGGCCGCCAGTGAGCAGCCTCGATAACCAAGGCTCAGTTGAAGGGTCTCGTCGCCTCTCTGCGTGGGAAACCCGCGCGAAGTGAAGGCCTGTTCCTCCAGTTCGCTCGTTATACCCAGCATCCATGCCGCGATCGGGCGACGCTCTTCCTCGTATGTTTCCAGCAGTGACGGCGGAGCGCCAAGGATGACGTTCGCGAGCTTCCAGCCCAGATTGTAGGCGTCCTGTATGCCGGTGTTCATCCCCTGCGCGCCTGCGGGTGAATGGACATGCGCGGCATCGCCGGCCAAAAAGATGCGGCCGGCACGGTAATGGTCGGCCAGTCGCACATTGAGGCGCCAGACCGAAGCCCATCTCAGATCGTAAAGACGAATATCGTCGCGACCGGTGCGCGACTTCAATACGCGTTGCAAGTCCTCCAGCCCGATTTCACTCGGTTCATCCGGCCCGACCGAAGCCTGATATTGAAACAAATCCGTATGCGGCAAAGGCGCCAAATTCAGGAAACCCCCACGGTGACGCCACGCGTGCCAGCAGTCTCGACTCAAGCCGTCAATCTTTAGATCGGCCACGTACACGCGCCGGGTCTCCTCCGTTTTCCCCGGGAAGCCAATGTGCGCCAGCGGACGCGTTGCGCTTCGACCGCCGTCGCAGCCGACCACGAAACTGTATATTGCCTGCTCCGTGCCGCCGTCCACCCGCTCCAGTTGTGCAACAACACCCCCTTCGCGTTGCTCGAACGCGCGCAATGTCACACCATAATTGATGTATCCTCCTAAAGCCCTCAAACGATCGCGCAGAAGGGATTCGGTGGCGAACTGCGGGATTACGAGGGTGCGTGGGAAAGGTTCGGAAACGGTGGCAACGCGATCCGCGTGCATCATTTCTTCGCTGTAGCCGCCGGCCTCGTCGTAGAACCGAAAAGCGGGCATGTACTCGCCAGCCGCCAGGGCCTGCTCGGCCAAGCCGTGGTCGAACAGAATTTCCATTGTCCGCGGCTGAACCCCCTTGCCCCGTGACCCTTCGAATGGATGGGCCGCCGCATCGATGATGCGGAAAGACACCCCTCTTCGGGCCAGCTCACATCCCAGCATGACGCCGGTTGGGCCGGCGCCAACGATCAAGACGGGCAAATGTGTCATTCAGCTTCTCCACATTTCGCAATAATGAAGCCGCCTTATCGGGCACAAGGGGTCTTATTACAGCCGCTTCCACTTCTCGAAATGCGGCCGAAGCCGGACCAAATATACCTGTCATTTTCGAAGACGGTCCCCGACATTGCAGACCGACATTTCGACCACGAGAGCAATTAGCCTGCTATTTAAGCCCCTGGGACCGGCCCAATGTGGGCAGCAATTTTAAGCTCTTGTCACACGTCGGAGACCCGAATGCCCGTCCAAAGACTGTCACGCCCTATTCTGACCGCCCTCGCCGTCGCCTTCGTCGGAACCTGCTGCGCGTCCTCGGCCCTGGCACAAGCGCCCGCCGCGCCGATGAAAATGCCTCCCGTTTCGACCAATTATCAAGACGCGCCGGCCGGCACCTATAAGATCGATACCTCCCACGCGTCCGTCGTCGCCCGGGTGCCGCATTTCGGCACGTCTCACAATGTCTTCCGCTTCGGCGACGTTTCCGGGACCCTGACCTGGGATCCGGCGCGACCGGAAGCCTCCACGCTGAATGTCACCGTGGCCGTCACCTCCATCCAGAGTCCCGTCATCGATCACGATGGAAAACCGACTTTTGCCAATCGCGTGGCCAAGGAATTTCTGAAGGACGATCAATTTGCAACCGCTACCTTCGAATCCACAGCGTTTCATAAGCTCACGGATTCCACCGGTACCGTTGATGGAAAGTTCACGCTCATGGGGGTTTCCCAGCCGGTGACCCTCAAGGTCAATTTCGTCGGCACCGGTAAAAACCTCTTTGGAAAGTCGGTCCTCGGCGTCTACGTCGAAGGCGCCATCGATCCTCATGCGTTTGGCGTTGTCGCCATGGTTGGCAGCCCCGTTGACCTCGTCATCGACAGCGAGTTCGACAAGCAGTAGCCCGTGGACGGGTATTGGCGACCGAGGCGTAACCCAGTGCCGCGGGGCCGCCGTGCCCAGGGCATGCGTCTGAGATCCTCACAGGTTCAAATGACGTCGAAAAAGAATAATCAGGCGGCTATTTAATTGGCTGAAAACACGTCACGCTTCACTGCTTCTCGAGTTCCTAAACTGGCCGGGTAAAACCCGGCCATTTTTTATACCGACGGCGGAATTTATTGCCGCGATGGATGCCCCCATTCAGCCCGACCGGGGCAAAAATTATCAGATTCCTCAAAGATCGGCGCCGTGAGGCGTTCATAGCGAACTTCGGATTTCCCGACCTCCGAGGTCGTCGGCCGCGCCTAAATCAATAACGGCTCGACCCTGCTCCCACCCGCGAACCGCGTAAAACCGGACCGTGGCGGGCCATCTCGGCCCCGGGTTCGGTTTCAACCCATGGATCCGCCCGCGATTCAGGCCTTCGCCCCCGTCATCGTACACCCCTTTCCCCCGGGTCAGTGGATCCGCGGCGTCCGATGCCCGCCGCGAGCGATTTGGCGTCTGCAAAACGGCCTCCTGGTGGCGTAACGTCGTTTTTATATTTTGCCATTAGTTTGAACGAGGCCGCCCTCGCACGGCCGCTTCGCAAAGGCAGTAGAATGGGTATTTTTTCGCGGGTCCGATCACGAAACGGCTGGCTTATCCCGCTGGTCATCCTGGCGGGTGTGCTGAGTTCCACCGCCATTCTAGCGCTTTTGAGTTCGTCTCTCTCCGCCGTGACCACCAAGGCCGACGAGATTGCCGCGCGCCGCGACCTGCAGGCGACACAGGCCCTCGCCGACATCTCCGTTGACCGCGTCAGATCGCTCGCCGCCGAAATCTCCGAACGCCCCATGCTCCTGCCGAGCCGACCCGCGGCCGCCAAGGCCGGAGCACCGAAACCGCCCGAAGCTGCGTGGGACGACGACAAACCCTTTGACGGCGTTTTTGTCCTCGATGACAAATTTCGCGTCACACAAAGCTATTTCCGCGGACATCTCGACGATGCGCTCCCGAGCGATCTGCTGGCCAGTACGGCCAGAGACCTGTTTAGTGCCCATCAGGCTGAGATTGCGCGCGGCAAGCCCTTCGCCGGCTGGGGGAAAACCGCGTATGGCGTGACAATTGTCGGCTTCAACAGGCTGCCGCTGTATTCGGTTGACGGTCAGACCAAATATATGGCCGTTACGCGCCATTTTACGCCGGCCTATGTCAAGAGCCTGGGTCAATCCTTCCGAATGAGCGGGCTAAAACTGACGATTGATGCCGATACGGCCAATCGCCTGCCTCTAAAGGATGCTGCTGGCAAAAACGTGGCTTACCTGGCCTGGACGTCTCAACGCCCGGGGCCCGAGGCGGCTGTCGCCGCGATACCCCAAGTCACCGTCATGGCGACGGTCATGGGCGCGATATTGGTGTTTTTCGTCGGTCTTTGCATCTATGCCCTTCGCAAACTCGAGGCCGGGGAAGACCGTTCGCGGAAAGCGGCCCTAACCGATGGTCTCAGCGGGTTGCCCAATCGTCGCGCGCTTCTTGAACGCCTGCAAGCCGTCACCGCCCACGACAGGGTCGCAAATACAGTCATGTTTATCGACCTTGACGGCTTCAAGAACGTCAACGACCTTTACGGCCATGACATCGGCGATCTGCTGATTAAGCGGGTTGCCGAGGAATTTGCCAATCTGATCCCGGAGGGCGCTATGCTCTCCCGACTGGGCGGCGATGAATTCGCCGTCCTGATCTTAGGTCCCGAGGGCCTGTCGAAGTCCAACCTCCTGGCCGAGCAGATCCTGAGCTTTGTCAAAAATCCGCTTTTGATCGGCGACCGAACGATTAAGGTCGGGGCAAGCCTCGGCATCGCCCAAGGCGAGCTAACCAACGTGACGCCTCAGGATATTTTTCGCCGGGCCGATATGGCCATGTATCACTCCAAGATGGAAGGAAAGGGCCGGGTCACCCACTACAACGCCGAGATCGAAAGCGCGCGTTTCAGAATCCAGGAAATGGAAGACGAAATACGCACCGGGCTGGCACGCGACGAATTCGACGTGGTTTATCAACCCATCGTCGATTCCGGCACCGGCACCACGGTCGCCGTCGAAGCCTTGGCCCGTTGGCCGCGTCGGCCCGCCGGAGCCATTGATCCCGAAGTGTTCATCCCGGTCGCCGAAACCAGCGGGCTCATACATGCCCTGGGATTGTCAATCCTTCGCAAGGCATGCGAGGACCTGAGTGACCAACCTCACCTTCACCTGAGTGTAAACGTCTCGCCGGTTCAATTTCGAGATCCCATGTTTGAGCAAAACGTCGCCAAGGTCGTCGAAGAGACAGGCTTTGGCGCCAACCGCCTTGAACTCGAAGTGACGGAGGCATACCTCATCGAGAACCCAGAACGAGCCATTGAGGTCATAACCAAGCTCAAGAGCCTCGGCATCACGATCGCCCTCGACGACTTCGGTACGGGTTATTCCAGCATCGGATACCTTCAGCGCTATAATTTCGATAAGATCAAAATCGACCGGTCCCTGGCATCGCGTGTGGATCGCGACCCCCAGACCGCCGCGCTAATCGCTGGCGCCGTCAGTATTGCCAATGCACTGTCCATCTCTGTAACCGCCGAGGGTGTGGAAACAGAAGACCAATCCCGCCTGCTCCGCCTGGCCGGCTGCGATCAATTACAGGGCTTCCTTTATAGCCGCCCTGCCGTCCTGAGCGACATCACGACCAAGCCTTCAGTCGAAGCCCCCGACCGGTCACGCGCGGCAGGCTAATCCGGCCTCCCGTCGCTTAAAGCAAAGCCCTAGGCGATCGGCGGCTTCGCGGGGGCGATCACCATTCAGCGCTCATCGAGTCCCTGCCGGCGAAGGCCGCGGGCGGACAACCCGTGTCCGCTCCCCACGCCTAAATGGACGGCTATTTTAAAGGCTGTTCGAAATATAGGCTTTTCGTCAGGCCATCACCGACCTGACGGGGCTAAAGCGGCTCCCAAGAATAATACCAACGCGGACGTCCATCGCAAAGACCGTCACGCGGACAGGGAGTCAATGATCAATGACGTCGCCCGTGCCAACCGCCACGACCGCCGAGCGGGTCACTTCCGCCGCCACGATTCAAGTCTTCGCCCGGAAATACCTGGATGGATCCCCACGCACGTCCGGTGCTGGGTCCCGGCGCTCGTCGCATGCCAGGCGCTCCAGGAGACGCGTTCCTCCGCCCAGATGCGGGCGGCTTTGCCGACCGCCTGACCGCATGTGCGAAGCCTTCACGCTTCACCCTTCTTCAGTCTCACCTTCACAATGAGGACGCTCCCGTGACTCGTAAGCTCGTCATGTCGGTCACTGCAGTGCTGACCTTCGCCTTCACCGACGCATCTGCACAAATCCAAGGCCCGCCACCCAATGCGCCCGTGACGCGTCCCGGCCGCGAACCGATTCCAGAACCGACCAAGACGCCCGCCGAACTTCCCGAAGGGATCGCACTGGAAATAAACGGTCCTCCGGCCAAGAATATGACGCCACCGTCCCCAGATCCGAAGGATTTTGCAGGGACCTATTTCCATCGGGAAGATCTGGTCGCGCGCATTCGCCGGACGATGTACGGCAATCTCACACCCTACTCGCTCGAGGGACAAAAGACCCTTTCCGACAGAATTCTCAAGGACAATGCCGGAACCCCCGAAGTCAACGCCTCGTCGCGATGTATTCCTGCCGGCCCGATCTGGCAAATGGACCTCAATTTTCCATTTCGCATTATCCAGAGACCGCGCGTGATCTATTTCGTCTTCGAAGAATATCACGGCCTCATGACCGTCAGAATGAACGCGCGGCACATGACCGACGGACCTCGCAGTTACATGGGCGATTCCGTGGGACACTGGGAGCACGACACCCTGGTGGTCGAAACCACGCGGTTCAAGAGCGACATGTGGCTGGACGTCCTCGGCTCTCCCCTGAGCAAGGATGGCACCCTCACGCAGCGTTATCGCAAGATTGAATCCGGAAACGCGCTCGAAGTCGTCACCACGGTGCACGACCCCATCAATTATGACCATGATTGGTCGTTTGCACGGTCGGAGGTCTGGCGTCCCGACAAGGCCGTTCTCGGCGAATACAACTGCGAATTTGAGACCGGCGGCCCCGATGGGCCTGACCACCATGGAGCGAAATAGCAATGTCCCGAATGATTTACGCCATGATGACCGCAGCGCCGCTGGCACTCCTGGCCTCCTCCACGATCGCGGGCCCTCTCGATGGCACCTGGAAGATCGACAAACCACAGACCTCGCTTGCCGAACTCGCAGGCGGTCAGCTGCCATTCACCGCCTGGGGAAAAGAACAGGCCGCGAAAAACCAGGCGGCGAGCGCATCCGGGAACCACGATTTCGATCTGACGGCGAGCCGATGCTCGTCCCCGGGCTTGCCCCGCCTCATGCTCATGCCGCAACGTTTCAAAATCCTGCAGGAGAAGGACGTTATCGTCGTCCTGTTCGAGTGGAACCGTCTGTTCCGCCAGATCGACATGAGACCGCAGCCTTACGAGACGGAGATCGATTCCGGACCGAAAATGATCGGACTTTCGAAAGGCAGGTGGCAAGGAAAGACGCTTGTCGTTTCCACTAACGACCTGTCCGACCAGACCCTGCTCGACGACACGATCCCGCATAGTGACGGCACAACGCTGAAAGAAGAGTTCCAACAGCCGTCCAATGATCATCTCGTCGATACGCTTACGATTTCGGACCCCAAGCTGTTCACCCGGCCGGTAACGATCAAATTGACTTATCATCGCGTCGCCGACGACGAGTTCCCGGAAGATGTCTGTCTCGACCGACTGCCGCCCCCCGCGAAGTGATTGATTGGCGCCGTTTCGGCCTTGATCCTGCATAGTTCTAAAACTGGGCCTGCAATGGTGACATGTCCCCTTTCATGACGCTACAAGGGTGGCGCACCTCCCCATGAGATCGAATGAAGGACACGCAGCCAATGTCGGACGACCCGTTACCGTCTTCGGTGGAAGATGCGATGTCCGTCGAAGTCGAACGCATATTGCAGGCTGGCGTTTTCGGGACCTCCGGCCGCCTCTACGAACTCTTCAAGTACCTGGCGGACCGTTCCATAAGCGGAACCCCGCCCAAGGAAGCGGAAATAACGTTCGACGTTTTTGGCCGCAACGCCGGCAACGTCAAATATGAGGGCACCGCGCGCGTCTACATCCATCGTCTGAGACGTAAACTGGAGAGTTTCTACGAAACCGGCAATCATCCCGCCGAAGCCAGATTATCCATCCCGAAAGGGGAATACCGCCTGGTCATCTCGACAAACCGCCCCGAAGGCGATGTACCGGGCGCGCTTGCTGCGCGTAGACCCCTGCCGCGCAATCTGGTGTGGTTTCTCCTTGCCATCGTGCTCGTCACCAATATCGCGGTTTGGCTGTTCGCCTGGCCGCGCACCGACGCCACAGTGACCGCGGCGCGGCAAAGTGACGTCTGGCAAACCGTGGAGAAGAGCAACCGCCCGTTGCTCGTCGTCCTGGGGGACTATTATCTGTTCGCCGATTATTCCGGCGGCCCGACGGTCAGGCGTCTCATTCGCGACTTCAAAATCAACTCGAAGGATGATCTTCTCGACTACCTCGTCCTGCATTCGGAAAAAACACCCGACTATGCCGATGTCAAGTTGAGCTACCTGCCCACATCGGAAGCCCCCGCCCTGGCCTACCTCGTGCCAGTCGTCTCCAAGGGAAAGGACGTCTCCTACCTGACCTCGTCCACCATCACGCCGTCCATGTTGATGGGAAACGATATCGTCTACATCGGGTTGATGAGCGGCCTCGGCAGCCTTCAGGACAGTGCCTTCGAAGGCGCCCGTTTTACGATAGATGATAGCTATGACGACATAACCGACCGGAAGACCGGAAAGAAATACTCAAGCTTCAACCCAATGTTCGAAAAGGGAAACAGGCGTGTCGATTACGCGTTGCTCTCGACCTATATGGGGCCGACCGGCAACCGCATCATGCTGATTACAGGAACGCGTGACGAAGCCCTTTCATCACTTTCCAAACGCCTTGCGTTCATGCGGCCGGGCGATGAAATCGACCGGCAGATTGGCAAGACCAAGTACTATGAGGCTCTCTTCGAAGTGAACAGTGACAACACCCTGTCCGCCCCCCCGCGCCTTCTCGCGTTCTCCCCAAGGGCCGTTAAAATGAACGGGCCTGCCGGATTATAGGTTCGTTTTGCGGTTGTGAAGCTCGCTCACCCGAAGGACCACCTGGCCGGCTTCTACACGCCGACGGCTATGCTGGCTATCGCCGAACGCTTGGCCCGAGAATGACCTGTCGCGAAATGATGGAGCGCGCGGCGCGATGAGTAAGAAAGTCGAAATTCTGTCGGATGGCCGGACTTGCTGGGTGAATGGGAGGGACGGGTGCTGTCTTGGCCGCTACATCCATAGCAAGCAGATGGTCCACATGGATGTTCATCGAGATGCCCAGGGTCAAGCCAGAGGCGGAAGCCAGTGCTTAGATTGCGCTGAAGGCGCCACATGGGCGACGTTCAAGGACGCTATGCTCCGCCATCATGGCATCCTTGTTCCAGACCAGCATAAGCCCCTGCTTGCTTAAAGTGCAGCGCCGGCCGAACCCTTTTCCACGATCGCCGGATCGCGCAGACTCGCGACGGTGTGGGATCTCAGTAGCGCCTGCCATCGTCAAAGAGGCTGCAAACCCTTCCCACTCGTTTGAACAAGACTAAGACGCCGCCCGCGCCAGAATCCAGTCTCCGATCAGATCGTGTTTGTCTTCGGGATGATTGTAAATGCAGTGTTCGCCGTCCGAAAACGTGACCATTGTCCGATCGGGTCCACCGGCCAGGATCGGGTCGAGCTCGGCGGCCTCGACGAACGGGTCCCGCCCACCATGAACAATCAAAAGGGGGGTTTGGGATTTCGACATAGCCGCAGCCGCGTCCATGTCGCCCCATATGGCCGCCGCCTCAGAAACAGGCACATCGCCACAAAAAACGTGGAACTTCTTGATCTTGCTCGGAAGCTCGCCGGCCAATTCTGGAGGCCGGCGCGGCCCCCCATTGCTGCAAATGCCGGAAATACGGGTATCGGTCGCGGCATAGTTCATGACCAGACATCCCCCCATGCTGTTGCCGACGATAAAGAGAGGTGTATCCCCCGCCAGAGCTGCCACATGACCAACGATATCCCGGTACGACGATTGCCAATCCCGGGACAGGTACGTGTGGTAGCGAAAACGGCTTTCCCCCTGGCCTGGACCATCAATAAGATGAGCTTCGATGCCCCTCGCGGCCAAGTCCTCGCCGAGAGCGGCAAAATCCATTGCCCAGCCCTCGATCCCGCCAAATACCATGGCTGTCGCGACGCGGGGCACCCGCGCGGGAAACCGCCAGGCTACGATCCGTCCACCGGTCGCGTCGATTTCATATCGGCTGCGATCACCCTTCACCTGAGCAGCCCGATCATATAGACCCGCGGCGTTGGCAAACAGATCGTGCCTCACCTCATCGTCTTGTATCATCATCATTTGCGCCGCCCTCGACAGGGCGGCCGTGCGAAACAAAACACCGACCTCCGTCTTCTTCGACATCGATGCCTCTTTCGGCGCAAGGCATTCTCGCGCCAGATCGAGCGCAGCCGTCATCCAGACCTGTCCCTGGTAAACGCGCTCCAGCAATTCGTGGGCATCGGCCTGGGCCAGACCGTAACTCGTGAGCCTGTGAACCGAAAACTGACGAATCGCCGCCTGGGATTCAGACGAAAGACTGGACAGATCAGATAACACCTGCGTTCGCGACTGAAAGCGCCGCTCAGACACCACAGGCCGGTCGAGTGAAAAGTCCGTCATACGTCCTCCGAAGCGGCGTCATGACATCGCTCGCTTCGAAAAGGCTACTCTTGGCCTTGCCGGCAATCTACCTGCCGAAATGGGGCCTGCTGATGAACGCCACGAACCTTGCCCATCCAGTGACTGTCTCGTCCAAAGGCGGCCGTGTGGTCGACCCCGATCAGACGGCTATGGCAGGGCTGTCCGTCAATGCCTCCATGTGGCGGATCTTCTGACGCGAATAGTGATCCACACTTGCCACGTCACCCCGACGGATACCTTCGTAAATCAACATATTGCACTCCACACCCTCCGCGGTGAGCGGCGGCAGACCAATGGCCTCCCCCCCGCTTGTCGCGAAAAGATAGTGCAGCGCGAACCCTCGAACAATCACGGTCAACACTTCATTGCCCGCCACCTCGACCAGGCGATTTTCCAATTCGATCGCCCCGGATGCACGACTGTCTGCGCCTTGATCGGAAGGGCCGTCCTGGTTCCAAGGAGCCGGCGGTGGGATTCGTCCGTCCTTGACCTTCTCGGCCGCAAGCGAAAATGCGCCCGTGGCGATCTCGCGTACGATGGCGTTATTGTCGGCGTAGGTTAAACGACAATTGGAAATATAGGCACAGATAAGGCGGATGACTGGACCGGGTTTGGGCGTGGCACTCAGAATACCGCCGCCCCGGCCCCTCTGACTTTCAATTATGCCAATATCCTCGAGCATTCGAACGGCCTGACGCACGATCTCCGCATTATAGCCATACCGCTCGCCGATCCTTGATTCCGATCCGAGCTTCAAGGGGCCACTGCCGTCATTGGCCAGAATTTCATCGATCAGCCTGGCGCACAATCCGCCGGCAAATTTATGAGGATTGACCCACGCCACCTCGCTGATCAACTTCGGACAGCCAATCATTCGGTCAGAACCCGGCACCTGGGTCTTCCGGATATACTCCGCGGCAAGCCCCCGTGCCCCCGGGTCCCCCCGGTTGATGGCACGAACCAGTTCGGCCTCAAGATCGGGCCTGCGGGGCACCGCGCCAATTTCGGATCCACTGAACCGCACGCAATGATCGTCGACGATGTCCAGCAGCTCGACGAGAAAGACCATGCCAAGATTTCCACAAGAGCGCGCCAACCACAGTCGGAAGTCCTGAGAAGACATGAACGTCTGGGCGCCATCGAGCACTTTTCCGCCGTCCAGCAGGGCCTGAACGACCATTTTGGCAACGATTTCACGCGCCTCGGTCAGAGCACTGGTGTAGGTCTTGGTCAGCGCCAGATACAGGATGAGCGCCCGAGACAGGTCCGTAATGCCCAATCTGGAAACATATAAACCTCCGCTGGGACCGCGCCGGATATCGATCAGCCCGCGCGCCTGCATGATGGAAATCGCTTCCCGGCAAGCCCAGCGCCCAAGGCTGAAGCGCTTTTGAAACTGCGGCAAGGTGCCAATCAGATCACCACGCGACCACCCCTTGCCGAACAGTTCGTCCTCGATTGCCGCCACGGTTTCGTGAGCGAGCTTTCGTCCGCCAGAGGTAGGTCCTACAATGCCGTTGCGCGCCGTTTGCCTCGGGCTTCGCACTAATATAGGTTCGCCCATTCCGGTTCCTCCTGAGTCATCGGCGCTTCGTGGCGCTCTTGCAGTCGAAATTATATACCTGTCTATTTGAAAATGACAGCGCCTTTCTCACATTGTGATAAGCACGTGACTTTCTGGCCGGCGCCGGTTCATGTTGCTTCGACAAGGGTCGCGGCGGGCCAAATCTTCGCGGGGAAAGCGAGCCGATCCGGCCCCATGCCGATATGCACCACTCACCCCTCCTGAGAACGGATCGATGACGGGACCATCGGCGGCTCGGTAAACAACCATTGAAGCAGCTTACGCAGATCGCGGAGCAGCCCCTCACGATCCGTTTGCGGGTTCGAAATAGCCCTAACCAACATACCGTCAAAAAGCATACCTATGATTTCGCTGCGCGCGTCCATCAGATCCGGATCCGTACCCGGCATAATGCGCGAACACAGGTCTCTGCCAAGTTCACGCTCCTGTGCGTCCGCACGCTCGACCATTGCGGCCACGCTCGGATTGCGGCCCGCTTCTGCTAAAACCTCCAGGGCGAGCGCCGCGTAGTCGCGGTCGTATCTGCGCTCGACAGCGGCGTCCAGCATCTCCAGCACCGTGTCGATCAAACGCTCGTTGGGCGTATTTTCCCATTTGGTGAAACGATCGCGCAGCTCCGCCAGATCGTTGGAGACAATGGCCTCGATTATGGCCTCCTTACTGGCGAAATAACGGTAGATGATACCAACGCTCAGACCGGCTTCGACGGCGACCGCGTTCATGCTTGCACCATGAAATCCCGAACGCCGCACGCAATTCACCATGGCGTTCAGAATATGCTGCTTTCGCTCCCCCCGACTTCGGCGTGGTTTTCGCGCCCGCGCCTTGCCGGTACCTGCCGCCGTCATTTTGACTGTAATTCCCTTATTGCCGATATTTTTTTGAAAGACGTACCGGTCATGCTTCGTCCATCAAATGACGACGAAACACGATCGAGCGCTAGGACGCTATTTTTCCTGCAGCATGAGGTCCAGATCGTGCAGGACCTTGTAGCACGGCAACACTTGAGCCACCGACGCATTCGGTTCGCGGCCCTCGCGGATGGCGGCGATGAATTCGCGGTCCTGCAGTTCGATGCCGTTCATCGACACGTCGACGTGGGAGACGTCGATCGCCTCTTCCTTGCCGTTCACCAGGTCGTCATAGCGGGCGATATAGGTGCCGTTGTCGCAGATATAGCGGAAGAAGGTGC
>FTCV01001557.1_pt1 | contig 36029 bp, 24 predicted proteins | sample 1639691 | NCBI WGS metagenome assembly FTCV01 (sample SAMEA3914864, study PRJEB12502) | metagenome | biome: forest; material: soil | place: USA | collected 2012-03-12 | depth 0.3 m
CACCACCACCGCCGCCACAAGCTCCGCCTCAGGAAAAAATGGTCGAGCAGGCCCCGGTGCAACAAGAAGCGAAGCCCGAGCCGCCCGCGCCTGCAGCCGCGCCGATTGGCACTGGCATTGCGGGCAATGGCTCCGACGGCTTCGGCTTGGGCCAAGGCGGCGGCAACGGCTTCGGCCGGAGCGGCAATGGTCGCGTGGCCGGAAAATGGGATGGGTACGCGGTCGAGGTCCAAGATTCGATCACGGACGCATTGCGCAAGGATAAAAGAACTCGGAACGCTTCGTTAAAGGTCAAGCTTCGTATATGGCCGGATGGCGCCGGTCGCATTGCCCGTGCGAAAGTAGCGGGCAATCAGACTCCGGAAGCGCAGGACGTGACAGCGGTGTTGACTGATCTCAAGCTGCCGAAGCCACCACCCGCGGGAATGCCTTTGCCCATCGTGATGACCCTCTCGGAAACCCGACCTAAATAACGATTTGTCCCTATTGGACGCTGTCTGATTTCTGCCACCCATGTTCCACAAAAAGAATGTTACTCGCCGTCGCCTCGCAGCGTTTGCGGCCTCGTCCTGCTTGAGCGTCGCCGCCTTGCCGGCCTTTGCCGCGCACCAGGCGGATGATGCAGCTCTGGCTGATGCTGCCGCCTCGGCTCCGTTGCCGACCCTTGCTGCCGCTGATACAGCCGCCGCAGGGCAAGGTGAGCCGGCAGCAGCCGCTCAGATCGCGCCGCCTCCGATCACGCCCCCGTTGTCCCAGCGGGCAAAGCCGTCGATGAATGTCACCATCAATTTAATCAATCGGTTGGTGACGAAGGGTGTGCTTTCCCAAGAGGATGCAGATGATCTCATCAAGCAGGCCGAAGCCGACGCCGTCGAGGCGCGGAAGGAACAGGCGGCTGTGGTCCAGGCCGCAGTCGCGCAGGCTGCGCCCCCGCCTCCGCTTTTTCCACAAGTCGACCCAGCGACCGCCGCGCTCGAAGCGCAGGATGACGCGGTGCGCGTCCAGTACATTCCGGAGTCGGTCAAGAATCAGCTTCGCGACTCCATCAAGGATGAAGTGATGGCCCAGGCGCGCGCCGAGAACTGGGCGGCCCCGCGGTCGATGCCCGAGTGGACTACGCGCATCAAGCTCTTCGGCGATATCCGCGTTCGCTATGAAGGTGACATGTTTCCGGAAGGCAACGATAACACCGGCGCTTTCCCGAATTTCAACTCGATCAACACGGGCGCGCCGTTTGACACGGCCGGCACACAGTTTTCGCCGCAGTACGATGTCGACCAGAATCGCCAGCGCTTCCGGATTCGGGCGCGTCTCGGCGTTGATGCCGATCTCGGCGATGGTTTTTCTGCGGGCATGCGTCTCGCCACGGGTGAAAACGATTCGCCGGTTACGACGAACCAAAGTCTCGGTCTGGCCAACGGCGGTCAGGGCGGCAACTTTAGCAAGTATTCGATCTGGCTCGATCGCGCGTTCCTGAAGTACGAAGTCGGCGGCACGCCGGCGTGGGATGTGACGGTTTTGGCCGGGCGATTCGATAACCCGTTCTACTCGACTTCCACGATTCTCTGGGCAAACGAATTGGGCTTCGATGGCTTTGCGATCCGGGGCCGATACGAGATGTTCAAAGGCTTTTCGCCCTTCCTCAACGCTGGCGCCTTCCCGGTTTTCAATACGGACTTCAATTTCGCTTCGAATCAGCCGGCGAAATTCTCCAGCACCGACAAGTGGCTTTATGCCGGACAAACTGGCTTCGACTGGAAGATCAACAAGGACTTCAACCTGAAGAGCAGCATCGGCTATTTCTACTTCCATAACGTAGAAGGCCGTCTCTCGAATCCGTATACGCCGCTCAATTCGACCGACGCAGGCAATACAGACGACACTCGGCCGGCCTTTGCGCAGAACGGCAACACCTATCGTCCACTGCGCGACATCGTGCCGACGGCGAATAACAACTTCGGCACCATCGACCAGTTCCAGTACTATGGCTTGGCGACGCCGTTCCATGTGCTCGACATTTCCACGCGTCTCGACTTCAATCATTGGGAGCCGTTCCAGGTCTCGGTGTTTGGAGAATACGTGAAGAATCTGGCGCTGGACTCTGGCGCCGTCGATTCCGTTGCGGTCAATAATCGCGGCGCCAATACGAAATCCGGCGCGCTGGGCGTCTACGGAGGCGGCGATACGGCGTGGATCATTGGTTCGAAGGTCGGCGCCGCTGCGCTGGAGAAGCGCTGGGATTGGAATATCTTCTTCGACTATCGCTATGTGGAGTCGGATGCGTTGATCGACGGTTTCGCCGATTCCGATTTCGGCGCCCCGCTTACGGGCACGAATCTGAAAGGCTACACCGTCGGCGGCAATCTGGCGCTAAGTCCGCGGGTCTCCCTCGGTCTCCGTTGGATGAGCGCCGACAACATCGTTGGGCCCACCTACAAGAGCGACGTCATCCAGGTCGACATCAACGGCAAATTCTAACTCATGTTTCGCGCATTACTTTCCGTCGTTTCCATTGCTTCGCTGCTGGCGTTTGCGGCGCCGCTGCAGGGCGCCGATTCCCCCGATAACAAACTGCGTGAGCAGTTGCGCAACACGATGTTGCAATTGCGAAAAGCCGAGGACGATTTGTCGACGCTCCAGGCGACGCAGCCGGAAAAGGACGCCAAGGTCGCGTCCCTGACCAAGGATCTCGAAGTCATGACTAACAAGGAGTCGGACGAAAAGGCCGCTTCCACCACGGAGATAGCAAATCTCAAGACCCAGCTCGACAAGGTCGAGGCAGATTTGGCGGCCACCAAGTCGGAACTCGAAAAGAAACTTGCTTTGCTCAACCAGGCGGTAGCCTATGGGAATGGCAAGGAAGCCGAACGAGTGAAACTGGCCGGCGAGGTGGTCATGCTCAACCGCAAGGTGGCCGATCGCGAGGCGAAGAACCTCGAGCTCTTCCGGACTGGGAATGAAATTCTCACGCGGTATGAAAAGTTCGGCCTCGGGCAATCGCTGGCTGCGCGCGAGCCGTTCACCGGTCTGGCGCGTGTGAAGTTGGAGAACCAGGTCCAAGGCTACCAGGATAAGCTCATCGAGCAGAAGATCCATCCGGGCGCGGAAGCGGCTGCCGCTGCGGCGGCTGGCGCATCCCAGCCTGCCGCAACTCCAGCGCCTACGGCAGCTCCGCCGCCGGCAAAGAAGCGGCAGTAGGGCGATTTCGCCGTGGCGGCAAAAGGGGGCGCGGTTTGTCAACCACGCGCCTTCATGGTATAGGCGCGCGCGAGCGCGGCTGGAGGCAACCAGGCTCCGCTACTTCAGCTTCAAGACCGCGCGCACCAGGTTAAACCGATCATGCGCATTGATGCCATCATGAGCGGTCTCGCCATAACAACTGAATACCGACCAGAGGGTGAGCCCATCGGCGCTCATCCATTTTTGCGGGAAATCACAGCTCAAGCCTTCACCGGCCGCGCTCATTTTTCCCCAGTGCTCCTCATAATCGATCGTGGTCCACGGTCCCCAGGGGTTCGGCGCATCGAACAGCCCGAGTTGTCCCGGGCCGGTGTGGTAGCTGGTCAATAGGAACCGCTGGACGCCCGGGTCGTAAGCCGCGCCGCTGCACTTCACCCCGCGAGCGTCGGTGAAGACTGGCGTCGCCGCCGCGAAGTCCTTGCTCCACGACGGAGCGCCATGTTCATCGGCATGGACAAAAAATTCGTAGGCCTCGCGTTCACGCAGGCGGTCCTTGGGAATCCGCGCCAGGTAGACGTCTTTCACTTCCGCCAAGTTTGGATTTTTCGTGGCGCCATAGAGGTAGACATACCCGGCGAGGTTTTCAGGCGTGCCGCCGCCATCCTTGCCGAAATTGAGAAATTTCTCGGGCAGAAAATCCTTTGCGCCTTTGGGGAAAAGCCAATCAGCCTTGGTCCAGGTGGCGCCGAAATCCTTTGACCAGATCAATTGATGATTCACGGTTGGCCACGCGCCGTCCTGCAGATTGACGATGGAATAGAGTATGCCGTCCACACAGATCAGCACACTGGTCTTGCCTTTATTCGGGTAGTCCGCCGGATGTTCGGGATTCTTGCCGCCGTTCACGTTGACTCCACGAAAGTGTTCAGGATCCCCTTCGATGCGGCCAAAGCCCAGGGCGACGCGGCTGTCCGTGTCGCTGCCGCCAAAGCCGCCGCCGTCGCCCCACGCGGTGTAGAGGTGATCATCTGGTCCCCAGGTGATGGGCCACAGGTCGCTGCCGGGGGCGGCGGTGACGTGTGATTCCCATTGCCAATCGATGCTTTGGACCAAGGCGCTGGGTGGATAAGGCGCGCCAGGTTCGGCGCCCTGCGTTGCCGCAAACGCCGCCGTGAGTGCCGGGAGGAGAATGCAAATTTGCAATGCGGGATGGCGACGACAGATGGCAGGGAGAATAGACATAAATCTACAGGGACCGAAGCGACGGATTACGGGGCGAAGGCGCTATAAACAAAAGCGGCAACGACGCGCTTCCTTAGCCTGCCCATTAAACGCTGAGAAATCTGCCTGGCATGACTCACTGCCGCGCAGGTCGCGCGATCGCTTCGCCGTTGCGAACTATTTCCGTTGCCAGTGATCCTTCGGCTCGAGAATCTGGCGCGGTCCATCACCTTGCAGCCAGGCCTTGGCATCCGCGTCATTGCGGAGGTAGGCATCGAGAAAGGCCGTGCTCAGAGCGAGGATCGCGCGGTGGTGATTCGGGTTGCGCGGGCTCTCGCTGTCGAGTTCCGGGCGGTCGGTGAAGGCCATGTGATGCGCGCCATCCAGCACCAGTTCGTATTTGTCGCCTGCCGGGAGCGCTGGATAGACGGCGAGACGCGACGCCATATCGGTCGACCCAAGCGCCGCGCCGCCGATTTTCGCAATGTCCTCAGTTCCGGTCATGAGGAGCCAGGGCAGGTGAACGGAGCCAAAGGCTTGCTCGGTATTGCCGACGGCGGGCTTGCTCGGGCTCATGATGATCGCGGCGGATATCCGCGGGTCGGTAAGGGCATCTGAAGTGACGAATTTCTGTCCGCTCACGGCCTGCGTCGTCACCGCCCCAAAGGAATGGCCCGTCATGGCGATGTGCGCCAGGTCGAGGCGGCCGGCGAGAAAATGACCGCTTTCGGCATTCCACTTGGTCAATTGATCGAGCGTGGCGTGGACATCGGCGACCCGGAAGAAAAAATTCGCCGGAGTAATCGCCTCACGCATCGACAAGCCGATCTCGCGAAGCGGTTTGCCTTTCCAGATCGCTTCGTCGCTCCCGGGATGCTGGAGAAACACCGCCACATAGCCGCGGGCCGCCCATTGCTTGCCGAGAAAGGATGAACCTTCCCGGGCGCCGCCCAGGCCGTGGCTGAACAGCACGACCGGCGCCGGCTTTGCGGCGCTCGGGAGGTAGATGCGGAGTGGGATCTTCCGCTGGCGCGCCGCGTCTTGAAAAGTGGTGTCTTTAAAGCCGATTGCCGACGCGTCGGGCGCCAGGAGCGGGTCGTAGGCACAGGCGGGCCGCGGAGTGAGGGAAAGAAAGGCAAGAGTGATTCCGAGGAATGGGACGAGCGTTCTCATGGCGATTCAGAAGACGAGCTAACCCGGTCTTCCGATACACGCAATCTCGAGAATTCGGAGCAACAGGAGCGCATACCTGTAACGGGTTGCAGGAATAAGTCCTCGCGGCAAGTCCGCGCGTTTGCGAATGGGCATCACCCCCGTTTTCCCATGTTTCACCCGAAATCCCTGTCTCTTCTGCTACCGTTCGCCGCGGCGTTGGCCTTGGTCGCGTTCACCGCGCAGGCCGCGACCGTCGATGTCACCGCTTACGGCGCGATCCCGAATGGCTCGACGGACGCCACCGCAGCGATCCAAAGCGCCATCAACGCCTCGGCGGCCGGCGACACCGTCTATTTTCCCAGCGGAACGTATGTGATTTCCTCGGCGATCACCTTTGTTTCGAATCGAAACTATGCCGGCGTCTATGCCGGCCAGGTGACGTCGATCTTAAAACAGACTGCGGCCAATGCATTCTGCGGCGCGACGCAGTATGACGCCGGTGCTGCCATCAATATTGTCGGCCTCACTTTTCAGAATGGCGGCATTTGCTTTTCCGGTTCCGGGCATGTGCCGGCAAATGGAATCAATATCCAGAATTGCACATTTCTGAATATCGTCAGCGCAACCTATCCTTACTCCGACGCGATTTATATCCCGATTGGAGCGACGAATTGCAGTTTCGTCGGGAATACCTTCACGAATGCCGGACCGGATTCGTGCTTCGCAGTTTGGAATCTCAGTGGCTGCAAGATCACCGATAACACCTTCAATGGCGTGAATGAGTGCTGCCATACGAATGGCACTTGTCCGAATCTGACGATCGCGCGAAATGTCGGGTTCAATCTGCACCGCATGGGCATCGAGGCGCAGGGGAGCGGGTATCAAAATTTTCTCGTGGAGGACAATGACTTCAGCAACTGGATGACTCCCTATAACGATTCCTTCGGTCTCTCGATCGTGCAGAGCTCCGGGCCCAATGTCGTGACGCAGTACAATACGATTCTGGGACGGCCGGCGGCGGGCTCCGGAAGCCGCTACGGCTTTGGCATCGAGGTCGGCTCCCAGGAGACGGTGCAGAATAACTTTGTCGAAGGTTATTTCTGGTATGGCGTCATGATCGGGGGAGCGAATACGACGATCACGAATAACATCCTGCGCGGGCCGACGAATGGCGGATACCAGATGCCGTCGAAGACCGGCTATGAATCCGGCGGCGATCCGGCGACGGCGACCTTCACGGGAAATATGCAGATCAATACCGCAAACTACGTCGGCGCGCCCTCATCGCTGCGCGCCAGCCCAACCAGCAGCAATGGCGTTCAGCTCAACTGGGTGAATAATCCCTCCGGCACGCTCGTCGGCACACTGAGCGGCACGGTGGCAGCCGGATCCAGCTCGACCTACAATCTGACGTCGCTGGGCACGGCAGACTGGGCGCATTGGAACGGAACGTACAATCACAAAGCCAGCGGCGGCAGCCAGATCAGCAATGTGACCCAGATCGGCGGCGGGAGCTATGGAACCTTCAGCCAAACGGCGCGCAATGTGAGCTGGTCGGACGGCGCACCCGTGGCGAGCAATGCGGACGATCAGCACTACATTTGGTGCAACAACCAAATCAACGCCGGGTGGACCTTCACCGTGCCGGCGGATACGACCGGACGCACCTTGAACGTGCTTTACGGAGGGGCCAGCGGGGCGGGGATCACAATCAAGGCGCATCTCTCCGATGGCTCGGCCTCCGATTATTCAAATACCCAGACGGTTTCGGCGAGCACACCTACTCTCGCGACCTTTACCTATAATACGCTCTCGGCCAACCAGACGCTGACCGTCACGCTGACGAAGAGCGATAACTCCGGGACCACCAGTGTCGATCTCGATGCGGCGTGGCTCACTGCCGCCGGGCCGGCTGGCATCCAGGTCCAGCGCCGGAATCCCGGCGGAACGTATGCCGCCATCGCGACGCTTCCCTCGACGGCGACCAGCTATACGGATACGACGGCGACTTCGAATCTGTCGTACATTTACCGGCTTTTTGTTTCCGACACGGCCGGCGACGTGACCTATTCTCCCGCGGTGCTGATGGGCGCGCGCAAATACGAGGCGGAAAGCCTGACGGTGGTGAATTATCTCTCGCAATCGGGCGGCACGGCGCGAGCCATCGGCGCGGATCCGAATCTGAGCAATGGAAACGGCGAGATTCTCGATGCCAATACGATTGGCGACTACATCACCTTCTTGGTGCCGAATGTCGCGGCCGGAACCTACGACGTCCGCATTGGGGTTAAGAGCTACAACGCGCGGGGCCAATTCCAGCTCCAGGGCGGGCGCGCGGATAATTTCAGCGGCACGGCCGCAAATATTGGCGGAATCGTCGACGAGTATGCGGCGGGCGCCCAGTACCTGGAGATCGGTCTTGGAACATGGGCTCCAACGAGCACGACGGACAAGTGGTTCCGCTTTACGGTCGCGGGCAAGAATGCGGCGAGCGGAGGCGGCGCCTACAACGACGCGCTGGCCTTCGATTACATCAAGCTCGTTCCGCAGTGAGTCGGCCGTGAGCGGGCCTCGACGTTGATCGAGGCTCCCAAGGCGCAGGGACGGCAAAACGTGCTTCGACGAAATTCGCGATTGGCGCGCAAGCGAAAACCGGCCTACGCATACGGCAAATGTCGCAGCCGACCCCGCCCGCCAATCCACCACGCGAAAGCCTTCGCGAATTGCTGTATCTCGTCAGTTTCCTCCGGCCGTACCAGAGCCGGTTCATCGCAGCCATGTCGGCCTCGATGGTCTCGATGAGCTTTGGGATGACCTTTCCCGTGCTCCTGGGACGCATGATCGATACGTCGCTGCCTACGCCGGCCGCGACGCTGCTTGGGGGCTGGCATCCCACGATCAATATGGTGGCCCTGTTGCTCATCAGTTCGCTCTCGGTGCAGGCGCCGCTGACGTTTTTCTCGTCGTTCTCGTTCAATAAAGTGGGGGAATCAGCAGTAGTGGATATCCGCACCCGACTCTTTACGCACCTGGTGGCTTTGCCGATGCGCTTCTTTGGCGAGCGGAGGGTGGGAGAACTCACGAGCCGACTCTCCAGTGATCTCGGGCAGATTCAGGACCTGTTTGCCTATATCGTCCCGCAGGTCATTCGCCAGAGCATGATGTTCCTTTGCGGCATCGTTGCGATCGGCATCATCTCGTGGCGGCTGACTCTGGTCATGGTCGCGTCTTTACCCCCGGTGGTCATCGCCATCGTTTTGTTCGGGCGACGTGTCCGGAAGGCGTCCCGCGAGGCTCAGGATCGGCTGGCGGAAACGGCCACCATCGTCGAGGAGTCGCTGCAAAATGTTGCCAGCGTGAAGGCGTATGCCCGCGAGGGATATGAAAGCCGGCGCTATGCGGATTCGCTGGGACGCTACCTGGGGGCGATCATTCCCACCGCGCGGCTGCGCGCCGGGCTCATTGCGTTTTTCATCATCGGCGTTTTCAGCTCGATCACGCTGGTCATGTGGTATGGCGCGACGCTCATCCAGTCGGGCCGGATGACCCATGGCAATCTCACGACCTTCATGGTGTTCACCATGCTCATCGGCGGCTCGGTGGCGTCGGCGGCGGATGTGGTTTCGTCCTTGAATCGGACGCTTGGCGCGAGCCAGCGGGTGCGGGAGCTTCTGCGGGAGAAGGCGGAAGCCGGATTGGGTGGGGAAGGGGCGTCGCGAAACCCGATCACCCTGGCGGGAGACGTGAAGTTCGAAAACGTTTCGTTCAGCTATCCGTCGCGCGCGGATTTGCCGGTGCTGCGCGGGCTTTCGCTGGCGGCTGCTCCCGGAGAAAAGGTCGCCCTGGTCGGGCCGAGCGGGGCGGGAAAGAGCACGATCGTGTCGTTGCTCCTGCGCTTTTATGAGCCGGATGCCGGAGCGATTCTGCTCGATGGGAAACCGGCGGCGGGGCTGGATCTGGCGACCGTGCGGGGCGCGATGGCGATTGTGCCGCAGGAGGTATTGCTCTTTGGCGGCTCCATCCGGGAAAACATCGCCTATGGGCGAGCCGGGGCCACGGAGGAAGAGATTCTCGCTGCGGCTCGGCGGGCCAATTGCCATGAGTTCATCGAGCGGTTTCCGGAAGGGTACGAGACGCTTGTTGGCGACCGCGGGGTCAAGCTTTCGGGCGGGCAGCGACAGCGGATCGCTATTGCCCGGGCGCTTTTGAAGGATCCGGCGATTCTGATCCTTGACGAGGCGACTTCGTCGCTGGATTCGGAAAGCGAGCACCTCATCCAACAGGCGCTGGACACGTTGCTGGAGGGGCGCACTTCGTTCATCATTGCGCATCGGCTTTCCACCGTGCGCCAAGTGGATCGGATCTATGTGATCGAAGAAGGTCGCGCGACGGAGAGTGGGACCCACCAGGAACTCATGGAACGCGAAGGCGGAACCTATCGGCGGCTGAGTGAGTTGCAGTTCAGTGTGTGAGTGAACACTTGGGGGGGGCGGCTCGAATTTACGATCTGGGGCGTGGGTAGAGCTTGTCCGTGAATGGCACACATTTCGAACGAGCTGCTGCTTAACGCAGTTCGCTCTTTTGGGCGGTTGGAAACCGCCCCCCTTGGGGGCGGCTTGTGGTCCATGCGCTACCAGGACGACATGAGGGCGTCGCTGCGAGCGTCGGCCCGGTCGGAGCGGAGGCGCTGTCGCTCGGCGCGGGCCTGGGCGTTGGAATCGTAGAAATCCTGGCGACGTTGGAGGGAGTCCATCCGCGCTTGCTGGGCGTCCTGACTGCACGCGGATAAGGTAAGCAGAATGCCGAGCGCTGCGGCGCCCTGGATCACGGAGGTGGTGGATATCGACTTCATAAAAATAACATTAATTTGCCGGCGGCAGGGGGTTGCGTTCGGTCAGTTGAGCCGCTCACAAGATGGCTGGGAATAAGACAAAAGTCTTATGATTTCCACGGACCACTCTGCTTGAGATCCGGCGTCTATGCCGCCTTCGGCATGGCCAGTTGGCCGCGGAGTTCCGCGGCGTATTGGTCGGCATTGAGGCCGGCGAGCAGGTGTACGGTGTTGCCGGGGAGTTTGAGAAGGGCCTCGATTCCCGCTGCCTGGAGCGCTGCTTCGTCGATTGCCGACTGGTTGCGCACGATGACGCGCAGGCGCGTCTCGGCGCACGCGTCCACCCGCTCTACATTGGCGGCGCCGCCAAGGGCGGTGAGCCACGCGGCGGCTTTGCGCGCCGCATCGGGATCGCGGAGGCGCACGATCACGCCTGCCGCCGGCGGCGCGTGAACGGGCGAGGGCGCTTCGACTTCGTCAGCTTCCGGACCCGCCGTTTTCAGATACTCCTCCATCTCGGTTTTCAAATTCTCGCTTTGGGTGCCAAAAATTGCCTGCACTCCGTCGCCAACGACGACTACGCCTGCTGCGCCCAGCGCCTTGAGTTTGTCTGCGCTGGCCTTGGAGACGTCGTGGAGTTTCACCCGTAGCCGGGTGATACACGCATCGAGACTGGCGATATTGGAGCGCCCGCCAAAGGCGCGCACGAGTTGCAGGGCGAAGCTGTCGCCGCTGGCGCTGCGCGCGGCCTTGGCTGATTCGTCCTCCAGTTCGCGGCCAGGTGTGGCCAGATTGAATTTGCGGATCGCGACGGTGAAGACCGTGTAGTAGACGCCGGCCCAGATCGGCCCGAGGACGAATAGCCAGAGCGCGTTGTGCGATTTCGGAAAGAGCACGATGTAGTCGATGAAGCCGTGGGAGAACGTGAAGCCGTGCTTGATGCCAAGCTCGATACAAAGGAAATAGGCTACCCCGGCGAGCAAGGCATGAATCCCGTAAAGCACCGGCGCGACGAAGAGAAAGGCAAACTCGATCGGCTCCGTGATGCCCGTGAGAAATGCCGTGAGGGCCGCGGAAATCATGATTCCACCGACCTTCGCCCGGTTCTCCGGGCGCGCCGCGCGCCACATGGCGATGGCGGCGGCCGGCAGGCCCCACATCTTGAACAGATAGCCGCCTGTCATATTTCCCGCAGTGGGATCGCCCGCAATGAAGCGCGCAATCTCCCCATGGACGACTTGGCCGGAGGAATCCGTAAAATCGCCCGCCTGGAAGAAGAACGGGACATTCCAGACGTGGTGCAAACCGAAAGGAATGAGCGAGCGCTCCACCACCCCATAGATGGCGAAAGCCAATGCAGGGCTCTCGTGTACGGCCCAATTTGAAAATGCCTGGATCATTCCGCCAATCGGCGGCCAGATGAAACTTAACACTCCGCCGATCGCGATGACCGCAAAACAAGTAATGATCGGCACGGACCGTTTGCCCGCAAAAAAGCCCAGATAGGACGGCAGCTTTATCTTGTAAAAGCGATTGAAACACGCGGCCGCGACCAGCCCGACGATGATGCCCCCGAATACTCCCGTCTCGATCGTGGGAATGCCCATGATCGGCTTGACCTCGATGCCGCGCAGCTTTGCGCAGACACCGAGCGCGGCGAGAAACACCACATAACCCGTCGTGCCCGCGAGCGCGGCGACGCCGTCATTTTCCGTGAGCCCGATGGCCACGCCGATGGCAAAAAGCAACGGGAGATTGCCAAAGATGGCGTCTCCGGATTTGGCCATGATCAGCGAGAGACTTTCCGGCAACCACGAGAAATTCGCACTGCCCACGCCGAGCAGGATGCCCGCAACCGGCAGGACCGAGACCGGCAGCATCATGCACTTGCCGATCTTCTGCAAAAGCGAGAAGGCGTTTTTGAGATTAAACATACTAGGTTAGGCTTCGGAGTCGGGAATGAGCGCGCGGACCTCTTCGGCTGTGGCGCAATCGAGCGCGCGCTGAGCGAGCGCCTGGCACTCGCCAAGATTGAGGCGACGGATCTGGGCTTTCACGGAGGGGATCGCCGGGAGGCTCACGCTGAGTTCGTCAATGCCCAGCCCGACGAGGATGGGTACGGCGTGCGGATCGCCGGCCACACCGCCGCAGATTCCCGCAAGGCGGCCATGCGCATGCGCGCCCTCGACGGTTTGCGCGATGAGCCGGAGCACCGCGGGATTTACGGCATCGACCTTCGGCGCGAGTTTGGGATGCCCGCGATCCATCGCGAGCGTGTATTGCGTCAGGTCATTCGTGCCGATCGAAAAGAAGTCCGCCTCGGCGGCAAAGGTTTTCGCCATGACGGCGACCGCCGGCACTTCCACCATGATGCCGCACGGGAATGCCGGGATGCCGAGCGCGGCAGCTTCCTCGGCGAGCATCGCCTTGGCGTCGCGCAGCTCGGCAACCGTGGCGATCATGGGAAACATGACGTGCAACTTGCTTCCAGTGGAAGCGCGAAGGAGCGCGCGCAATTGTGTGCGCAGCACTTCGGGACGATCGAGCCCGACCCGGATGCCGCGTTCACCAAGAAACGGATTGTCCTCCCGCGGGATGGGCAAGTAAGGCAGCGGCTTGTCCCCGCCGACGTCGAGCGTGCGAATGATCACCGTCCGCTCGGCTCCCACCGCGCGCAGAATGGCCGTATAACTTTCCGCCTGCTCATCCTCACTGGGCGCAGCCGCCCGGTCCATAAAAAGGAATTCCGAACGCAACAAGCCCACCCCCTCGCCGCCGACTTCGAGCAGCTGTCCGGCATCTTTCAGCCCGCCAATGTTGGCAAAGACTGCCACCCGCTTGCCATCGGTCGTCACGGCGGGCTCCTGCGCATGGGCAATGTCCTCCCGGCGTCGTGCTTCGTGACTCGTCTGGCGCCGGCGAATGCGCTCGATTTCCTCCGGAGGCGGATTAAGCCGCAGCGTGCCTTTGCCGGAGTCAAGAATGACGGGCGTGCCATTGGCGAGGTCCAGCGCCGCGGGTTCGATGCCGGCCAGCGCCGGGATATCCAGGGAGCGCGCGAGAATGGCGACATGCGAGGTGGCGCCGCCGCGCACGGTGGCAAAGCCGACCACGCGCCCGCGGTCCATGGTGGCGGTATCCGACGGCGTGAGATCTTCGGCAATGAGGATGGAGCCTTCCGGGTAGACGGGGGCCTGTCGGCTCACCCCGGTGAGCAACTCAAGTACGCGCCAGCCCACGTCGCGCACGTCGTTGGCGCGCTGGGCGAGCAATTCATTGCGCAGGGAGGCGAGGCGTTCGGCATGCAGTTTCGCCGCGTTTTTCCAGGCAAAAGCCGCGCTTTTCCCCTTGGCGATGGCGGAATCGGCAATTTCCAGGAAATCCGGGTCGTCGAGCAGTTCCGCATGCGCGGCAAAGATGGCGGCCTTCGCGGGATCGGCCTTCGCGTGGAGTTGCGCGCGCAACGCTTCGAGCTGGCCGCGAGCCTTGGCCAAGGCATCGGCCAACTTGGCTTTTTCCCGCTCTACGCCAGCGCCTTCCTCCACGACCGCGATGTCGTCGCGACGCACCTGGAAGACCGCGCCGACGGCGAGCCCGGGTGAAGCGGAGACGCCGATGAGCAGATTTGGGTCGGCATTGCGCGGGCGGGGAGCCGGTTCGGCGATCTTCGCGACAGCGATCGTGGCGGGGGCAGGAGCCGGCGTGCAGCCGGCGTCGCCCAAGCCCTCGGCGATCAGTTTGCTGAGTTTCTCGATGGCGGCCTTCGCGTCAGTTCCTTTGGCCACCACCACGACTTTGTCGCCGTGCGCGACCTCGAGCGCCATCACCGAAGTAATGCTGCGCGCGTTGGCCGTGCGCTCTCCGAGTTGCAACTTGATCTGGCTCTGGAAGCTCTTGGCCACACTGGCCAGGACCGCAGCGGGACGCGCGTGCAGGCCGGTGGGATTTGGCACGAGGATCGCATCGGAAACCACGGTCGCGCCATCGGCGGCCGCAGCGTCAGCGGCGCCTGTGGCCAGAGTGAGGGTGAGCAGCGGTTGCCCGACTTTCACCGCGCCGGAGGCGCGTTCAATCGCGCTGATGGATTCGCCGTTCGAAATGATGATCTCCGTCAGCAAGCTCTTGGCGTGCGTGGCGACGTGATCGAGATCGAAGTCGATGAGCGGCGCGCCCGTTTCCACCCGTTCTCCAGCTTTGACCCGGGGCGTGAAGCCGGCGCCTTTCAGCGAGACCGTGTCGATCCCGATGTGCATGAGGATTTCCACGTTTCCTTCGGCGCGCAGCGTCACCGCATGACCGGCCGGATGCAGATGGAGGATCTCCCCAGGGCAGGGCGCCCGCAGGCAAGCGTCGATGGGATCGATGGAAATGCCGTCGCCAACGAGCTTTTGCGCGAAGACCGGATCGGGCACGCGTTCCAGCGGGTAGATGATACCAGAAAGCGGCGCCGCGAGCGAGACAGTGGCAGGCATGGGAAAAGCGAAATGTTAAAGAATGAAAACCAACTACCACCAAGTCTCCGCCTGCAAGCCGTAGGTAAGCCCCGCGGTATCGTGCTCAAAGGCCGTGCCGCCGACATAGCCTTTGAACCCGTCGCTCCATCCGGCATAGGTCACGAAGGCGCGCAAGACCGGCCGGCTGAAGAATTTGTTTCCCAGCGAGATCTGAGGCGCCAAGGTGATCTTCCAGAGATGGCCATTCGTGCCGAGCGGTTCGCTCTTGTCCCAGTCGATGCCGCCTTCCAGGGCCACACTAAAGCGATCGTTGAAGAAATAGATCGGCCGCGCGCCGAGTGAGATCCAGCGATTCCGGGAATCCGCCCCGCCATATTTCGTGTCTTCGTACACGCCGACGGCCTGCATGGCAAAGTGGGGCGACGGTTGAATCATGACGCTGTCGGTCACCCGAAAGCGCTCGGCGTCGCGAAGATCGGGTCCGGAGAAATCGAGAGTGCTGCCGAAGTTATAGGCCGCGCCCCGGCCATACTGGATGGCGAATTCGTTATATCCGCCGAAGACTGCTTCCTCGCCGGTGCGATGGATCAGGCCGGCGGCCCAACCGTTTGCGGTTTGGATATGAACCTTGCTGCCGTCTTCCTCGATGGCGTTGATGACGTCTCCGCCCTTGGTATAAGCATAGTCGAACCAGAAAGACAGCTTGCCCAGAGGCGCCTTGACATCGGTCAGCCGGACATCAAAATTCTGCTTCGCAACATTCCCATGCGGCGTCTCGTAGTGATCGACGCTCCCGCCGAGCCAGGCGAGCGAAAGCTTGCCAATACCCCCGACCGGAATGTCCTCCACCCCGCCGCCGTACCCGCTCATGTCGAGAAAGTAAAAGTCGTTGATGTGAACATCATGTCGCTGATAGTAGCGCTGACCGGCCCAGAAGCGCACGTCGGGCGCCCACTCGATCACGTTGCCCATTTCCACGAAGGCCTGCCTTAGGGCGACATCGTTGCCTTGCGCCTGATTATTCAGCGAGTCGTAGCTGAAATTCTCGCCCGTGCTGTAAGACATCATGACCGTCGTGCGGACATAGGGCTTCAAGGTGGGATCGTCCAGCCGCAGCCAGTTGTGGGTGAAGGCGATTTCACCGTAGGTCTCGGCTTCATTGCCCAAGCGGTATTTGGCACCGGCGCCCGGCGCGATGAACGCCTCCATCTTCCCCCCATCGCTATTCATGCCGAAACCGGAGCGCAGGTAACCGTGAAACTCGAAGGGCTGGGGCAGATCGAAGAATTCTTTCACGTCGAACGGCATCCCGCCATTGTCACGATAAATATCGCGCGTTTCCGTGGCGTCGGCCTGGAGTTTGGCCTCGATGGATTTGATCGCGGCGGCATTCTGCTCGGCGCGTTTCGCCGCGAGTTCGAGCTCTGGACGAGGAGTCGCGCTTGTTTCCTCGAGTTCGGTCACGCGCTGCTCCAGCAAAGCAATGTCCGCCGATTTGGCTTTTGCCGGACCCGCCTTCGCTTGATGCTGCAAACGGGCGTTGTCCTCCTCCAGGGTGTCGATGCGAGTCTCGAGTTTCTTGATCTTCCCTTCGTAGTTCGACTTCATCGCGTCGATTTCGTCTTGAATCTGCTTGCGGAATTCCGCCATTTCAGGCGTCTCCGCAGATGCGGACCACGGGCCGGCGGCGACGCAAGCCGCCAGGAGCAAGATTCGCATCGGCAACGACGCGGGCACGATTTTCCGACAAAGTGGGGAAACAATCGGGGGGGCCGATTTCTTCATGCCCGCGATTATGGGTTGTTTCCGAGGACTTGTTGATAAGACCTTGGTCCTATCGTTTAAGCCGGCTTTTGCGCAGCCAGCCAGGCGGCGCGGTTTTGGCGGATGAGGGCGACAGTTTCCTCGATGGTGTCGACACAACGAGGAATGCCAAAGTCGGGTTCGCTTGCGAGTTCGCTGCCTTCGATAAGCATCGAACGTCGGCTCCACTCCACGAGTTCCGCCCACATCTTGCCGACGAGAATGAGCGGCACGTTATAAAACTTCCGCACTTGCAGGAGCTGCCAGGCCAACGACATCTCGAGCAGCGTCCCGATGCCGCCCGGGACGACAACAAAGGCATCCGAAGCGATCATGAAATGGTGCAGGCGGGAGAAGAAGGTGCGGTGGCCGTAGGCCTGGCCGACGAAGGGATTGATTTCCTGCTCGAATGGCAGATCGATGTTAATGCCCACGGAGCGTTTCAATCCCTGCGGATCGATGGAGTGGGCGCCTTCATTGGCCGCCTGCATGAGGCCGGGGCCGCCGCCCGTAAGGATGTCGCAGCCCATGCCGGAGAGTTCGGCGGCGAGTTTCTTGACGCCTTCATAGGCGACGGAGCCGGGTTTCAGCCGGGCGGAGCCAAAGATGGTGACACGATAGTTTTGCCGCGTGGTGCGGCGGAAACGGGTGAGGTCGTTCACGACCTCCCAAAGGCCGGAAACGGCGCGCTCCAGCAGCGCTACGGAGGCGTCTTCGTCACTGAGGCGAACGATGTCGGCTTGTCCAAAAATTGGCGCAGGTGTTGTCATAGGTCAAAGGTTTGGCGAGGGCGCAGAAAGGGGCTCGGCTTGCAGCAGGGCCACGGAGCGGGCTTCGAGTGGAAATTCACTCAGGTGCGCAAAGGTCCGATGTTCGGAAGTCTGGAGCGCGGTGTCGCCGAGGCAGCGCCAGTGCACGTCGCGTTGGCGGGCGCCGAGACGGAAGGCAATGCGTTCGTGGTGCGAATTGAAGAGAATGGCAAAGGTATCGCCTGCGATCCTTTCGCCGCGTTCCCCGGTTTCGCGGATCTGATCGCCGGCCAAACACAAGCCCAGGCAACGCGCATGGTCGGAATGCCAATCGCCCGGGGTCATTTCCTCGCCGCTTGGCTTGAGCCAGTAGATATCTTTGACTTCGGCGCCGAAGATGGAGCGGCCGTGGAAGAAATGGCGTCGGCGAAAGACTGGCTGCGTCTTGCGCAACTGCAAGAGCCGCCGCACGAAGGCAAGCAGCGCCTGTTGCTCGGCGGAGAGATTCCAATTGAGCCAGGCGACTGGTGAATCCTGGCAATAGGCGTTGTTATTCCCGCCCTGGGTCTGGCCGAATTCGTCGCCGGCGAGCAACATCGGCACGCCTTGGGATAGCAGGAGCGTCGCGAGGAAATTGCGCTGCTGACGGCCCCGCAGGGCGAGCACATCTGCATTGTCTGTTTCGCCTTCGGCGCCGCAGTTCCAACTGTCGTGATGATCCGATCCGTCGCGATTGTCTTCGCCGTTGGCCTCGTTGTGTTTGTGGTTATAACTTACGAGATCGCGCAGGGTGAAGCCGTCGTGGGCGGTGATGAAATTCACGCTGGCGCTGGGGCGGCGTCCATTGTGCGCATAGAGATCACTGCTGCCCGCGAGGCGCGACGCAAATTCCGCAACCACGTCGCCGTGGCCCTGCCAGAAGCGCCGCACGCTGTCGCGGCACTTGCCATTCCACTCACTCCACAGGATGGGGAAATTTCCAACCTGATAGCCATTCGGTCCGAGATCCCAAGGCTCGGCAATGAGCTTTACCTCCGAAAGGACCGGGTCCTGATGAATGATGTCAAAAAAGGAACTGAGCCGATCGACGTCTCCGGATTCTCGGCCGAGAGCGCTGGCCAGATCAAAGCGAAAGCCATCCACATGCATCTCCGTGACCCAGTGGCGGAGCGAATCCATGATGAGCTGAAGCGTGCGCGGATGGCCGACATTGAGGAAATTGCCGCAGCCGCTGAAGTCCACGTAGCGCTCGCGATTTTCCGCGAGTCGGTAATAAGCGGTGTTCTCAATCCCGCGGAAAGACAGCATGGGTCCCTCGTGATTGCCCTCCGCGGTATGGTTATAAACCACGTCGAGGATGACTTCGATGCCGGCGGCATGCAGGCTTTGCACCATGGCCTTGAACTCGCGCACGGCGCCGGTCGGACCGCTGGCCGAGTAGCGGGGATTGGGGGCAAAGTACCCGAGGGTATTGTAGCCCCAGTAATTCACCCGGCCGCGCGTTGCCAGGAAATGCTCATCGATGTGGTACTGGACTGGCAGGAGTTCCACCGCGGTGACCCCGAGCGAGCGGAAGTGCGCAATCGCGGCCGGCGAGCCCAGGCCGGCGTACGTCCCCCTCAGCTCCGCCGGGACATCGGGATGTTGTTTGGTGAAGCCTTTGACGTGCAGCTCGTAGACGATGGTCTCATGCAAGGGCCGCCGGATCGCCGGACCGTCTGCCCAGGGAAAGCCCGGGTCTTCGACGCGGGCCAGGGGAGCGCAGGCGGAAGAGTCTCGGTCCCAGGCGAGGATGGCGTCGTCCCAGCGCAATTCCCGGGCGATCGCGCGGGCATAAGGATCGAGCAGGACCTTGAGCGGGTTGAAGCGGCGCCCGGATGGCGGGTCATTGGGGCCATAGACCCGATAGCCGTAGATCTGGCCGGCGCGAAGGCCGGGGACAAAGCCGTGCCAGACCTGGTTGGTCTGCTCGGGCAATTCGATGCGCTGGGACTCTTGCGGCGCGTCGGCGCGGTCGAAGAGACAGAGCTCGACTTTCGTCGCGTGCTCGCTGAATAGGGCAAAATTAACCCCATCGGCGCAGCAGGTCGCACCATGGGGTGAAGGACGCCCAGGCCAGATGCAGGAGCTTGTCATGATGCGTTTCCCAGACAGATTGCCGCCTGAAGATTCGCAGAAGCAGCAACCTAGCGGTGCTCCACGATGGCCTTCAGCGCTTCGAGCGAGCGTTGCTGCAGCGGGCCGCGGCCGCTTCCAGGGAGGAACCACATTCCCTTGTTCACCTCATGACAATAGATGACATGAATATTCTCCGCCGTTGTCGCGTGGTAGTAGGTGGACGAAGGATGCTCGGCGATGAAGTTGAAATACACTTCGCGCCAAGGATGCTCGACAAAGGGAAAGAGCTTCTCGCCAAGGGCTTTGAGTTCCGCGACGGATATCTCTTTGATCGATTCTTTGATGGCCTTGCGGCGTTCATCACTGAGGCTTTCGAAATCCAGATTTTCGATGGACATAAGTTTGATGCAGGCGCTTGAGTTTTACTGAAAAAGTTACGATGCAGGAGCGGGGCTGATGCCAGGATGGACGGCGCCGCCCAATCCTTGCGAATCCGGCGTCTTCGCCAGCGCAAGTTCCTCCGGGAAGACGTAAAGCCGGTCGTTCATGCGATCGAGCAGAGCGAGCTGTTGCTCCAGACGGCGATGCCGCACCGTGGGCAGAGTCTCGATGAGATTGACGATCATCGCACGGAGGCGGCGAGTGATTTGCATGTTTTCCGCGCCGTAGAAACGGATCTCGGTGAAAGTGAGATCGATGAAGTTATTCCAGTCGGGTGTGCGAAAAATCACCCGGAGATTGCCGGCTCGATCGTAGAGATAGTCGGAGCGAAGGTTGCGCAGGCCGGCGTTGCGCAGCAGTCTTTGCAACTGGTCGATGGCCAGAACGGCGGTCGTCGGGTCATTGATGGCTTTGGAAAGCGCCTTGATCGCAATGTCGGCAAGGATGCGGAAGGCAAAGAGCGGATCCTGCTCGATCGTGCGTTCGGATCCGAAGACCACCAAGCCGCGCAGGTAGTCATCGGTGAGCTTTTGGGCTCCCCCATAGAGGTGAAACAACGGTTCATCCGTACCAACAAAGTCGCCGACCTGCGGCGCGAATTCGATGACGCCGCCAGAAGACTCGGCCGCCGCGCTCAGGAGCTGAGTATTGACGGTGAGCACGATGGCGGACGCGCCCTGGTTCAACACCGTGCGGGCGCAATCGCCGCGGGCCGGGGGCGTGGGTGAGCTGGCTTCATCGGCAGCGATGGTTTCGGGATAAACGCTCTTGAGCACATCGAGTCCCGCTTCGCCCACCCGTTGAACAAGGCTCACCGGCCGGAGCATTCGCGCCGCATAGTCGATGAGAAACAAAAAGACCACCAGGCTTGCCAGGCCGAGGATGCCGGTGACAAAGACCACCAATTGGTGAACCTGGACCTCCAGCCGATTCAGGGCCTTGAGGGCGAAAAGGAAGGTGAAGACAAAGAGACCCACCGTGTAACGAATGACATTATTGCGGAGCAGGGTGGTGGCAATGATGCGCGGCGTGTATTGGCCGCTCGCCACCTGGATGGCGACGAGCAACGAACCAAAGGTGAAAACGATGAAAGAGAGGGTGAGGGTAACAACCGCGTTACAGAGCGCCTGCGCCCCGCTGATGCCGAGATTCGCGCCGCTCCACTGGAGCCGGTCGTCGAGGACGTGAACGCCATGCGCCAGAAATAGTTCCAACACGACGGCGATAAGCGGGATGATCCATAACGACGATCGCAGACAACTGCGAATCTGATAACGATGGCTCCAAGTCATAGGGCGGCAGGCGAACCACATTAGTATCGGGAACCGCCGGGTCCTCCAATCGGACCTTGGTCGTATGCAGCGAATCAAATGAGCGAAGTCCCCTCGAGCACGGGCTGGCCTTTGGCAAAGGCCAGGATGTTGGTCGAGGTGACGCGGGCAATTTCCGAGAGCGCTTCCTGGGTGAGAAAGGCCTGGTGCGCAGTGATGAGCACGTTGGGAAAAGTGAGGAGCCGCGCGAGATCGTCGTCGTGGAGGATCTGGCCGGACAGGTCTTCGAAAAACACACCCTCTTCTTCTTCGTAGACATCCAGCGCTACGCCGCCGAGACGGTGCGACTTGAGCGCTTCGATGAGGGCGGGAGTATCAATCAGCGCGCCGCGGCTCACGTTGATCAGGATGACCCCGGGCTTCATGATGGCCAGGGTCTCGCGGCGGATGACATGGCGCGTCTCCGGAGTGAGCGGGGTATGCAAGGAGATGACCTCGCAGCTTGATGCCAGGGTGCGCGCATCGGTGTACTCGACCCCGTGTTGCAAGGCCCAGTCTGGAGACGGATAGGGATCGTAGGCCAACACCTTCATGCCGAAGCCGCGCAGGATTTGCGCGGTGATGCGGCCGATCTTGCCGGTGCCGAAAATGCCTGCAGTCTTGCCGTGGAGATCGAAGCCGACCAGGCCATTGAGTGAAAAATTGAGATCCCGCACCCGGGCGCTGGCGCGCGGGATCTTGCGGTTCAAGGCGAGGAGCAAAGCGACCGCGTGCTCGGCCACGGCATAGGGCGAGTAAGCGGGAACACGTGTAACCGCCAGCCCGAGTTCCTTGGCGGCGACGAGGTCGACACAATTGAAACCGGCGCAACGCAGGGCCACGTGTTTTACCCCGAGCCCGTGGAGCGCCTCGAGTGCGGCGCGATCTGCCTGGTCATTCACGAAAATGCAGACGGCCTGGGCGCCGTGCGCCGCTTGCGCGGTTTTCTTCGAGAGGCGGCAATCGAGAAATTGCCAGCTGATCTCACCATTGGCGGCATGTTGCAACGGTTCGTGATCGTACGGTTTGGCGTCGAAGACTACAGAATGGACCATGGCGGGAAAAGGAGTTTAGGCGATCCTAGCGGCTGCCGGGCTGAATTTTCCAGATGCGTTCGCAATAATCACGGATCGAGCGATCGGAAGAAAACTTACCGACGCGCGCAGTGTTGAGGATCGACTTCTGTGTCCAGCTCTGGGGACTTTCCCAGAGCTGGCTGACGCTTTCCTGAGCGTCGATGTAGGATTGGTAGTCGGCCAACACGAGGTAGGGATCGTGATCGAGGAGATTCTGCACGATCGGACGGAAGGGCTCGGGATCGCCTCCGGTCAAGGCGCCGCTGCCGATGAAGTCGATGACTTCGCGCAAGGCGTCATTCTGTTCGTAACGATGTCGCGGCAGATATCCGGAAGATTTTGTTTTCAGGACTTCCTGGGTATTGAGGCCGAAAAGGAAGAAATTCTCCGGCCCGACTTCCTCTCGGATCTCGACATTGGCGCCATCGAGCGTGCCGATGGTGAGTGCGCCATTGAAGGTGAATTTCATGTTTCCCGTGCCGCTGGCTTCCTTGCCGGCCATGGAAATCTGTTCCGAAAGATCCGCCGCCGGGTAAACGAAATGCGCGTTCTTCACACTGAAGTTGGGGAAGAAAACCACGGCCAGACGTCCGCGCGACACCGGGTCGGCATTGACGACCGAGCCCACGGCATTGATGAGATGGATGATGCGTTTTGCCAGGAAATAACCGGGCGCAGCCTTGCCGCCGAAAATAAAGGTGCGGGCGGGGACATCCGCCTGCGGATCGCGCCGGAGACGGAGATACAGACTAAGGATGTGCAGCACGGCGAGATGCTGCCGCTTGTACTCGTGGATGCGCTTCACCAGCACGTCGAAGAGAGACTGCGGTGACACGACGATGCCGGTGCGTTCCTTGATGAGCGCGGCGAGACGCACTTTGTTAGCCAGCTTGACTTCACGCCATTTCTGCTGAAATGCGGAGTCCTCGGCCACTTGCTCCAGCTTCCGGAGTTGACTGCAGTCCGCAAGCCATTGATCGCCGATTTGCGTCGTGATGAGCTGGGCGAGGCCCGGATTCGACACGGCAAGGAAACGCCGCGGGGTGACGCCGTTCGTGACATTGCAGAATTTTTCCGGCCACAAGGTGGCAAAATCCCGCAGCACGGTTTCTTTCAACAAATCCGAATGGAGCTGAGCCACGCCGTTGATGCGATGACTACCGACGCAGGCGAGGTTGGCCATGCGTACGGAACGGGGCGCGCTTTCATCGATCAGCGACAATCGCTGCAAGATGCCCTCATCACCGGGAAAGACAGCCCGCACCTCGTCGAGGAAGCGGCGATTGATCTCGTAAATGAGTTCCAGATGGCGCGGCAGGAGCGTGCCGAAGAGATCGATCGACCATTTCTCCAGCGCCTCCGGCAGAAGCGTATGGTTGGTATAGGCAAATGTCGCCCGGGTAACCGCCCAGGCCTGGTCCCACTCCAGCTCGTGCACGTCGACGAGCAACCGCATGAGCTCCGCCACGGCCACGGCGGGATGGGTGTCATTGAGCTGCACCGCCCACTTCTCGTGGAAGGTCGCCGGCTTCCCGCCGAGCAGCGCATGGACGCGCAGCATGTCCTGAAGCGAACAAGTCGTGAAGAAATACTGCTGCTTCAGGCGAAGCTCCTTCCCCGCGATCATCTCGTCGTTCGGGTAGAGGACCTTCGTGATGTTTTCGGACGACATCTTATCCTGCACGGCGCGGTAGTAGTCGCCGTGATTGAAGGCCGCAAAGTCGAAGGATTCGATGGCTTCGGCCTTCCACAGTCGGAGAATGTTACACGTGCCCACCTTATAGCCGGCGATCGGCGTATCGAAGGCCACCCCGATGACCTCGCTGGTTGGAATCCATTCGCTGCGATAGCGGCCCTGAGCGTCGGCGGACTGTTTCGTATGCCCGCCGAATTTCACTTGGAAGGCCGTTTCGGTGCGGGCGATTTCCCAGGGATTGCCATGGCGCAGCCATTTGTCAGTGGCCTCTTCCTGCTGGCCATGATTGAGCACCTGGGTAAAAATGCCGAACTCGTAGCGAATGCCGTAACCGACGGCAGGAACTTCGACCGAGGCCAACGAATCCATGTAACACGAGGCCAGCCGGCCGAGCCCGCCATTGCCGAGACCGGGCTCGTCCTCCTGGGCGATGATCTCGTCGAGATCATATCCAAGGCCGCTCATGGCAGCGCGGGTCGTCTCGGTGATGCCGAGGTTCAACAGGTTATTGGCCAGATGCGGGCCGGGAAGATATTCGGCGGAAAGGTAGGCCACCCGACGAGCGTCGGCGCCGCCGTAGTTTTGCAAACTTTCGACCGTCCGCGCAAAGAGGCGGTCGCGAACGGTGAGCGCCAGCGCGGCATACACATCGTGCTTGGTCGCGGTGGACTGCATCCGGCACATGCCGTTGCAGAGATTGTCGCGAAACGCTTGCTGAATCTCGGCGACGCCGAGACCCGAGCGAATATTTTCGGTCGAATTCATACGTGGAGGGCCGGCGCCCGGCGCAATGTGTTGCCGCGGATCCTAACGCCTAGTTTTTGGCTGGGATCGGCAGTTTCTGCACGATTTCTTCCACCGCTTTACTGATGTTGGCGGCATTGCTGTTCGGGCCGCCCACGATCGCCTGCCCCGTCCCGCGGAAGACCAGTTTCTTCGTGTGTGCATCGACGAAATCGAGAATCATCGTTCCTTCTGTGTATTGATTGACGCTCGTGTAAGTCTGAGGAGCGCCGGCCCACATGCCGTAGGAGCCATAGCGATAGGGCCACGCGGAGGAGGTGTAGCCGTAGTCCGTATAGTTTTGCACGGAAAGCTTCTCCTGGGTGAAGACCTGGCGCACGATCGCGAGATCGGCCTTGCGGTCAAAGGTTTCGGTGATGCCATGCAGGGCGAGATTGGTCTTGAGCGCCTGGCGCAAAGCCGCTTCGGAGCTCGGCGACAGCGTCTGGCCATGGGCCGCGGGCTCGAGCGCGTAGGTGCGATATTTGCCAAAGGGGGCCGTGTGATCGTAATCGGTCGTCACCGTAACGGCGCAGGCGGCGAGCGCGAGGAGAGGAGCGAGGAGGAAAAGTTTCGCAGGGATTTTCATAAATAATTGGTCTTTCGAGAGTGTTTTGGGCGAAAGGCGATCTTGTGTTTCCGCCGCCGGTGTTCCAATCGGACCTTGGTCTTATCTAAACAAAGCGTTCGGGCTGGCCGGTCGAAGCGAGGACCGAGCGCCACCAGCCGCTGTCCAGATCCAGCCGTTTAGTCTGCCGGGCGAGGAATTCGATCGGCACGTGGATGAAGCGCTCATGGAGAAAACCGATGACGAGGCCCGTCTTCCCCGCCATCGCCGCGTGGACGGCGTGCCGCGCAAAAAGATCGCAGAGCACCGCATCTTCACAATTGGCTGGCCGGCTGCGCACCTGATAGCTCGGATCGAAATAGCGCATGGCGATCGATGTGCCCTTGGCCTTGAAATGTTCGACGATGTGATCGCGCAAAAACGGACCAATATCGCCGAGCTTCACGTTCCCAGAGGCGTCGCGGGCGCTGGGATCGGCCGCGAGAAGATCCTGGCCCGCGCCTTCGGCGACCACGATGATGGCGTGCGATTTTCGGCGCATGCGCTCCTCGAGGGCAGCCAGGAAGACTGGCAGGGAGAAGGGACACTCCGGGATGAGCGTGAAATTAACGTCGTGACTGGCGATGGTGGCGCCAGCGGTGATGAAGCCGGCATGGCGGCCCATGAGCTTGACCAGGCCGATGCCGCCGGGAACGCTGCGCGCCTCGGTGTGTGCGCAATCGAGCACGCGCGCCGCTTCCTCGATCGCCGTGAAGAAGCCAAAGGTCCGCGAGACGAAGGCGACGTCGTTGTCGATGGTCTTCGGCACGCCGACTACGGAAAGGGCATACCCGCGCTTCTGGGCTTCCTGGAAGAGATCGTTGCCGCCGCGCTGCGTGCCGTCGCCGCCCACGGTGAATAGAATGTTCACGCCGCGCGCGATCAAGTTGTCGACCGCCCGGACTATGTCCACCGGGCCCCGGGATGAACTGAGAATGGTTCCGCCCTTTTGATGAATCCCTTCGACAAACTGCGGGGTGATGGTCACCGGCTCCAACGGGCTGCACGGATCCAGGCCACCGTAGCCGCCCCGGAATCCCAGCACCTCGGCGATGCCGTAGCCGTAGTGCAATTCGTGAAACAGGGAGCGAATGACATTGTTGAGGCCGGGGCAAAGGCCGCCGCAGGTCACGATTCCCGCGCGGGTTGAATTGGGATCAAAAAATAATTTTTCGCGGGGCCCGGCGAGTTCGAATTCGAGTCCTGGATCGGCCCCGATCTCAATGTTTTCCGGGACGCGCAGACTGTCGCTGATCGTGTGGGATTTTTGGGAGGCGAAGCGCGCCTCGCCGAGCGTGGGAGTTTTCATCGAAAGGAAGGCGAATGGCGAAGTGTGCCGGCTGGGTTGGCGAGCGGGCTATTGGACTTTGGTCTTAGGGGGGTGGCTGTGAGGGCCAGGTAAGAGGGGAAATGGGAAGTAGGGGAAGAATGAGAATAATGGGAGATAGTGCGGCCGGCGACTAGGGGTGCAGGGGCAAGAGCCACGGAACGAGCAGAATGGTAAGCAGCAGGGCGATGATCGTGAAGGGCACGCCGATGCGGACGAAGTCGCCAAAGCGATAGCCGCCGGGTCCCATTACGAGGGTATTTACGGGAGAGGAAACGGGTGTCATGAAGGCGGAGGAAGAAGCCAGCGCGACGGTCATGGCAAAGGGGTAGGGGGAAGCGCCGAGCGCGTGCGCGACATTCAACGCGATGGGCGCCATGAGCACGGCGGTGGCGGTATTCGAGACAAACAAGCCGATGCCGGCAGTCACGACAAACAAGGCCGCCAGGAGCAACCGCGGCTCGGCTTCGCCAAAGACATGCAGCAGGCCTTTCACGGCGAGATCCACGCCGCCGGTTTTTTGCAACGCGGCGGAAAAGGGCATCATTCCAACGATGATGAACAGGCTGGGCCACTGGATCGCTTTGTAAGCGCTATTGAGCGAAATGCAGCGCGTGAGACCCATCAAAAGACAGGTGAGCAGCGCGGCGAGCACATTGGACACCCAGCCGGTGACCATGAGTGTGACCATCACGGCGAGGCAGAAAAGGGCCTGGGGAGCCCGGCTGGCGGCCCGCGCCGCGCGGTCCATCTCCAGCGGAAGATTGAGCACGAGAAAATCGTTCTTTTGCTTTTGCAGTTCGCGGATGCTTTTCCAACGGCCGATGGCGAGCAGCGTGTCGCCCGCTTGCAACGTCTGCCGGACCGCGCTGCCCGGAACTGGATCATGCCCGCGCCGCAGGCCGACGATGTTCAAATGGTATTTGCTCCGGAATCCCGCCGAGACCACGGACTGCCCGACGAGATCGGAATCCGGGGGCAGCAGCACCTCGGCCATGCCGATCTCCTGGGATTGATCTGTAAAATAACGTCCGCGGAGGGGCAGCACTTCCAATTTCAGATCCGCAAGGAGCCGCGTCCGCTCGCCGTGATCCGGATCGGGAACATCAATCAGAAGCACATCGCCGGCGCAGAGTCGGGAGTCGGAGCGCGGGTCGACGAGGATTTTCCGCTTTTTGCTCCAGCGCTCGATGGCGACAATATTAGCCCCGCCTTGGCGGCGCGAATTTAATTCCTGCAGGCTCAGCCCGACGATCGGCGAATCGGGCATGACGCGCACGCGATGCTCGCGATCCTCCAAATGGTAGGCGCGAACGAAATCCATGAGTGTGCGCCGCGGGCGGGCGGCGCTCTGCGAATTTTCACGGCTCACGAGCCACCGGCGCGCGACGAGCATGTACACGATGCCGGCGGCCAAAATCGTGGCGCCAAAGGGCGTGAAACTAAAAAAGCGCAGGCCGGCATAGCCGTCGCGCCGCAAGGCGCTGTCGACCACGAGATTTGGGGCAGTGCCGACGAGGGTGAGCATACCGCTCAGCAAGCCGGCGAAACTCAGCGGCATCATGAGGCGCGCGGGAGATAACTTTTGGCTCTGCGCGACAAATAAAGTGACCGGGATGAAGATCGCGACGACGCCCGTGGAGCTCATGAGTGAGCCCAGGGTCGACACCGCGAGCATGAGCCACACCAGCAGGTGTGTCTCCCGCCCTCCGGATCGCCGGAGGAGGAAATCGCCGATCTGAATGGCGATGCCGGTGCGCACCAAGCCCTCGCCGACCACAAACAAGGCGGCGATCAGGACGACATTGGGATCGCTGAACCCGGCCAGCGCTTCCGGAATCGTGACGACACCTGTGAGTGGGAGAAGGGTTAGCGCCAGGAGCGCAACGACATCAGCGCGCGGTTTGTTGCGGACAAACAACACGACGCATCCGCCAAGCAAGGCGAGAACGAGGAGAAGTTGCGGATTCATCTGTGGTTAACAGACGAAGCGCTAGCGAAAGAGGACGATTGCGATCATCTGCGCAGACAGGATGCGCAGCAGTGTCGTAAGAGGAAAGACCGTGGCATAGGCGACGCTGGGCGCATCGGAGCCGGCGATATTCGAGGCAAAAGCCAGCGCGGGCGGGTCGGTCATGCTGCCGGCGAGAAGACCGCTCAGATCCATGAAGTTCATCTTGCAGACCGTGCGGGCAAAGATGCCGACGGCGAGCAGAGGCAGGACGGTGACGCACACTCCTGCGAGCAGCCATTGCAAGCCGGCCGCGCTGAAGACGGTCGCGAAAAATTTCGCCCCGGCGCTGAGGCCGACAGCGGCAAAGAAAAGGGCGATGCCAAACTCGCGAAACGCCAGGTTGGTATTGACCGGCATGTGCCAGACCTGACGTCCGATGTGTCCGATCCGGCCGAAGATCAAGGCCACGATGAGCGGGCCGCCGGCGAGCCCCAGCCGGATGGGAAAGGGCAGGCTGGGAAAGGCGATCGGCTTCGTGCCGACAGCGATGCCAAGCGCGATCCCGATGAAAAACGGAATGAAATGCGTTTCGTTGAGTTCCTTCAGCGAATTGCCGAGGGCAGCCGTGGCGCGATCGAGATCGGCGCTCTGGCCCACGATCTGCACCGTATCGCCAAACTGCAGTCTCAGATCCGGCACGGCCGTCATTTCCAGGTCCGCCCGCATGACCCGGGTCACGGCGATCCCGTAACGGGTGTCGAGGTGGAGTTCGCCAACCGTCTTGCCCAGCACGGCGCGATCTGTCACGGCGACACGGCGGAAAGTGAGATTTGTTTCTTCGAGCAACAGATCCTCGTTGCTGCGCCGCCCAATGACGCGCTCGAATTGATCGAGACCCGCCTGTGTGCCGATGACTAACATTTGATCATCGAGATGGATCACCGCGGTATCGGTGGCGGCGCAGGTTTCGCCGCCGTGGCGAATGCAGGAAACAGTGACATGCGACTCCATGCGTCCGGGAATGGCGGACAGCGCAACGTTATCGAGATTGGGATTGGTGACGACGAGGGTCCGGCGGGCGAGCGGCTCGATTTGCCGGCGGTTTTTGGCCGCAAAGTCCGCCGCTTCGCGGGCTGGATCGATGCGGAAGATCAGTTTGAGCAATAGAAGAGCGCCGATGATGCCGACAATTGCCGTCGGGTAGGTGACGGCATAGGCCAGGGCGGGTAAGGCAAGCTGGTCCGGTGAGACATCCGGCAGGGTGTCGAGGGTCTGCGCGCCGGCGCCAAGGGAAGGGGTATTCGTCGAGGCACCGGAGAAGATACCCAGAACGGCAGCCGGATCGAAATGCATCATCCACCCAAGCAAGGGTGCGGCGAGCGCGCCGAGCAGCACCACACTCGCCGCGAGAAGATTGAGCTTCATCCCTTGCTGCCGAAGCGCGGCGAAAAAACCCGGCCCGAGCTGAAGCCCAATCGTGAAAACGAACAGGATGAGGCCGAATTCTTTAACGAAATCGAGCGTGTGATGATCGACGGCTTCGCCAAAGTGTCCGACGAGAATTCCGGCGAAAAGCACTCCGGCCGTGCCCAGACCGATCCCGCGAAACTTAAGGCTGCCCAACCCCATGCCCAGCACGCAAACAAAAGCCAGCGCGCCGATGGCGTGGGCGATCGGCTGCGCAGTGTGGAGATCGAAGAGCCAGCTAAACATGGCAGGCTCGGACCTTGGCCGCCCAAGGGCGGGTGGGTCTATCGGACTTTGGTCTTACCGAGGACTCACTTTGGGGGCGCGAGGGCGATTTTGCCAAAGCGCGGTCGGCGCGAGAGCTCATGCGCCGGGAACGGGCAGGAATGCCGCGCTCCGTTCATGTGCCTTCGCATCCTTTCAGGATGCGCACCAGGCGCCTTCGGCGCACCCTGGAGATTGGCCTTTTGCGAAGCGGAGGAGTGGCTAGCCCGCAGACGCACCGTTCCCGACCCGCGGATACTCCCCAGGGCGGTTGGAAACCGCCGCTCCTTGGGCACAGGCCACGCGCGCCAGTTTTCGTAGGTGAGCGACGGGCGCTCCCTGGAGCGCGGACGTCTCGTCCGGCGCAGAAGCGTTCCGCAGAACGTCGGCCTTCACGGACGGGCTCGGATTGCGTGTTGTTACGTCGTTGCCAACGAGCTGCTGCTTATCGCAGGTGCGCTTTTGAAAGAGGCAAGATGCCTCTTTTACTACTGAAGGCGCGCTTTCCGACGAACTTGGCCATCCCAGACGCAGGTACGGGCAGGAATGCCCATCCTCCTTCGCAAGCGTCGTTCGCGCGAAGTTGGCCAAACTCCAGGGCGCTGCAAAGCAGCGCTAGACAAGGGCAGAAATGTCGGTGCAGCGCGAGAGAGACCGCACATTTCACAATGTGGGCGCCTCAATTCTGCGTGGAGCGCACGTGACCTATGGAGCCGACTCGAGGGCAGAGGGACGCCTTTCGACGCGGAGGTCGTGTCCCGGTTTTAAAATGTCAAAGAACGAACCTGGATGAACCAGGGTTGCCTCCCAAAGGGGGCGGGTGTTTGGATGGGTGTGTGGAGGTCCAGCTCTCTCCCGCCCCGCCGTACGCCATCCCGCGTTTACGGGATGTGGAACGACGCGCCAGGGGAGCCGAAGAACACCGCAACGAGGGTGGTTTCGGTCCGGGCAGGGTTAGCTAGCTAGCCAGGCAACCCCGCCTAAGAACGTGCGGTGTCTCGAGATCGCTTCTCTTGAAGAGCCGTCCCGACGTTGGAGATTTGGGGCGATCGTAAGTGAATACGATAGCCGACTGGCTCCACGCTCGGACTTCTCACGGGCAACGTTCTCGCCTCACTTGCCTTTAGGGCGAGTTTGGAAACTCGCCCCGGGCATTTTGGCGAACTCGTTTTTCGGTTGAAAAACGAGCTTGCCAAAATGCCCGGGAGGCGAGGCGATTTTGAGAACGTTGCCCTCAGAACTTGATAGCGCGCCGCGACGGCCGGCGATTTCCGCTGCGCGGAAACCTTGACCTTCACAGCTTGATCTCGCTGCAGGGATCTCTACGGCTATGCGCCGGTCCGAGGACACGACCGGTCGCAACTGTCGACTGCGGATTTCCCCCTGATTCCAACAAAGTCGGAAGAAGGGGAAAGCGTTCGCCGACGGCTCGTCAAGGCCCGCGGTTGGTCCCGGAGGCCGGCTTGTTGAAGGCCGGATAACACTCGGGGAGAGGCCGCTGCCGGAAGAAAGCAAAACGAGTTCCCTGTGATCGAATGTAGGGCAGGATCTCCCAGCCGACTCGAGCCATGCGAAGTTTGCACAGGCATGGCGAAGGCAATTCCCGAACTGCCGAGGCGGGCTGGGTTCTCGTCGTGAAACGAGGCGACCGGGGAATGCGCTGTCGGCGGCTGGCGCCGCCGGGCAGTTTGCTATTTCCGGTGAATCTTGCTCAGCAAGACACGTTCGCAGCGCTGTTGCCAGCGTTTCGATGATGTCTTGTTTTCCATTGATCACGAGAGGATCATGACTCGGCGCAGCCGAAAGCGCCATCGCTTTTAGGGTAACTTTTCCAGCGAGCGCACATTTCACAATGTGCGCCGGCGTCTAAGGCGAAACGCTGCTCTGCTCCGCTCAAGGTGCGACGGGCGCGGCAGCCCGGATTTCCGGGCTCGTTCCCGCGGAATATTTTTCGAAGTTCTTATTGAAGAGATCGGCCAGCTTTCGGGCGGTGGCATCGTAGGCGGCCTGGTCGGCCCAGCTATCGCGCGGCCGGAGGATTTCCGACGGCACGCCCGGGACCTGGGTCACGATGTCGAAGCCAAAGACGGGATCGCGCTCGGTGCGGGCAGCCGCCAAGGCTCCGCTGTGAATGGCATCGATGATGGCGCGGGTGTTTTTGAGGCTGATGCGTTTGCCGGCGGAGGGACCGCCGCCGCCCCACCCTGTATTGACCAGCCAGACGCGGGCGCGATGTTTGCGCATCTTGTCGGCGAGCAACTCGGCATACTTGTTGGGATGCCAAACGAGGAAAGGTCCGCCGAAACAGGGAGAAAACGTCGCCTGCGGCTCCGTGACGCCCATCTCCGTGCCGGCGACCTTGGCCGTGTAGCCGCTGATGAAGTGATACATGGCGTGCGCCGGCGACAAGGCGCTGACCGGCGGCAGCACGCCAAAGGCGTCGCAAGTCAGAAAGATAACATCCGTCGGATGGCCGGCGACACACGGCACTTTTGCATTGCGGATGAATTCGATGGGATACGCGCCGCGTGTATTCTGCGTGATGCTCGTGTCGGTGAAGATCACGTCGTGATCTTCATCGAGCACCACATTTTCCAGCACCGCGCCAAAGCGGAGCGCCTGAAAAATGTCCGGCTCATTTTCCGGCGTGAGATTGATAGCTTTGGCATAACAACCGCCCTCGATGTTGAAAATGCCGTCGTCGGACCAGCAATGCTCGTCGTCGCCAATGAGGTTTCGCTTCGGATCGGCAGAGAGCGTCGTCTTGCCCGTGCCGCTGAGACCGAAAAGGAGCGACGAGGCGCCGGTTTCCTTGTCTGCCGTGGCCGAGCAATGCATGGAGAGCACGCCGCGCCGCGGCGCGAAGTAATTGGCGACGGTGAAGACGCCCTTTTTCATCTCCCCGGCATACTCGGTGCCGAGGATGATGAGTTCGCGTCCCTCAAGGCTGAGGTCGATGCTGGTCGTCGAATTCATGCCGGTGGTCAACCGGTTTGCGGGAAAAGCTCCGGCGTTATAGATCACGAAATCGGGCTCTCCGAAATGCGCCAACTCCTCCCGAGTGGGCCGGATGAGCATGGTATGCATGAAGAGCGCGTGATACGGCCGGGAACAGATGACCCGGACCTTGATGCGATAGGTCGGGTCCCAGCCGGCGTAGCCATCGAAACAATAGAGGTGTTCCCGCGTATTGAGATAGTCCAGCGCGCGCTGGCGATTGATCTGAAAGGTGTGCTCGTCGCAGGGAATATTAACCGGGCCCCACCAGACGTCGTCCTTCGAATCCGGATGCTCGACGACACGCTTGTCGCTGGGCGAGCGGCCGGTCTTGGCGCCGGAGTAGGCGACCAGCGCGCCGTTCTCGGCGATGCTGGCGTCTTTCTCGTAGCGGATTGCGTGCTCATAAAGCGCGCTGGGCGGCAGGTTCCGGTGGACTTCACCCACCGTGAGGCCGTGTTTGGACAAATCGAAGGAAGCAGGCGTCGCCGTATTCATGGGTAGAGGGATTTTTACGAGAATGACCGCTGCGCACGTCGGCAGCTATCGGACCAAGGTCCTAACTAACTAATAACAAATCTGGGAGATATGGAACCGAGGCAAGGAAGCCGCCTCCGCCAGCAAGTCACGACTGGGGAAGCGGCTTTGTTCTGCTTGCTGCTGCTACTAAATTTTGAAGCTATTTCGGCGGAGCCGGCGCGGGCGCTGATGTTTTCACGGCCGGCTTGAGCGGCGGCGGCGCCTGCTTGCCCTTCGGCAGATTCGGCGGCTGACCCGGCTGCGCCGGCTCAGGGATGCGGACGAGCAGCCAGGTTTGGACGCGGTCGGGCGCAAACTGGACCGCCACGGTCGAGACATCCTGCGTGAGGTTGGCGAGATTCGTGGAGAAGATGGTGTCGCGATTCTCGCCAATGCGCCACGCGGCTTGCTGGGTCGTGATATCGACCTGGCCGGCCACCTGACGCTTGTCTTCCGTCAATGCGCTTTGATAGGCGCCGCTAATCACGCCGGCGCGATTGATCGAGAGCTGGAAAAAAAGCGTGGGCTGGCCGCGTTCCTCCTGCGCCAGGGCAAAGACGCCCAGGGGCAACCACTCCTCGGCGGCAGGCGCGCCCGCCACGGCAGGAGTCGCGGGAGTCCCCGGCGCCGGCGCGGGCGCGGCTGGAGGGGTGGGGGGCGGAGGTTGCTCGACATTGACCGCAAGGTTGACGATGGGCTGCGTATATTCGGCGGTCGGAACGGGCGTATTGTCCACGTACACCGTGTCGCCTTCGTAGACGACGTTCATCCCGTGATCGATATAGATCGGTTCAGCGCTGACCGTGTGGACGAAGGTATTGACCGTCGACCATGCGGCGGCGCCCCACCACCACCAGGGATTTGCCGGGTAGCTGCCGGCATAGCCCCAGCCTCCCCACCAGCGATCGTCAAAATAGTCGTCGTAGAAGTCTCCGGCATTGTCCCAAATCTCGTTGGCGCGATCGGAACGGTAGTCCCACAGGTCTTCGCGGTGCTGCTGCCAGTCTTCACGCCGCTGGTCACGCCACTCCTGGCGATTGTCCTGAGCGTTTTGGAGATTGTCCCAACGCTGGTCGCGGTTTGCCTGGAAGTTGTCCATGCGCTGTTGATTCTGCGAGCGCCAGTTGTTCCAGGAGTCCTGCCGGTTATCGACGCGCTGCTGCCAGTTTTCGCCGCGGTTCTGCGCCCAGTCTCCACGGTTGCCTGCGCCGCTGCCAATTCCGGCGCCAATGCCGGCGCCAATGCCGGCGCCAATGCCGGCGCCAATGCCGGCGCCGATCCCGCCGATGCCGCCGATGCCGCCGGGGCGACCAACGCCGCCAACTCCACCCACACCTCCAATGCCACCGGGACGACCGGCGCCGCCAACTCCACCCACGCCGCCAACGCCTCCAGGACGGCCCACGCCGCCGACGCCACCCACACCGCCAACGCCACCGGGACGGCCCGCGCCGCCGACTCCACCTACGCCGCCAACGCCGCCGGGACGGCCCGCGCCGCCAACTCCACCTACGCCGCCAACGCCGCCGGGACGGCCCGCGCCGCCAACTCCACCCACGCCGCCAACGCCGCCGGGACGACCTGCGCCGCCAACACCACCGACGCCACCAGGACGGCCCGCACCGCCGGCTCCGCCCACGCCGCCAGGGCGTCCAACTCCACCGGCTCCGCCAGGACCGCCGATGCCGCCGGCTCCGCCTGCGCCGAGGAAATTGCCTACATCACCGGCGCTGGGACGCTGCCCAGGCCGATTGCCGGCTGCGCCATTGCCTACACCGCCACCGGGCCGATTTGCGCCGCCAACACCTTGTCCAGGACGGCCTGCGCCGCCGCCGCCGATGTTGCCGGGGCGATTCGCGGAGGGCAATTGCGATGCGCTGCCGCCGCCAGGGCGACCGCCGCCGCCGCTAGGACGCGACAAATTGCCGCCACCACCGCCGCCACCGGGCCGCGAAATGTTTCCACCGCCACCGGAAGGCCTACTGCCGGCGGAGGGACGGTTCCCGCCGCCGCCTGAGGGCCGGCTTCCACCGGAGGGACGGCTTCCGCCGCCTCCAGAGGGGCGTGAAAAGCTGCC
>FTCV01001585.1_pt1 | contig 35724 bp, 25 predicted proteins | sample 1639691 | NCBI WGS metagenome assembly FTCV01 (sample SAMEA3914864, study PRJEB12502) | metagenome | biome: forest; material: soil | place: USA | collected 2012-03-12 | depth 0.3 m
CAGCGGCTGCGTCTCTCTCCGGCGTCGGACTTTTTTGCGCAATCACCTGGAATCACGTGGATAAATCCGGAGAGCTGTTTATGCTGACCGAAGGGATTAGCAACTGGCCGACAAATGTAATTCGATTTATCGCGATCTGCCTCACCATCATGTATATCGTCACGGCGGGCATGAAGCTGCGTGTGAACGCTAGTGAAGTTGCTGCAAGGTTCGCAATTGAGGAAGATCGCCGCCCAGTTTTCAAAATTTGTAGGACCAGGAAATGCCTGCGGCCGAAACCATGGTATTCGGTGCTGTGGTTGAATGTGTGGGCTTTGCTATCGCCCCGGACCAAAGCGAAAAAAGTGAATTGGATGGAAACCAGGGAGCGCGATGGTTCGGTCTCCGCCGCGCGAATTTGGCGAAAGTATTTATTGCGGGGCCGCATCGGGTCCCGGTGGCGACGGATTTTCAAATGGGTCCTATTTGCCTTGGGACTTTTCACGTGCCTTTGGACGCTCGAGCCACATCCCTACCTGCGACCGGTGAGAGGCGAACTCAACGATTTTCTCGATCAGTGGTTCGGCCGGATCGAACTCATCCTCTATCTCGTATTGACGTTTTTTGTCGCAGATGCAATTCGGCTGTGCTGTGTGTTCATTCAGAGACTTGGGGATGGACCGACGAAATGGCCGCCGGTCACGTTGGCGCGCTTTGCGGAAGATTTGGGTGGAGCAAAAGCCGGGGTGAGAGAGGAAGATCTGGACGATTGGATAGACATCCAAATAATCGCTGCGCGGACGGCCGAGGTAATGAAATTGATCTACTGTCCGTTTGTGATTCTAGCGCTGATGATTGTCGGCATGAGCAAGTACTTTACGGCCTGGGCCTGGCCGACCTCTCTTGTGGTGACTTTTCTGCTTTGCGCGGCATTCGCGTTTTTGAGCGCCTATTTGCTTCAAACAGCGGTGGATTCGGCGAAAGAGGTTGCAGTCGAGAACATGAAGGTGAAGCTCGATGGGATAGGAAGTGATCCCTTGCGCGAGAAGTCCGTCAAGCGACTTTTGGAGGAAATCCAGAGCAATACGCGGGGCGCTTTTGGGGGCTTCTTTCGGAACCCTGCACTTAAGGCAGCGCTTTTGCCTTTCTCCGGCGCTGGTGCAATTAATCTGGTCGACTTTCTAATGCGCCGCTGATGCCCGAACAAACGTCGTTTCGAAATCAGGTGTTTGCGATCTATTATTGATCAAGCGCAAGGCGCCGTTTTGGGCGCCTGCATTGGTTCCACAGAAGCCTTTGAACGAAACCAACTTGGGCTTTCACAGATCAAAAACGCAATGAAAACCAGCCAGGGCAGGTTTGTCCACGCAGACGCTGCGCCGATTTTGTCCGGGGGAATGGTGGAGGCATTCCAGGGAAACCATTCGCCCTTCGCGCCAATCTGGTAAAAGGCAAAGATGAAGATGGTTGAAGCCGCGGTCAGCGCGGCCCACCAGCGCGGATTCAGCAGCAGGAGAAAGGGCGCGTACCAGACCATGTAGTGAACCCCGCCGCCGGAGGCGAAAACGAAGAGAAACACGAAGGCGATGGCGATGGTGGCAAAGAAGTCCTTCGGTTCACATTTTCGTCGAATCCAGGCCACGGCCAGGATGCAGGAAATGATGACGAACTTCAGCGCCGTCATGATGGCGGTCTGCTCGGGCGAGAGACCTTGAAAATCGGGTTTTTGCAGGGCCGAGACGCCGGTTTGTTTCAGCCAATAGGGGATGCCCCACCATCCCCAGTAGCCGCCATATCCCAGTACGTGTTGGAGGTAGGGGCCGGGGCATATCAGCAGCGGCCAAGCCGAGCCAATCAGCAGACCCAAGCCTGCGGCCACCGTGAAGCGAAGCGTGGCGGCCGACCCGCGCGGAAACCAGAAAAAGAAGTAGAGCGGCGCGAGCAAGATGGCCATAGCCTTGATATTGCAGGCCAGGCAGAAGAGCAGCCCGCACCAGATCGGCCGCTCGTGAAAGGCCGCGATCGAGGCATAGAACAGGCACAGCACCATCACGGGGTCGGGGCTCGCGTGAAAGCCCGAGATCATGATCGAGACCGGGCTGATGGCGAAAAGCCCCAGCGCCCACCAGGGCGGCTGCCCGGTGAGCCGGCGAATGTGCAGCAGGCCAAGGACGACACCGATATCAGATAAGATCGGCACGAATCGAAAGGCGGTGGCAAAGGATTGAAAGTCCCCATTGCAGACGCGGAACAGAAAGCTCACCCATACGCCCATCGCGGGCGTGTGATTGAAAAGCGGGAGTTTGGCGTACAGGTTGGCGAGGCTCATCTTCTGGAGCGCCCGGCCGAAGAAGTAGAAAAGATGGGCGTCCGCGCTGCCTTCGCTGCCAAAGGCCCACTGGAGCTTGAGCACGGTGGCGACGCCCAGAAGGATGAGGACCACCGTCTGGGGGTGGCAACGGGAGGCGGGCGCTGGATTTTGAGACGTCATCGGCATGGCCGCGATCATGCGGCGGGCGTGGCAATGCAAGGGCCATGCCAGCGGCGGTCGGGACGCTTCGCGCAAAATTGGGCTGCGGTGGTCGGCGGCCCATTTGAATTTCGCCCGCTGTGGATTAACGCGATAGGCCGTCGCCTGCGCATTCCGTTTTCACTTCGTGAGGTCGATGCCGGACAGAGCCGGAAAGAGACAAACAGTCGGATGATTTGGATCGGCCTTTATGAACCGGAATCCTGGATCGACTGCAATTGCGCGTGGTATTCGTCATTGGCTGCGGCATCGTCATTGCGTTGCTGCTCTTCGCGCATGAGCGACTGGGCTGTGGCATCATCGGCGGCTGAAGTCCCGCTGCTGCTTTGGGAGCCGTACTCAACCCGCTGGCGGTGATGATAAGAGCGGTCTGCGACAGCGCTGCTGGCGCAGCCAGGGAGCAATAGCGCGACCAACAAGCCTGCGGCGAAATAACGATTTATCAGTTTCCTAGTCATAGAATGGTTGATCATGAGACTGAAAGCGGCCGCCGGATGTTCACGAGAAATGGCCTCCGAAGGCTACGCCTTTGGAAGAATGAGATCTTGGGTCTTTCGGGGCGCAGGCTTCATTCGAAATCAACCTGCAGTCTTGCTCACTCCCGCAGACCCGCCGATCAGACCAGTGGACACTCACTCCATCCGAAACGGAGTTTCGGTTCTCAGAGGATTACGAATCTGAGATTCGTAACGAGAGCAGTTGAGTGTTTGGGCGCGAGTGAACACTAGCGGCCGTAAACTCACGCCACGTGTCAGATGTATCCAATCAAGCAAGGGAGCGCCAAAATGAAGGATCTTTCACGTCTCCGCAGGAGTCGCGCCGACGCTTGACGCGCAGACCGGTCCGCTCAACGATCCGGTGAAAACCAGCCGATTTCACTATGTCTCCCCTCACTCCGCCGCCCGCTCCGCTTTTTGTCAATTACGCTACTATCCCGCCGATTCCATGCCCCTGCGGCCTGGCGAAACGCGGGTTCATGGATCCGTCGAATCGACTGATTTCTGTCCACGAAACGGAGATCCTGGAGACGGCCAAGACGCACTATCACAAAACGCTCACCGAGACTTATTACTTCCTCGAAGGCGCGGGGCAGATGGAGCTCGATGGCGAGTTGCGCGACGTTCAGCCTGGCATGGCCGTGCTGATTCCGCCGGGCGTGCGGCATCGCGCCGTAGTGACGCCGGGCGGGCGCATGAAAATCCTGAATATCGTCATTCCGCCCTTCGATCCGGCGGACGAGTGGTTCGACTGAACCGCCAGAATTACAGCCAGCCGCGCCGCCGGAAATCGCCGAAGTTATCGCCGGCCGATTGCTGGATCATATCGGTGGCGAATTTCAGCAGGCAAATCTCCCAGCCTTCATCCACCCCCTGAATGACCGCGCTGAGCGGGTCGTCGGAGTACTCGACGCGTTCGCGCACCCGCGCCACGACATCGGCCAGCGGATCGTGGACGATGGCTTCCGTCACGTCGGTCTTGCGGAACTGAAAGCCGTATTTCACTACCGCCATGTCCTTCGCGTGATCGAGGAGCCATTCGATGAAGGCCTCGCCGCGTTCGCTGAAGCCTTCGGTAAGCGTCCGCTGGAGGTGGCCGGGCGTGATGATGCTCGGGCGCTCGGCGTGGAGCCGGCCGTCGCGAACGCGCACTTCATTGGCGCTGTCCATGAGCTCGCTGACCAGGAAGAAACGAAAGGTGGTCGAGCCAAAGGTATCGATCCGGCGCTGCGGCGGATGCAGGATGCGAGTGTTCTCGATGGCGTATTGGACAGCGTCCTCGTTGAGCATGTGCAGACGGGTATTGCGCTTGGCGAGCGCGGCGGCATTTAGGTCCGGATCTGGCCGGTTCCGCGGAGAAGGTACTTGTACGTAGTGAGTTCTTCCAGCGCCATCGGTCCACGGGCGTGCAATTTGTCCGTGGAAATGCCGATTTCGGCTCCAAAGCCGAACTCGCCGCCGTCAGTAAAGCGCGTCGAGGCATTCCAATAGACGGTGGCGGAATCGACTTCGGCGAGGAAACGCTCCGCCGTCTGCTCATTGGCCGTGACGACGCCATCGCTGTGATGGGAGCCGTATTCTTCGATGTGGGCGATGGCCTCCGTCGTATCGTCGACGATCTTGACGGCCAAAATGAGGTCGAGAAATTCCGTGCGGAAATCCTGCTCCGTGGCTTCCCGGACTTGGTCGCCCAGCAGCGCCTTGACCCGGCTGTCGCCGCGGATTTCGACCCCTTTTTCCAGCAACGCGTGGCCAGTCGTTGCGAAAAATTTCTCGGCGATATCCTTGTGCACCAACACCGTCTCGATGGCATTGCAGACGCCGGGCCGCTGGCACTTGGCGTTGAGCACGATGTCCTGCGCCATTTGCAGATCGGCCTCGCGGTCGATGTACATGATGCAAATGCCGTCGTAGTGCTTGATGACGGGCATGCGGGCGTGGGAGACGACGGTCTCGATGAGCCCCTTGCCGCCACGCGGCACGATGACGTCCAGGTAGCGGTCCATCCCGCAGAGGATTTTCACGGCTTCGCGATCCGTCACTGGGACGAGAAGGATGGCGTCCGCCGGGAGGCCGGCGCTGGCGCCGCCGCGGCTCAGGGCAGCGGCGATGGCCTGGTTCGAGTGGATCGATTCGGAGCCGCCGCGCAGGATCGTGGCATTTCCGGTCTTCGTGCAGAGTACGGCGGCGTCGCTGGTGACGTTCGGGCGTGACTCGTAGATGATGCCGACCACGCCGATGGGCACGCGCATTTTGCTGATGCGCAGGCCATTTGGGCGGGTCCAGTCGCGAATGGTCTCGCCGACTGGATCGGGCAGCGCGGCGACCTGGCGGATGCCGTCGGCCATGGCGTGCAGGCGCTTGGGATTGAGCGTGAGGCGCTCGATCATGGGCGCGGCGAGAGAATTGGCGCGGGCGTTGTCAAGGTCGCGATCGTTCGCGGCGAGGATCTGCTCGCTCGCGGCGATGATCTCGGTGGCCATGGCCTCGAGGCCGCGATTCTTGGTAGCGCTATCTGTGCGCGCGAGGAGCCGGGCGGCGGCGCGAGCCCGGCGGCCGAGGTCGTGGATTTGATCGGTCAGAGCAGTCATGACGCAGAGAGTTCTTTCGCCTTGGCAAGGAAGCGCGTTCCGGCGGATTTGCCACCGGCAATTGCGTTTATCTGTCCGGGTTGACGTCCGCTCACGATCCAGGTCGGGATGCCCGCGTCGATTGCGGTTTTCACCGCCTGGAGCTTGGAAGTCATGCCGCCCACAGAGAGCCGGCCTTTTTCCTGGCGGGCCAGGCCGGCGACGGCGTCGATGTCGGCCACTTCGGAAACGGTCCGGCCGGTTTCATCGAGCAGCCCATCGACGCTGGTGAGGAGGATGAGGATGTCGGCGCCGGCCAGGCGCGCAACTTCCGCAGAGAGACGGTCGTTATCGCCGAATTTCAGTTCCTCGACTGCGACGGAATCGTTTTCATTGATGATCGGGACAGCGGCCTTGCGCTCGAGCAGACGAGCCAGGGTGTTGCGGATATTCTCGTAGCGGGTGCGGCTATCGAGATCGCCATGGGTGAGCAAAAGCTGGCCGACAGCCAGACCACGCTGCTCGAATTTTGTCGCATAGACCTGCATGAGCTTCGACTGGCCCACGGCGGCGCAGGCCTGGCGGGCGGAGAGTTCCTCCGGCCGCTCCGCATAGCCCAGGGGTTCCAGGCCAGCTGCGACGGCGCCGCTGGAGACGATGATACATTCGTGGCCGGCTGCGACGAGATCGGCGACTTCTCCTGAAAGACGAGAAAATTGCGAGTCATCGAGGGTATTTCCCTGCGGACTGGCCAGGATGCCGGAGCCAAATTTAAGGACGATGCGCATGACGTTGGGGCGCGGAAAGTAAGGCGGTCGCAAGGCCGCGGCAAGACGCGAAGTAGGCCTAAAAAGGAATCACCCGGCAGCGGATGCGCCCGTCCGATTTGCGCCGGAACATGACTCGGACACGCCGGAGGTCGGCTTTGGAGGAGCGAAAGTCGACCGTTACAGCGTTCAAATCGGCGTCCCGCTCGATGAGTTGGCCGTTTTCCGCTGATTGCACAATGAAATCATCGGGATTCTCTCGGCTGTGCACGAGCGCAGTCCGGGCCAGAGCGATGGTCTTGTCGTCATCGCGGAGCGTGCCGGACGCCGCATCCAGATAGAAGGCGGGCGCAATAACGAAATAGAGGAGCGCCAGAACGCCAAGGTACACGGCCCAGCCGAGGCCCATACAGAAGGCCGCGACTTGGAGAACACGTTTGAGGCTGGCTTCGGGGCGCTTTCGCTCCATCCATGGATGAGACCGTATTCCGGCGCAAAGGCCAGCATTCATAATTCTAAAGATCTTGTGACAACCGGGTGATTTTTCGGCGGAGACGCGGCCGCTCAGAGGCGGAGAATGTCTGTAGTATGGGCAGCATCGTAGACGCGCTCGGTCAGGGCGCTGTCTCAAATGTCCGCGGTCTCAATCACCACACTAGCATAGCCCTTCCGGAAGTCCGTTCGCCTCATCCAACGCTCCCCTTCGGATGGTCTGCGGGTAAGCTTCGTGTCTTCGTGTGAGAATTTACCTCGGCTTTGTCGCCAAAATCAACGGCGACGGAGCCGGCGCTTCGAGCTGGCGCACGTCGGCGAATCCAGCTTCGCGCAGCCAGCTTCCGATTTCACCGAACGTAAACGTATCGCCCTCCTCCGAATTGACCAACATATTGACCGCAAAGGTCAGGGCCATGGGCGGGCCGGTGCGCTCTTCGTTTGGCACAAACTCCGCAATGACAATCGTGCCGCCGGGCGCCAGCGCCTCGAAAGTCTTGCGCAGGAGCGATTTGCTCTGCGCTTCGCCTTCGCTGTGAAGGATGTGACCGAGCGTAGCCACTTGGTGGCCGCGGCCGAAATCGGCATCATGCAAATCGCCCTCCACATAGGCAAAGCGGTCACCCAACTGGAAGCGATCGGCTATCCGCCGGGTCACTTTCAAGACTCCCGGCCAGTCCACCGCGGTCACACGCACTTGCGGCGACTGCTGGGCAAAGGCCACGCCCCACACGCCGGATCCCGTCGCCAAATCGAGCACCGAGACCGGCGACGAAGCCGCTCCCACCTGGAGATGCCCGGCAGCGGCCAGCGCTGCCCGATAGCTCATGGGAAAGATCCCTTCGACAAACATTTCGAAAAACTCCGAGCCCGGTCCGACTTGATTGACCGCCGTCGCCGGCTTGCCGGTCCGCACCACGGTTTCGAGTTGCATCCACTTTGGCAGTAATTGCGTGGTGGTGTGCTGGAAGAAGCCGCCGTGAAAGCCTGGCTTGCCCTTCACGAGGAAGGCAGCGCTTTCCGCAGTGAGCGCGTAGCGATCGCCTTCCTTGGCAAGAAGTTCGATTCCGACCAGCGCATTGAGCAGCCCACGGAGCCCACGAAGGGATGCTCCCGTGGCGTTGTGGATGTCTTCCAGAGCCGCTGGGGCGGCGTCCAGAAAATCGAAGACGCCAATCTTCACCCCCGACTCGATAAGCAGCGGCGGCGCGTACCCAAAGGCAAACTGCATAAGACGTTGCGGCGTGGGTTCGGAGGAGGAGGCGGGATTCATGGCAGGCGCAGTTTCTAGTTTAGAAAGGAAGAATTCTTAGCGTTCGGGTTCGTGGGCGTGCGCGCGGAGATCGTCGAGTGTGACCCATTCCAAGGCGGAAGCATGGGTGGCTTCCAGCACCACGCGGGGCGCCGCGTCCGCCTCGAAAGCTTCCACCCAACGGGAAACGCAGAGGCACCATTGATCGCCCGGCTTCAGACCTGGAAAATCCCATTCCGGATGCGGCGTGGAGAGGTCGTTGCCGGCTTCCTGGGAAAAGCGCAGGAATTCCTCCGTCATGACCACGCAGACGGTGTGAACGCCAGCGTCGCCGGCGCCGGTGCGGCAATAGCCGTCGCGATAGAAACCCGTCATGGGGTCCATGCAGCAGGACTTCAGTTCCGTGCCGAGGACATTTTGTGAGTGAAAAGGTGTGCTCATAACAATGTTAAATTTCCGCGAGGGACTCCTCCATCTTTTGTAACTGGGTAAGTTTATCGGACCAGCCCTTTTCGCGCTGGCGATGTTCGTCCAAGACGGCCGCGGGCACTTTGCTCGTGAATTTTTCGTCGGCGAGCTTCGCGCGCACCTTGGCCAGTTCTTGCTCGGCCTTCACGGCTTCCTTGCGCAGGCGCTCGCGTTCGGCGGCCACATCGACGAGACCTTCCAGCGGGAGGAAAAGTTCGCCCAGTGGAGTGAGCGCTACAGGGGTCCCACGCGGAAGGGCCGTCGAAGCATCCGTAAAGTCGAGCTTCTCGGCGTTGAGCAGGAGCTTGAGCACGGCGGCTTCATGCGCCGGCATCGGCGCGGCTGCGGCGGGGCGGAGGATGAAGCGCACGCGTTTGTTGCTCGCAATCTGGAAATCACGGCGCAAACCGCGACCGGCCTCCACCGTTTGGTGCTTGGCCGCGGCCACGGCTTCGTCCGAGTCGTCCAACACGTAGTGTTCGCGGAATTCCGCGCCCAATGGCTTCGGCCAGTGCGCAAACATGATCGTCTTGCCGCCCTGACCTTCGGGCAGATCGGCGTTGAAACCGAGTGAGTGCCAGAGCTCCTCCGTGATGAAGGGGATGAACGGATGAAACAGCCGCAGCGTGTGGCCGAGAACGAAGTCGATGACCGCGAGGGTATTGGCTTTGCGCCGCGCGCTACTTTCGTCACCGGGCTGATCGGGATTCTCATTTAGCGAAGCTTTGGACGCTTCCACGTACCAGTCGCAGTACTCACTCCAGAAGAAGCGATAGAGGGCCGAGGTCGCGTCGGAGAATCGATACTCCTCCAGGGCCTTCGACACTTCCGCGATGGCCGCATCGAGCCGCAGGAGAATCCACTTGTCGTCGCTTGTGAGCAGTTCGCGATTGATCTCGCCTTCTGTTTCGCCGCCTTGCATCTGGCGGAAACGGCAAGCGTTCCAGAGCTTCGTGCAGAAGTTCCGGCCAAGTTCCACGTTCTTTTCGTCGTAGGTCACGTCCTGCCCAAGGGGAGCGCTGCGCATCACGCCGAAGCGCAAGGCGTCTGCGCCGTATTTGTCCATCAGCTCCAGCGGGTCCGGCGAATTGCCGAGGCTCTTCGACATCTTGCGGCCTTGTTTATCGCGAATGATGCCCGTGAAATACACATTCCGGAAAGGCATCTGACCGCGGTACTCGAAACCGGCCATGATCATGCGCGCCACCCAGAAGAAGATGATATCCGGGCCGGTCACAAGATCCGTGGTCGGGTAGAATTTCGCGAGCGAAGCGGTCTCTTCCGGCCAGCCCATGGTCGCAAACGGCCAGAGCCATGAGGAGAACCAAGTATCCAGGACATCTGTATCCTGAATCCAATTCTCGGCATCGGCAGGTGGCTCCACGTCGCAGTGGATATCCGCGGCGCCGGTCCCGGCACCGATTTCATCGGCGTGCGCTGAGCCCTTTCGATACCACACGGGCACACGGTGACCCCACCACACTTGCCGGGAAATGCACCAATCCTGAATATTCTCCATCCAGTGCCCGTAGACCTTGGCCCAGCGATCTGGATGAAAACGCATCGTCCCGTTGGCCACCGCTTCCGTGGCGGCGGCTCGGCTCGGGTACTTCAAAAACCACTGCTCGGAAAGCCGCGGCTCGATCGGCACCTGTGCGCGCTCGGAGTAGCCGACCTTGTTTTGATAGGGCTCCTCCTTTTCCAACAACTCCTGGGTGCGCAACAACTCCACTGCTGCCTTGCGCGCTTCGAAGCGTTCCAGCCCAGCCAAATCTCGGCCCGCCAGTTCGTTCATGATCCCGTTCGGATGCATGATGTCGATGAGCGGCAGCTTGTGGCGCAGGCCGATCTCGAAGTCCGCTTTATCGTGCGCGGGAGTTACTTTCAGCACGCCCGTGCCGAATTCGAATTCCACGTGATCGTCGCCGATGATTGGCAGCAGCGCCTGGTTTTCCAGGGGCAGGGGACGCTTCACGTGTTTACCGATGAGACGGGAGTAGCGCGGATCTTTGGGATTTACGGCCACCGCCGAGTCGCCCGGAATCGTCTCTGGCCGAGTCGTGGCGATGGTCAGATACGTGCCCGGTTCCTCGGTCACTTCCACTTTGAAATAGTAGAGCAGCCCGCTCTGGTCCTTCATTTCCACTTCTTCGTCGGAAAGCGCTGTCATCGCCGCCGGGTCCCAGTTAACCATCCGTTTTCCGCGGTAAATCAAGCCCTTCTTGAAGAGATCCACGAACACCTGCTGCACGCAGCGCGAGTAGGCCGCATCCATTGTAAACCGCTCCCGCTCCCAATCGCAGGAGGCGCCGAGCCGCTTGAGCTGTTCGATAATGATGCCGCCGTACTTTTCCTTCCATTCCCAGATCTTGCCCACGAGCGCCTCGCGGCCCAGTTCGTCGCGATGCTTCATCGCGCCTTCTTTGCGCAGCATCTTTTCCACCACGTTCTGCGTGGCGATGCCGGCGTGATCGGTCCCGGGCAGCCAGAGCACCTCCTCGCCGAGCATGCGCGCGCGGCGGGCGAGAATGTCCTGGATGGTATTGTTCAGGACATGGCCGAGAGTCAGGATGCCCGTCACATTGGGCGGGGGAATAACGATGGAGTAGGCGGGCTTCTTCGACGCAGCGTCGGCGGCAAAGCAGCGCTCCTGGAGCCAGAAGGAATACCACTTCTGCTCGATGGCCTGCGGTTCGTAATTCTTCGAGGTCTCGGACATAAAAAGGGGTGGAGACTCTTGCCGTGCTTCGAGGACAAGGCAACCACGAAGCGGTGGAGAAGTGGCGCCTGTGTCATTGAGGCCCGCGCCGAAATCCGTTGCGCATCCGGGGCGCGCTCCCTCATCCTTCCCTTTGCCCAATGGCGTCGATCACTTTCACCAACCTTGCGCGCGCCATTGAAATCGGCGCCAACAGCTACCTCCTGGAAATCGAGGGCAAGCGGATCATTCTCGACGCCGGCCTCCACCCGCGCCTCGATGGAGACCGTGCTGCGCCGCAATATGCTCTCGCGGGAGACGGCGCCATCGACGCCATCATCGTCACCCACGCCCACCAGGATCATGTCGGCTCGCTCCCGCTTTTGCTGCGTAGGCAGCCACGCGCGGCCGTTTACATGTCGGAGGTGACGCGGCAGCTCTCCGACGTCATGCTGCACAATTCGGTGAACGTCATGGCTCGCCGCGCCGAGACGGAAGGCGCCAGCGTCGTGCTCTTCTCGCACCGCGAGGTCGATACGGGCGCAAAGCGTTGGCGACCGATTCCCCTGCATCAACGCTTCGATCTCACGGGAGAACGGCTCCGTGCGGATGAAGCCGCAGACATCTCGATGGAGTTCTTCGACGCGGGCCACATCCTCGGCTCGACCGGCGTGCTCATTCGCGCCGGCGAACGCCGCATTTTCTACACGGGGGACGTGAATTTCGAAGATCAGACGGTGATGCGCGCCGCCCGTTTTCCAGAAGAGCCGGTCGATGTGCTCATCGTGGAAACGACGCGTGGCGACCACGCCACCCCGGAGGGTTTCAATCGCGCGGCGGAGGAATTGCGCTTCGCCACCGCCATCGAGAGCACGCTGGCGCACGGCGGGAGCGTGCTCATCCCCGTCTTTGCTCTCGGGAAGACGCAGGAAGTCCTCGCCATGTTCCACCATTTCCAGCGCAAGGGAATCCTCCGCCAGGTCCCGATCTACATCGGCGGCTTGAGTACGAAGCTCACGGAATTGCACGACAAGTATTCTCACAGCGCCCCGCGACAGCATCCGCGACTGCAGATGCTGGAGATGCCCGGTGTCTTCACCCTCGCCGGCGCCGAGGCGCAGACGACCAATGTCCGCGGCGGCCGCATCTACGCCCTTTCCAGCGGCATGATGACCGACAAGACGCTCTCGAATACCCTGGCGCGCCAATTCCTCGGCGTTCCGGACTACGCCATCTATTTCGTCGGCTATAGCGACCCGGATTCTCCGGCGGGCCGCCTCCGCGCACTTGGCCCCGGCGACGATTTCAAGCTCAACGAACTCACGCCGGCCCAACCCGTGCGCTGTGCGATGGACCAGTTCTCCTTCAGCGGCCACGGCACGCGCGAAAGCATCCGGGCCTATATCAATCGGCTCAAGCCGAAGACCGTCATCCTCGTGCACGGCGACGTTCCTGCCGTGCGTTGGTTCCAGGAGTCCTTGCAAGCCGATCTGCCGGGAACGCGTATCATCAGCCCCACTCCGGCGGAGCGATATGAGCTGGCCGAGGGATGAAGTCGCGGGCGGTCGCGTTGATTCCACTTGCCAAGCCGAGCGCTCTGCATTCCCATCCCCGACCCACTTAAAAAGCACTACCACCTATGGCTCTCCGTTTAGGCGATCTCGCACCCAACTTCACTGCAAACACCACCGAAGGGGAAATCGACTTCCATCAATGGCTTGGCGAGTCCTGGGGCATTCTTTTTTCGCATCCGGCCGATTACACGCCGGTCTGCACGACGGAACTCGGCGCCGTGGCCAAGACCAAGGCTGAGTTCGAGAAGCGGAACGTGAAGGTTATCGCGGTGAGCGTTGACCCGATCGATTCGCATCATGGCTGGATCAAGGACATCAACGAGACGCAGTCCTGCGCCATGAATTTCCCAATCATCGCCGACGACCAGCGCCAGGTCGCGACGGCTTACGACATGATCCATCCCAATGCCGACGACAAAGCCACCGTGCGCTCGGTCTTCGTCATCGGACCGGACAAAAAGGTGAAGCTGACACTCACTTATCCCGCGAGCACCGGCCGCAATTTCCTTGAGATCCTGCGCGTCATCGATTCGCTGCAGCTCACGTCCAAGTACAGGGTCGCTACGCCGGCCAACTGGAATCATAGCGAAGATTGCATCGTCACCCCGGCGGTTTCCGATGCCGACGCCGAGACGCTCTTTCCGAAAGGTGTTCGGAAGGTGAAGCCGTATTTGCGGTATACGCCGCAACCGAATTTGTAAGCACGGCGCAGGCCGTCGCTGTCGTTCGAAGCGCCGTGATCAGTGGAGCTGAACAGCTTGCCTCCGCTGATCATTCCAGATATGCTGCGCACATGAACGACGCTGAGCTCCGAGAGCGCCTGAAGGCTCACATCGCAGCCTGGAAGAAGACCGGAGAATTTCTCGAGCAAGAACGCTGGGAGCGAGTGCGTAGGGCGGACACGAAGGAGTCGCTCCGCCGCTTAAATCGGCTCTTCGATTCCGCGGTTCGGCTTCATCCACCAAAGCCGACGTCTGGTCTTGTTGAGTTTTACGAAATTCTTGCGCGTAGCCGACGGTGAGCGAGCCCAGTCAAGATCCGCGGGTGTCGAATGATGTGTTCGACACAGCCAGGCTTCTGCAGGAATTCTGTGAAGCGCAGGGCTGGCGGTACTGTTTTATCGGTGGACTCGCCGTGCAGCAATGGAGCGAGCCACGAGTAACTGATGATGTTGATCTAACGTTGATCACTGGTTTTGGTCGTGAGGATTTACACATCGACGCATTGCTGGCACTGGGTTGGCTGCAGCCTCGTATTCCCAATGCTCGAGAGTTCGCCCTCGAACGGCGAGTACTCCTCCTGCAATCCGAATCTGGCGTTGGGGTGGATATTGCGATGGGCGCGTTCCCTTTCGAAGAGCTCGCAGCGCAACGTGCTATTAACATTGAGTTGCTTGTCGGAGTTCCGCTCCGTCTGTGCACTGCGGAAGTTCAAAGCGTTTGCCGGACGGTCGCAGGACTGGCGCGATATTGAAATGACGATCGTCCGTCAGAGTGATGGTGGCCTCGACTGGACGTATATTCGCGCCCAGCTCATGCCGCTTTTAGAACTGAAGGAGCAGCCGGAATCGTTCGACCAACTCCAAGCCCTTCGAACGCGCTTGCGACGCAACCCTCCGTCCGTTCCCTGAGCCGCCTTGGCGGCTGATCCATCGATGCTCTTCGCATCGTCCGCCAGCTGAATATTATCGGCAGCATATTTTGGCTCGCGGGGTTATTTAAGTATGACAGCCCCCCGGTTTCTTGTCGTCGTCGCCGTTTTCTTCCTGCTGCCTGGTCTCCAATCCTTCGCGCAGGAAGTCAAAACACTTGTTGATTTCGAGACCCCCGCCGATCTCAACATTTTCGAATTCCGGAACCACTCCGCCGCGCTTTCCGACCAGCACGCCACTCACGGTGCGCACAGTCTCAAGATCGCCGCGAACGAATACCTCACCACATTCCGCCTCCCACACGATTGGTCCGGGTATGACGCCCTGGAGCTGGATATCTTCGTCGAAGGCGACGCGCCGGTCTCCGGTTCACTCCTGATCGCCGACGCCATCTGGGACAAGTCGGATCGATCCTACTGGAATCGTCACAACGCCGCCTTCAACCTCAGCCCGGGTGTCAATACGCTAAGCATTCCGGTCAATGGCTTGTATCGCGGCGAGTCCGGCAGTCGGGGCAATGATATCAAGAGCAACATCGACCCGAAGCAGATCACCCGGTTCGATATCGGCTTCAGCGCAAAGGGCGCCTCTTCCGCCGCGCTCTATCTGGATCATCTGCGGCTCACCAAGGAATCGCGGCCCGCCGGCATTCTTGCCTTCGATCTGGGCCCTGCCAGCCAGACGGTCGCCCCAGGCTTTACCGCGATCGCCCCGGGTACTGTTTACGGAAAGGGCGGCAACACCGCAGGGATGGACCACGCCGGACCCGACGGACAGGCGCAAGACGACACCTTTCCCACGCGCCTCTACCGCGACTACATCAACATGGACGGGTTTGCCTTCATCACCGATGTCCCGGAAAAATCGGCGAAATATCGCGGTTGGGTCATGTACGACGATCTCGGCTACTGGGGCGGCGAGACGGCCGCCTATCGCAAGCGCGCCATCATCGCGAATAGCGACCAGGCGTTCGCGGAGGAGCGCGGCCCGACCGGCCCCACCGACTACCTTTTCGCCCTCGAGAAAATCGAGCCTCACCCCGGCGACCGACTTTGGGACCTCTACATGCAGCGTCTCTTTCAGCCCCGACGTTTCGGGTGTGCTTCGGAAGAGGGAAAGATTCGTCTCCGATTCACGGCCGATGCCGGCCGCTCGTGCAATGTCGCGGCCATCATTCTCTATCCGGAGACGATCGCTGGCGAAGCCGAGAAATGGGTCGCGCAGGTGGAGGCCCGCAATCGTGCGGAATTTGAATCGCGCGCCATCTTCCTTGGTCCGAAGCCGGAGAAACTTGCCATTCCGTCCGACGCCCAGCCGAAAGGTTACTGGCTGGGTTATCCTGGCTTGGAAACAGACGTTTCCTTTGCCGATGCTCCGGGAGCGCCAATCGCTCCAGCCGGTCGCAGCGCCGCGAAAGGCGAACGCGTTTCGTTCACCTTCGCGGTGCGTCCGCTGCAAGATTTCGCCGGCGCGGTCCGACTTACCGCCGGTGATTTGAAATCGAATTCCAGCGCCACGATTCCCGCGAAAGAAATCGATCTGCGCTATGTGCAACATGCCGCGCACCGAAACTTTAACGACCTCGCCTATAGCATCGGTCCCGACACCCTCCGCTTAGTTGCCGGCGCGGATCTCAGCCTCACGAAGGACCTCACCCGCCAATTCTGGATCACCGTTCACGTGCCGGAAACCGCCGCGCCCGGTAGTTATTCCGCGCCCATCGTACTCACCGCTGGCAACCTCGAGATCACGGTTCCGCTCAATTTGACCGTTCTGCCCTACGCCCTCGATGAGCCTGATTTCGCCATGGGATTCTACGGCGTTGAACTACCCCGCGGCATTTATGAAGCCCGCGGCGACGCCGCCTGGCTCGAGCTTCTGGTCACCCTGCGCGAAGCCGGCATGAATTCCTTCTCCGGCGGACCCAACATTCCCTTCAAAGGGCTCGATGCTACAGGCCAACCGATCCTCGATTTCGCTCGGGTCGATCACTTTATGAAGCTCTGCCGCACGGCAGGTTATACCAGGGAGCTCAACGGCTACGGCGGGCCAGGCCTCATCACCGGTCTGCACGAATCGCACGCTATCGGCGAAACTGGCCGGGCCTGGGAAAAGAAAACCGGCAAGCCCTTCGGCGAAATCCTCCGCCTGGCTTGGTCCGCCGTCCGCGATCACGCCCAGGCAAACAATTGGCTACCTGTAGCCGTCAGCATTATCGACGAACCGCGCGTTCTCGATCAGGCGCGCGAAAACGACATCCTGCTGAAACTCTACCGCGAGCAGGCGCCATGGGTAAATGTGGGCGGTTCCTACTCCGTCGCCTGGGACAAGACAGAGCCTTTCGACCTCGCCGTGCAGGACCTTTTCAAAAACGCCAAATGGTCCGGCCTCAACCTCCACACGCAGACCGACCTCGACAAAGCCAAGGAATTCGGGAGCGAAATCCAGATCTACAATCAAGCCATAACCCGCTACAGCTTCGGCGCCTACCAATGGGCCGAGATGCACAAAGGCGCAAAATCGCGGATGCAGTGGCACACCCTCGCGCTCCACGGTTATCAGTTTTTTGATTTGGACGGCCGCGAGCCGGATACCGCGATGATCAACTGGACCAGCCAAGGTCTCGTCCCCAACATTGCCCTCCATCGTTGTCGCGAAGGCGCCGACGATCTGCGCTACGCCGTCACGCTTTGGAACCTCGCGCAAAAGCAGAAAACCAACCGGATCGCGCAGGAAGCCATTACGTGGCTGGAACAAGTGAGTCAGCACATCCCCCTCGACGCGAGAACCCGCCCGGCGGGCTTCATGGATGACGAAGCTTTTCGCACGAAATGCGTTGAGATGATTGGCAAGATCCACGCTGCGCCGTAGCGAAGTATGTAGGCAGGTTAGTTATAGCCTGTGCCAGAGGCAGCTCCAGGCTGGGAAGCTGCGGCATTTAGTGCGGGAGCTTGCTCCCGCTTTGTCCGCGCAGCAATGTAGTGAGGCGTCTGGTCTGCTTAGACTGGAGCAATTTGTCGCAATCGAGCGAAAACCTCTGCCGCGGGTATCGGTTTGGAGTCACCAGCCTTGTATCGGGCAATGCGTTGTGCAATTTCCGCCTCCCAAGCGGTTTCCGCGCCTGGAGCCGGTTCGAGTTCGACGCTGTCCAGAAGCTGTCGGGCCAGCGTAAGGCGCTCGTCAGGAGGGAGAACGAGAGCGTCTCGAGCGAGATCGGCAAGTGTGGATGGCATCGCGACATCGTAATTCACCGCGCTGGTTTTGTCGGCCCGACAGCAAGTGGGTCCTGGCTCGGGAAAAGGAGTTGCCCGCGCGCCGGCGTTCAGAGGCATTGGAGAAGAGCACGAGATGGAGCGGCCCCGAAAGTAGGATTAGATTGACGCCTGCCTCATTGATTCATGTTCAAGCTCAAACCTATTTTATGGACCCTTGGCTGCCTTGTTGGCAGCGTTTTTATATGTGTCGTAGCCATTGCCTCGTGGCTCCGCTTTCGCGGTCCGGATGCATTGGTTCGCGTGGACAAGTCAATCAGCCTCGCGGAAGCGCGTCGACGAGTGGAGGGCTTTCCGTTTCCTGCATCGGCTCACGATATTTGCTATGCAGAATACGGACAATCGCAGGAGTATGAATTCGTGCTTCGCTTTGAGGCGCCGCCGTCCGATTGTATCGCCTCGATACCGAATATTTTCCGATGGCAGGCCAAGAAATCCCACGAAGTCTCCGACGAAGGGGCAAATTCGAAATGCGAATACACACACCTCCCCAGAACAACATCGCTGAGGCCGGTTTCCTGGTTTGATAACGCGATGATCGAACACGGTGTTTTCGCCGGAGCGGAAGGCTCGCACAGACCGCAAGTCTGGGTCGACGAAGACAAGGGGATCCTATACTATCGTGAAATCGACTAGCAAGCGGCATTCGATCCGACGCGACAGTTGGTGTGTCGATGTCGGTCGGACGATCGCCGATCCACCCTACAGCACATCCATCTCATCCGGAAACCCCGGATCCTGCCGGATCTTGTCCAGCCGCTTCCGAGCCCCGCGTTCCCCGCCATTCCAGACCTTGATCAGCCCGCCGACCACCGCCGGCGCGGCGAGGAGCAGGCCGATGGAAAAGAGCGTCGCCGCCGTCGTCTTCTGGGCTGGGCGCCGGAGTTTGCCGGCGATGAGAAGGCCGATCCCGCAGCCGACAGCGGTTTGGGTGACGGCGAGGAGGCTCGTTTGGACGATATCGGAATTATTGCGGCCGGACATGGGAAGATTCCCAGACCATAGGCGCCGAGGCGCCGAAAATAAACAGCAAAGGCGGCGCCGAACGTATCCGCTCCCCAAAAACCCGCAAAACGCGGGGCTTTCCTTTCCATTGCCGGGAGAATCCGATAATCACCGCCCTCCCACATGTCCCTTTATACTCTCATCCTCGCGGGTGGCAGCGGCGAACGGTTCTGGCCCCTGAGCCGCCGCTCCCGCCCCAAACAGCTTTTGTCCCTGCTTTCCCCGTCGGAGACACTGCTCGGCGCCACCCTGCGCCGGCTCAAAGGCCTCGTCCCGCCGGATCACATCCTCATCCTCACCAATGCCGACCAGGAAAAGGGAGTCCGGGAGATCGCGTCCGAGCTGCCGGCAGAGAACATCGTGGCGGAACCAGCCAAGCGGGACACCGCGGCCGCCATCGCCCTCGGGGCCAGCTGGGTCGCCGCCAAGGATCCGCGAGCCACGATGGTCGTCCTGCCCGCCGATCACCGCATCGAAGACGTCGCCGGCTTTCAACAGACCCTGCGCACTGCCGAGATGGCGGCGCAGACCGGCGCGCTGGTGACGATCGGCATCAAGCCCACCTGGGCCTGTCCCGGCTTTGGCTACATCGAGGCGGGCGGCATCGTGCGTGTCGAAGGCGCGCCGGAGCATCCGCCGGTGCACGATGTCGTGCGTTTCCGGGAAAAGCCGAATTCCGAATTAGCCGAGACTTTTTTCCGCCAGGGGAATTTCCGGTGGAATGCCGGCATGTTCATCTGGACGATTCCGGCCATCCTGAGCGCCTTCACCCGGCACGCTCCCGAGCTGGGTCGCTTCATCCACCGCTGGCACGAGGCTGGGGATCGCAATGCGCTCCTGCGCGAGGAGTTTCCGCTCCTGCCGAAGATCTCCATCGACTACGCGATCATGGAGAAAGCCAACAGCGTGCTCATGGTCGAGGCCGGTTTCGACTGGGACGATGTGGGAAGCTGGACCGCCATTGCCAAATACCTCGAGGAAGACGGTCACGGCAATTGTGCCAATACACCGATGCGGACGATCGAGTCCTCGGGCAATATCGTCTTTTCCAGCCGGCCGGAGATGGTCGGCCTGCTCGGCGTCAATGATCTCATCATCGTGCAGACGCCGGATGCCCTGCTGCTCTGCAATCGCCACGAAGCCGAGCGCATCAAGGAGCTGGTGGGCAAGGTGCCCGAAGCGCTGCAGTAAGGGCGCTCGGCGCCCCTTCCCATTACTCCCATCTTTTTCCCGCTGGGAGTAATGGGAAGTATAGGAGAGAAGCCGCCTGCCCCCCAAAGCTCACTCGCTCACTACTTCGCCGGCGCCGCCGTCTCACGCAGCGCCTGGCGGAGTTGCGCGAAATCGATCGGCTTGATGAGATGCCGGGCAAAGCCGGCGTCATGCGAGCGCTCGAGATCCGAGTCCATGCCGTAGCCGCTGAGCGCGATTCCCGGAATCGGCTTCTCGAGGCGCAAAGTTTCGATGATCTCACAGCCCGAGCCATCCGGCAGCCCGAGATCACTGACGAGTAAATCGAACTCTCCATTTCGCCCAGCCTCGAGCGCCGCCGCGACGGTGCTCGCGGTGGTCACTGTATGTCCGTCGCGGCTGAGCAGTTTTTCCAAAACGCGCAGGGTGGGGGGATGATCTTCCACCAAAAGAATGCGAAATTGCGTGGACGCGTGGCCGTTGATCGCCGTCGAAGGCGCGGCGGAATCCGTCGTGACCGTCTCCAGGGTGACGCTGAAGGTCGCGCCTTTGCCGGGCCCCTCGCTTTTCGCGGAAAGCGTCCCGCCGTGCATTTCCATGATGGCCTTGGAGATGGCCAGCCCAAGACCCAGGCCGCCAAACCGATGGGCGCCTCCCGCGCTCTGGCCGAAGGCGTCAAAAACGTGCGGCAGGCGCTCCGGCGGAATGCCCACGCCATGATCGCGCACTTCGAAACAAATGTGGCCGGGATCGGGATTGAAACTACGCACCGTGACTTCGGTTCCTTCCGGACTGAATTTCACGGCATTGTTGAAAAGATTCCAGGCGACTTGCTGGAGGCGCGCCGCATCCGCCCGGACCGTTGACGCCGTCGCCGCAAGATCGAAGGCCAGCGTGATGTTCTTTTCGCGCGCCACATTGCCGACGACCTCCTCGGTGTAGCGCAGCAGGCTGTGGAGATCGGCCGTTTCCAGCCGGATGCGCAGCTTGCCGTGGACGATATGCGTGAGATCGAGCAAATCGTCGATGAGCCGCGCCTCGAGTTCCGCATTGTGGCGGATCGTTGAAATGGCATCGCGAAATTCCTGCGGCAGCTGCGGATCCGATTGCAACTCCGCCGAGAGGAGCAGCACGGGAGTGAGCGGTGTGCGAAGCTCGTGGGAGAGCGCAGCGATGAATTCATCCTTGGCGCGCGATGCCGCACGCACGGCTTCGTGGGCTTGCTTGATGGCGTCGATGTCCGTGTTGACACCGATCCAGAGCGCGATGTTGCCGTGCGCATCGCGCATCGGCGCCACGCGGGTTACATGCCAGCGATACACGCCTTCGCTGTTGCGAAAGCGGTGTTCGATTTCCATCGGCTGCCCGGCCGCTACGGCGTCATGCCACCGCTGGAGGGTGCTTTGGATCTCGTCGGGATGCAGTGTGTTATAGGCCCAGCCATCGCCCTGCAGCGCTTCCATCGTGAGACCGGAGTATTCAAACCACTGGCGGTTGAACCATTCGACGTAACCGTCCGGACGCGCCGTGGCGATGCGGTGTGGCGTAGCGTCGGCCAGGGTCCGGAAATGATGCGCCGCCGCGCGCTCTTTTTCGATGGCGAGCTTTTGCCGGTGAATGTCGGTGCAGATCCCGATGTAGCCCGTGAATTCGCCCCCCGGTGAAAAGATCGGTCCGGCCGAGTCGAGGATCCAGCGATACTCGCCGGAGTGATGTTTCAGCCGATACTTGAGCTCGAATGGCTGTTGGGACTCGCAGGCCTCCTGGTAGGTTTTGAGACAGCCTTCGAGATCCTCCGGGAAGACCAATTCGGTCCAGCCGAAGCCGGTTTCCTCCTCCAGACCCCGGCCGGTAAATTGCAGCCAGCTTTGATTGAACCAGGCCCGCAGCTTGTCCGGCGTCGAGAGCCAGATCAGCGACGGCGCCGCGTCGGCCACCACCCGAAACCAGGCATCCGCGGTTTCCGAAGGGTGGCCGGAAAATGGCGCGGGGATGGGCAAAGACATCATTCAATGAGTGGGGGCTGCACTTCGTGTTCGAAATTGCCGGGGTCATCGGCCCTATGGCGAAAAACTTTTTGCGTCACGGCGTGAGGGCAAATCGCTTTTGCAAGACTGCGGAAAATTTTGGCGCGGGGCAAGGCGCGAAGAGCGCGAAGAGCGCGAAGAGTTGAATTAACATCGACGCGATGCGCCAGGCCATGTGGCGTCATTCGTTTGCGGCAATCCGCGATACTTGCCACAAAGGGATCTGCTAACATGCGCCGATGTGTCCGTTTGTTTCTGTTAAGGCCACGGTTGCTTTCATCCTGGATCACCGTTGCACCCGGCCGCCATCGGCCCCGGCGGCGAGCGCTTCGATTTCGGCCAGCGACGCCAGATTATAGTCGCCGGGAATCGTATGTTTGAGGCAGCTGGCAGCCACGGCAAAATCCAGCGCTTTGGCCGGAGCGTCGCCGCGGCGCAGTGCGAAGATGAGCGCGCCTGTAAAGCTGTCGCCCGCTCCCAGGCGATCGACGATCGTCACTTCGTGCATGCGGGAAAAGACTGCTACCTTGCCGTCGTAAAGCATCGCGCCCCAGCGAGTTTGCCCAGCCGTCGAGGCGCGGCGCAGGGTGAGCGCTACGGATTGAAGCCCGAATTTCTCGCGAAAGATCTGCGCCGCCAAAACCTCGCGATCGGGCCCCTCAGGCGGAATTTCCAGACCAAATACGACCGCGATTTCCTCAGCGCTGGTCACGCAGAGATCGACCTGCTGGAGCATCGGCGCGAGGACGGCGCCGGCTTGTTCGCGCGTCCATAGTTTTGACCGGTAATTCACGTCGAAGCTGACGGTCAGCCCGAGCCGCTGCGCCGCGGCGCAGGCTTCGCGGGCGATCGCGGCAGCCGACGTAGAAAGCGCTGGCGTGATGCCCGACCAGTGAAACCACTGCGCTCCGGCGAAAATCTGGTCCCAGTCGAAGTCGCTCGGTTGGGCTTCGGCGATCGCGCTGTGCGCCCGATCATAAATGACTTTGCCGGAGCGCTGCCCAGCGCCGTGTTCGAGATAGTAGGTTCCGAGGCGCGACCCGCCGCGCACGACCTTGCCGACCTCCACCCGCAGGCTCCGGAGCTCCGCGAGCAGCCGGTCGGCGATTTCGTTGTCCGGGAGCTTCGTCACGAAGCCCGCGCTGCCTCCCGCCTGCGCGATCGCCACCGCGACATTGGCTTCGGCGCCGCCAAAGGTGATTTCAAAATGCGCCGCCTGCGCAAAGCGCTGAAAACCCGGCGTGGTGAGCCGGAGCATGATTTCGCCAAAGGTGATGACGTCGGGCATGGGGATAGGGGCGCTTCCATAGCAGCCGTGGCGGGCGGCGCCAATCGCAGCCTCACGCCAATGATTACAAGTGTGAAGGGAGCGGCCCGCTCCAGCCCGCGGTTGCGTTTTGCATTTGCGAGCCTGGGTCAAAGGCTGGTAGGCCGTGTCGGCAAAATTCGCTGCCCCTAAAGCCGCTCCGCCGTGCCGACCGCGCGCAAAACCAATCTCCAGGCCAAAAAGCCCAAAACCGTCCAGCCCCGGAAAAAGCCGGCCAATCGCAAATCTTCCTCGCGACGGCTATTGTCTTCCGCGGCCGCGGAAGAGCGGCCCTATCGCGTCGTGCGCACGAGTTCTCTCAATGCCATCATCGGCGTCTTCATGCTGCCGATCGCTGGGCTATTGACTCAGACCTTTTTCGGCAGTTTTTCCCATACCTCGGAAGAGCATCCCTTCTGGTTAAATCAGGAATTCTGGTTTTTCGGACTCGGCGCGGTGCTTTGGATTGGCTGGTTTTTCGGCAGCATCGCCACGCTCGGCGAACCGCGCCCGCTTCGGCTTTACGTCTTCGGCCATGAGTTGACCCACGCCATCTGGGTTTGGCTCATGGGCGGCCGCGTCCGGGAATTCAATGTGCGGCGCGATGGGGGCTACATCCTCACGGATATGAATAATTTCTGGATCTCCCTGGCCCCGTATTTTTACCCCATCTACAGCATCGCGGTGATCATTTTCTATGGCGTGGCCAGCCTTTTCTACAATCTCGGCGGCCCGCACATGTCCCTCCTTTGGGTCACGCCCATCCAGGTGCTCTTTCTGGCCATCGGCATCACTTGGGGCTTCCACCTGAGCTTCACCTGCTGGATGATTCCCAAAGGCCAGAGTGATCTCCGCTACCATGGCACGTTTTTTTCTTTAGTGGTGATCTACATCATGAATATCGCCGTGCTTTCGCTTTTCCTTGTCGTGGCGGCGCCTGAAATCACATGGTCGAGGTTTGGAAACGATCTGCTCGAAAATACGGAGAATTTCTCCGCGACAGCCTGCAGTTTGTTTTTCCAAGCCCTGCGGCTTGCGAAATCTTTTTGACGCTGTGACAGTGCAGCCCCTATTTGTAGGCTCCTTTTTGAAATGAGCTGCGATCAAGTGGGTGTAGGGCGAACTTCGGATTCGCCTCCCGCTTGCGGCCCCAATCAGAACGCCCGCGAGAGCGAACATCATCCAATTACGAATTCCCAAGAAGGTATCCTGAATGCTTAACGGACTTTTCGGCCTGTTTTCCAACGACATCGGCATCGACCTTGGAACGGCCAACACGCTTGTATACGTACACGATCACGGGATCGTCCTCCGGGAACCCTCCGTGGTTGCGGTGCGCGCGGGGACCAGCGAAGTGCTGGCCGTCGGCGACGAGGCAAAACGGATGCTCGGTCGTACTCCGGGTAATATCGTCGCCATCCGCCCGATGAAGGACGGTGTGATCGCCGATTTCGAAATCACCGAGCGCATGCTCCGGCACTTTATCCAGAAAGTGCATGGCGGGCGCACGATCTTCCGTCCGCGGCCGCGCGTCGTCATCGCCGTGCCCTCGGGCATCACCGAAGTGGAAAAACGCGCGGTGAAAGAATCCGCCCTCCGCGCCGGCGCCCGTGAAGTCTACCTCATCGAGGAGCCCATGGCTGCGGCCATCGGCTGCGGTCTGCCGGTGCAGGATGCCGCGGGCAACATGATCATCGACATCGGCGGCGGCACCACGGAAGTGGCCCTCATCTCGCTGGCCGGCATCGTCTTCTCCCGCTCGGTGCGTGTCGCCGGCGACGAGCTCGATGAAGCCATCGTCCAGTACATGAAGCGCGCGTACAATTTGATGATCGGCGAGCGCACGGCGGAGGATATCAAGATCAAGATCGGCTCGGCCTACCCCATCGAAAAGGAAACGACGATGGAAGTGAAAGGCCGCGACCTCGTGGCCGGTCTGCCCAAGACCCTCACCGTGACCTCGCAAGAGGTGCGCGAAGCGTTGCTCGAACCCATTTCCACCATCGTCGACTCGGTGCGCGTCACGCTGGAACGCTGCCCTCCCGAGCTTTCCGCCGACCTCGTCGACCGCGGGCTGGTGCTCGCCGGCGGCGGCGCCTTGCTCCGCGGCCTGGACCGCCTCCTCATGGAGGAAACCGGCCTGCCGGTGCACGTTGCCGAAGACCCGCTGAGCGCGGTGGCCGAAGGCACCGGTCGCGCCTTGAGCACCCTCAAATTCCTCAAGCAAGTAGCCACCAGCGACAACAAGCGCTACTGAAGCCGCCTCGCATGCAGATGGATGGCGCAAGCCGCTCGAAGCTCGACCGACGCACCGCACCGGGCGCGGCGATCATCTGCCTGCGCGCGCCGAGCTCCAGATCCAGACATAGCGGCTTCGTTGACCCGGCTGCATGAAGCGCTTCAACGTCATCGGCGTCGTCGTTTTCGTCATCGCCTTCATCGCGCTGGTGGTTATGGCGTCGAACCCTCATTTCGTTCGCCGTATGCAGCAGCAGTTTCTCGGGCTGCTCACGCCTTTCATGAAGTCTGGCTCGACGTTCGAGCGCAAGTACTCCGCCTTTCGCGAGGGCCTCAAGACGCTCGATGAATTGGAAGCCGAGGTGGACAAACTGCGCGTGGCCAACAAGGAGATGAGCGCCACCAACCAGACTTTGCGTGGGCTCGAATCGGAAAACAATCGGCTCCGCGCGGCCCTCGGTTATCACGAGCGTTCCGTCTTCCAGCTGATGCCCGCGCAGATCATCGGGCGCGATCCGTCGGCCTGGTATAGCACGATCGTCATCGACCGGGGCTCGGACCAATTGATCGCGCCAGATATGCCGGTGATCACCGAGGAAGGCTTGGTCGGGAAGACTACCATCGTCAGCCGCGATTCGACCGTCGTGGTGCTCATCTCGGATGAAGGCTGCAAAGTGGCCGCCAATGTGGAAGGCACGCGGGTGCAGGGGATCGTGCGCGGGGAACGGTCTTCCGGCACAGGCGTGCCGCAGATCGCGATGCGGTTTCTTTCCAAGCAAGCCAATCTCCAGCCACACCAAAAGGTCTTTACCTCCGGAGCCGGCGAAGTCTTTCCGCCCGGAGTCCTCATTGGTGAAATCGGCGAATTTGAAGTGCGTGAGCTCGAGGGCTACGCGACCGTGACGTCGGCAGTGGATTTGACCACCCTGCAGGATGTCTTTGTCGTCGTCAGCGACACCAAATGATCTTCTTTTTCATCCTGCTGGTCATCATGCTGCTCAGCTTTGTGGCGCAGCATTTCATTGGGCCGATCGCCTTTTGGGGCGCACGGCTCTTTCTCATGCAGATTGTCATGTTCTACGGGGCCGTGGCGCTGCCGACTCCGGGCATGCTCGGCTTGGCCTTTGCCGGCGGGCTCATGTGGGATCTTCGCTTCGCCGCCATGGTGGATGGGCAATTTGAGATCAATCTGGGCTGGTCGGTCGTACTCTACACGGTGCTCTGCGTGCTCTTGGCCGGGTTTCGGCCGCTCTACCTGCGCGGACGCTGGGAAATCCATTGCATCCTCACCGGCATCTGTGTCGCGGCCATTCCCATGGCCGAGTACCTCATGCTGAGTGTTCGGCGGCAGCCGGTGGAGTTTGTGTTCAATCGCGACATCTGGCACCGCATCGGCGGCGCCGGCATCGCGGCCACGCTGCTTGCCCCGTTTTTCTTTTTTGGGCTGAACTACCTCGGCTATCTCGTGCGGTACAATCCGCACCCACCTGACATCGACGAATCGTGACGCGCCTCATGCATAGTCCATTCAGCGCCACGCCGCGCCGCAGCCTCTTCGTGGCGCAGCCGTTGCAATTCTCCGCTGCTTCGCGGAAAGATTGATATGATGGCACGCCGTCGCTCCCGCCGTTCCAGCCCCGAGTTGCGCCTCTATTTCATGGCGCTCATCATGCTGGGCAGCTTCGGCATCATCGTGGCTCGCCTCTGGTGGGTGCAGGTGGCGCACGGAAACAACTGGACGAACAAAATCGCCCAGCATTCCTCGGTGAAGGTGCGTATCCCCTCGGTGCGGGGCGAAATCCGGGATCGCAATGGCATCACGCTCGTCGGGAATCGCGCCAGCTACGAGGTGGATTTCTACCTTCGGGACATGGTGAATGGCTTCAAGCGCCAGGGAAACTCCGTGCCGCTGACCAGCTTTACCGCGCCTCAGAGGCAGATGCTGAAGGAGCGGAAAGAGGCCGATGTGGTGCAGATCGTGAACAGCAGTGTGATCCCGCGTCTGCAGGCGCTGGACCTGGCGAAGGATTACAATGCCGAGCGGCTCCAGAAACACTACCGGAACAACACGGAAGTGCCGTTCACGTATCTGGAAGAGATCGATTTCAAGACGATCGCCAAATTATCGGAGCACGACGTCGGCTTGCCTGGCGTGGATATTTCGATCCGCCCGGTGCGCCAGTACGTCTATGGCGCACTGGCCTCGCACCTGCTCGGCTATGTCGGCGCTCCGGTCGATATTCAAGATCTGCCCGATGTCGGCGACTACACTTTTTACCAGCCCGACGTGGAGGGAAAATCCCAGATCGAGCTGAAGATGGACAAATACCTGCGGGGACTGCCGGGGGTGCGGGTCCTCCGGCGCAGTGTGAAGGGGGTGATCGAGGGGGAGGAGAGCACAATACCGCCGACGCCGGGCGCGAACGTGTACCTCACTCTCGATGCGCGCATTCAGACGATCGTCGAACAGGCCTTGCGCCACCCGTCCCTCGGCCGCGCCGCAGCCGTGGTCGTCGATCCGAATAGCGGCGACATTCTCGGCATGGCGTCGATCCCGTCGTTCGACCCAAATATTTTCATCCCGAGCGTTTCCGCCAAGGATTGGGATAAGTTGATGAAAGATCCCGCGGTGCCTCTGGCGAATCGCGCGGTGAGCGGCTTCCCTCCCGGCTCGACTTTCAAGATCATCACGGGTCTTGCGGGCATCACCAAAGGCCTGCAAAACCAGCGCTACGACTGCCCGGGTGGCGTGCAAATCGGGGATCACTATTTTCATTGCTGGGTCTCCGAGAAACACGGTCAGCACGGGGTCCTGGGGCTGGAGGATTCGCTGAAGAAGTCCTGCGACTCGTTTTTCTACCAGTACGGCATCGCCGCGAAAATCGAGACGATCGACCACATGGGCCTTTTGATGGGGATTGGGGCGCACATCGATATTGGGCTTTCCGATGAACGCGATGGTGTGGTGCCCGGTCCGGAGTGGCTGAAGCTCCACAGTCCGCAGGAGCAATGGTCTAACGCTTACACTGCAAATGTCTCGATCGGGCAGGGATCCGTCACCGCCAGCCCGCTTCAGATAGCCATGTGCTACGCTGCGGTGGCCAATGGCGGCACGATTTACGAGCCCCGGCTCATCCGGAAAGTTGTGGACCAGAACGGGCGCGAGGCGCGGGACGAGGACGGCAATATCGCTGTTCCCGACCGGCCGAAAATCCGCGGAAATCTTCGGGATGAATGCACGGAGCAGCAGATCGAGATGATCCGTCACGGACTGTGGAAGGTCGTCAACGAAGCCGGTGGCACAGGCAGCGCAGCCAAGATGAAGAACATCGTCGTCGCAGGAAAAACCGGCACCGCCCAGGCGACCGATCGCGGCAATAAGGAATACATCGCCTGGTTTGCCTGCTTTGCGCCTTACGATCATCCGCGCTACGCGATTGCAGTCATGGTGCAGGGCGGCAAGCACGGCGGCGGCGTGGCTACCCCCGTGGCGGAGCATATCCTCGAGCAGTGCATGGCCCTGGATCAGGGGACCTATAAGGTGGAACTTGCCAAGCTCGAGCCGGCGCACAGCGAACATCCCTTTGAGCCGATCGAGAAGCTGCCGGACTACAACAAGGTCTCGATACCTGGGGCCGCCTCCGTCAGCGTGAATGCCGAGGAAGAATCCGCCGATGACAAACCCGAGGCCGGCCAGATCGAGATGGGCCGCTCGAAAAACCGTCCCGACATCCGTCCGGAAGCCGACGCCAAGGGTAAAGTGCCAAAGGCCCACGCGGCTCCGGCGCAGCCTGTGGTGGATAAGAGGAGCTTCTTCGACCGCTTTTTCGGGAAAAAACCTGCGTCGGAGTCGTCTCAATCGAAGCCGGGACCGGCTCCCGCAGCGCCAGGACACCACCCATGACGCGGGTTTTGCTTCCTTGGGCGTCAGCTTTGGCTTGCATGAAGCCGGTCACTTTACCGAACCTTTCCCTCAGACACTCATTTTCCCAACCGCCCCCCAGGGCCGCCACAAGTGTTTTCAAAGCTTTACCCAAAAATTCTTTCCATGACCGAACGTGTCAAACGGCTGATCGGCCTGGCATCGCGCCAGACCGGCTATAAACTCATCATCAACAGCGAGCGTCTGGAGCGCCGGGTGGCGCTGATCGAGAACGGTACTCTTGAGGAGTATTCCATCGAACGCGAAAGCGACCGCAATATCGTCGGCTCCATCTTCAAGGGCCGCGTGAAGAACATCGAGCACGGTCTCAAGGCTATGTTCGTGGACATCGGCTTCGAGAAAAACGCCTTCCTGCACTTCTGGGACGTCATGCCCTCGCTGGATAGCGACATCGAGCAGGTCGAGCGCGGCAATGGCCGGCGCGAGAAGCGGCGCATCACGCCGAAGGATATCCCCAGCATCTACCCGGTGGGGAGCGAACTCCTCGTTCAGGTTACGAAGGGGCCGATCAGCACCAAGGGCCCGCGCATCAAGACGAATATCTCCCTGGCCGGCCGGTACCTCGTGCTCATGCCTTGCACGGACCAGAGCGGTATTTCGCGGAAGATCGAGTCGCCAAAGGAGCGCGAGCGCCTGCGGAAGATCCTCAAGGAGCTGGATATCCCGGAAGGCATGGGCGTCATCATCCGCACCGTGGGCGAGGGGCAGCGGGCGCGGTATTTCGTGCGCGATCTCAGCCTGCTCGTGGAGCAGTGGCGCGCCATCGAGAAGGCGATGAAGGAAAAGCCGGCGGCGAGCTGCGTCTTCCAGGAGCCGGATCTCATCGAGCGCACGGTGCGCGACTTCCTCACCGACGAAATCGACGAGGTCATCTGCGACGACGCTGACGCCTGCAAACGCATGGGCGATCTCGTCGGCCAGATTTCCAAGCGCTCGAAAGGCCGCATCACCCACTACACGGGGGCGCAGCCGATCTTCGAGATGTACAACGTGCAGAAGCAGATCGACGACGCCTTTCATCGGCAGGTCTGGCTGCCTTGCGGCGGCTACATCGTCATCGACGAGACGGAAGCGCTCATCGCCATCGACGTGAACACCGGGCGAAATAAAGGCGCCAAGGACGTGGAGAAGACCATTCTCCAGACGAATCTGGAAGCGGCGGACGAAATGGCGCGCCAGATGCGCCTGCGTAATCTGGGCGGTCTCATCATCGGCGACTTCATCGACATGAAGCTGCGTAAGGACCAGCAGGCCGTCTATCAGCGGCTCAAGGAGCGCCTGCGCCGGGACAAGGCCAAGACCCACGTGCTGCCGATCTCCGCGCTCGGCCTCATGGAAATGACCCGCCAGCGTGCTCAGGAATCCATTTCCGGCGCCGTCTACGAGGCCTGCCCATATTGCAACGGCCGCGGCAAGGTGAAGAGCTCCATGACCATGAGCGTCGAACTGCAGCGTGCGCTCCACCAGATCCTGCGGAACTTCCCGGATCGCCATGAACTCAAGGTCATCGTCAGTCCGCATGTGCTCCAGCGCCTCCGAAGCGAAGACGAGGAGCTGCTCATCGAGATCGAGCGCAAGTACGCCGGTCGCCTCACCTTCCGCAGCGACCCCGCCTACCACCACGAAAAGTTCACCATCCTCGACGCCCTGACCAATCAGGAACTCAAGGGCTGACCCATCCGATGGCGTGAGCCCGCGCCACCCGCAACTGAACGCGGCGCCCAAAAGTAGGCGAGGTTTTCAACCTCGCGCGGTGCGCCGGAGAAGTGGCGGAGGAGGGGTACACCATGGAGTGACGATATAGCTCGAGTTTACGCAGAGCGATCGCGTGTCGCACTCCTCTGGCTCCTCGCCCTTAGCGCCCTTAGCGCGTTTGCGGGCGCCCGGATTCCGCCCTGGTGGGCGCTCCATTTACAGAAGCCACGTGGGGGCGGCCGCTTGTCCAGGGAGGGACGCCAACCCTGGCGTCCACCAGCGAGGCTTTCACGCCACGTCTGACGCTACGTGAGATTCTGTTGCCCACCGACTATAAAGCTTTCGTCGAATATTGGCCGATCTCCAGGGCGAGTTTTTCTACCGCGTGGATGCGCCAGAAAAGCGGCGTGGAAGGGGACACCGTGGAAGCACGGTCCCGCTCGAGTTTACCCCAGCCGCCGCGCCTTGCGTGCCTACTCCCGTCCCAAACGCGCGGGCTGGAATTTTTGGCCAAGATGGATTGCAATCAGCACTTGCCATCAACGCCAGACCAGTCCCGGAGGGACGTTGGAATTTAGCCGGTGGCGTGAGCCACCGGATTTGCGACACGATACGGTCGCGCCCCGGCAGGGGCGCCGGAACCGGTTGTCAGAGGTGCGGGTTATGCATTTCGCCCCGGGCATGTGGGAGTAGTTCCGGCGCCCCTGCCAGAGCGCAACCGCATCTTTTCGCAGATCAGGTGGCTCACGCCACTGGCTAAATTCTGATGTCCCGCCGGGACTAGCCTTAAGTTCGTAGAGGATCCTCTGCTCAGTTAAATTATCCGATCCAAATGCGTACGCTCCGCGTGTCGAGGACATGCTTCCGTCGGCCCTTCGCGGCGTTGCGCCGGGGCCGGATCGGGTGTTCTCGCTTTCCGAAACTCATCCTTCTAAATTGCTGCGCCCGAGGTTGCGAAGAACGTAAGTTTTTATCATCCGCCCCTCGGAAACGATTTTTTTCAACTTTTAATAAGTTGCACGATGCCGGCCGCAGAGTGCGGCGCCTCAGCAGCTCTCAGCCGTTAGCGCAGCTTGCAGCATATTGCGCGCCATGATGTTGCGTCACAAAGCATGTTATTGCGCAACCTATTGAAAGCGAGCGCCATGCGAGCCGGTCTGATGATCTCGCCCTCTTTTGCCTGGCTCGCATTTGGCGCCATGTTGGCGAGGGAAGTCCTGAAGATCAGGCGATACTAACAATTCGCTCATCCGCCATCGTTCACCCGGTTTGCGCGGCGGATGATTAAAATATCCAACTTAAAGATCGGATTCTCCTAGCCACTTTTGCCGGACCTAGGCATTCTCCCCGCCGAGCCTGCGATCTGTTCGATCGCGCCTCCCCGTGTCCGTTCCCTCAGCTGATTCCCCAGTCGCCCGCGCCGAGCTGTCGTTTACTGCCGAAATCAATTTCTCCTCCATACGCGGGTCGAAGCCGTTGCTTCGGCCTGCGGTTCCCCAAAAACCAAAACAAAAACACACACGCACATATGAACGCCTGGATCACACCGGTCGCCGAAGCCATCACCGTCAGCATGGAATGCACTTCCTACGCTGAAGTCTTGTAGACCCATCGTCTGCAATTGTCGCAACCAACTCCCCATAAACATCGGAAAACCAATACGAACCATGAAAATGATAAAATCCATGGCCTTGGCTTCCCTCGCCGCGCTGGCTGTGAATTCCGCGCAGGCGCAGGTGCCGTACCTGAGTGTCTGGACGGCGCACAACGACAATAATCGCTCGGGCGCGAACCTCAACGAGGCTTCTCTCACCCCCTCGAACGTCAACTCCACCAACTTCGGCCTGCTCTTCACCGACGCGACCGACGGAGACGTCTATGGCCAGCCGCTCTATGTTCGCGGGATCGCCATTGGCGGAACAATCGCCAACGTCGTCTATACCTCGACGGCGAATAATAGCGTCTACGCCTTCGACGCCGACACCGCCGGTACGACGTACTGGAGCAAAAACCTCGGCACAGCCATCCCGCAGGGCAATGTGCAGTGCTGTTGTAAGGACATCCAGACCGTCATCGGCATCGTCAGCACGGGCGTCATCGACTTGTCGACGAATACCTGGTATGTCGTGACTCAGGAGCTCAATGGCTCCACTTACTCCCAGCATCTCCACGCGCTGGATCTCGCCGCCGGCACGGAGAAATTCGGCGGTCCGGTGGCCATCTCCGGCTCTTCCGGCGGGCAAACTTGGAGCCCTAACCTCAATAACCAGCGCTCCGCGCTGCTCCTGCAGAATGGCGTGGTTTACATCGCCTTCTCCTCGCACAACGACTGCGGCGCCTATCACGGCTGGCTCATGGGCTACAACGCCTCCACGCTCGCCCAGACCTCCATCTACGTCGATACGCCGAGCGGCAGCCAGGGCGGCATCTGGCAGGCCGGCGGTGGTATTGTCGGCGACGGTGTCAAAGAGTACTTCATGACCGGCAACGGCACCTTCGATCTCAACACCGGCGGCTCCAATGCAAGTATGTCCATGCTTCGCCTGCAGGCCGGCGCGCGCCAGGATTACTTCTGCATGGCGGCGGAATCGACCTACAACGGCCAGGATCGCGATCTCTCCGGTGGCGGTCTCCTCTGGATTCCGGGCACGCGTTGCCTCGTGGGCGGCGGCAAGGACGGTCACTTCTACCTCGTGAACATGGACAGCATGGGCGGCTTCAACGCCTCCACGGATGCTTGTCTCGAGAGCTTCATGGTGACCAGCCCGAGCCAGGGTCTGAACCATCTGCACGGCCCGCCGACCTTCTTCAACGGCATGGTCTACACGGGCGGCGAAAGCGACACCTTCAAGGGTTACGCCTGGAACGGCTCATCGCTGCCAACGACCCCGACGACGCAGTCGACCTTCACGGACGTGATTGGCAGCATGCCTGGATTCCAGTCCTCGGCCTCTGGCAACGGCGCGCAAAACGGCATCGTCTGGGCCTCCCGCTGCAGTAGCGGCAACGCGAATAACGCGACGCAGCCCGGCATCATGCACGCCTTCCAGGCTGGCGCCCTCGGCACCGAGCTCTACAACACACTCCAGAACTCGACTCGCGATAACTTCGGCAACTTCGCCAAGGACCCGGCTCCCCTGTGCGCGAATGGAAAGGTCTACGTCCCGACCTTCTCGAACAAGTTGGCGGTCTATGGCCCGCTCACGAACTACCGTTCGGGCTGCTCGAGCCTCATGGCCAGCTGGCGCTTGAACGAGGGCACAGGCACAACGGCCGGCGATAGCACCGGCAATAACAACACCGGCACGGTCTCGGGCACGGCCAGCTGGGGCGCCGGTCCGACCGGAAACTTCAGCGCCTTCAACTTCAATGGAGCGAGCTCCATCGCCTGCGGTGATTCGCAGTCGGTGAACACCACGGAGTCGGTCAGCGTGACCGGCTGGTTCAAGACGACCCAGGCGGCCACGGCTACGGCCTCCATCATCCGTCACGACGGCCACTTCACCGCACTACAGCTGACTGCAACCGGCAATGCGCAAACGGCCCTCTGGAATAACGGCGTGTTGTCTCAGACGACCTTCCCGTGGACCTACAATAACGGCGCTTGGCATCACTACGCCTCCACCTACGACATGACTCAGGGCCTCAAAATCTATGTCGACGGCACGCTTGTGGCCAGCAACACTACTCTGCGTGGACCGCTCTCCACGGCGACCGTGTCCGGCGGCAGCGTGACCAATCCGACGCCCTTCATGCTCGGCGCCAGGGAAAACGGCACGGAATTCTACACCGGCTCACTGAGCCAGGTCGGAGTCTGGGGTCGCGCCCTCTCACAGAACGAGATCTCGGCCCTCGCAGCCAAGGGGGCCAGCGGCAACGTGGGCGGCATCTATGTCGAAGCCGAACAAGCTCAAGTTGTGCAGCACACCGCGGGCATCGGCGTTCGCATCATCGACGATGCGACCGGCTCGAACGCCGCGGCTTCGATTCAGGATGCCACGGCAGCGGGCAACCAGATCGCTTACCTCGTCCAAAACCTGACGGCTAAGAGCTACACGGTGAAAGTCGGCTACAAGTCGTTCACCACCCGCGGCCAGGTGCAGGTGGCGATTGGCGCGGCCGGGAGCGGTTCGCCGACCAACCAGGGCACGCCCATCGATGAGTATTCCGCCACTGGCGGCTTCACCTCGACGACGGTGACCACGAATTGGACACCGGGTTCGAGCAGCGACAAGTGGGTGTGGTTTACGGTGACCGGAAAGAATGCGAGCAGCACGGGTTTCACGAACTGCATCGACTACATCCAGTTCACTCCGAACTGATTTGAATCGAAAGTTATAATAGAAAACGTGCCTGATTAATCCAGCGCGGCTGCCGCAAGGCAGCCGCGCTCGGCGGCTTCGACCGCCCCGCGCTGCTTAGCGCTTAGCAGCGCAGGCGCGCCTTTGGCGCGCTGCCGCAACCGCGGGATGCGCTCGCGCGAAGCTCCAGCTTCGTGCGGACCAAGGAGCGGAACTCCTGTTCCGCATGGAGGGGGTGTCCGCGGGTGGGAGCGGTAGGTCCGCGGGA
>FTCV01001778.1_pt1 | contig 35723 bp, 32 predicted proteins | sample 1639691 | NCBI WGS metagenome assembly FTCV01 (sample SAMEA3914864, study PRJEB12502) | metagenome | biome: forest; material: soil | place: USA | collected 2012-03-12 | depth 0.3 m
CAATATCGCCGGCCTCAACCGGGAAACCATTCCGGGCTTTGTCGCAGGTATCGCCCCTTACCTCAAATGACAGCCGGGCCGGTCGGGGAAGACAATCCCGGCCGCACATCGCCCGCATCGGGACAATCTATAGGGAGATCTTCAATGCCATTCTGGACCGTCGACGAAACCCATGCTCCGGATCTTGAAAGCTGGGTCGAGAGTGCGAACGGGCATGCGGACTTTCCGATCCAGAACCTGCCCTACGGCATCGTTTCAATCGAAGGCACCGCGCGGCTCGGGGTTGCGATCGGCGACATGGTTCTCGACCTTGCGGGATGCGCGCGTAGCGGCCTGCTTCCCGATCGATGCGTCCTGGCGTGTCAGGATATGACGCTCAATCGCCTGCTCGACCTTCCCGCCGCCGATCGCCGTATTTTGCGTTCGCGATTGAGCGAGCTTCTGTCCACCCCTCGCCATCGCCCGGAGGTTGAGCGCCATCTTCGGCCGGCTACCGATTGTATGGTCCAGCTTCCGATGACGATCGGCGACTACACGGACTTCTATGTCGGCATCCATCATGCGAACAACGTCGGCCGCCAGTTTCGCCCGGACAATCCGCTGCTCCCGAATTACAAGTACGTGCCGATTGGATATCACGGCAGGGCCTCGACGATCAGACCGACTGGCATCCCCGTGCGGCGCCCCTGCGGCCAACAGAAAGCCCCCGACGCCACCGCGCCCGTTTTCGCACCCAGCAAGCGGCTCGACTACGAGCTTGAGCTTGCCGTCTGGATCGGCTCCGGAAATCGGCTGGGAGAGCCCATCGCCATCGGCACCGCGCATGAGTATATTGCTGGTTTCAGCCTGCTCAACGACTGGTCCGCGCGCGATTTGCAGGCTTGGGAGTATCAGCCGCTCGGCCCGTTCCTGGCCAAGAACTTTCACACGACAGTGTCTCCCTGGATCGTGACCAGCGAAGCGCTCGCGCCGTTTCGGATTCCGCAGCCTGCGAGGCCGGACGGAGACCCGGCACCGCTCGACTACCTCGCGGACGAGCAGGACCAGACCCATGGCGCGCTGTCGATCCGCCTGGAAGTGCTGATCTCCAGCAAACGGATGCGGGAAATGAGTATGCCGGCCCACAAGCTGAGTTCGGGCCCGGCCAGCAATATGTATTGGACTGTCCAGCAGATCGTTGCCCACCATGCCTCGAACGGTTGCAGCCTCCAATCGGGTGACCTTCTTGGTACGGGTACGATCTCCGCTACGACGCGCGACGGGTTCGGCAGTCTTCTGGAACTCACCGTCGGCGGCAAGGAGCCGATCACCTTGCCGACTGGCGAGAAGCGCTGCTTCCTGGAAGATGGTGACGAACTGGAACTGCGCGGAACTGCGCACGCTCCCGGATATGTTCCGATCGGCTTTGGTGAATGCAGCGCGCGCATCCTGCCTGCGCCGGCCATCCCGTAAAGCCGACGATATCGATATCAACGAGGCTGTCCTCCCCGATGCGACCGAAGGGCTCGCGTCGGACATCGGCTCGTGCAAAATTTATGCGCCAACGGGCTCCGTGCACCGGCTAATAGGAATGTAATTTGTAATCTACCGTGGTTCTTCTCCGGTCCAGAAATCACGGCATACTATGCCCCTCACGGTATCCCCATGCGATCGGGCGTTTCATTCCAGAAAGCGACCCGACGCTTTCGGGTCGCACCGGAGCCGGGCGTCTGATCAACGCTACCCTTCCGCTTCTACGGATCAGGGCAGCACATGATCAGGCGCCCGGACACTCCGATAAAGCGCATTGAAGTCACAGGCTCAAGACAGCCGACACGACCATAAACGGGCCCTTACCGCGTAGGCCGGTGGTCCAGTGGCGCGCGGGAGCCTCAGGATATTCCATGTCCGCAACAGCCCGTTTTGCAGCCTTAGGGGCATTGATTTTGCGCGAACCCGATGAAATTGGAAAAGCAATTCGCACGGTTATCGGACAATCATGCGGCGGATCATGCATGCGGGCGGCATGATCGAGGCAAATCTGCCAATCAGTCCGACAGCCAGGGGCCGCGCGAATGATGTTGGACTGCGAAACGAGCCGCGATGGCATGCGATATCTTGGCTCACTGCTGTTTGCCGCTTGCATCCCCGGCCAAGCGTTAGCTGCTCCGCAAATGCCGACACCCAGACTCGAAATCGAACTTGCCCCCATCGCTGATGCCAAAGGCGCGATCTCGACGCTCGATGTCAAGCTGCGCTTCGACGCGCCCCCTAGCACCGGCGACCTTGCGGCAATCGCCGTTTCCGCCAACACCGTCGAAACCTCGGCAAATGCGATCGATGGATTGGCCTTCAGCGACGCATCTGGCCCGCTAGCGGTCAAGCCGCATGACGAAGCGCGTGATGGAGACAACCTCGAACGCCGCTGGCAACCACTGCGTCCGGTCGTCGGCCAGGTCACCGTGGCCTATCGCGTCCGGATCAATCCCGATCAGAGCGAACTCGCCAAGCCCCAGTATGAACTGCGCGCGGCGGACGGTGCCCTATCTGGCGCCGGCAATTCGTTCCTCGTCCTTCCCGCCGATGAGGTTGCGCGAAACGTGTCCGTCAATTGGAACCTTCGCCAGGCCGGTGCTGGAGCCAAGGCTGCATCCAGTCTCGGTCCAGCGGCCAGCGGGCGGGCGGTTTCCTCCTCCCATCCGCTTATCCCCGCAGAGGTCGCAAGCAGCTACTTCATGGCGGGAACCATCGGCGCCTATGCCAAGGACAGCTTTTTTGGAGCCTGGCAAGGGCACTTTGCGTTCGACGGCACGGAATTGATGGATTGGGCTTCTCGCCTCCAGTCCTTCTATGGCGATTTCTTTGACCAGCGGCCCGCCAGCTTCGGCGTCTTTGCAAGAACCAACCGGCTAAACCCGGGCAGCGGCATCGGCCTGACCGATAGCTTTGCCTTCACATTCGGTGACAAAACGCCGATCGGCGACCTCGAAAGCCTGTTGGCCCATGAGATGGTCCACGCCTTCATCAATTCGCTCGACAACTCGATGGATGCCGCGGGCGGCCTTTCCATGTCGTGGTTCGGTGAAGGGCTTGCGGTGTACTACCAGCGCACCCTGCCCTACCGTGCAGGCCTGATATCCCGGCAAGCCTTCCTAGACGACCTCAACGAGACCGCCGCCCGATACTACACCAACGCCCTAATCGGCACCCCAAACGATCGCATTGCCGAAGGTTTCTGGAAGGATACGCGCGTACGCGTGCTGCCCTACGATCGCGGGTCGCTCTACTTTGCCACTGTCGATAGTGAAATCCGCCGGGCGTCGGGCGGCCAGCGCTCGCTCGACGATCTCGTGCGCCGAATGTTGGCCGAACGACGAGCCGGCCATCCCATGAACCTGGCGCTGTGGAAAGACCTGCTACGCTCCGAACTCGGCGAAAAGGGGCTGACCGAGTTCGAAGGCATGCTCGCAGGCAAGACCGTGTTCGTTCCATCGAACGCATTCGGCCCATGTTTCGAACGGGTCACGAAACAGCTGAGACGCTTCGATCTTGGTTTCGATCCACTGGTTCTGGTTTCTGCGGATCGCAAAGTGGCCGGCCTCAAGCCTGGATCCACGGCCGCCGCGGCGGGTCTGCAAAACGGCGACCACATCCTCAACAGATTCCCCCAAGACGCCTTGCAGGGCAACCAATCGGCCACCCTCACGCTTGAGATTGAAAGGGATGGTCAGGAAAAGACCCTGACCTATCTCCCCCGTGGCGAAGATGTGTCAGCCTTCCAATGGCAGGCGAAGAGCTGCCCCGCCTACGTTAAATAGCGCGAACAACTGGTGCATGAACACTGAATAGGCATTCCCCGGCGCATACAGTCATCAGGATCGCCTTCCTTCACAAATAGACCTATGCGCCAGCCATAACGGCCCACGAAACCGTCCTTCGAGGCACGGCGTCCGCCGACGTCCGGCCCATCCCATTGGTCCGGTACGATCATGGTCCAAGCGCCCAGCGCCACCTGGGACTTAAGCAAGTCCGTCTTGAACATGGTGGTCGCAATGCCGCGGTCGCGGGCGCCCTTTTCGTGCAGATTGCTCATCGGTGAAGCCAAGGTGCGTGCGGGATTCAAGAACAGTGAAGGCTTCGACCTCGGCGCCGTTTGGACATCCAAGGACAAGGGGCGGGTCAAGATTTACTCGGAATTTCTGCTGGGTCGTAACGATCCCTACGTCGGCGCCGGTCAATATGTCTCGGGCGCCGCACAGGGCGGCGACAACAAACGGAAGCCGCGTTCATGATGATATTCGGATATTATTTCTAGCAACCGGCCTTCGCCGCATGCCAGCAGGTACAGCCCTCGGCGGCATCGGCTCTTACAATGCCCGCGCCAATGGCTGAGCTTCCTCAATCAAGGGGAAGGGTGAGCGGTCGGCAAGCCCGCCGGAATAGCGGCTTAAAGATATAGGAATCTGCGCGTTAGTAGTTAATTAGGTATGACGCGCCCGCGCCAGTGCCTTTGAAACGATCTTATGGGACCAGACCCTCGATGAATCCAATCATGGCTGCCAACGAGCTAGGGAACACCGCAGTGTCGGGGATGGAAGTCGATCCGGCTGTCTACAAGACCTTGCTGGAATCGACATTGGCCATTCCCTGGAAGATCGACTGGGCGACGATGCGGTTCGCCTACATAGGTCCGCAGATCGCACCGCTCCTCGGCTGGCCTCAAGACAGCTGGATATCTGTGGATGATTGGGCCTCCCGGATCCATCCCGAAGATCGCGAGCATGTCGTCAATTTTTGCGTCTCGCAGTCGATCGCAGGCAAGGATCACGAAGCAGACTATCGCGCGTTGACCAAAGATGACGGCTATGTGTGGATCCGCGACGTGGTACATGTGGTGCGCAGCGAAGACGGGGAGGTCGATAGCCTGGTCGGCTTCATGTTCGACATCAGCGAGCGCAAACGCATTGAGCACGAGCTGGTGAAAATGCAAAAGAAGCTAGAGGCCCTCTCGTTCGAGGATGGCCTGACCGGAACATCCAACCGGCGCCACTATGACGAACGGCTTCAGGCAGAGTGGAAGGGGGCTCGAGCCGCACAACAACCCCTTTCCCTGATCCTGCTCGATATCGATCACTTCAAGGATTACAACGACTTCTATGGCCACATTCAAGGCGACGAGTGTCTGGTCAAGGTTGCTAGCGCACTGAAGGAGATCGGGACCCGCCCGCGCGACATCGTCGCGCGCTATGGCGGCGAGGAGTTCGTCCTCTTACTCCCGGAAACGAACGAAGCTACGGCGTCTGCGCTTGCAGAACGATGCCGTGCGGCGATCGAGAACCTGCATATCCGTCACGAAAGGTCCGGTTGCAGCACTGTCGTGACCGCGAGCATTGGGGTCGGGACGGTCGTTCCGCCTTTTGACGGTGATGCCCGCCATTTCTGCGATGCCGTCGACCAGTTGCTCTACGCGGCCAAGCAGGAAGGGCGCAATCGGGTCAAATCCACATTCTCGGCGGAATGCCAACAGCGATGACCTAAGCGCTGGAATCCGGCTTCAAACTGTACGGATAGGCCGGCGCGCAGGATGGTTTGTGAACCCAGAACGACCCCGTCCACCAACTGCAATCTTGACCGGCATTGATCCAAGTCGGAATAATCAAACTCTAAAGCTTCAATCCGATCGGGACGGGAATCGCTTGCAAGCCGTATTTTGGGCAGAAACTGCGGAACGCGCTTTTGTCGCGTTTGGCGAAGCGCCCGCACCTCAGTTGAATGTGGACACGGTTCTGATCCAGGTTGAGCTTGTCTCGATCGAGGCCATCGATCTGGTCAAGCTGGCACTTTACCGCAGAGGGATTGGCCAATCACCGAACGGCTGCGTGATCGGCTGCCAGGCGAGTGGGATCGTGGTGGCTACAGGCCCGCACGTCACCAGGTTCAGGCGGGGAGATCGCGTGGTCGCCTATCACAGCCACGGCAGCCATGCCGAGCTTTTTGCCGCGCCGGAAGCCTCTACATGGCATCTTCCAGCCGGAATCGACCCTGCAATCGCCGCTGCTGCTCCTTTCACCCTTGCCGCAACGCACGGCACGCTGTTCGCGCGCGGCGGACTGAATGCGGGTGAGACGGTCCTCATCAACCACGCCACCAGCAGTTTGGGGATCATCGCCGCGCAGCTTGCCATAGCGGCCGGTGCATCGGTAATCGGCATTGCGCGCGATATCACCCGTGCGGACCTGATCGCCAATCTGGGCCTGCACCATGTCCTTTCGGCCGAACGAGACGACGTCTTTGCCCGTTGCCTGGACTTGACCGACGGGAAAGGAGCGGACTTCCTGTTCGACGTCAGCGCCGGTGAGCGCTTTGCCGACTTAGCCCGGCTCGTCAAACCCAATGGCCGATATGCGGCGGTTTCGGCAGCCGAAGGGTTGCCACGCCCTGCCTACGGGATGGAAGGCGCCCAATCGCCGAATATCATTCCCTTCGGCATCATGCCCAAAGCGCCGATGGACGATCTGGAAACTCATGCGGAAGTTTCAGCGATGCTCGAACGCGTGGCCAAGGGAGAGATTTGCCTTCCCATAGAGCACGAATTCGCGCTGCGCGAAGCGAATGAGGCTTATGAGTTCATCCTCACCGGAAAGCCTTTCGGCCATGTGGTGATGCGCCCCTGAAAATGCGTCAAACCAGAATGTTAGAGCAGCCGATCCGCTACAATCGGATCAACTGCTCTAAGCGGTCCGTTTCCTTCTCAACCAGCACAAGCTCTTGCGCCAGCCCGTGCTCTGGAATGGCCCCTCAGTTTTCGCTCAATCGAACTCATACGCTCTTTCGCCATGAAGGCTTAGATCGAGGCCATCATGCTCCTGCTCGGCATTTACGCGCATCGGAAGAAGCAGCGCCGCGGCGCGCGCGGCGATCAGGGTCATCGCCACTGACCAGAGCGCTACGATTATGACCGCTGCTGCCTGAACGAACAGCTGACTCGTGATGGTCTGTCCAGCGGACGGCCCGGTGCCGCCGAACGCCTTGCTAGCGAAGATCGCCAATAGAATGGAACCTAACATTCCGCCGACGCCATGCACGGCGAATACGTCGAGCGTATCATCGACCTTCCAGCGATGCTTCACCGCCAGCACCGATGCGAAGCAGACGAGCGAACCCATGATCCCGATGATGACAGCGCTAGTGGGTGAAACATATCCGGCCGCTGGCGTGATGGTTGCAAGGCCCGCAACCGCGCCGGTCACGACACCGATCGAGGTTGGCTTGCCGATCTTCAGATGCTCGGCCGCCGCCCAGGTGAGCGCTGCCGAACAGGCCGCCAGATGCGTTGCGATAATGGCAGCGCCAGCCGACTGATCGGCAACGAGAGCAGATCCGCCGTTAAACCCAAACCAGCCGACCCACAGCATACCGGCCCCGATCATCGTCATCGCCGGACTGTGCGGCGGGATCATCGAATGCGGGAAGCCCTTCCTGGGACCGATCAGGATCGCCAAGGCGAGCGCAGCCATGCCTGCCGTAGTGTGCACCACGATACCGCCAGCAAAGTCGCGCGCGCCAAGCTGCGCCAGCCATCCACCATCCCACAACCAATGTGCGACTGGCGCATAGACCAGCACAAGCCATAGCCCGGAAAAAAGCATCAGCCAGCCGAACCGAACCCGCTCGGGGAATGCCCCGACGATGAGCGCCGGCGTGATGATGGCGAAGGTCATCTGATACAGCGCAAAGACATTCTCGGGCACAGTCAGCCCCGCTCGAACGGCCGTCAGCCCGTTGAGGCCGATCGCGGACAGGTCGCCGATGAACGGGTTATCGCCCCGAAAAACGAGACTGTAGACCCCGAGAAACCAAAGGATCGAGGCGAGCGCCGCAAGCCCAAAGCAATGCATCAGCACTGACAGGAAATTCTTGGCGCGAACCAGACCGCCGTAAAAGAGCGCCAAACCAGGCAGCGTCATGAACAGCACGAGCGCCGCACCAAGGATCAAAAGCAAGGTATCCGCCTTGTCGATCACTCGGACGGTAGAAGCCGCTCGGGCCATGGTAGGGCAGAAGGCAATGGGACAAGCCAGGCCAAGACGATACACACCGCGAAACATAATTGCTCTTTCTAGCCGCCCATCATCTCTTTCATGCGGGCAGCTAGCGTCCGGGATTGCTATGCGCAATGCGAACATTGTAAGAACGTCAAAATTGGGGATGGCGGGGATGGAATATCGCCATTCCGGATTTGCCGAGAGCGTCTGGATCCTGCTGGACTGTCAGCCCGGTTTGGGCGTGAAGATCCCCCTGGCCCCCTGAGCGCTTATGGTCTGGCAACTGGGCAACGGCTTGCGTTTGAGGACAACCTTCCCACCTCTTTTGGCATCGCCTGGTTTAGCTGAAGTCGGCCTAGTCTATAGCGGTGGAGTGGATAATTCCGGCGTGAACAGTCGCCGTCGCTCTGCCCCGCAAACGTCGTGGTTTGGGTCGTGATCAGCCGCGACCACCCTGCCCAGCTCCGCCCATACAGTTGTCATTCGGGCGTCCAGGCGCATTCCTTCAAGCCAGCCGATCGTTCTTCAGCGTAGTGAAGCAAGCAGCAACCCGCCCCTGAAGATAGACCACCCGGCGCCGAACTGCGGGGAACGCGCCAAACAGAACGGTGAGCGGCGCGAGCGAGCGGTACGCATCTATCGTCAGTGGCCGTCGACCACATTCGTCCGTTCGGGCTGGCGCATGCACTCCTCATCTCGGAAAGAAATCGATGTTCCGAGCCGTCGCCTCTATGACGGTGTATTCGACCCCGGGCTTAACATCTCTGCGATCTCCTTTTCCGCAGCAGTCGCTTCACTGATGAGCGAGCGCAATGCCTTCGCGGTGTCTTCCATGAGGCCGGCGCTCATAGGCCGCTCGCCGTTGATGAAACGTCGGATAGCCCGTTCATCTATGCCCAGGCGTCGCGAGAACGCCGTGGTGCCACCGAAAAGTTGAACGCAATACGCAAAGTGCTCGCGTTGCTCGTCGACCGAAGATTCTGCCATTTTACCTGCCTTAATGTCCGTCGGTGCTGCCATAAGCTATCTTGCGAACGAGGCAACCGGAGGCCTGCGCGACCATACGATCATTGCCCCAGGCGCCGGACTGCACCCATACGTCCGCAATCTGACAATCACTGATAGCGTAGCATATTTTCGAAACCCTCATTCGCCTTGGTCATCTTGGCGATTTTCCGCAGGTTTGCCCGGACGTACCGTTCGACACGGCGGTCGTCGTAAATGCCCGTGATCCGGTATTCATCCTGAGCCAGCAATCGCTTGAGATGATCTGCAAAAACCGCCTGTTCGCTCCCGCCTGCAACTCTCCTGAGGCTTCGGCATACCCATTCCTCGGCGGCAGCCATGTCATACTCGTCCTGAGCCTCATACCCTCGCTTGTCAGCGGCCGCCTGATCGCGGGCGGCAGCATCAATGCGATACTCAAGCCATTTGGAAACCTGCTCGCTATCCCATGGTTTTGACGCAACGCTCATGGCTGTCTCCTCGTCCGGCACGCAGCCATTTCCTAGTTGCCGTCCGCATCGACAGTGAAAACCATGGGCTTGCCCCGAGAAGCGGGTTCCCACCCAGCCAGCAGAGCAGCCCGGACGCCACGAGATACGACCGCGTCGCTGATCTGAAGGCGCCCTCGCTGCATTCCTTTCAGCAAGCGTTTCGGCGGGGGGAACTCCAACAGCGCTCCCCGCTGGGTGTGCTTCCGGAGCAATGCAATGGTCATACCTCGCCAGCCATCCGCATCGCCCCATTGCGGCTCGCTCCGAAGCTCCCACTCATATTGAAGTCCATCGACCTCGACGATTCCGGCTTGCTTGTTACTCATAGAAATACGCCTAGCAGGTCGCTGCTCACAAACCACCCATCGATGTTCAACAAGGAACCACTGCTGCTCGCGGGAGCCACGTCGGGGGAATGGCATTCGAAGGGACAAGCCATTTACCGGTCAGGACCGCTCAGGCGTTTCTCGCCGGAGCTTATCGCGCAGCCTTGAGATAGTTGTCGAACCAGTTGATCCTTCGCAACCTACGGTCGCTTTGATTTTCCCGCTTATAGGAGCCGTGCCCTCTTCGGCGTGGAATACCGTCTCCACTGCCACGCCCTGCGCCATTTGCTGAACCGACATTCCAACCACGCCAGCGTCACGCTTGGCGAGTAGCACCGAGTTGCAGTTGTCGACGGATCGCCGCTGGAGGGAAATCATCCACGGAAGATCTTTCAGCCCACTGACTGGGCCCCGTACCGCAATTCATGTAAGCCATTTAGAAACAGGAAAAAGGATGAGAGCATGACCGAACGGAAACTTCGCCCGGAAACCCTTGCCCTGCACGCCGGCTGGCGCACCGACCCGGCCACGGGTGCGGTCGCACCGCCGATCTACCAGACGACGTCCTACCAGTTCCGCGATGCCGATCATGCCGCCGACCTCTTCGCGCTGAAGGAACTGGGCAATATTTATACGCGCCTCGGCAACCCCACTACGGACATCCTTGAACAGCGAATCGCCGCGCTGGAAGGCGGCGCTGCGGCGCTGGCGGTGGCGTCCGGGCAGGCGGCCTCCGCCTTTGCCGTCCAGAATCTGGCACGCGCTGGCGACAATATCGTCAGCGGCACCGATCTCTACGGCGGCACCTGGAACCTCTTCGCCAATACACTGAAGGACATGGGTATCGAGGTCCGCTTCGTGGACCCGGCCGATCCGCAGGCGTTCGCCGATGCCAGTGACGGACGAACCCGCGCCTGGTATGTCGAGACGTTACCCAATCCCAAGCTGGTAGTGTGCCCAATCGGGGAGGTTGCGGCACTCGGACGGCCCATGGGCATTCCTCTGATCGTCGACAATACCGCCGCGCCGCTGATCGCCCGCCCCTTCGACCACGGGGCCGCGATCGTCGTCTATTCGACCACCAAATACATCGGCGGCCACGGTACTTCGATCGGCGGGATGATCGTTGATGGCGGCAACTTCGACTGGAGCGCGTTTCCGGAACGCCAGCCGCTGCTCAACACGCCCGACCCCAGCTATCACGGCGCGGTCTGGAGCGAGGCGGCAAAGCCGCTTGGACCGATCGCCTACGTCCTGCGCGCGCGAACGGTGCTGTTGCGCGATCTGGGCGCGGCCCTGTCACCGTTCAACGCCTTCCAGATCCTTCAAGGATTGGAAACCCTGCCACTGCGCATGCCGCGCCACTGCGAGAATGCCGCTAATGTGGCCGCTTTCCTGCAAGCGCGCAGCGACGTTCTGAACGTCATTCACCCCTCTCTCCAGACTGGGCGGCAAGCGGAACGCGCGGCCGCCGTCCTGACCGGAGGACTTGGCGGGCTGCTCGGCTTCGAACTGGCCGGAGGTGCAGATGCAGGCCGTCACTTTATCGACGCGCTTGAGCTTTTCTATCACGTCGCCAATATCGGCGACGCGCGCAGTTTGGCGATCCACCCCGCATCAACCACGCATTCGCAGCTCTCAGCCGAAGAACAGACCGCCACGGGGGTGTCGCCGGGCTACGTGCGCCTTTCGATCGGACTGGAACACATCGATGATATTCTGGCCGATCTGGCACAGGCACTCGACAGGGCTGCGGCATAAGTACCACGCTTTACCATGCCGCAGCGCGGCATGGTTCGGCTACTTATGAAGCGATGACGGAATCTCTTCACCCAACAGTGAACGAATAAGCGCGAACGCCCGGGCGGGAGAACTCAATGCGCACAGTGCGGTCGGAAACGTCTCCTCGCTGGCGAACCAGTTGATAGAGCCGGTCCTGCCGCACCTCGCCCCATCCGGCAGCGTCGGTGTCGGTGCCGTGATCGGCGCCGGGAGCCTTACCGTCGATCGTCACCCGGAAGCGAACCGGCTGCCTATCGGCGGGAGCGCCGAGTACGGCGTGTGCATCGCGCGCATGGAAATGAAAGCGCATCGCACCGCCGGGCTTGTCGAGCTGGGCGAATTCGCGCGTGACGGTCCAGTTTCCGGCAAGATCCCAGCGGTTCGGCAGCAGTGAGGCCGCTGGAGTGTACGCGGCCGGATCGTCGCGCAGCAAGCCGCCCGGAGAGGCGAAACCCTGCGCCTTGGCATAACCGAGATAAGCCTCAGGCGATTGCAGGCTAGCCCAGTCCGCCTGGGCCTCCACCCCCGTCGCAGCGACCGGGGAGGTCGGAACGTTGGACACATCATGCCCGGCTTCGGCAAGAAGTTTGCGGATCAGCTGCTCCGCCTCGGCATAGTTGCCCTCACCCACTGTGTAGCCGCGCACGCGGCCACGGGCGTCGATGAAATAGAAGCCCGGCCACCCCTCGTTCCCGAATGCGCGCCAGACGGCATAGGTGTTGTCCTGAAGGTTGGGATGAGCGATGCCGAGCGCCTGCGTGGCCGCGCGCACTTTAGCGGGATCGTGTTCGAAATCGAACTCCGGCGCGTGTACGCCGATGACGGCAAGCCCCTTGTCGCCATAGCGCTCGCTCCACGCGCGCAAGTACGGCAACGCGCGCAGTGAGTTGATGCAGGAGTACGTCCAGAAATTGACGATCACCACTTTCCCGCGCAGCGGGGGGGCTGCCCCGGCCAGCCAGGGACGCGCATCGTGCAGCACTTGCAGCGGACGCGGTGCCGTATCGGTGGGCACGAGGCTGAGAGCGGGGGCAACCGCATCACCGTCCGCCGGACCGCGAGCCAAAGCCTCGCGCCAGCATAGGGCGGTGGTGGTGCCCGCCGCCATCAGAGCAGCGGCGATGAAGCCTATCGAACGGTTCGTGTTCATGAGAGATACCTCCGGATGAGCGCCTGTTGATCGGGAAAGCGATCTAGGGGCCCTTCCGGCACGCTTCTCGCGAGTTGCTGATGGGCGGTGTTAGACGGTGATAGCGTCCCGTGCCCGAACCATACCTTAGGCACACACTAACACGACATTGCGGCAGCTAACGGGCGTCCGCAGCGCACCGCTTCTATCTTCCCGCCATCGGATCGGATGATCGGTGGAAGGATGGAGAAATGTTTGCAGGATATTCCACGTCGCGGCGCGATTTCGTCGCCCGTATCGGAGAGGGCGCGGCGCTGGCGGGAATGATGACTGCCATGCCCGATCTTGCCCGGGCAGCTGTTACCCAAGGTAGTGTTCGCCCATTCCGCGTCACCATTCCCGCCGCCGACATCACCGCCATGAAGCGCCGGATCGCCGAGACCCGCTGGGCGGACCCGCAGCCTGTGGCCGACGACAGCCAGGGCGTGCGCCGGCAGACCTTGCAGCCGCTGATGCAGTACTGGGCCGGCGCGTACGACTGGCGCAAGGTCGAAGCCCGGCTCAATGCCCTACCGATGTTCATGACCGAGATCGACGGGCTGGACATCCACTTCATTCACGTCCGCTCTCGCCATGAAAATGCGATGCCGCTGATCCTGACCCATGGCTGGCCGGGTTCGGTGCTGGAGTTCTTGAACGTGATCGCCCCGCTCACCGATCCCACCGCCCATGGCGGGCGGGCAGAGGACGCCTTTCACCTCGTCATACCCTCGATCCCCGGTTTCGGATTCTCCGCGAAGCCGACCGTGCCGGGTTGGGGTTCGGACCGGATCGGACGGGCATGGTCGGCACTGATGCTCCGCCTTGGCTATAACCGCTATGTCAGCCAGGGCGGCGACTGCGGCTCAGTGATATCGCAGCGCATGGCCTTGCAGAAAGTGCCGGGATTGCTCGGCATTCACCTCAACATGCCCGCTGTAGTCCCTGCCGATATCGCCCGCACCCTTGCCGCAGGTGATCCGGCCCCAACAAGCCTGTCCGCCAAAGAGCGCACCGCCTTCGACCAGTTGGAGGCCTTCTATCGCGACAATTCCGCCTATGCGGCGATGATGAATACGCGGCCCCAGACCATCGGCTATTCGCTGGTGGACTCCCCGGTCGGCATGGCGGCGTGGATGTATGAAAAGATCGCGCAGTGGACCTACAGCGACGGCCAACCCGAGCGCGTGCTGGGCCGCGATGCGATCCTCGACGATATCTCCCTCTACTGGCTGACCGCGACCGGCGCTTCTGCCGCGCGGATCTACTGGGAGGATCACTCCAACAACTTCAACGCGCGCGGGATGATCGACCTGCCCGTTGCCGTCAGCGTCTTCCCCGGTGAAATCTTCCGCGCGCCCAAGAGTTGGGCCGAGCGCTGTTACACGAACCTCTTCTATTTCAACGAGGTGAGCGATGGCGGTCACTTTGCCGCCTGGGAGCAGCCCGCTCTCTTCGCACAAGAAGTGCGCGCCGCCTTCCGCCCCCTCCGCTGATCCCCCACACAGGAGAAAATCCATGTCCGACAGCAAGACTCTCTACACCGCCCATGTCCATGTGACCGGAGGCCGCGAAGGCGCCGCCCGCAGTTCCGATGGCCACCTGGACGTCAAGCTTTCCACCCCCGGCACCTCCGGCCCAGGCACCAACCCCGAACAACTGTTCGCAGCCGGCTGGTCCGCCTGTTTCGAAGGCGCGATGGCGATTGCCGCCAAATCTCAAGGTGTGGAATTGCCAGAAACGCTCGCCATCGACGCGCAAGTGGAACTGCGTCATGGCGACAATGGCTATGCGCTGGCTGCAAGGCTCGACGTCAGCGTGCCAGGCCTGGCCCCGGATGTGGCCCGCAAGATCATCGACGCCGCCCACCGCACTTGCCCTTATTCGAAAGCGGTGAAGGGCAACATCGACACTGTTGTCGCGCTCGTCTGACCTCCACGAACTCGATCGGAAAACAGCCCATGAATAAAACGCTAATCGCTGGCGGTCTGGCGTTCGCCGCTGGCCTGCTTGCCTCAACAGCTCAGGCAGAGCCCGCACCTTCGGCCGCAAAGCCTACGGTGGTTCTCGTTCACGGCGCCTTCGCGGATTCATCGAGCTGGAACGGGGTGATCGCCGCCCTCCAGCATGACGGTTACAGCGTCGTCGCCGCGCCTGACAACTTGCGCGGCGTCCGCGCCGATGCCGATGTAGTGGCGGACGTGGTGAAAGGGATAAGCGGCCCGGTCGTGCTGGTCGGGCATTCCTACGGTGGATCGGTCATCAGCGAGGCGGCGGAGGGCGCGGCCAACGTGAAGGCGCTGGTCTACGTCGCCGCCTTCGCGCCCGAGGCGGGCGAGACCGCACTGGGGCTGACCGGCAAGTTCCCGGGCAGCACACTCGGGCCCACGCTAGCGCCGCCCGTGCCCCTGGCCGACGGCGGGAACGATCTCTACATCCAGCAGACCCGCTTCCCAGCCCAGTTCGCCGCCGACGTACCGGAGCCGCAGGCACGGCTCATGGCCGCCGGACAACGCCCGATTGCCGAGGCCGCGCTCTCCGAAGCATCGACCGCTCCCGCCTGGAAGCATGTGCCTTCGTGGTTCATATATGGCGATGCAGACCGCAACATCCCCCCTGCGGCGATGAAGTTCATGGCGCAGCGGGCCGCTGCGCGCGAAACGGTCGTCGTGAAGGGCGCTTCGCATGTTGTCATGGTCTCGCACCCGACCCAAGTGGCACAACTGATCGAGCGCGCGGCCAAGGCGCCATAAGCCAAGGGCGCGCACCGACAATCCCCGCCTCCCTGCGGTGCGCCCCTGCCCCCGGTCGGCCACAAGGCCGGCCGGGGGTCTCGTTTCGCGTGTAGAAGTGTCGTCAAGTCCCAGTGAAGCTGGAACGACTGCTATCCATTCATTCCAACAGGCAGAGGAATTGCCGGTTACACCGACAAAACTAACCTTAGACTGAACGCAACAACTGCATTCGTATCGATGGAAACTCACCTCCGGAAGCGAGGCACGATTGCATGACGCGACCAGTCTGAATGAATCCAAGCTTATCGAGAACCCGACCCGATGCGAGATTGTCCTCGAAGTAGCCAGACGTGAGGTAAGGCAGACCGAGAACCTCAAAGCCGAACGATACGATAGCTCTTGCAGCTTCCGTCGCGATTCCTCGGCCCCAATGGCAAGGGGAAAGGCAATAGCCCAACTCCGCGGTGCCTTCGTCCTTCTTGGGCGTCAGTCCGATCACGCCCACGAGTTTGTCGGAGCCTTGCAAGGAAATGGCCCACACCCATTCGGTCGGCACGATCCGTTTCAGGAAAAAGCGGGCATCCGCAGGACCGTAAGGGTGTGGAACACGCGCAAGACGACGAGCGACCTCCCACGCCCCAACGATGCTCACGATGGCATCCACATCGCCATCGTTTGGACGCCGCAGCGATAGGCGTTCGGTGATCAACTTGGGACGTTCACTCCGCGACAGGCTGTCTTCCATTTTCGAAGTTTAGCAGGCGATGAACCGATGGCAACGCCGACGCTCCGCAACATCCAAGCCTTATGAGCGGTTGGGAATGCGCTCCAAAAACCATCCCGTGACGAGTTAGCGACGATTAATATTTGACTGCGTGAAGTATGCATCCTGAAGCTGTGAACATCAGTTACGTCATCTGGAGCGAAGTAGGGTGTTCGCGGCAGGTCGCAGCTTGGCTCGACCGCGAGCCTTGTCGGAAAACGTGGCTGAGTACGAGCCTTTGACACGGCGGCGCAGATAAGTCTGCGCCGCCGATTATCGTTTCCGCTATAGACGCTGTACTCAATACGCTGCGGACAGCGTCAGGAACCACTGACGTGGCGCGATTGGATAGGCCGAATAGCTGTTCGTGGCCGATCCGATCGAAAGCGTGGATACACCCTTCTTATCGGTGAGGTTGGTCACATTGAGAGCAAGTTCCACCTTTTGAAGCGGCAGAACGCCGTCAGGCACTCGTCCGGCAACGCGCAGAGAGGTCAGGAAGTAGGACGAAACACTGGCATCGTTGGTGAATGTCGCGAACCGGCGGCCAACGTAATCGCCAATCGCCTGAACCTCGATCGGGCCCACGTCCAGCGTTGCAACCGTCTTGTTCATCCACTTAGGCGTACCGGGCAACTGCTTGCCGCACGTCGGCACAATGCCGCCAGTGACAACGTAGCCGCCAATGCAAGTGTCCGTGGCCGCACCGATCCCCAACGCCGTAGAGGTGTAATCGTTCTGGTACTTGGAGAGATTGTAGGAGACGGCATTGTAGAGCGAGAATGTTCGCCCGACCTTCAACGTAATAGCCGCGTCGACGCCATTCGTCTTGACGTCACCCACATTCACCAGCGTCGAAGTGCCGCCGGTAATCCCGCTTCCTGCGATACCACCCGGGTTGGTGGGGATCGCAAGCAGTCGGTTGCTGAAGTCAACGTGATAGTAGTTAATCTGCGCCTGGATCGCCAGGCCGTTGGAAAACGAGCGGCTCGTGCGCAGGCCCGCCTCGTAAGTCCAGCTCGTCTCGGGCTTGCCCTCATCGGCGAAGGCATCGAATGCCGCCTGGCTGCCGGTGAACCAGGGACCGCCGCCACCGGCGAGATAGGCCTGATATTGCCGCAGATTTTTCTGGACGTTGAAGTAGACCTGCTCGTGCCCGTTGAAGTCATAAGTCGCGCCGAACGCGGGCAGGAACCAGTTCTTGGTGTTGATCTTGCCTTGGGGGAGCGCCGTCGTGCCCCCCAACGAGCCGACGCGCGGCTGCACCGGGAACCAACCGTTTGCCCATTGGGCGCTGGTCTTCACACCGCCCTGGACGAGCAACTGGTCCGTCACCTGCCAGGTGTCCTGGACATGCAGCTGCAACTGCTTGATCCGCGCTTCCCCCTGATACTGTGTGAACAGCGGCTCCATGACATCACGGGGGCGGATGTAGGGGGTGCTCAGCGAAGGATCGGAGACCGGCACGGCATACCAGCGGCGCCATTGCGTGGTGCTGTTGTGTTCGAACCAACCGCCGAACTCGATCTTGTGGTTGGCCAGTTCAACGCTGGCTGCCGAGATCACACCAACGCGATCGATGCGGTATTCAGTGGTGCGGGTAATCATTCCCGAACCGCCGGTAGCGGCCACCAGCGCGGCACCCGAGGCGGCGGCCTGAGCAGCGGTCAACGCCGTGCAAGCGGACGGGCGGATCCCATTGCCATTGGCGCTAAAACGGCAATTGGTGGGCAGGCTTGCGTAGTTGGGATCAAGATAGGCCTGCGCGGTGGTGATCGACTGGCCGAGCGGGCCGGCTACCACGCCAGCACCATCGTTGTGGTGGTAGTAACCCGTGGTGGACCAGGTGATCTTATCGGTCAGGTGCGCATCGTAGCGCGCGTAGCCGAGATAGTCGGTACGCTGTGCATCGGAGTAGTAATTGCGATAGTTGCTGCCCTCGGCTGCCGGCGTGTTCCCCAGCGGCGTCAGGTAGTTCGTGCGGTAACCATCAAAGTCCGGATAGAAAAAGGGCTTGGTATACGGCGTGAAAAGCTGGGCGGCGGTGGCCGTACCGCCTGCGGAGGGCTTGTAGAAGACAGTCGCGTCCTCGTTCGGCTGCGTCATGTCATTGTAGTCGAAATAGAGCGTCAGCTTGCCGGCATCGCTGTCATGCACGAACTTTGCGTTGGCCTGCCAGCCCTTCTGGATACCGTCGAAATCCCAGGCCCGCGCTCTCTGGCGTACGCCGGAGATGTAGGCCGAGTTCCCGCCCCCGATGTCACCGCTATCGATGCGCAGATAGGTCCGCGATGCGCTGTAGCTGCCGAAGGTCTGAGCGGCGCGAACGCCGAACTCTTTCTGAGGATCGGAGGAGAAAGTCTCTACCGTGCCGCCAAGGTTGCTGTTCGAAGGCGTCGCGAGGTCACCCGCGCCAGTGGCCACGACAACGCGCCCCACGTTCTCCGAAATAACAGCGCGCTGCGGCGAAAGGCCGTTGTAATTGCCGTAGCTCTGATCGCCCAGAGGGATGCCGTCCATGGTATAGCCGAGCTGGTTACTGGCAAAACCGTGGATGAACATCTGTGCGTTCTGTTCGTTGTTCCCCCAAGGATCGGCCGTGATGTAGAGAACACCAGGCAGTGTCTGGATCGCCTTCAGCGGAGAAACGCCGGGCAGAATTTTCTGGATTTCGACATCGGAAAGCGCAGTGGCCGAGCGGGTCGTTTTGGCACCCGTGACGATGATCGAATTGTTCGCGTCGGCAGAAGCGGCGTCGGCCGGAGTAGCTTCGTCGGCGGCAGCCTCGGCAGCCATCGCCTGCGTCGCGGAACACAGAGTAAGCGCGGTGCCAGCGAGCATAGCCCAGCGCGCGGCCTTGGCCGCCGATCGAATTGCCGTCATGCGATTGTTATCCCTAAACCTTGTCAGCGGTGCGTTCACCGTGCCGCAGTTCGGTAGCCAAGCGCTGTGGCGGTTTGACTTAACTTTGATTACAATTTGATTTCATACGTAAAAGTAGCGACGACATTGCGTCATGTCGCAAAAATGCCGCCATGATGGCGTCAAGAACATGTCGGTCACACGGTTGTTGAACCTGGCTTCCATGTCGCACTGAAGCGCCTTTGGACGGACATTCGGCCCGCCCGTATTAACGCCATCCTTTCTCAATTGACGCACGCTCTTCGGCTTCATCGAGAGGATCGCCACTCATCATGTCCTGCGCTGCGGCCAGCATATCACCTTGCGCAGAGCCGGCCTGCCGGTATTCGCTCGATTGCGCGCTGCCGCCAGCCATCGTGCGATCGAGCAGCCAGGTGCCGTCCTCCTTACAGGCTATGCCCGAGGTGGAGGCTCCAGCGAAGACGCGGCAATAGTCGCCGCCCTTCCTCCGAAAACTGGCAAGAATGCGTGTACCGCCAGCGTCGCCTGTCGAAGCCAGTTGACGGTCCAGAGTTCGCGCCAGTGCACCCGACGCGACAAGGCCCTGGCGCGTCTGCGTTATCGGCCCTTCGCTTTGGAACTGGGTGCCGAGCATCAGCCCGAGGACCAGCGAAGCGGCGATGGCGAAGGCCATCCGGCGATCCGCGAAGAGTGGCACGCGAGGGCCCTTGGCGGCACGCTTGCTGGCTTTTTCGGCTTCTTCGCGCCGGGTGCGGGCGGCGGCAAGATCGACGATGTCGGCAGGTTTCGTGCGCGCCTTCCCGGTGATTTTATCTGTCACCTTATCGGTCATGCTGCGCTCGCTGTCCTCGGCGGCGGCGCGGGCGATCAGATCGGTCAGCGCATCGGGCACAGGCTCATGCGCCACAGGTTCGAGATGGCCGCGCAGCGCAGCGCGCAACGCTCGCTCCGCTTCCAGCCGCTGGGCAAGGGCAGGATCGGCGGCGACGGCCGCTTCCACGCGCGCTGCCTCTTCACCAGACAATTCGCCATCGGCCAGTGCCATGAGCTCTTCGGGCGTCACGCTCATGCGGTTTCTCCAAGTTCCTTCAAAAGAGCCTCACGGCCGCGGCCGAGGCGGGAGGTCAGGGTGCCCTGCGGAATGCCGATGATCTCGGCCGCTTCCTTGTAGGCAAAGCCTTCGACGAGTACGAGCACTACGGCCTCCCGCTGCTCGGCAGGCAAACGGGCCAGCGCCCGATCGACATTGCCGAGTTCGACACGGTTTTCCGCATCACGGTCTCCGGCCACGCCCACATGGGTGCCTTCGTCCTCGTGCACGAAAGTCTGCGCACGGCGGCTGCGGGCTCTGGTCTCATCGATCCACTGATTGCGCATGATCCGGTACACCCAGGCGTCGAGCCGCGTGCCTTCCTGCCACTGGCCGCGCGCCACCAGTGCGCGCTCGACAGTGGCTTGGCACAAGTCGTCGGCATCCGCCGCGTTCTGCGTCAGGCCCCGTGCGAAGCGCCGCAAGCGTGGCAGCAATGCCGTCAATTCGTTGCAGAAGCCGTGCGTGCTCATCGAAATATCGTTTCCGTGAGGATGAAACGTCCCGATGGCACCGTTTCATCCTTGAGCGCTATCGATTTTTGCTGTGGGAATGAGGAATGGGTCGAAGGTCCGAAATGTACGCGGGTTTGGCCGCGCTGATACTGGCCACGCTGGCCGTTCCCGCGGATGCGCAACTGGGCCTGCCGGGCGGGCTCGATCCGCTCGGCGCGATCGATCGCACGCGGACGACGGTAACCGGCGCTGCGGAGGACGTGGTCGACCGCTCGCTCTCGGGCGTCTCCTCGATCGTCGGCGATGCCCGCCAGCTTGCTCAGGACCGGCTTGGGCGCCTGCGCAAATTCGTGGCCGCGCGGCGTGGCAGTGTGGATTGGGACGAGCACCACGAACCGGCGCGCGCCGGGGAACTGCTGCTGCTCGATCCCGATGCCCAAAGCCTCGCACGGGCGGCGGACAAGGGCTTTGCGCTGATCGAGCAGGGTCAGATCGCGGACCTGGACATTGCCTATGCCCGCCTTGCGACCCCAAAAGGCGAGCCGCTCGCCCGCGCCATTGCCGACTTGCGCCGCGCCCTCCCAGGCCGCGAGATCACGGCAGATCAGTTACACTTTCCCTCAGGCGCTGTCTCGGCAAAGACCGGCGCAGGCCCTGCCCCCGCAACGCTGCCCAAGGGCGGCACGGTGGGCGTGATCGACGGCGGCATTGCCGGTTCGGACCGGCTGGCGGCACAAGGCGCCTTTGCAGCGGGCGCCCCGAAAGCGAGCGACCACGCCTCGGCCATTGCCTCGCTGCTCAAAGGTGCTGGCACCGCGCGTATCTATGGCGCGGATGTCTATGGCAGCGATCCGGCGGGCGGCAATGCACTCGCGATTGCCCGCGCGCTTGGCTGGATGGCGGCGCAGCGGGTTCAGGTGGTATCGATCAGTCTGGTCGGGCCTGCCAATCCGCTGTTAGCCCGATCGGTGGCGGCCGCGCAGGCAAAGGGCATCGTGGTGGTTGCCGCCGTGGGCAATGATGGCGCGGCGGCGCCCCCAGCCTTTCCGGCTTCCTATCCCGGCGTCGTTGCGGTGACCGGGATCGACGGGCGCGGGCGCGTGCTGATCGAGGCGGGCAAAGCCGCCCATCTCGACTATGCGGCGCCGGGCGCGGACATGACCGCGCTGGTGCCCGGCAAGGGGCGCATCGGTCTGCGCGGAACGTCCTTTGCGGCCCCACTTGCAGCCGCGCGCATTGCCGCGCGGATGGGACCTGGCCGGGGCATCGGGGCGGTTTTGCAGGCCACCAACACGGAAGCGCTGGCGCCCTCTCGGCAGACCGGGCGCGGGGTGCTCTGCATGGTCTGCCGAACCGGCGGATAATCGCGTCTCCAAAATTTTTCCGGGTGCCGACGGATGAAACCGAAAAGGCCATCCGTTCCTCTCTCAGACCCACCGCAAGGCACTTCGGCGCCGCGGCGGACAGGATGAGAAGAGGAAAGGAACCGGAACGATGAAGAGCATCACTCTCAACAAGGCGAACTTCGGCGCGGCGCTGGCGGCTGTCGCTATCGCCATGGCTCCCGGCGCGGCACAGGCCCAGCTTCTGGGCGGAGGCGGCGGCCTTGGTGGCAGCCTGGGTGGAGCGCTGGGCGGCTCGTTCGGTGGCGGCATCGGCTCGGTAGGCAGCACGCTGGATGGCATGGGCAGCGCAGCCGGCGACATGAGCGTCACCCGCAGCGCCCGTTCGGCCACGGCATCGACTTCCGGCAGCGGCAACGGTCGCGCCAGCAAGAAGGTGACGGCGCCTGCGGTTTCCGCGCCCGTTGCGTCCGCCAATTCTTCGGCCCCCAGTACTTCGGGCCCCAGTACTTCAGCTGCCAGCGATGCCGTTGCCAATGCGCGCGGCACCGCCAGCGGCCTTACCGGTTCGGCAGTCTCTAACGCGACCTCGCGAGTAGGATCGGCGCCGGGCACACTGAGTTCGCTCACAGGCAATGCGGCGGCATCGGGCAGCGGCGCGGCCTCAGGTGCAGCGAGCCACACCGCTTCGGGCACGAACGCCAATGGCTCCGCATCGGGCAACGGCGCATCGAGCGGCAACCTGACAGCCCCGGCGCTGCCCAATGCCACCGGCACGGCCAGCGGTGCAGCTTCGCGCCTTGCCGGGACCGCCGGATCGGCCCGCGATGCGGCCGCAAGCCACGCATCCAACGCGGCTTCAACGGCGCAGGACACGGCCTCGACCGCCAATGCACAAGGCTCAGGCAACGGCTCAGGCACGGCTTCGGCCGGAACGCACAGCGCCACGGCATCGGGCGCAGCCTCGAACTCAAATTCGGCCAGCGGCGGCTCGATCAACCTGAGCGCTTCGGCAAGCGGCAACTGAACGGAAAATTGTAGTCGCTCTGTCTGCTCTGTCTGGGTCTGGGCAGAACGGACGAAACGAAGCCCGCGAAGGCCAAATCTGGCTTTCGCGGGCTTCCGTGTCATCACGCATGCCACTCCCGACCACAGACAGAGCTGCCGTTCACCGAACCACGCCATACCCTGAACATCCGGACGTGGGAGTTGCGGACGTTTGGCTGTTACGGCAGCATCCGCGGCATGGTTGCGAGCTAGTTTCGCTCGGCTACCTTCGAAAGCCAACCAAGGAAGAGCTAGATGACGCTGACAGGCCGCGAGTTGCGCACCCGCATCGACCAGGATGGAACCCTGACGCTTTCGTTGGAAGCTGTCACTCTCGGTGAGCCGGGTGACGATGAAGTGATCGTGCGGGTAGAAGCAGCCCCCATCAATCCCAGCGATCTCGGCCTGCTCCTGGGGCCAGCCGATATCACTACGCTGGAAACCTCAGACGACGGCGCCCTTCACTTTCAAGTGCCCGAGGCCCGGCTTGCCAGCGTTAGCGGCAGGGTCGGCCAGTCGTTGCCGATCGGTAACGAAGGCGCTGGCACGGTGATCGCCGCCGGCCGCAATGCCAAGGGGTTGGAAGGCAAGCTTGTCGGTATGATCGGCGGGGGAATGTACGCCGACTACCGCCGCATCGCGGCGCGCGATGTCGTCGCGCTTCCGGAAGGTGCCAGCGCGGCTGACGGTGCGGCCATGTTCGTGAACCCGCTGACGGCTCTCGGCTTCGTCGAGACGGCCAGTCGGGAAGGCCACAAGGCCATCGTCCACACCGCCGCCGCCTCAAACCTCGGTCAGATGCTTCAGAAGATCTGCCTTGCGGACGGCATTGCGCTCGTGAACGTGGTCCGCTCACCGGAGCAGGCACAGATCCTGCGCGACATCGGTGCACAGCATGTGGTCAATAGCCGGGACGCAGACTTCACTGCGCAGCTTACCGCTGCGATCCGCGAAACTGGCGCGACGATCGCCTTCGATGCCATTGGCGGCGGCACGTTGGGCAGCGATATCTTGCGCTCGATGGAGCGAGCTGCGGTGGAAAATTCAAGCAGCTACAGCCGCTATGGCTCGGACACGTTCAAGCAGCTCTACATTTATGGCGCGCTTGACCTGGCACCCACCACGCTCAACCGCATGACATTCGGCTTTCAGTGGTCTGTCGGCGGCTGGCTGCTTTTTCCGTTCCTGCAAAAGGTGGGGCCGGAAGTTGCTGCCCGGTTGCGAGCGCGCGTATTGGCCGAACTCACGACGACGTTCGCCAGCCGGTATACCCAGGTCGTCGGCTTGGCGCAGGCGTTACAGCCCGACATCCTGCGCCGCTACGAGCGCAAGGCGACCGGGGAGAAGTTCCTGATCAATCCCCAGCTCGGATGAAGGCCAACTTCACGCTCTGAACGGCGTACATTGGGGCGATAATCGCCGGAAACACCGCGACCAAACTTGGCTTGCCGCTGCTCATCCGTGAAAGTTAGAGGCAGCGGACGGTGGTTCCGGCGAAGTCATGCGCTGAGGGAGGTCGCTCTCAAAGCCCCAGCTCTTCCAGTTCCGGGTGGCCTTCCGGTCGTGGGCCGAGCGGCCAGTGCAGCAGCCGCTCACTCTCGGCGATCGCCACGTCGTTGATGCTCGCGATCCGGCGCGCCATCAGGCCATCGGCGGCAAATTCCCAGTTCTCGTTTCCGTAGGATCGGAACCAATTTCCGTCAGCGTCATGCCATTCGTAGGCGAAGCGCACCGCGATCCGGTTGCTCTCATGTGCCCAGAGGCCCTTGACCAGCCGATACTCATGCTCACGCTGCCACTTGCCGGTGAGAAAGGCGACGATTGCGTCGCGACCTTGCAGGAAGTCGGATCGGTTTCGCCATACGCTGTCTGCTGTATAGGCCAGCGCCACGCGTGATGGATCGCGGCTATTCCAGCCATCTTCGGCGGCGCGTACTTTCTGGAGAGCGGTCTCTTGGGAGAAGGGCGGCAGCGGCGGTCTAGACAGCGTGGACATGGGGCTAATCCTTTCAACTTCACGCAAAGGGGGTGGCCAATTCCAGGCGGATGCCACCGGGAATGAATACCAGGAAGTGCCGCGTCGACGATCCCGGGCGGATCGGGCCGGGAGCGGCATCCACTATCACTTCGGGATGGGCGCTCACCTTTTTCCACGCTGCGTCCAGGGCATCATCGTCCGCAACGGCCAGCGACAGATGGTGCAGGCCGATATTGGCGCGGCGATCGAATGCGCGGGCGGTCATCGGATCGGCCGCTCGCCAGAGGGTCAGGAGCACCTTGCCATCGGACACGAAGACCGAGGGATAGTCCGGCACACCGCCGACAACCTCGAAACCCAGCACGCCGCAGAAGAATGCGGATGCCTGCTCCAGATCGGGGACGGTCAACCCTACATGGTGGACGCCGCAAGTCAGCTTGTCGGTCATGACTGCATTCCTTCCAGTTCGGCGACACGGGCACGCAGCTGCGCGAGTTCGTCCAGCAGCGGCCGCGTAGCCAGCGAGATCTGCGCTTCGGTGAAGCGCGGGGTGATGTGCTGGGGGCAGTTCCAGTCGAACCCGACGATGTCGATCACGAAGGCCCGCTCCGGCTCGGCGTCGTAGCCCGGCACCATCAGCGCCGCGATGTCGGCCGGGTCATCGCTGGTGCGGGCATGGCCGATCATCTTGAGCCGGCGCCGGGCGGGATAGTCCATCAGGAACAGCGATACGCGATCGTCCGCCGCAAGGTTCGCGGTGGAAAGGTACTGGCGTTTGCCGCGATAGTCGGCAAATCCAATGCGATTTCCGGCGATCTGTCGGAGAAATCCCGCCGAGCCGCCGCGATGCTGGATGTAGGGCCAGCCATCCTCGCTGACGCTGGCCATGTAGAAACTGTCCCGCGCGGCAATGAAATCCAGTTCCCGCTCGGTGAGGACGTCCATCCGGCCCGCCCCCGCTTCCATTCGGGCATAGGAAGCGCGCGATCCAGCGGCCTCTTGCAAGGCGCGGGAGCCGGGGCCGAACATGGTGTGGAGGAAAGTCTGTGCCATGTCCGAGGATTTAATATATTACCGCAGACATGATAATTCCCGTCGATTATCGTTCACTATTCCGGTTTGGAGAATAATGGATCGGTTCGAAACCTTGACCGCCTTCGTCACGGTTGCCGACCGGCGCGGCTTTGCGGCGGCAGCCCGGGCGCTGGACGTTTCTCCGCCCGTCATTACCCGTGCCGTAGCGGCACTTGAACGGCACTTGGGCGTCACCTTGTTCCACCGATCGACCCGCGCGGTGTCGCTGACCGACGAAGGCGCGGCGTTCCTCGACCGAGCGCGCAGGATACTCACCGATCTCCGCGAGGCGGAGCAGGTAGTCATGGGCGGCCGATCGGCCCCGCGCGGACAGCTCTACATTACTGCGCCGGTGATGTTCGGGCGCATGCATGTGCTGCCGGCGGTGAGTGCGCTGCTGGCAAAGTATGACGGTCTGACCGCGCGCATGATGCTGCTGGACCGCAACGTGCGCATCATTGAGGAGGGGATCGACGTGGCCGTGCGGATCGGCGCGCTGGCGGACAGCGCGCTGCGCGTCGTGGCGATCGGGTCGGTGCAGCAGACGATCGTGGCCAGTCCGGCCTATCTGGCGGACCGGGGCATTCCGGTGTCGCCGGGCGATCTGAAGGGCCACAGCTGCATCGTGGGCAGCGGCGTTCGAGTGGGCAACGCTTGGCCCTTCGGCGGTAAGGACGCCGCACCAATCGAAGTTGCACCACGCCTGACCGTCAACACCGTAGACGCCGCGATCGAGGCGGCTGAGAGCGGCCTGGGCCTTGCCAATGTGCTGAGTTACCAGTCGGCCGATGCCATCGCCGCCGGGCGCCTCGTCCAGGTGCTGGCGAACCATGCGCCACCGCCGATGCCGGTGAACCTGCTTTACGATGCCGGCCGCGCGGCGATGCCGTCCGTCCGCGCCTTCATCGACGCCATGCGGGAGCGAGCGAGGCACAAGGCCTGGAACTGAGGGATAGCAGATGATGAATGATTGAAGTGGAATGGCGTATTTTGAATCGCCATCCACAGTACCGCCCTGGCCGGCTTAGGATTAACGCGCTCCCAACCTTAAATCGCATGCACGAAAGCGGCAGGTCATTCATCCGGTGCATCGTGCAACACCCCTGCCGTCTGGCGGTGGAGCACGAGCGAATGAAAGGCAGCCTGGCACCCGCAAGATCACCCCTCTCAACGATCCTTCGCTGGACCAGGTGAAAGCCACCCCTAAAGCGCGAACTTCGCACTCATGCGAAGCGTCCTTGGTTGGCCGGGGTAGATCCAAAGCGCGCTGTACGAACTCTGCGCGTAGTGTGTGTTGAGCAGGTTGTCTCCGTCTACGCGAAGGGTAAAATGACGCGAGAACGCATATTCAACCGCCGCCTTCGCTTTCACGTAGTCGGGTAGCACCAGCCCGCTTCCATCGATCGCACCAGCACGCTTGCCCATGTAGCTGGCACCCATGCTGATTGAAAATCCGCGACCCTCGCCATCCTGGAATTGGCCCAGTGCGAAAAGCGTGCCCGAATGGGCCGGCACGTCAAGCACGCGGTCGGTGGCGAAGCTGGCGTCGTCCATTCGTGCTTGTGTCCAGGCGTAGTTGGCGACGATCTGCCAGTGCGGGGCGAGCTTGACCGATGCGTCCAGTTCCACGCCACGGCTGCGCAGACTGCCTATGGGTGCCAAGAAGTTGGAATCGACCGGATCGTTCGTCAGAATGCCGTGCTTGCGGATGTCAAACCACGTTACCGCCAGATCCACGCCGTGCCAGGCGCCCGACAGGCCCAACTCATAGCCCTTCCCGCTTTCGGGAGAGAAGCCGTCGCCGTTGCGGTCGGTGCCCGAATTAAGCAGGTAGCTCTCACCCCAGTTGGCGTGGACGGCCATCGTCTGGGTCAGCTGATAGCGTCCGCCTGCGCGGAAATGGAATGGGCTTCCGGTTGCCACCCCCACCGTGCCGGTGCGATTGTTGCGGATGCTCTGGCGATAGGCATCGAAACGGACGCCGCCGGTCAGCGTCAGCCGATCCGTCATGTCCCACATGTCCTCGACATAGAGCGTGCTGGCGCGCCGCTTCTCGTGATTGTCTGTGAAGGGTAATAGTGACGGCTGAATTCCGCCATATACCGGCTGGTACACGTCGATCGCATAGGGCGCGGCGGCGCTGGGATTTCGTCGCATCCAGTGCTCCTCATAGTCGAGCAGGTAGCCCTTGGCGCCAAGGCTCAGCCGGTGCGCGCCGACCTGTCCCGAAAGCTCCAACCGCGCCGAAAGATCATCGACTGCGAAGTCGCGCGAACGGCGCTGTCGCCAAAGCGTATGGCCATCCACCAGCCGCGACTGGTCGGACGAAAAACCGCGCAGCGTGCCTGTGCGCCAAGCGATCCCGCCGTTAAGCGTCCATCCGCCGCCAAGCCCGGCCAGTGCAGTCAACTGATGGCGGCTATTGCGGAAGCGGGTCACGCCGTCGCCCGGCTCCCCATAGAAGCGTGAGCGCGGCAAGGCATTTGCATTGCCTTCAATCGCGGGGATGCCCCGATCGAACGGCGCGTCGAAATAGGTCATCTCGCCCACATAGGTGAAGCGGAGCCCTTCGCGGGGAGCCCAGGTGAGGGACGGCGAGACGACGCGCCGACGCAGCGTGACGAAATCACGCCAGCCATCGCTGTCTTCTGCGGCCGCGACCATGCGCGCAGCCAGGGTTTCCGAAAGCGGGACATTGGCGTCCAACTCGGCCCGACGAGTGGCGAACGAGCCGTACGTCAGTGTCGCGCTGGCGGCGGGGACGAAACCGGGCGTCTTGGTGACGATATTCACACGGCCCGCCGGGTCGATATCTCCGAACAATGCGCCTGCCGGCCCCTTGAGCAGTTCGATCCGTTCAATAGTGACAGGATCGCGCGGCGGCGCCATGCCACGGTTCGCCAGGAAACCGTCGACGTAGAATTCAGCACCACCGTCGGGCGTGCCCAGAAACCCCCGGATCGCAAAGTTGTCGAGCATGCCGCCACGGTTGTTCTGATTGCTGACGCCGCTGACCAGTTCCAACGCGTCGGACAGCCGGTGGGTCCCGGCAGCGGTCAGAATGTCGCGCTCGATCGAGCGGCTCGACTGCGACATGCGCTCGGTCGCGACGCCTGATGACAATGTTCGATCGGCGCGGGTTTTGCGTGTGCCGAGCACGACTATCGCTTCGCCCTCCCCATCGTCCGCGCCGTCAGATTCGGCGGCCATGACAGGACTGGCGGTCAGGACAGGCGCGCACAGCAGCAAAGGCGAGAGCCAGCCCGAGGAAGAGACTTTGATCAAGGGGATTGTCTTTCAGGTGATGTTGTAACATTACCAATCCCGAAAGGATCCTCGCATGTCAATTCCAAATGGCGCGGCGGCCGCCATCCCCAACTTGGCGACCGTCGCACCGCGTTCATCTCCCTTGTCGACGGGCCGCATCACCTCGATCGACGCGCTGCGAGGCTTCGTCATGCTGCTGATGCTGGTGGACCACACGCGCGAGTTCTTCTTCCTGCACGCACAGGTCAGCGACCCGATGGACGTGGCCGCAACGGACCCGGCACTGTTCTTTACCCGGCTGGCCGCGCACCTTTGCGCGCCAATCTTCATTCTGCTCACCGGCCTTGCCGCGTGGCTCTATGCCGCTCCGCGCGGCGGCGCACCGGCCGCGTCAGCCTTCCTTGCCAAGCGCGGGCTGTTCCTGATCGTCCTGGAAGTGACCGTTGTCAGCTTTGCATGGAATTTCGACCTGGCACCGCCGAAGATGTACTTGCAAGTGATCTGGGCGATCGGACTGTCAATGCTGGCGCTTGCGGCGCTTGTCCACCTGCCCCGCGGCGCGCTGGCTGCAGTCGGCTTGGCGATCATGCTTGGACACAATCTTCTCGATCCGATCACCTTCGCGCCGGGGACGCCAGGCTACGCGCTTTGGGCGGTGCTGCATGAGCGCAACTGGATAGATCTGCCCTGGGGTGCGCAAATCCGCACCTCCTACCCAGTGCTGCCATGGATCGGCGTAATCGCAATCGGCTACGCGATCGGTCCATGGTTCGCACGCGATATGGATCCGCTTCGGCGGCGCCGTGCACTGGTTATGGCGGGCATGGGGGCGCTGCTCGGCTTCTTCAAGCTGCGGCTGTTCAACGGCTATGGCGAGACCCAGCCATGGCAGGTGTTGGACAGCGGGATGCGAACGGTCATGAGCTTCCTCAACCTCACCAAGTATCCGCCTTCAGCCGATTTTCTATTGCTGACGCTGGGTTGCGGCGCATGGCTGCTCGCTGGCTTTGAGCGATTGCCAAGGCGGTCACTGGCGATGCTGACGGTGTTGGGCTCTGTGCCGCTGTTTTTCTACGTCATCCACCTGTACCTGTTGCATGCGCTCAACCGGATGGTGGCAGCGCTGACTGAGGCGAACGGGTTGATGAGCCTGCCTAGCGTCGGCAGTCTATGGGTGATGGCCGCGTTGATCTCAGTGCCCTGCTGGTTTGCCTGCCGCCGGTTTGGGTCCGTTAAGCGGTCGAGCAATGCATGGTGGATGCGGTATCTCTAGCCGCGGAGGCAACCGCTCCCTTCTTGCTGCCAGCCGCTCGCGCAGCCGACTACCTAAATCCGGCGGTGGATCAATCTTGTAGCCGGTTGCGTTGACGCGGCGGCGGCAAGACGGCATATGTCCGCGCAAGGCGATGGATTTCCGCCGGGCCAGCTGGCCAAACCGCCCTCGCAAGGGCCGATGATTCCTACTTGGCGCCGCTTCGGCAGCAAAGGAGGAATCGTGCGTAAAACCTTTCATTTCAATGTGGACGCGTTCTTTCGTGACCGCCACGATCATGCCCTGTCAGCGTTGCGCTGGACGTTGATATTGGCGCCAATGGCGGCCTTGGTCGGAACGCTATGCGCAGCGTTCCTCTGGAGCCTTGATGCGGCGGCACAGGCACGCTTCGATCACCCATGGCTTCTCTATCTTCTTCCCGTGGGCGGCGCAGCTGTTGCGCTGCTCTACCATCTCACCGGTCGTTCGGTTGAAGCCGGCAACAACCTGATCGTCGAGTAAATCCACGAGCCCGACGGAGGCGTACCCCTGCGGATGGCGCCGCTCGTTTTCATCGGCACGATCGCAACCCATCTACTAGGAGGCTCTGCCGGGCGAGAGGGCACGGCGGTGCAGTTGGGCGGTAGCTTGGCTAGCGCGGTGGCACGCCAACTCAAGCTTGATCCCGCCGGCATGCGTATCCTGCTAATGGCCGGCATTGCTGCTGGCTTCGGTGCAGTCTTCGGCACTCCACTTGCGGGAGCCGTCTTCGCGCTTGAAGTGCTGGCAGTCGGGCGCGTGGAATATGCAGGAATCGCGCCCTGTCTTCTCGCTGCTCTCGTCGGTGATTGGACATGTCATGCCTGGGGCATCCATCACACGCCGTACCACATTGCGCATAAGGTTGCTGATACAAGCACGCTTTTCGGAGAGCCATTCCTGCTCGCCAAGGCCGCTATCGCCGGCGTCGCCTTTGGACTCGCCGGGCTGATATTCGCCGAAGCCAATCACGCGCTGGGCGGGTTTTTGAAGCGCCACATCCCCTACGGTCCCGCCCGCGCCGCTCTGGGCGGCCTGACCATCATTGCCCTGGTCTGGATCCTCGGCACGCGGGCATACCTTGGCCTTGGCGTCTGGTCCGCGATCCCCGGCGACCCCACCATTGCGGGCTTCTTCACCGGACCAGTTGATCGATGGAGTTGGGCGTTCAAGATGCTTTTCACCGTCATCACGCTGAGCGCAGGCTTCAAGGGTGGCGAAGTCACGCCCCTGTTCTTTATCGGCGCGGCGCTCGGCAATGCTCTCGGCTGGCTGCTCGATGCGCCGCTCGACCTGTTCGCCGGTATGGGGTTCGCCGCGGTGTTCGCAGGTGCCGCCAACACTCCACTCGCCTGCACAATCATGGGAATCGAGCTATTCGGTTCTGCTAATGCCGTTCCGATCGCGATCGCCTGCTTCGTCGCCTATATCTGCTCAGGCCATAGTGGCATTTACCTGTCGCAGCGCATCGCCGTGCCGAAGCGTGCTGTCGGCGCGCATTCCGGCATGACGACGCTTCGCGACGCTCGCGCAGCTCGCTTCATTCCCACGCGGTCGAGCGTGGAGCCATGAACTTCGGCAATCGAAACGTCTGTTATGCTGCTTCCACAACGGGCGCTGCGGTGTGCAGGTCATCATCCAGCCCCAGCGGCCCTAGCGGGTTGCCAACCAGTCCGCTCACCATCGATGCCTGTATCGCCGTGGCCGGCCATAGCTTCGACAGCGGGCCGACCAGACGGTCGCGGATCAGCGGCAGGAGGCGGCTGTCGGATTGATAGACAGGTGTGAACAATGCCGTGAGCCATTGATAGGTCAGAACATGGCGGCGGCGTAGCCGAATGGCCTGCCGAACCCCTTCATCAACGCTCTCCTCCTGGTCGAGTCCTTGGGCGAGCGCCCAGGCGTCGAGCAATGCCATGTTGGCCCCCTGCCCAAGCTGGGGACTGGCGGAATGCCAGGCATCACCGATATGCGCCAGCGCCGGTTCCGCCGGCGACGCCAGGGTTCGATGCGCGTAGCGAGCGAAGGTCAATTGGTTCGGATCATGGATTTGGTCCAGTAGCGTGGCGCAATCGGGCCAGAGCGCGGCTACTTCGTCCTTCCACGGCGCCAGCCCGGCCTCACGCCATGCATCCAACCGATCCGCCCGAAGCGACCAGAAGAAGGCTGCCTTCGGCGTCGTCGCAGCGGGCGGCATACCGATCGGAAGGACGCCCGCCATTTTGCTCGCCCGATCATAGCGCTGCGCCAGTGTATGGGGATCGAAGCTCGCGCCCGAAGGCCAGTCGAGGCTGGCCCATAGCGCTCCATAGGTCAGTTCCCTTCCCGTTGGTGGGGCGAGCGGCGTCCATGTGCCCAGCGCGTCTACAACAAGGTCGTAGGGCTGGCTGGTCTGGCCATCGGTGAAGCACAGCGCACGCTTCTTGCCCAGGAGTTCACTCCCGGCCACCGTGCGCCCGGAATGGACGAGTATGCCCGATCGCAGAACAGCCTCATGCAGGATCGCGAAAAGGCTGGCGCGATGGATGCCGATGCCGAACGTGCCCGCACGGCGCAGGGCCGTGTAATGCACGTCGAGTACGACCCGCTTGCCCGCCTTACCGAACAACCGATCGACGCGCGCGCCCCGCGCCAAGGCCGCATCCAGCAAGCCGAGTTTGGCGAGAACCGCCATCCCCGTTGGCTGCAGCATCAGCCCGGAACCGATGGGTTGGGGTGTTTCAAACCGCTCGAATAGGGTGACCTGATGCCCAGCACGATGAAGCAATAACGCTGCCGCCAATCCACATGGCCCGCAACCGGCGATCGCAATGTTCAGTCCGCGCATATTTGGTCTCTAGCGGACGATATGGCGACGTCCAATAGGTCGCCATCAATTGCCGTAACTTAGGGGCGCCGAGAATGCGTCCCGAACCAGCGACTTATCGCAGACGCCGCCGACTGCTTCCACCCCCAGCGTGTCGCCGTTCAACGCAAGCGCCCCGAAGGTATCCGCTCCGCGCGCTTGGATCGCTGACATGTTTTGAATTGGTCACGAAGAGCTCGCAATCCGCTTAGCGGCGAACGACGGCTTTTCATCGACGCGACAAATCTAGTCGCTGGGCGAATGCTCCTTGAGGCCGGACAGGATCGCCGCCATCCCGATCCCAGTACCCTTCTGAGAGGGAGGAAAGTCGTGCAAACTCTGCACGAACCGGGCGATGGGTTCGGTCAGTTCGGGCATGACCCAGCTCTTTTCCTTCATCCAGAGGAAGTGGCCGCCGGTGTCGGGGCTGCGTTCGAACGGATCCGCCTTTATGTCGATCAGCAATCCGCCGGGCAGCCGGGTCGTGGCCGACAGCCACTTGTCCTTCACCGCGACGTGGATTTTCCAGTTATCGACCCGCACGGCCGTGGGCTCCGTCTCGGCAAAGAAAAAGAATTCACGCCGCTGCGACTTACCGTCAGGCTTGGTCAGCATGTCGAGCTGGTTGTACCCGTCTAGGTGGACCTTACAGTCGGCCGTACCGACCTTGGTGCCCTTGACGAGCGCTTCCTTGAGATCAGGCTCACCGGCCGCCGCCAGCAGGGTGGGCACCCAGTCCTCGCTGGTCATGAACTCGCCGGTCCAGCTCTTCGGCGCGATCCGGCCGGGCCAGCGCACCAGCATCGGCACGCGAAAGCCGCCGTCCCAGGTCGTACCCTTTTCGCCGCGGAACGAGGCCGTGCCGGCCATCGGCCAGTGCGCCTCGTTAACGCCGTTGTCTGCCGTCAGCAGGACGATGGTGTTGTCGGCCAGCCCTTCCTCGTCCAGCGTATCGAGCAGCTTGCCCACCAGGGCGTCCAGTTGCAGCACGGCATCAAAATAGGGCGTGTGGCCGCTCTTGCCGAGCCATTCGGGGGAGACGTGGATCTGCTGATGCATCCGCGACGGGCAGAACCACAGGAAGAACGGATTGCCCGCCGCCTTCTGCGCCTGGACATAGGCGATGGAAGCATCGGTGAACTCATCGTCGATAGTGCCCATCCGGGTGCTGGTCAGCGGGCCGAGATCCTCTATCCGCTGCTTGCCGACCCGGCCCCATCGCGGATCCTCGGTGGGATCATCCTCTTCGCTCGCCCAGGCGTGTATCATATTGCGCGGACGGCCGACGAAGTTCGGATCATCCGGAAAGTCGACCTGCTCCGGCATTTCCATCATGTTGAGATGATAGAGAAACCCCTGAAACTCGTCGAAGCCATGCACGGTCGGCAGGTATTCGTTGCGATCCCCGACATGGCTTTTCCCGAACAGCGCCGTCGCATAGCCCCGTGCCTTCAGCAGCGCGGCCAGCGTCACGTCCTTGGCCTGCAAGCCCACCTTCGCGCTTGGCTGCCCCACAGAGGTGAGGCCGGTGCGGATAGGATACTGTCCGGTAAGGAACGCTGCGCGCCCCGCCGTACAGCTGGGCTGGGCATAATAGTCCGAAACCATCATGCCTTCGTTCGCCAGGCGATCGATGTTCGGCGTGTGAACCGCGCCAAGGCCACGATGGTAGGCGGACAAGTCCATCGGCGTCATGTCATCGATCATGATCGCGACAATGTTTGGGCTTTGAGCAGTGGAAGACATGGCCGCGTGAGTCCTTTACCAGCCTCCCTGTCTCCCTTGCCGGCGGGCGTATCGCCATCGGGTAAAACCCCCAAGCTTCCGCCTATGGTTTCGGGCAAACCGGGCCCCTTAGGGTCTGTCCCCTAGGGAGTTCGGGGTTTACCCACATGGGCCGCCTGGACGACAGACCCCATATTGGGGGGGTAACAACTTCGCCGCGCGAGGAGCGGCAACAACGCCCAAGGGAAAGCCCAATATTCTCGTCATCTGGAGTTGTGCCACCGGCTATCTCGGCAAGAGCCACGGTTGCCTGGTACTCGAATGACAACGGTCCTGAACACTCATCCTAACCACAAGGCGCCACCACGCCCTGGTGCGGCGAGAAGATGACCACTTCGAAGGCAGCGTTCGCGTCATCTCCATGATCCGCA
>FTCV01002424.1_pt1 | contig 35601 bp, 25 predicted proteins | sample 1639691 | NCBI WGS metagenome assembly FTCV01 (sample SAMEA3914864, study PRJEB12502) | metagenome | biome: forest; material: soil | place: USA | collected 2012-03-12 | depth 0.3 m
CAGCTACATCGGCGGAGATGGCAACGACATCGTGTTAACCAATCTCATTCCGGAAGCTGGCCAAGCCTTGCTTCTCGCCGTTGGCGCGGCCATATTGATGGCCTCACGTGTTCCGCGTAGATTTCGAGCGCCTCTGGCGTGATCCGCTACTTTGATACTTCTTTCGCCGGCGCTGCGCCGGTCGCGGCGGGCGTCGGTCCGATCCGCTCCTTGGCAATCGCGATGTCGTCGATCCACGCCGTGTATCCATCGCCATTCGCGGCCTGATAACTCGTCCACCCAAAGGAAAGGTTTTCGAAAATCGGGGGGATTTCAGCATCGGTAAATTGCTTGTCACCCTTATCGAAGCTGATCTCCGAAACTTCCTCGCCATTCAGGTAGAAGTGATAACTCTGGGTGGCGTTATCCACATGCCACTCGATAAGCGTCCACTCGTCCTTGAAATTGATCGGCTTCTTCTGGCTCAGGCCAAACTCTTTGCGCTTCTTGGGCTGGACGTTGAAGAGAAACTTCACTTCGCCCTTGGAATTGAGAATGTTGCTCACCAGGCGCACGCCGATGGGATCGAAATCAAGCGGGCTCATCGCCTGGCCCTCAACGATGGTCGAGTGGATGATGCCTGACGTTTTGCCCTCTGGGATCGCCGGAGTCGGGACCGGAAGCTTTACTTTGAAATAGAGCCGTCCCCAGTGCGATCCGCCGAGCGCCGCGATCTCCGGTCCCTGCTTGGTGATCTTCCTCGCCCCGCGTTCCACGGGATTGATCCGCAACGATTTCTTGCCGCTGTGCGCGACATCATCGACCACTTCCACCGGACCGGTCTTCGAGTATCCCTGGGGAATTTGGCCGACGGCGGTGGATTCGAAATCCTCGGAGATGAGGATCTTTGGAGCGACGGATTCCGCAAAAAGACTGGAGGCGCCCAGCGCCAAGCTGGCTGCGAAGAGAAACAGGAGGGAGGGCTTCATTGTTCCGAAGAGACAAACTTTGGACGCGGACATTAGGAATTTTATGCGCCGCCGTGATTTTCCGGCAGCAGGACTTACGATTTCTTTCCGATTTCCTGCTCGTAACCGCCCATCGCCGCGCGCAGTAGCGCGATTCGCGCCTGCAATCGGTCCCGCTGGACGCGGCCCGTCGCGACGCCCAGCGTCATGGCCGCCACTTCCGCCACATGCCTGAGCCAAAGCGCGGGCAGCCACGCGCCGGAAGCCTTTCGCCAACGCCGCAGCAATCGCCAACGCGCCTGGTGAAATCGCAGGGCGCGCAGTTTCGACCAACCAGAGAGCTGCTCGCAATTGTCGTGAATGACACCCTCCGTCTCGATCACGGCCTGCTTCCAGCCCTTTTCCGCCAGCCGCCAGGCCCAATCCAAATCGCATTCGGAAAAAGGAAAAGCCTGCGCATCGAGTCCCCCGCTCTCTTCCCAGGCCTGTCGGCGAATCACGATCGGGCTCGTATAAACCGCATCACACAACGTCCAGGAAATGCCGTCGGTCTTCTGCCATAGGACCTTTGGCGCATCGAGCCCCCAGCGATAACAAAGCTGCGGTCCTAGTACGAACTGACCGATCGTCGGAAACGAAGCGCCAAACCCGGTGCGCACGCCACTATACTTGGCCACCGTATAACCGACCGCGCCGAGTTCCCCGTGCGTTTCCAGCAACTCGATCGCCCGCGCCACCGGGTCGAAGTCCTGAATCCAGTTATCCGTCTCGAAAAGCACGAACCACTTCACGCCAGGCCAGCGCGCCAGCGCTTCGGCACAGCCCGCATTGATGCCGCCGCTGAAAGTCGTATCCATCTCCGGCGTCGCCTTGATTTGTCGCAGGTCGAGATCGGGGTGTTCCGCTGCGTATCCGTCGACATACTCGCGCGAGCCATCTGTCGATCCGGCATCGAAGACCATGATTCCCGTCGGCCCGCCGGCTTGCGCCAAAGCCGCGTGGAGCGATGGCAGGGCCTTTGCCAAAAGGTCGCGCCTTTGGAAGGAATTGACGACGGTGGCGATCATTTCGCGCTCCTCTGGCTGGACGCCAAAAACCGCTCGTGCAGGACCGCGATCCATTGTTGTCGAAGTGTCTCGGGGTCGAATGTTTCCGTGGCCCAGCGTCGGTTGTAGGCGCTGATCTCCGTGAGATCATTCTCCGCGCACCAGGCGATCTTACGCGCGAGATCTCTCCGGCAGGGCAGACGCAGATGCGCCTGCTTGAACCACACCGCCCCGTACGAACGTCGCTTAAACCACCGCGGCCGCACGAGCAGCGCCGGGTTTCTCACGATCTCATTCATGGGTGGATAATTCAGCGTGACCACCGGCAACCCTGCGGCCACCGGCTCGAGCACCATGAAGCCCAGACCCTCCAGTTTTGACGGCTGGATGGCCACATCTCCCTCTGCGTAAAGCGCTCCGGGATTTGCAAGATTGCCCACGATGATCTCGATGCGCGAATCCCCGCGCGGCATCTCGGCTTCCTTCTGCATCCGCACGATCAGGCGAATGTCCGGATTCTTCACGCGCTGAAAGGCCACGATCGCGTCGCGCGTGCCCTTGCGATCGTCCTGGTCGACCAGTCCGGCGTTATGCACGAAAACCCGCGCCGGCCCGGTAACCTTTCGCTCGGGAAATCGCGCTATTTCCAAAGGCCACGGCAGGTGGATAACATTCTTGAAACCGAACCGCTGCACGACGCTTAAGCCATATCGGTTTGGGCAAATGAAAAGCCCGCAAAGCTGCCAGTCGGGCTCCTTGCCATTGAACCATTCCCACATCGGCACACAGACCGTGTGAATCCCTTTCCGATGCGCCACGCGGAGCAGCTCCACATTGCCCGTTCGCTCCAGGAAGACCACGCCTTGCAGACCTTCCAGGCTCGTCTCCGCCTCGGAGGCTGGTGCGTCAGCGCGCAATAAAACATCCCACGGCTCTTCCAGCGGATCGTTTTCCAAGCGATCATTCGGAATCACAATGTGCCGGCCGAGGCCAAACATCCGGCGCAAGTCCACCGTCATGCGACCGAGGCCGGTGCCGTTCTTCGGTCCGACGACGGCCCAACGGCGGAGATCGATCGCCGATTCGCCTGCGCTCATTGCCCGCCTCCCTTCGCCGTCTGCGCGCGACCTGGTCTGGCGATATTTGTCGCCAGCGCGTCGTGGATGAGTTGCGCCGCGTCGTCCCACGTCCAACGGCCGATTCTGCGACAAGCGTCGTCATGCGTCTCAATGAGCGCGGGATGGGCAAGCTGGGCGGCCAGAAGATCGGCCAGAGCCGCAGCATCGCCGGGCGGGTAAGTCAGGACGCGATCTTTCGCCTCATAGAAGTCGACCTGCTCGAGCAGCGGCGGAATTGCCGCGCAAATCACCGGCCGTCCCCAGGCCAGCGCTTCCGAAAGCGGCAGGCCAAATCCCTCGTAGGTCGAAGGAATGACCAGACACGCCGCCGTGGCAAAGAGCCGATCGCGTTCTTCTGCCGGCACGCTGCCGCGGCACTCGATGCGCGCGCCCAGTTCCGCCGTGTGTTCTATAAGAAATTGGCGCGCCGCTTCCACTTGCTCTTCGGCGGCCCTCTCCGTGCCCCGAAACATTTCCGTATTGCGACCGGTCAAGACACAGCGAAAATCCAATCCGCGGCGCGTCAGCTCGAACAAAGCGCGAAATAACGTGAGATGATCCTTTCGCGGATTTGCCACCGCTGGATAGTAAAAGAACGGCGCTGGGGTTGGATACTCCGCCCGCACTTCCACCTTGGCCCGCTCCGCCGGCAGCAACATCACCCGCAGTTTTTCCCGGTTCTCTGGAGCCGCTGCGGCCACCACGCCTCGCGTGAAATCGGAGATGCAAAAGACCAGATCCGAACGGCGGACCCATTCCAAAATGTTATCCCGCACGGCTTGCGGCAGATCCGGGCTCAGATCACAGACGACAGAGGCAACCGGCGCCTCCACCTGCGCGGGGCGTTGCGAGTGCGCGCAAATGGTAAGAAAGTAGTCCAGCCGCTCGATTCGAATCCATTCCCGAAACCCGCTGTCGCGAATCGCGTCCGCCAGGCGGGCAAACCATTTCTGCGGCAACAATCCCCGCAAGCGATACACCGCCGACCACAGCAGCCGGAGGCTGCTTCCCCGCTCCGGCAAGAGCCCGCTCGCCCGCACGCTTTGCGGCAGACCCAGGCGTTCCACCGCGCCCGGCGCGACGTGATCGGGCATGCACCAGACGATGGCTTCACACCGGGCGGCCAGCGCCGGGAGCAATCCGCGGCGGATGGTTTCGACTCCTCCGGAGATCAATTCCTCGTCGGCAATGAGCAGGCGCGCCATCGGGTGATGTGCTGGGAATCTCGCCAGGCTAGCTCACCGCCGGAGTCGCCTCTCCCGCCCGGCGATACATGTGCGTGCCCGCGGATAAATCGGATCCGCTGATGTTCAGAACCCGCTTCTCCTGCAACTCACGCATGAAGACAAACCCGCGTGCTTCCATCGAGCGGCGAAACTCGCCTTCTTTGGTCCCTTCCTTGTCCCACGAATGCCACTCGGCGATGATCACCTTGGCTTGGGAATAAATGCTTTCGTAGTGCTCCAGAAAGGCGAACTCCGCGCCCTCCACATCGATCTTTACCAAATCATAAGGCGGCGGACAGAGCTTCGCGATGAGGGCCGGCGTGGCCGCGGGAATCTCTTCAAATCCGGAGGCGCTCTCGCCCTTGTCGTCGGTCGAGGATCCCATCCCCGAGCGCAAGGCGAAGCGCACCGGCGCCTCGCCGGCCGTGATGGCCCCGTGAAGGAAATGGTAGCGATCCTGCAAACCGTTTCCAGCCATCGCTTTCTCCACCGCGGGAATCACCCGCGAGTCGGCGTCGACGAGCAGCGCCGCCCAGGAATCGGCCGTGCCCGCCCGCGCATGCTGCCAGGCGAGATAGAGGCTGAAGTAAGCCGTGTGGCACCCGAGATCCAGCCACCGTCGCGGCAGCGGGATGTCGTTCAGGAACCCGCCGTACTCGTCGGTCACAAAGATTTCGCTGAAGGAAAAAAAGGAATCCGCAGCCGTGATCGGACAATGCATGCCGTGTGTGAGCGGGATGCCGATGTCCAGGCTGGAAAAGTGCCGGTTCTTCAGCTCGAAGATGACAGGGTATCGAAAAGCCGGCTGCTCCAAAGCGGAGATGAGCGGCATCTTGAGCAGGTTTTTGATTCCCATGACGATAGTAAATATTAGTGAGCGACGGTCGGCTCCGACAGTGAAACCGGGGCGTTCTCACCGAGCCGCTCTGTTTCCCATGGGATGAGCGGCACGAGATGCCCCTTGCGGTTCTGGCGCGCGGTCAGTTTCTTTCGTTCGACGATATTGAAAGAGACCGTATCGGCGTAGTCGAAAGTTTGCGTCGACCCGACTCCGGAATTGATACGGATGAAGTAACGCCCCAGATTCAGCAGATCGCCTGGGATACGAATGGAGGCGCGGTAGTCGCCGGGAAGGCGGCCGTTGAGCACCTCCGGCTTGGCATCGTGTTCGCCCAAGGTCACGAGGTGCGCCGAGTCCGACGTGAAGATGTAAGCCTCGATCAGCCCCTGGCGGATATTTTTCCGCACCGTGTAATTCACCTGGATGGTAAAACCGCCGGACGCCTCAACATCAATCGAAGCCGCCCCCGATTCATCAATCACTGAGACCTCAGTGATTTGAAGCGGGTGATCCGTCGCCGTCTCCGCCCGCCAGATGGGCCGCGGCTCCTGCGCATCATTGGCGTAGAGCTGCAGGATGTCGCCCGTGGGCCCGACCTTCACCACCTGACCTGCCTTCAGGTAGACGCAGCGTTGGGTGAGAGCGGAGACCGCGGAAAGATTGTGACTCACGAAGAGCACCGTGCGCCCGGCCGCGTGGGAAATCTCGCGCATCTTGCCGAGGCACTTTTCCTGAAACTGCTGATCGCCGACCGCCAGCACTTCGTCGACCACCAGGATCTCCGGTTCCAAATGCGCCGCCACGGCAAAGGCCAGCCGCACATACATGCCGCTGGAGTAGCGCTTCACCGGCGTATCGACGAATTTCTCCAACTCGGCAAAGGCGACGATCTCGCCGAACTTCGCTTTGATCTCCCGCTTCGTCATGCCGAGGATCGCGCCGTTCAGAAAGATGTTCTCGCGACCCGTGAGGTCCGGGTGAAATCCGGTGCCGACTTCCAGCAGGCTGGCCACACGACCGCTGAGAAAGACATCGCCCGAGGTCGGCTCCGTGATGCGGGAAAGGATCTTCAGCAGTGTCGATTTGCCCGCGCCGTTTCGGCCCACGATGCCGACGACTTCCCCCGGCATGACATCGAAGGAAACATCGCGCAGCGCCCAGAATTCCATGGGCTCGCTTTCCTTGTCCTGCCCCCGAAGCCGCCGCCAGACACGCTCGACATCGTCGCGCAGGCGCGTGGAGCCGATGGAGCCGAGCAGGTAGCGCTTGGAGATATTGCGGACTTCGATGATGGGATCAGGCACGGCGAGGAAAAGCTTCAGGCTATGCGATATCCACAAAAACGCGGGCGACGCGATCGAAGAGCGCCAATCCCGTGAAAAGGACCAGGACGGTAATGGCGACTGAAGTCAGTCCCGATTCCCACGTGATGGTGCCGGTGCCGAGCAAGCAGACGCGCGCGGCTTCCGAGACAAATGTCACCGGGTTCAACAATACCCAGACCCGATATTTCTCCGGAATCTGGGAAAGCGGAAAAATGATCGCCGAGCCATACATCCACATCTGGATGATAACTTGGGAAATCTGCTGCAAGTCCCGATACTTCGCCGTGAGCGCAGCCATCCACAGTCCAAAGCCGAGCCCTTGCGCCGCCAGCAGCAGGACGACGAGGGGAAGGAGGAGCAATCCCCAATTCAGCTGGAGCGCCTCGCCTCCGTGCCCTGGCAGCTTGAACCACACATAGAAAGCCACGAAGAGCGCCATCTGCACGAGACAGGAGAAGGCGTTGGACGCCAGGCTGGAAAGTGGCACGACCAGGCGGGGAAAGTAGACTTTGCTAAAGACATTTTGGTTCGCCAGCAGACTGGTCGAGACCGAGGTGAAATTCGCCGCGAAATAGCCCCAGAAGATTTGGTTGCAAAAAAAGAAGAGAAAACCCGGCATGCCGTCCGTGGACATTCCGGCGACTTTCCCAAAGATGATCGTGAAAACCACCGTTGGCAGCAAGGGCTGGAGCACGAACCAGATTGGCCCCAGGGCGGTCTGCTTATACTTGGCCACGAAATCCCGCCACACCAGGAGCGAAAACAAATCGCGGTAGTCCCAGAGCTCCGTGAAATTTCCCAGCGCCAACCGGCTGCTGGCGCGGATGTGCACTTTCACGTGGGCGGGCGGGGCGTTCAGGGCGCCGGAGGTTGAAACAGGCATTAGCGGGCGGATAGAGCAGAAACCGTGTCCGGCGCGAACTGCCGCAGATCATCTGCGGCCATGAGCGCGGCCAATTGCGGCGCCAGGGTCTGGGCGCGCCAGCCCAGCCGTTCGGCGGCCGGCTCTGGATCTCCCAGCAAACGCGCCGGATCCACGGGTCGGTAAAATTTGGGCTCGACGCGCAGGACGATGCGCCCATTCGCGCGATCGCGGCCAACTTCGTCGACCCCCTGGCCTTCGAATGCCAACTCCAGCCCCACGGCCGCAAATGCCGCCTGCGCAAAATCGCGCACGGTGAAAGGCCGGCCCGTCGCCAGCACGAAATCCGCCGGCATGTCGCGTTGCAGCATCATCCACATCGCCTGGACATACTCGGGCGCGTAGCCCCAGTCGCGCACCGCATCCAGATTGCCCAACGCCACGTCGGCTTGAGCTCCCGCGGCGATGCGCGCCGCGGAACTCGTGATCTTGCGCGTGACGAAGTTGCCCCCGCGTCGCGGCGACTCGTGGTTGTAGGTGATCCCCGAGCAGACATAGAGCCCGAAGGCATCGCGGTAAACGCGGCCCAATTGGGTGGCGAAAGCCTTCGCGCAACCATACGGGCTCGTCGGCCGCATGCCGGTGTTTTCATCCTGCGGCACGTCTCCTTCCAACGGATTGCCAAAGATCTCCGAGGACGATGCCAGGTAAAGCCGCACCGGCTTTTCCAGATCCCGGCAGATTTCGAGGAGAGAGAGCGTGGCGCCCGCCACCTCTTGGCAGGTCGATTCCGGGATTTCAAAGCTCAGGCCCACGTGGCTCTGCCCGGCAAGATGATAGACCTCCTCCGGCTGCGTGCGATTCAGGATACGGCGGAGCGACGTCGCATCGTGCAGGTCGGCGTAGTGCAGGAAGAGCCGCTGCTGATAAATCCCCGGATCCGCCCGCAGATGCTCGATCCGCGAGCGGTTGAACATGCTCGATCGCCGCACGACCCCGTGCACCGTGTAGCCTTTGGAAAGGAGCAGTTCGGTAAGATACGAGCCGTCTTGTCCGGTGATCCCAGTAATGAGCGCCGTGGGTGATTCCATTGGCGGGGCTAATCCATGTCCTGCGCCTGTCTGCACGCCGAGCAGCGGGAGGCTTCAGAAAAGAAGCTTCGGAAAACTGCAGAATGGATTGGATGAGGCGCCATAAGGGACGCCGGATCGAAGGGGTGGATCCGGTCGGCGCCTACTCTTAGATTCATTCCGTTCGCAGACAAGGCCTTTTCGGGAAGTCGAGGCGGTCTAAAATAGCGTCCCCCCTGCCGTCGGCGGCGTCGCGCCGATCTTCCGATAGGCCGGCGGCAAGGCCACCCGCCCTTGCGGGGTGCGTTTCAGGTAGCCATGCATGATCAGATACGGCTCGTGCACCTCTTCCAGTGTGCCCGCGTCCTCGCCGATGGCCACCGCCAGGGAATTGAGCCCCACCGGTCCGCCCTGAAATTTGTGGATGAGCGCCTCGATGATGCGCTTGTCCCACTCGTCAAAGCCGTCCGCGTCGATCTCCAGCATGGCCAGCGCCCGGTCGGAGACGTCCCGCGTGACCCGATTTCCCGCGTGCACCTGGGCAAAGTCGCGCACCCAGCGCAGGAGATTGTTCGCCACTCGGGGCGTGCCCCGCGACCGCGCCGCGATCTCCAGGGCTCCCGGCCCGTCGATATCCACGCCGATGAGCCCGGCGCTGCGGACAATGATGCGCTGCAATTCCTCCGCGGTGTAGTAGTCGAGCCGGCAATTCATTCCAAACCGGGACCGCAGCGGAGCCGAAATCATCCCCGACCGCGTCGTGGCGCCAATGAGCGTGAATTTTGGCAAATTCAGCCGCAGGCTGCGGGCATTCGGCCCCTGGTCGATGATGATATCCAGGCGGAAATCCTCCATCGCCGGGTACAAATACTCCTCGATCGCTGGCGACATGCGGTGAATCTCGTCGATGAAAAGCACATCGCCCCGCTCGAGTCCGGTGAGCAATCCCGCCAGATCGCCCGCCTTCTCGATCGTCGGTCCGCTGGTGTTCTTGATGTTCGAGCCGCTGGCGTTGGCCACGATGTAGGCCAGTGTCGTTTTGCCCAGACCCGGCGGACCGCTGAGCAGGATGTGATCGAGCACATCCCCCCGCTGCTGCGCGGCCAGGACCATGAGTTCCAGGCGTTGGCAGACCTTCTCCTGCCCGGCAAACTCGCCGAAAATCGGCGGCCGGAGCGAGACATCGTAAGGGGTGTCGGGAGCGTCGGGTTGATTGGCTGGAATGTGCTTCGACACGCGGACAATGAAGATGGCGGAAGCCGCCTTGCCAATCGCGGAATTGGCGCTGTTTGGAGATCCCGCCGTTGCACTCACGGGATTTTCGAGTGAAAGCGTATTTGACCTCCCGTCATTTGACCGTTTCAGGTGGCAGCTCACCAATCTGCAGCCCCTTTTCAGGGGCTTTCGTGTCAAAATCAGCCTCTGACCGCTGAAAGAAATTCTCAGATGAGTCCGAACTGTAGTGGTGCTTCTTATATCGAACTACGCAAAACTGACCGGTCCGCTGGGGTGGACCGCCTTCGATATCTTCCCAACATGACTCGTAGTGGACCAATTGCGATGCCACGACGGTAGAACCTCGAATGTGCAGCCATCTGAGGTAAGACTCGGAGCCTCCGCCGCAGCGACCGTCTGGATGATTTGGGCGCGACGCTTCGGTGTAACCGATCAAGAGGTAGCGATCGTCGCCGCGCCGCAAATTGGCGTAAACGATTCCATCTTGAATATGGCCTGCTGCCACGTCGGGACCGCAGAAGAAGCTGCGTTTGATGGCGCCGGCGTGCACATAAATTATTCGCGGCTTGGTGGCCGCGGATCCGGGTTCTGCTGCGGAGCCATGCAGCGCGATATAACTGACCGCTAGGATCGAAAGCACAATTCTCCGAAACGCTTGGGTCCGCGTACGAATTCCGCAAGAGCGTTGTTCGCTAGGCAACGGATTATTACTGCGCTTCGTCCACCGCCTGCGCCGCCTCCATGAGCAGCGATTGCCAGTGGCAATCGATCGTCCGCGGCGTGTTGAGCCCGATCGGCTTCTCGGCGATTTGGCCGCCTTTCCAACCGATGATCCGGCAGACCGCATCGACGCCCGTGAGGTTGCCCGTTTCCGCGTGGATGACCTCGCCCCGCTCCAGATGCAGGGCGCCGCGCTCATCCTTGGTGCTGAATTCCAGCACCGTGCTGGCGCCGGAGAGGCACTTCAATTGCAGCACATCGATGGGGCTGAGATCCTGCAAATTTGCCCGAAAAGTCGTTGCGCCGGCTTGTGCGCCGGAAAGCGCATCCCGAATGAGCGCCACCAGAGCCTTCGACTCGATCGGCTTTCGCAGGAAGCGCAGCACGCCCAGGGACGGCAGGTGCAAATTGGCCTCGGGTATGTCCCCCGCTGAAAGCACGATGGCTCGCGCCGCGGGCTGGACCTGCCGAAGCTCCAGGAGAAAATCCAGGCCGTTGCCATCCGGCAACTCCACATCGAGCAGAAAAAGCGCGATATGCAGGCCAAAGCTCCGCACGTGGGCCTCTTCGATGGAGCGCGCCCAAAGGAGCCGGCACTCCGGCACACGGGTCAGGATGGTGCGCTCAATCTGCGCGCCGACGACGAAAGAGTCTTCCAAAAGGAAGACGAGCGGAAGTTCAGAACTCATGACGATACAGGCGTCGCCTGGGGGGTGTGCTGATGTGTCGGTCCATGTGAAAACACGGCGTGCGCGCCCTTCATTACGTCAGTACTCTGATCATGGATCCACTTCCCCGCAACTTAAATTGCTTCCGATAAAGCCCTGCGGCAGAGGCTACTCCAGCCACAGGTACACCGGCGTCGCGCCGACCGTCACGGTGGCGGTTCCATTTGTAGTGTGGACTTCGACGGCCTCTGCGGCTCCGGCAGCCAAAGGCATCCGCACCGCTTCGGCCACCGCGGCGCCGTTCAGATCCAGGTTGATGGGCTCTGCGTCTCCCGCGAGTTTCCACGTCGCCCAGATGCGTTGTCGGCCATCCTCGCTGAGAAATTCGTAGATGTGCATCGTGGCATCTTCCCGCACTACGCGGGCGAAACGAAAGCCACCCAGCACTAACTGCAAATGCGCTACAGCGTAAAAAGCGGGCTTCGGTTGGTACTTCCGAGTGAGGCCCGATGACCCGTGTACATGCGGCTCATCGTCATCGTTGAAGTAGAAGAGGTACGCCCGATCCAGCTTCGTCGCGGCCAGTGTCAGAAAAGCCCGGACAGTCCACTGCGCCTGCTGCAATTCCGTGGAGCCTTCCCAGCGGGCAAAGTCGCCCGTTTCCGGGTGCGGCTTGGTTGACGCATCGTAGCCAAACTCCGTGAGCCAGACCTGCTTTTCTGGCACATGCTCGTCCCGCCACGCCAAAACATGGCCGATGTCGCGTAGAAAATTGATCTTCGGATCCTCCGGAAAACTCCGCCGCCACGTCGGCCAGCCTTCCACCTCGGGATAGATGTGTATGTTAACAATGTCGTAGAGCGCCTCCAGCCCGGCCAGGCAATCTACACTTTTGGAGTATTTGCCGCTCTTTCCTAGGTTGCTGGCGCAGGCGGAGACGAGCAGTCGCGGATCCCCTTCCCGCGCTCCGCGAGCCATGTTTTCAAAGACAGTCCGATAGACGTCATCGGCGTAGCCTCCGGGTTCATTGCCGACCTCAAATGACTCGACCAGGCCGCTGCTGCTTGGTCCAAAGCTGACCGCAAAGGCCTTGCCGTAGGCAAAGGCGTCGCGCGCCGCGTCCTTCCACGAGGCCGGCTTCACCGGGTCGACTTGGACACTGGCATCGATGCGGTATCCCGCCTTGCGCCAGCTGCCATAGAGCGAGCCCCAGTCGACGCCATTGCGGGCCATGGGGAAATGCAGCGCGTAGTCGGTTTCTTGCCCCACATCCCAAACGAATGGGTGATAGTCCCGCACCTGCCGCGTCACCGGCGCGTAGAGTTCCGGACGGAAGGTCACGGTATGCACATTCAGCCCCATGAAATCGCGCATCAAAGGGCGCGGTTTTTCCGCTGCGACAGCTGTAGCGGCAAGGCTTGCGAATAGGCAGAGGCAAAGGCGTCTCATAGAGGTAGATGTATAACGATGGCCAGCTTTACAAACAGGCGCGCCCCGCGAGTAGGGTCGTGGAACGCCGCCAGGTTTTTGGAAATGCGGGTGCTTGCTCCCGCTTTGTCCGCGTCATTGTCACGCAAAGCAATGGCGTCTCCAGTTCGTGTGAATTGAAACTATCCATAGCGAAATTGATCGAGGGGTTTTCTACGCCTAACTTGGAAATTTCGCGGACAAAGCGGGAGCAAGCACCCGCACCAAAAATCTGGCGCTGAACCGCGCTTCGTGGCACGGACTACTTGAGATCGGCAAGCCTTTCAAGGAGGGAGCCTCGCATACTGTTGCCCGCCTCTGGCGCGCACAGACCCATCGCGCCGATCAACTCTTCGCGTTGATGCGGCCGAGCGCCTTCCGCGCGGCATCGCGCACGGCTTCGGCGTCGCCTTGGGCTTTTTCTTCGAGCACCGGCGCGGCTTCCTTGGCCTGGGGACCGAGATCTCCGAGCAAATCGCAGGCAAAGGCGCGCACTTTCGCGTCCTTGTGGTTCAGCGCCGTCAGCAGCAAAGGCAGATCGTGCACATGGATCGCGCGCAAGGCCTCGAAGGCCGCCGGCCGATCCGTCTCACGATCGAGCATCGCCACCAGGGCCGGAGCCGCCGACTGCGCCTTCTCGCCGTACGGCGCCAATGCCGCCGCAGCCACACGCCGGAGCCGTCCTTGATCCTCCTGAATACTCTTCAGCAGCACCGGCAGAAGCTTGTCCTTGTTCGGCTCTGTCTTAATCACGCTTTGCAGTGCATTCAGCCGGACCTCGCGGTCATCACTCCCCATGCCCTCGTAAAAGACCGGCAGGATTTGGTCGGCGGGACGACCGATGTCTCCCAGCGCCTTCATCGCCGTGATTTTCATTTCCCGATCAGTGCCATGAACCGCTTCCAGAAGCCGGGGCACGGCCGACTCGGCCGCCACGCCAATCTTCCCCAGCGATTCCGCTGCGCCCATTTGCAATCGCGAGTCGCCCAGCCGCGCGGTCAACGCAGCGACTGCCGGACCGGCATCGCCGCCGCGTTCGCCGAGCGAACGCACCGCCGCCGTCTGTGTCGCCACATCCGGATCAGCCAGCAAATCGATCAAGCCCTGCACATTCACCTTGTCGACCGCTCCGATGGACGCCAAGCCCGCGGACGCCGCCTTGCGCACCTGCGGCGCGGGATCTTGCAGCGCAGTTTCCAGCTTTGGAATCATGGCCTCGCGCTGGGTGCGCACGGTCGAGAGGGAGCGTAGCGCTCCGGCGCGCACGTCGGCGTCGGAATCGGCCAGAAGTTGCGTAAGACTGAAAACGACGTCCTGCGTCATGGTCGGCAGATCGCCGAAGGCGCGCGTCGCCGCCGCGCGGACCGCCGCATTCGGTGAACGGAGCCCTTCGGCAAGCACCGGCATCGCCGCCGAACCCATGTCGCGGAGCGCGCGGAAGATCCAGTCTTTCGATTTATCGCCATTGGCGGAGAGCGCGGTCACCAACAGCGGGAGCGAGGGCTCGCCGATCTGGGCCAAGGCCTCCGGAAACGCCGACTCCGCCGGATTCGCCTCAGCGCAAGCGACCAGCGCGGGAGCGGCCGATGCCGCGCGGGAGGCCAATCGGCCGAGCGCATGAGCGGCGCGCTGTTGCACGGCCGGGTCGTTTTCGGCCAACATTTTCTGTAGGGCATCCACCGCGGCGCTTGCTGGCCGGATCGACGCCAGCCCATTTACCGCCGTGTGGCGAAGTTTTTCATCGCCCGAGCGCAGGCCTTTCTCCAAAAGCGGCAGCGTTTGTGCGGGGTCCACCCCCACTTTCACGACCGCGCCTAAAGCCGCATTGCGTACTCCAAGGTCCTGGTCGTTGGCCGCAACTTCGGCCAGCTTGGCGCCTGCATCCTTGGCTGGTTTGCCGATTTCGCCCAAAGCGATGGCGGCGCCTTGGCGCATCCGCGCGTCGTCATTACCCAGCGCCTCTTGCAGCTTGGGTACGGCATCAGCGCCGATGAGGCTCAGCGCATCCATCGCTTCGGTCTGCATCTCCGGGCTGGAGTGCCGGAAATTGGCAATCAACGCGGGAACAGCCTCTTTCGCCGACGGCCCCATTCCTCCCAGAGCCTTGGCCGCGCCTATCCGCAGGAAAAAGTCATCGCCTGAAAGCGCCTTGATGAGAGGCGGAATGGCTTCTGGTCCGATCCGCGTCAGGGCAAATGCAGCGCGAAGGAGCGATTGCTGGCGGCTTTGGTTGCGCCCACCGCGTACTTTGCGCCCGTCCAGGGCATCAATGAGCCCCGGGATGGCTTCCCGGGCATCCGGCCCGATCTGCGCCAGGGCATCGAGAGCATTCTCACCCACCTGGCGGTCCTGGTCGTCCATGGCTTTCACCAAGGCGGCTACCGCCGGCTTGGCCGCCGGCCCCATCTGCGAAAGTCGCAACGCCGCATCGCGGCGCACCTGTTTGTCACCAGTGGTCAGCTCGCGAACGAGTTTGGTCACCGCGTCCTCTTTCGGCGGAGCACTTTGGATTTCTGGGGCCGAAGCCGGCGTTGGCTTCGACGCGGGAGCAGCGTCCTCCGCGAAAACTGAAATGAGTGGCAACACCAGCGCCGCAGCGCAAACGACTGCAGGCCCGCAGAGTGAGCGCATGCCAAATGCGGTTCGTGATCGAAGGCCGAGGATTTGCATAGCGACGACGGAATTCCCCGGCTTGGAAAATTGATGCCTAGGCATCCAGGCCGCGAAGCGCCCCCGTGCTGTCGCCGAAACGCTCCACCGGCGCGCCCATGCGGTCCAGCATGGAGACGAGGAGATTGCACATCGGTGTTTCCTGGTTGTAGCGCAGGTGACGGCCCGTCGCGATCGTGCCGCCGCCGCGTCCGGCCATCACCAGCGGCAGGTTGAAATGTTCATGGCGATTGCCATCCGCCAAGCCCCCGCCGTAGACGAGCATGCAGTTGTCGAGCAGCGTCCCCTCGCCTTCCTTGATCGCCTTCATGCGATCCAGGATGTAGGCGTACTGCTGCACGTGGAAGCGGTTGATCTCACGGATCTTCATCTGCTTCGCGTGGTCGCCGTCGTGATGCGAGAGCGTATGGTGCCCATCGGCCACGCCGATGTTGCGGTAGCTGCGGTTCGACCCTTCGTTCGCCAGCATGAAGGTGCAGACCCGCGTCACGTCAGCCTGGAAGGCCAGGATCATCATGTCGCACATGAGCTTCGCGTGATGCTCATAGCTCTCCGGCACGCCTTCCGGAATTTCGTAGCCGTCGGCCACGCTGGTATTGGCCTTGGCCACCATGGCCTCGGCGTTTTCCACCCGCTGTTCGATTTCGCGGATCGCCGTGAGGTACTGGTCGAGCTTCTCCCGGTCGCGTCCGCCGACCTTGGCGCTCAGGGACTTTGCATCCTCCATCACGAAATCGAGGATGCTCTTCTGGTAGAGATTCCGCCGCGCCACGCCAGCGCTTTGCTCCTTCGGCAGGGCGCTGGAAAAGAGGCGCTCAAAAACGAGGCGAGGATTGATCTCGCGGGCCAGCGGCGTTTCTTCGTCGCGCCAGGAAAGATTGTTCGAGTAGGCGCAGGAGTAGCCCGTGTCGCACTTGCCCCCTTGGCGGCCGGGTTCGAGGCCGAGTTCGAGCGAAGGAAAGCGGGTCTGCTTGCCGATGATCTGCGCGGCGTGCTGGTCGGCGGAAAGTCCGAGCCGGATCTGCGAGCCTTCGCTCTTCAGCGGCTGCACCCCGGTCAGCCAGGTGGAAGCCGAGCGCGCGTGGTCTCCGCCGCCATCGTCATTCGCCCGACCGCGATCGTGAGTGAGCCCGGTCATCACGAGCAAATCCTCCTGATGCGCCTTGAGCGGCTGCAGGATCCACGGCAGCTCGTAGTCCGCCCCCGTATCCGTCGGCGTCCAGTCCGGCATATGCGCGCCATTTGGCACAAACAGGAAGGCCATCCGCACAGGGGCCTTGCCCTCTGCTGCAGCCGCCATGGCGCTCTTCGGCATCATGGCCTCGAGAAGTGGCAGCGCCACGGTGGCGCCGAGACCGCGGAGAAAAGTCCGACGAGGCAGTGCTAAGGGGCTGGTCATAGAGGTGAGTAGCGTTTTGCGCGGTGAAAATCGAATGCGCCCAGTTGAAACTGGCGACGATCCGGAGATCACAAGACGTTCATCGCCGCCAAAGCATTTTCTTAGCCTTTAGGAGGCTAAATCGCTTTCCGTGCCCCAACGGGGCTCCGTCCCCCAGCCCGAGGTTGCCCGTGTTTTACACGGGCTACCTTGGGTAACCGGTCAAAAAAGCGCCCTACCCCAACGGGGTTGCGTCCTCCCGAACGCGTAGGAAAATCTGCTGAATACAGGGCAACTCAGTTTCGCGCCGCGCCGTCGCCAAGGATGAAGGTCGCCTTCCGTACAGCAAAGTGGTCTTCGTTGGAAAAAACCAGCCACGCCGTGCGTCCATCCGCGCTCAGCCACTTGGCCGGAAAGCTGTTTGAATCACCCGGCCCCACATCCCAGCTCTGGGTGCGAAAAACCGTGGTCCAGGGCCCCCACGGCTCCGGCGCATCGTAAATCGAGAACCCACCCGCAAAACGCGTGTCGCTGCCGGGTCCGGTCATGTTCAGGAGATAACGCTTCAGCGCCGGGTCGTAGGCAATACGCGGGCGATAACAAGCCCCTGGAGCCGTAAAAGCCGAGCCCGCTTCGTCGATGGACCGCGACCAAATCGGCGTGCCGTTTTCATCGAGCCGCATGAAAAACTCATATTCGCTACGCTCCTGGACCTTACCCCGAACCACGCGCCCCAAGAGCAGCCGGTCGGCATGGTCATAAGCCGACGCCGCATCGGGCGACAGAAAATAGACATACCCGTCGCGCGCGTCAGAGTAGTTCCGGCCATACTCGACAAAGGTAGGGCAACCAAAGCTTTTGGTCAGTTTCCAGTCGCTCCAAGTCCACGTCGCGGCGTGATCCGCGGACCATGCCAACTGCGCATTATCCGCATTCCGCACCCAGAGATAGAGAACGCCATCCACCATGACCATGCCGCTCGCCTTGAGACCCTTGCGGCCGTTTCCTTTCTTCTCTCCTGTCTCGGAGCGAATATTCGCGCCGACGAAATTCTCCGGTCCGCCTGTGATTTTGGCAAATCCCAGACTCAGCTTCTCCGGAACAAATGGTTCAAAGCCGTTCCCGTCGCCGTAAGCCGTGTAAAGCGCATCATCGTCACCCCAGGCCAGCGGCCAGTTGTCACTGCCTTCGGCTTTGCGAACGATGCTTTCCTTTGGCGCCCAGACGACCTCTTTGATAACCGGGCTGGGCGGATATGGCGCCTCGGCAATTTTGGCAAAAGCCGCCAACACTGGCAACACCACCCACTTCGCCACTTCGTCGCGACCGTGCTCGCCACTGCCCATATTCTGGCCGTTGCGTACGATGATGAGGTTCAAGCTGGGAATCACTATGAGAGTCTGTTCCCCGGCGCCCAATCCCCAAAAAGCGTCTTCCGGGACCGCCGGCCACGGTCGGCTGCCGTCCGGATTGTGGTTTACCCACCAGCCCAGACCGGAGTGATTCGGCAGGCCCGCAAAATGCGTCCCGGCTTCCACGATCTCGGGCTTCAGCAGCTGATGTTCATCCCAGTCGCCCTTGCGCATCAACAAGCGTCCCACGCGCGCCGCCGCGCTCGGGCTGAACGCCGCGCCACCCCAGGTCGCGATGATCGGCAGCCCATCGATATTCGTCGTCGCGCCGTAGCCGATCGACCATTCTTCCTTCGGAACCCCCAGCGGATCCAGAATCCGCTCCTTCAGGAGAGAGCGCAGGTTTTTCTGCGGGGCGTCGCGGAGGCTGGCCGTGATGCAATAGCCAAGCATTGCCATGCCGGGATTGCTGTAGTTTTCCTTCGTCCCCGGCGCGAAGAGCATGGGAGTAACATCCCTCGCGATGGTAAATGGATCATTCGGCGCGGGCAGTTGCTTCCAGAAATCACCCTGCCAGCCGGTAAGTTTCGCGTGCGGAGTATCGCCCATCTCGGCGTCATCCAGTCCGGAGGTGTGGGTGGAAAGCTCTCGCACGGTGATGTCCTTCTTCCCGTCGACGCCCGCCCACTGCGGCACATACTTCGCGGCTTTGTCGTCGGGTGTGATGTAGCCATCGTTCATCGCCGTCATGAGCGACATTCCGCCCACCAGCGCCTTGGCCAGCGAAGCCGTGCCGTGGGGCTTGGTGCGGCTGAAGCCGTTGGCGTAGCCTTCGTAGACGACGTGGTCGTTGCGGATGACGAGGAAGCCGTCCGTGTGCCGTTGCTTCAGCTCCTGCCAGGTTTCTTCCAGCTTGGCGGCAACGAGGCCCTGGGCTTCAGGAGTGGAAACAGGCCACTCTTTGGGAAAACTGGATTCACCGAAGGCCAACGGCGCGACCGCGAGGAAAAGAAGGATGGAAAATCGCATTGGGGGTTCTTTCCAGTGACCCTCACGGAAGCGAAGACATAGCAGAAAACCGTGACCAACCGCGGCGCCCCCAAAGTAGGCGAGGTTTGCAACCTCGCGCGGTGTGCCGGAGAAGCGGCGGGCGGGAGCGGCTCGGCAATCACAAAAAGACCATGAGCCGCCTAAGCGCAATTCCCGCCCCTGCCTCCTTCCCAACACGCCGCGCGAGGTTGCAAACCTCGCCTCCTTTGGCGCCGCTTTCAGTTACGGCTAACTGCCGCTCAGCCCAACGCCACCACCCGTTGCTCCCCATGCGATTGCAAGGCCGCCGCAAAAATCTCATGCGTAGCCACCGCCTCCTCCGGCGTGGCGCAGCCAAAACGGCCGTCGAGCCCGCCTTCCCGTTCCATGAGATAAGCCGCCCACATTTGTTGAATGACATCCGGAAACCCCGTCTCGAAAATCCCCCCGGTCACCGCTTTGAAAGGCGTCGAGAAACCTAGTTCCGTTTGTTTCCACCACTGCTCCTTGTCCCGTTCGAAAATGTGCAGCGTTTTCGGTTCATGGGTGCCAAACCGTACTCCGCCATCCGTGCCGCGGATGTCGATGAACCACGTATTCGTCGCCCCGGGAGCCAGTCGTTTCATTTCCAGCCGCAGCGGCGTCGCTTCGCCATTGATTGTCGTCCAGCTATGTACGACCGCATTGTCCCACGTATCGCAAATAGCCCGCCCCCCGCGCCCATCGGGTCGATCCGGATACCCTCGTTGCAATTGCGCAAAGATCCGCTCCGGCTTCCAGCCCAACCGCAGCGGCAAATGGCACGCATGCATACCGAGATCATTCAGCACCCCACCCACCCCACACGTCGCATTCTGCCGTTTCCAATTCGCCGTCTTATTGGGATCGAGATCACTGCTGTGATGAAACCCCGCCACGACTTCCAACACCCGCCCGCACTTGCCGGAGCGCGCGTACTCAAAGGCCCGCTGCGCTCCCGGGAAAAAAGGCATCTCCGAGCTGCAACGCACAAACCGCCCGCTCGCCTTCACCGCCGCCAGAATCCGCCGCGCGCTCTCCAGATCGATGCCAAAGGGTTTCTCCGCAAAGAGATCCTTCCCCGCCGCCAGCACTTCGCCGTACAGGCGCTCGTGCAAATGATGCGGCACCGCCACGTACACGACATCGACTTCCGGATTCGCCAGCAATTCCGCCGGATTCGTCGTCCTCTGCGTACACGAGGGAATGCCCTCAAACCAGGTCAACACCGAGGGATTCAAATCCGCCACCGCCGTGAGCACGGGCACCACGGTGACATCTGTCAATGCACACCAGCGGGCAAAGGCGCTGGCCATTTCGCGTCCCATGAGGCCGCCGCCGATGATGCCGATCTTGACCGTCTTCATGCGTGGGAAGCTATGAGCGACAGCGCCTGTTCGACTCCTGCGCCTTCGTGAACGACTGCCATCAGCGCGCGCGTGATGCCCGCCGGGCTGGGATGTTGAATAATATTGCGTCCGTAGACGATTCCGCTCGCGCCCTGCGCGAGCAGGCCGGTCGTGCGCTCCAGGATCTCTCGGTCACTCACGCGTCCGCCGCCGCGGACCAGCACCGGCACGCCGCCGGCCGTCTGCACGACTTGGCCGTAGAGAGAAACATCGTCGGTTGGATCGCCTTTGATCACATCGGCTCCGAGCTCCACAGCCTGGCGCACCAGATGCATGATTTTCACCAAATCACCATCGACCATGTAGCCTCCTGCTTCCGCATTGGGCCGGAAGACGAGCGGTTCGACCATCATCGGCATCCCATAGTGATCGGCCTGCACCTTGAGCTTTAGGATGTTATCCACACACTGCGCATGCACTTCCGGCGCGCCGGGAATCTGGAAGAGATTCACGCACACACAAGCCGCATCCAGTCGCACGGCCTGAAGCATCGCTTCATCGATCATTTTGCTGAAGGCCGTCGCGGGCAATTCCTTGCCGTAAACATTGGCCACGTCTGTGCGCAACACCAGGGCCGGCTTTTGTTTCCCGGGGATGCTTTGCAAGTGCCGGGCCTGCCCCACCGTGAGCTGGATGGCATCGGGCGCAGCATTAACGAGCGTGCGGATGACTTCCGGCATTTTTTCAATGCCTTGAAGAAAGCCGGGCTGATTGAAAAATCCGTGATCCACGGCCACATCGAAGCAGCGGCCGGAGCGGGCATTGAAAAGGCGGTTCAGGCGAAATTGTTTCACAGGGAAAAATGGGGATTACTTCAGGTTGAGGAGATGGCGGAGGAGATAAAGCTCGAGCTTCTCGTAGTCTCGCGCCTCGCGATATTGCTGGATGAGCGGCTGATCGAGCGAGCGAACCTTTTCCACGAGATGGAGAAAAATCGTGCGGCTATTTGTGAGATGCTCGGTCACCGGGCGCCCTCGCTGCGTGCGCATGGCCTTCACATCGAGCCCGATGAATTCTCCGCGACTTCCGTAGCCGCTCTCTTCCAGCACCCGCACCTGATTGAAAGCCACGCGCAGATTCGCCCCGCCGAAATTCTTGTCCTGATCGTACTTCAGCCCGTTTTGGTCATTGAGATGCACGCTGCCCAGCTTGTCGTGCGCGAGCGCAAAGGCCATTTCGTCACTGGGATCCAGCCCCGCCAGAATCGCGTGCGCGCTCTCGATGAGCCCTTTCACCCGGCGATGATCAGTCGAGGCGTAGGAAAGCGCGATGGCGTGTCCGATCGTCGGGACGTAGGCCTGGTCGGTCGGCTCATTCGGCTTCGGCTCGATCCAGATCTCAATTTCCTTATCATAGGCGAGCATGGCATTGATCGTTTCCAGCAGCCGCTGGTAAGCCAGCTTTGCGTCCTTGGCCTCACGGATGTATGTGCCCTCACGGCTGAGCCAGAGCACGATGGCCTTGCAGCCGATGCCCCGGGCGATGTCGATGCACTTTTGCGTCCGCTCCCAGGCATAGGCGCGATCGGTCGCGCTATTGGAAGTGTAGCCGCCATCGACGGTCTGCTCGGCAAACCAGAGGCGCGGCGCCACGAATTCTGGCGTAAGGCCCTGGTCGGCCAGCATCGCTTTCACCTCGGCGGCTTTTGCTAGCATTTGCCCCACGTTGAGCTCATCGAGGCTGGGCACGACATCGTCATCGTGAAACTGCACGCCTTCAAAACCAAGCTGACGATAAAGGGCAAACTTCTCCTCGTGAGGAAAGGCGCGGCGTACTTCCGGACCGAAGGGGTCGGCGCCTTCGCTAATGTTCCAGGGTCCAAAGGAGAAGCGGTATTGAGTCGGGGAATTCATGGCGTTGGGGTGATGATGTTTTGCCATAAGTCGCGGGGAATTTCTCCGCCTTCCGTCTCGCGATATTGCACTATTGTCTCATTTTTCTCGATTTCTTCGCCTTATTTACGCGACAATCCTCCCATGCGTGTTGCTGCCGAGCAGATCCAGTTGGCCGAAGGACAATCCTTCCGAGTATTGCGTTGGTGGCGATCGGTCGGCGAGGTGGAAGTCTGCCTCGGGCCAAATCACTTCCAGCCGATGCGCGGTGAAGGCGCGCGCTGGCACTATCACAATGCGCTCGAGCTCACGTGCTTCACCAGCGGCGAAGGCGCGCGCTTCGTGGGCGATCAGATCTCGCCCTTCGCCGCCGGCGACCTGGTGCTGCTCGGAGAGCGGCTCCCGCACTACTGGCACGCGCGCGGCCCCTCCTCGGGGATTTCCGTGCAATGGGAATTTCCCCCTGGCCACGCCTTCTGGGGCTTTCCCGAAGCCTCCGCCCTCGAACCACTTTTTCATGAAGCGCGCCGCGGCCTGAAATTCTCTGGCGGCATCGTGGACTCGCTCCTAGGGAAAATGCAGGCCCTGCTCACCGCCTCCCCCGCCGGCCGCCTCGCCGGACTCTTCCAAATCTTCGCCGAAATGGCCGCCGCGCGTGAAAGCGATCGCGCCCATCTTTCCACGCGCGCTTTCGCCCTGGCCGCGGGCAACGGCTGCCGCCAGGCCATGGCCGAAGCCGTCCGCCACCTCCTGGCGAACTATCGCGACCAAATCCGTCTCGAAGACCTTCTGCAGCTCACCGGCATGAGCAAGGCCACCTTCTCGCGGCAATTCAAGAAACACTCCGGCAAAACCTTCAGCGACTTCGTCTCAAAAATCCGCCTCGAAGCCACTTGCCGCGATCTCGCAGAGACCGACAAAACCGTGCTCGAAATCGCTCTGGCCCATGGCTTCAGCCAAGTGTCCTATTTCAATCGCCTCTTCCGCCGAGCCCAACGGTGCAGCCCGACGGAATACCGTTCGCGCCGGCGAGCAGGCCCTGCCAGCTGAATGCAGGATTGCCCGGAGGCCTGGCGCAAAACGGGCGATCTCGGCAACTATCTATCAATGAATGAACGCAGGTCGTGGGCCTCACGGTTGGAGGCCAACTTGCCCGGCAAATGCTTTTTTCCGAGTTCGGCTTTGATATTATAAACCGGCCAAAACCAAAGTATCCCGGAGCTTCTGCGGATCGAGCGTAATATCCGAGTGGTTATAGATGCCGTGCGGCGTCAAGTCCGGCTCATCCCTCCGCTCGCCTTCTCCCAATACGTAGTAGTACTCCAGACTCGACTCACTGGCCACAGTCCAAAAATAGGCCTCGGGATGTCCAGGGTGATAGATCTCGATCAACTTTGCTCCCGGTTCGCAGAAAAGGATATTTGACAGGTTCGCCCCATGCACGCCGCAGACTGCTTCGGCTTCCTGAAAAATCCGCACGCTTTCCAAAAACGGCATCCTGTCCATCTCGATGGTTTCAAAGCCAAAACTCTGGAGCACGGCATCGATCTCCGCCTCATTGCTCAGCCTGCGCCAACGGCAGGCGCGCCGTGTGGCAAAGATCCGCCGACGCTTGCCTGTTGCCGGCTGCCGCACCATATCGCGCAGATAGTTGCAGGCCCAGGCGGGCGGATTTCCCGCCGGGACGAAGTCCGGGACCACGAGGGGATTTCCCGTGAGATGCAACCCACTGGAAGCAGGGACGCATTTCTCGCGAGGAATGCCGACGGCCTCCGCGCTATCGAAAGTAAATTTGCCCCTGGAATCGTTGATGACCACAGCCGCCCAGTCCGAGTGGCTGAATCCGGCCTTTGTCGCGAGTTGCGCCCGCGGCAACATCTGATGCAGCCAATGCCCGTAATTGTCGCCCGGCAACCCCGCCAGCACCAGCACCGGTCCACCCGCTTTGACCGGCGGACGCTTCTTCCATTCCTGATAGACTTCAAAGTGGTACGGCGCAAAATGCAGCGACAGATCTAGCAGCACTTTGTCATCGGGCGTCACAATCGCCGCCTCCCGCCCGATCACCCGCCCGGAGTCGATCACATACACTCCCATCGACGGCGTAGTCTCATAGATTGCTTCCCGCAATACCCGCGGCGGAGCCGTTTCCAGCGTCTTCGGTGTGCACCGTTGAAAGGTCTTTTCGGCATAAACCTCGATCCGCCTGGACTGCTCTGCCGCCCCGCGAGACTTCAGCCATCCTTCAAAACTCGCCACATACCCGCGAGGCGGACCGAATTGCAGCGAGGATCCGGGTATCAACGGGTTCAAAACCTTGGCCAAGCGCCAGGAGATCTGGCGGGAGAGGCGTTCTTTCAGGCGTTCAGGCATGTGTACATTCTAAGAGCAGCTCTCCTGGCGATGCGCAACCATGAACGGTCCGCGCCGAAGCGAAACAACCGCCCGCAAATTGAATACTTTTTGCAGCTCGGCTTCCACTTCGGAGCGCTACGCGGGCCGTGGCCAAACCCCGCTGCGGCCGGCGGGGCGCCGGTAGTGTGATTAATCCGTCTCGCCCGCTTGCGAGCCCGGATGGGAAACCAGATCGTCTGCCGTAAACATCTTTCCATCCGGCCCCGCTGAACGGATTTCGTAAGCCGCATTCCCGCGCGGATGGATGAAGTACGGCCTGCTCCAGCGGTCCACGAGTCGGCCCTCTGGTCCCAAAGCCCGATGCCCGGAGGCCAGCCAGACCACGTGCATCGGATTCTTGCCGGAAAGCACCCGCGCCAGATCGCTATCATTGCCGATCGGCAAGCCCTGCCTCTTTCGCAGTCTCCGGAGGTACTGCTGCAAAAGTGTATGCACGATTTCCACATCCCGCTCCGGCGCCGTTCCAGGGGCATTCAACTCGGCAGCCAATTCAGACCCGGCAAATATGACCGCCGGAGTTCCGATGAGCATGGGGGTAGCGGGTGCAAGCACGGCTGGAGCGGGAGCTTCTGAAGCCTGTGGCGTCGCCTCAGCGGAAGCCGGGAGCGCCGCCGGCCTGCCAGATTCCGGTTGTCGGGTCTGAGCCGGCGGATGAACCAACCAGAAGGTGATCGCAGCCGTCGCGGCCACTCCGCCCGCGGCCAGAAGCTTCGAGACTTTCATTCGAAAGCTAGGCAGTGCTCAGCGGAAGCGGAATAACTCCGGACACCGCCTTTTCATACCAAAAAACCCAATGGCGCCGCTCCGCCTTGGACATTGTAAAACGCGCCAATATTCGGCAGCACCTCCGCCAGACTGCCCTTCGGAACGCCGAGCCAGAGCGCCAGCTCGGCAAAGTATTGGTCCACGGCGACTTGCGGAATCAGCCGGCCGCGGCCGACATCCAGATCACTATCCAAGTGCAGGCTCGGGTAAGTCCCGTAGATCCGGTTGCCCCGCACGGCCCCGCCCATCACGAGATGATTGCCGCCCCAGGCGTGATCCGCGCCATCGGAATCCGTGGTCAGCGTTCGCGCAAAGTCGGACGCAGTAAAGAGCGTCACATTATTTTGCATCCCCATTGCCGTAAGACAATCGAAGAAGGCCTTCACCGCCGCGTCGACTTCCGGGAGCATTGTTGCCTGTTGCGCGATAAGACCGTCGTGGTGATCCCACCCGCCGTACTCGATGAAAAAAGTCTGGCGGGAATGCCCGAGCGCTGTATGGCCGGCGATGGACCGCGCCACCATCTTCAACTGCTGTGCCAAATCACTCTCCGGAAATGTGACGCTCGGGGGCAGGGTTACATTCGTCGCAGAGTTGAAGAGCGCATAAGCGTCCATGGCTCCGCGCTTTTTCGACGCGAAGGCCTCGGTGAGCAGATGCTGGTAGGTAAAGCCAAGCTGCGAGTCGACAGCCTTCGTGCGGATCGGGATGGTGCTGGAGGCGTCCGTGTTAGTGGGATCGTAGCCATCCAGCGAGATCGCGCCATCCGTGCTCACCGTGTACTCGAAGACGCTTTCGCCACTCTGCCAGATGTTTGAGCCGGTGAGCGAGATATTCATCGAGACCGTGTCGAGCGAGTTCAGGCTCTTCAAGAGGTCGCCCATGCGTCCGCCCCAGCCTTTCGGCGAGCGGATATTCGGCGTCGAGGTGTGCCATTGCTCCACCTGATCCGAATGCGAATAGAGGCCCAGCGGGAGCGGTTTCAGACTGTTGTCGTAGTCGTCCTTGCTCACCGGCTGAATGAGGGTTCCCACATTGCTCACGCAGGCCACGGAGCCGGCATTGAACATCGTCTGCACCCCGGCGAGTCCAGGATGAAGTCCGAGCTGGAGTCCGGTCAGGCCGGTGGGAGCGATCGGCAAGAGGCTGCTCTGCGGCAGCGCAATGCCTTTGCGCACGCCCTTATACTCGGCATATTCCGCGTCTCCCCGCGGCACGACGACATTGAAAGTATCGATGCCGCCGGAAAGAAAAAGGCAGACCAGCGCGCGATAGTCCGTTCCGGGATTGGAAGCAGCCGCGACACTTCCGGCCATTTTCAAGTTGAGCAGCGTGCTGAGAATCGGAACCGAGCTGATCGCGGCGCAGTTCAGCTGGCCCAGAAAACGGCGGCGGGAGATGGAGGGAGTCATGAGCTTAGCGGAGAACGGCAAATTCCGGCGAGGTGGAGATGAGGTACACGGCCATGCGCACGCGCTCTTTTTTCCACTGCCACATGGTATTGTTAATTTGCTCCACGGCTTCACGAATGACTTGATGCTGCTCGTTGGGCAGCGTGCCTCCGGTCATGAGCAGATCCAAGCGCCGCATGAGCGCGGGAACATCCTCAATCAGCGTCATTTCGGTTTTGAATTGCGGCAGCACCAGGTTGCGCGGGTTGTTGCTCCCCCAGCGATTGAAGCCGTATTGCAGCGCAGCGGAGTAGTAGTTCGGCACGTTCAGCGCTGTCACGGCATTGAGGATCTGAAACTCGGGGCCGACCAATCCCGCATCGCTCAGCGGGCCATCCGGCGAGTAGCCGGGTTTGAAGAAATTGAAGACGCTCGGCGCCGAGAGCGGCTCCTGGAAATGAATGTCTCCCAGGTAGTTGAGCTGATACACGCCATTGCCCGCCTTGGCGTTGAAGGCCCGCACGAGATTTGCGGTGCGCAAATACGGCTCCTTCATTTTTCCAAAAGCGGGGTCGGACATCTTGGCCGGGTCCCGAGCTTCCGTATCCAGGAGGATGGCGCGCAGGATGGCCTTCATATCGCCTCGGACCCCCTGGCCATTGTCCGCGAAGACCGCGGCGACCCGGCCCACATACTGCGGCGACGGATTCGAGGTCACGAGCTTCTGGATGAGCTGTTTGCTGACGAAAGGCGCAATGTTTGGGTGATTGAACAGGCAATCAATCGCGGCATTGAAATCCAGGAGCCCGGCCGTGCCCTTATCCGGATCACTGGCCGTCCGCTCGGGCAGACTGACTCCGCCGAGCAGGGTTTTCGGGCCAAGATCGTGGTAGGCATCCCACATGCGCATGGGCGCCGTGTAGTTGTCCGGCGCATCCCAGAAGTCCTTGCCCTTCGGCCCGCCAAAGCTGAAGCCCGTCATGACCCGGGCCATGTTGGCGATCGTCGTGTTATCGTACGTGGGAATCGGCTGTTGATGCGTGTCGAGCTTACGGGAGCCGTCGGGATTCAGTTCCCAGATGCCGATCGTGAAGAGCTGCATGATCTCCCGAGCGAAATTTTCGTCCGCAAAGGTCCCCGCCACCGGATCGCCTTTTTCATTTTGCAAATGGCTGAGATAGATCCCCATGCAGGGATGCGAACCCACGTTGTAAAGGAGATCGCGGTAGTTCCCAAAGGCCCCCTTCAAGAGCATGTCGTAGTAATTCAACATGCCGATGGGATTGTTATCCAGGTCGTCCATGTGATCGGAGATCACAAAGATCTCGCTCAGAGCGAAGGCGACGCGCTGCCGCAGCGGATCGCCTTTCACCCGGGGACCGCCCGGAAACAGCTCCGGGACTTCCATCACGCGGTTCCACCAGGAAATCGCGCGCGAGTCGCTGTACACTTTCCCTCTCCTGATGCGATTCAAGTAGTTCAGGTACGGCTGCTGCAGTCCAACGGGCTTGGTGAATTGGTCGGTGATCCACGCGTCGTAGCCTTTGGTCATCACGTCATTGACGTTTTTGAAATCTCCATTGGGCCCGAAGCCCGCCTGGAAGAGAAAGCGCACCGCCGCTTTTGCGCACAGGGCTGGCGAAGCGTCCGCCAGCGAGATCGACGCCGTTTGCGCGACGGCGACGCTGCTCAGATCGTAGCCACTCCCGGAAGCCAACGCCACCGTGATGGTCTTCACCGGCGTACCGAGCGCATTCCCGGTCGGCGCAAACTCGAGCCACGCTTCGCGATCGCCCGCGGGAATCGTAATCGCGCCGCTCGCCGACGCCGTGTAATCCGTCCCGGCCTGAGCGGTCCCGCCCACCGCGTAATTTACCGTCAAATCGCCGTCCGTAGCCATCCGGTGAAACCCCACGACTCCGTGATCCGGCCAGTTTTCGTGCATATCGCCATCGATGAGCACGAGCGACACCGTGTCATTGGCTCGCGCCAAAGCGCCGAAAAAGCAGAGCGCCGTGGCATAAAGCAAAAACCCGAAAATGAGAGTCCGGCGGGCGTTTAAAGGCGAAATATTCATGGCTTTCGGCGGGGTCGCGTCAGCTGGCAGGTTTTTTGAATCGGCTGTTTCTTGGAATTGCGAAAGTCTTCCCCGCGATAATATTCCATAGCATACCCTGCGCCGCAGCGTGAGAGCCAGCGCTTTGATCGCGCCTGTGTCCGCCCAAGGGCGAACCTACCTGGCCAATTTTCCCTACACTGACCCTGGCGATCGGATTAATGGTGATGCGAACGGCGCCAATGGAGGTATTCTACCTTGCGGGCGCTGCAAAGCAGTGCACTGAGGTTTGGCCAATTTGGGTTGCTCCGAAGCTGCCTCCGTTGAAATCCGTACGCGGCGGCAGGTGTAAAAGCGGCTTCCCAGCCGCTTTCAAGAGCGAACTGCGTTGAGCAGCAGCTCGAACACCATCGCGCTGAATTTCGCTGGAGCGCACATGAAATGCGCGCTCGGGCGCTGCAACTACTGCAGTTCGCTCTTGAAAGCGGCTGGGAAGCCGCTTTTACACCTGCCGCCGAAGGCAGCGCCGCGCACATCCGCAGGGCCAGCGCTGCAGCCCCACCGAATACCGCGCGCACGGACGACATAGTTGAGTGGCTTCCGCCTGGTGATGACAAATCTGCTGCTCATTGATGAATGTTGCGCGACGTTCCGAAACTTTCCGGATGTTTATGAGAATGCTGCTCCTTCGCGTCTTCAGCCTGACCTGGGCTATTGCGGTCTGCCCGATTTCGGCCTTATTGCTGCTGACCAGCGCCACAGGGCAAGGATCAGTATTTGCCTTCGGCGCGTTACTCCTGGGCGTTGCGCCGGCATTGGCCTGGCTGCGACCGGGAAGTCACCGCGACCGGCGCGCAAATGCGGGGGTGGTCGCCTTCGCGTTGTGGCTCGTGATCACGCTGGGGCTATTCCTGGTTTCGCCTGACGGCGCCTCACGCCAAAATGCGCGCGTCCAGAACCGCTATTCGGATGGAAGTTGGCACTATCCGCGGTTCTCACTCGGAGCACTTCTGCCGGAATCCGATCAACTCCTCCTCGGCTTCAAGCTGATGCCGATAGTGGACTCCCTTTTCACCATGGAACAGGCGCGCAGGCTCTCCGGCTTGACGCGAACGATTTACCGAGAAATGGACGCAGACGCGGACTTCCGCGCGCTCGGTTCCGTCCTGCCGGAGGCCTACTATGAAATTTGGGGCCAACCTTTCAATCACGGCCATTATTTTCTCTACATTCCTCCGCACCTCGATCGGAAAATCCCCACGCCCGCGCTCGTCTTCCTTCATGGAAGCGGCGGCAATTTCAAAGCCTATACATGGCTGCTATCGAAGGTGGCGGACGAGCGCCACATGGTGCTTATCGCGCCTACTTTCGGCATGGGAAATTGGGACTCGCAACACAGCGAGCCCGTGGTGAACGCAGCGCTCGAGGACGCGACCAAGACCATCCCGCTGGACTTGAATCAAGTGCACCTGGCCGGCCTCTCGAATGGCGGGCTCGGGGTCAGTCGCGTGGCCGCTTCGAAATCAGGAAGCAGATTTCGTTCATTCATTTTCCTCTCGCCCGTGTGTGATCGAGAAGCGCTGGGTTCGAAGGAATTTTCCGCCCATGTGCGGGGGAAACCGTTGCTGCTCATCACGGGCCAGGAGGACAACCGCGTGCCACTGCTGTATGTGCTGAGCTGCGCAGAGCTGTTGAAAAGCGCGGGCGCGAAAGTCGAACTGAGCGCCTACGCCGCCGCCGATCACTTTCTGGTCTTCAGTCACCGCGAACGCTTCCTGAAAGAACTGTCCGGCTGGCTGGAACGGCAATCGAAGCCTTGATGCGTCCCAGCGCTTATTCAATTTGGTAATCCTAAAAAATGGGAATGGCAGGGCCGAAAAGCGGCTGCCGCATTCATTTGTCATGACTTGCACGCCAGATACTTGCCACCCAATAAATCCAATGCGGAGCGATGAGAATGCATCGAAATTGTGCGACTTACGCAAATTGGAAAAACCCCGTTTTTAGGTTAATTTTGATTGCACACGGAGCCCCCGAACAACGCAAGACTAGTCCCGGAGGGACGTCAGAATTTAGCCGGCTGCGTCAGCTGCCGGACTTCCCGCAAAACACGATCGCGCCCCGGAGGGGCGCCGGAGTTTGATTGCCACGAGCATTCAGAATCGCCTCTACCTCGCTGAATTCCAGCAAGTGGCGCGGGTAGCTGGCGCCAAGGATCGGCGGTTTTCCTACTGCCCGGGGGCTGTCCGCGGGCTGGCTCGGTCGTTCGCGGGCTGGTACCCCTCCGCTTCGAAATTGTCCAAACTTCAGCGTACATTTATGCGCGCTCGTGCGACATTCCTGCTTCGTCGCAGACTCAAGCGTGCCCGCTCGCATCTTTGCGTCACTGATTACAAATCAGCTGCTATAACTCGAGCCATCCATGGCGTCCTCCCGTTCTGCGTCGAAACTCTACTTCGAGCCCAATACCCTCTCCCGCCACCGCCGCACACTCATCACGTCGAAGCGTTCGCCCTCGAAGACGATCCGCTTCACTGGCTTCTTTCCGTTGTCACTCGCGTGCTTCAGCCAGTCGCGAACTTCCATCCAGCGGACTTCGCCCTCCGAGTTTCGGATCACGAGAAGCACGGGGAACGCCTGCGCCATCCAGTATTTCGCGTGTCGCTGCTTCTTGAGCGTGAAGATTTCTGCGCCGTCCTTCCTCCGCTTGTGCGTGTACGAGTCGCCCGACTTGAGTTGCAGATAGAGCTTCGCGCCGGTGGCCTCATGCGCGTCGTCGGTAAACTCGATCTCCATATCGATACCGTGGTCGCTCACATTGAACTCTCGGCTGATCTGGTCCGCTAGCGCCACAGTGGAGACGACCTCGCCAACGAGTGCGCGTTCCTTGCTTTGGTTGCTAAGTTCAATGGCGGACTCCTCCTGCATGTCGCGCACCCGCTGCTGAATCTCCGGACTGGCAAAGCACTGCTCCATCTCGTCCCAAAGCGGCACCCGTTTTTCGCACTCCACGCAAAGGATGCTTGGTGTCTCCTCCTTCTTGCGAACCTTAAATCCAATCGCCTCCGGCTGCGGTGGACGGTTTCGCAACCAATCGTTGAGCCTCTTCATCGCCACCTCGCGATTGCCCACGGGCGTGCCGCACTCCGGGCAAACATAGTGCCGCAGCCGTTCCACGTCGCGCCCGTACTGGAGCAGGTGTTCATGAACGTATTTGCTGAAAATGATCTTCTCCTCCACTACGACCGCCGCATCGAAATACACCTCCAGATCACCCATGCCGGGCGCCCGTCGCGTCAGCTTGATGCCGAGCCGCTTCCCCGTGTTTGTCTTGAAATCGACGGCATAACGCCAAAGTTCGTCCTGCTGAAATGCGTCGCTGTGATGCAAGCGTACGACCAACGTGGCGTAAAGCTCGTCGAGAAACCCAGAGAAGCGATAGTTTACTTGCACCGACGGATGCTCGACGATATCCGGCCGCTCCTTGCGGTAGTAGCTCGGAAAGACGAGCAGATTCCCCTTCTCGGTTGGTTGCCGCAGGCAAAGGCCGCGCTCCACCAGCGTTTGATGCATGGCCAGCAGGACGAAGCGCTCTTCGTCGCCTTCCAGCCGGGTCATGGATGACTCGTACATCAGGTCGCCCTTCAGAACGCGCTCCTCCATCAGACAGCCGCGCTTATGCTCATCCGCCTGCAACGTCCGGATCACAGCCTGCGCGTAAGCATTGATGCGCTCCGGCTGAAGCAGCGCCAAACTACCAAACGCCAGCTCCCACACTACGGCGGGACCGGTCAGCAGCGTTAGCACCGCATGTAATTCCTTGTCTTCAAATTGCGCCAATTCACCGGACAACCGAAATTGCAGAATCTCACGCAGTTCGTTAAAGCGCATCAGCACCCGGCCTTTGTCTTTGAGTGCTATGATCTCCTCCTTAAGCCGTTTAAAAAGCACCTCTGTGGTACGGCAGGGAAGCTCCTCCCAGGGGATAGCATCGAGTATCGCCTGCTTGAGTTCTTGGCAACCGAGATTTGTCTTCGCACTTGTCTCCAAATAGCCTTTGAAATTGCGCTCCTCCGCAAACTTCTCCACCTCGCTCCGGCTGGCGCGCAGGCCACCCGCATCCACGCGCCCGGCTACCAGCAACTTTGCGAACTCCTTACGCGACGCGCGGGTGAGATCGAGGTCCCACTGGCCCAGCGTCTCGAACAGTTCTTCCTTCTGGCCGTCGAAAACCAGCACCGCCAATGCGGTTTCGTCCATGTAAAGCTGGTGGATTAATCTTTGATCTGCCTGCCCACCGAAATCCCACAGCCAGATTTCCCGCTCGACTCCCTTGCCACTCGACACGGGCAGCTTCCACTGCGTCGCCCATGCTCCGATCGTCGAATCGCTGGGCCGCCAATCATCAAAAGCCAGGCGCTTGGAGAGCCCCGTTTTGCCTACCCCACTCTCGCCGACGAGCAAGACTTTGGCGTTCGTGTATTGAATTTGCTCTCGAACCGTGGGCAACGCCGGCTTCGCCGCTTTGCGGTCTCGCGCCTTCGCAGTATCGATTCCCGCAAGATCCCAGATTCGAATTACGCCGCTATCGTCCCCCGTTAAACTACGAAACGGGATTTCGCTCCACGCCACGCTGTTTACTGTATCAGAATGACCATGAAGTACGGACACGCAATTTCCGGATTCTGTATCCCAAACACGCACATTCTTATCACTCGAACCGGAAAGCGCAAATCGCTCATCAGGGCTCCATGCGACACCCCACACCTCCCCTTGATGACCTTCAAGCACTTTTAGGCACTCACCCGTTGAAAGATCCCAAAGTCGCAACGTGCAGTCTGAACTTCCCGACAGGGCGCGTCTCCAACCGGAATCTAACACGATTTTGTTCACCGAGCCGCCATGACCTTCAAGTACGCGCAGGCATTTTCCGGTTGTTATATCCCATATTCGAATAGTATAGTCACCGGATCCGGAGACTGCACGACCTTCATCAGCGCTCCAAGCAACATCTAAAACCTGATCGCGATGACCTTCGAAGACCCGCACGCATCTCCCCGTATGAATATCCCATAGTCTAATCGTCCGATCCCACGATGTAGACAGCGCGTAGCGCATGCTATTACTCAATGTAATTCCCCGAACCGGCAGCGTATGCCCTTTGAGAACCTTAAGGCAATTACCCGTATTCAAATCCCAGAATCTCAACGTGCAGTCATTTGCGGCGGTCAAAAGATATCGGTAATCTTGACTCCAAGCGAGTCGAAAAACGGAGCCAGAATGACCTGCCAGAATGCGGCAACACTCATTTTTTTCAACGTTCCATTGCCGCGCAGTGTGATCGGCGGCGGCTGTAACCGCGGTCTTCCCATTTCGACTAAACGCATAACCAAAAACCTTGGATTTATATCGAAGTCGTACGCAGCTAAGACTTCGTCCTGCGTGCATCGCCATCGGATCTGCTGCATCCATTTCATTATCGGACTCCGACCTTGCTGGCTCCCTGCTGCCACAACATGCATCTAAAAGTTTTGCATATTCTTTTGCCCGACTCATTGGCGTCCAGTCCACGCAATGGAATTGCGCTAGGGAACCTTTAATGGGGGCGTCGTCAAGCTGCAAGGGAATGAACCGGCGCTCCTTGTTCAGTGGGTCACGAAAGCGGAACGTGCCGGATTCCAACTGCGCCCAATCGGAACCGAACGCATTCGCTGACACGCAGAGCGCCAGCACTCGCGAATGGTCCAATCCTTCCTCAATTTTCGCCGGGATGCTATCCCCAGGCCGGATCTCCCATTCATCGAACCACACTTTCACCCCATCCTTCCGCAGCCGCTCCGCCAGCGGACGCACCACCGCCTTATCCTTCGCGCTGTGGCTCAGGAAAACGTCATAGGGGAAATCCACTTCACTCATAGGGACAGATCGCTACCAACCCGTTGCACTTGGCCAAACGCTCTTCAAAACCGCATGGGGCTCTTCCGTATCATTGATCGACATTTGTGTGCTTTACCAACCGAGAGCTCGTTCGACAAGACTTTGGAATCGGAGCGCTAAAGCGCCCAGGAAGCCCGGCGCCTCCGCACTCGGCGGGGGCGGGAAGCGCGACGTACGCCAGTGAAGACCGGCACGCCTGTCGCGAGACCCCAGGCAATTTTCGTATCGACGCTCTCGCGCATGGAACGGACGGACTTTGCGAATCCGGACATTCACGCCTGGGAACGAGCTTCCGCCGCCCGGATCACAAACCTGCAACAACTTCTGCGCCAAGGCGCCTTTCGCATCCTGGAGGGATGCCAGCGATTAGCCGGTGGTTCGACCGAGCGTAGCGAGGGAGACCTCCGGTGGCTTCCCGAACACGCATGCACCCTGAAAGGCGTGCCAGCAGATATCGGCTCTACGCCATTTGTTTTGTTACCCTAACATTTCTTGCGCTCTGAACTCATTCTGCGAATGCTGCTTTCGTGAACTACGAAAGAGGAGACATCGACGAAACACTGGCAACGGTGTCAGGACGTGCCTCTCTGAGCAGGATTCGCCGGGATCTTTCGCTGCCATCGGACGCAAGGCGTCAGGCTGCGCTTGCTGGAATACAGCAAACTGGTCTCGGCGCCTCGTGTCAACACGAGACCGAGTTCGTCTCAGCCGTTCGGGAACGGCCGAGACCTCTGGGAGATCCTGCCCTACGTCGTTCACAGGGATGTCGTTTCGCTTTCCTGCCCGCCTCGGGCCCCGCCCTTAGATCACCTGGCCTTCAACA
>FTCV01002501.1_pt1 | contig 35551 bp, 25 predicted proteins | sample 1639691 | NCBI WGS metagenome assembly FTCV01 (sample SAMEA3914864, study PRJEB12502) | metagenome | biome: forest; material: soil | place: USA | collected 2012-03-12 | depth 0.3 m
CACGGCATTTGTTGGATTTAGCGCGGCATTTACAAAAGATCTTGAGGGGGGAAGCTTTTCCAGGAAGCGGTGCCTGCTTTACCTGTCGTGGAGTTCTCTCCTCCTTTGCATCCTTTGTGGTTTGTGGTCCCTCTTGGCAATGACCGGTCGCCTTGCAACAAAGATTTTGCCTGCTGATGCGTCTGTGTATGATTTAGGCATCGCTTTGCCATTTTTTGGACTCATACTATTCTTTGCGGTTGGCATAGCCCTGTTTGTTGCTCACTCAATTCGAAATTCCGGGAGATACTAAACATGTTGCGCGCATACTTTCTAGCCGCGGGCACCGAAGTTGGGATAGGCAGCCGCCCCTTTGATGATGACCGGTTGTTGTAATATATGCGGTAAATTCGGAAAGCTCACGCGCGATCACGTTCCGCCTAAAGGAAGTGCTGATCTCCGCGACGTAAATATACAATCATATACGGATATGATTTTGGGCGCTAAGAGCGCCACGGTAAATCCATCCGATCCAAATGCTCTCGTAGCTGATTTTTCACATAGACGAGTTTCTCAGAATGGACTTAAATTCCGGACAATTTGCGCCGACTGCAATAATAACCTTCTTGGCAGTCGATACGATCCTGAGATTATTCGAGTTTCCGAAGCAGTGCGCACGTTCGTCAGGCCCTACGCGGACTGCGGAATAATCCCACCAGAGACCGTTCGCGTATCGGTGAGAACTCACTATTTGTTGCGAGGTATCATCGGACACCTTCTTGCGGCAATTGAATTTCCGAACAGAAATAAACCTTATGATACGTTCGGTAAAAGTGTGTACGATTCACTCCGGCGTTACGTTCTGGATGAAAGCCTGCCTTTACCTAGTTGTGTTACTGTTTACTATTGGACATATCCGTATAAAGATCAACTTGTAATAAAGAGTCTGTGCGTGTGTGAGCAGCGGAAAGGCGAGTGTGTTATAGGTGATTTACTGAAATTCTTTCCGTTGGCTTATTTTATCGCATTCGAGGGTGAGCTGAAGTTATTGGCCCCAACTATTGTGGGTCATGGCTGCAGCGACATGAATTGCTCGGTTGACCTCAGCATTAATTTCGGCAAAATACCTCCGATGGGTTGGCCGGAAAAGCCTGGGCCCGAACACTGCGTTATAGTGCCTGCGGGAGCGAGTAGTATTGTTGCCCTGCGAACCCCGCCTCCAAGTGTATCCCCAGGCAGACGTCGAAATAGTGGCTTTTCGTGAGCTGCATTCTCTTCGAATAGCTAGCTACAAAAACTCAGTCTAATCGTTTGTCTTTCCTTTGCGCAAATTCTGCGCAATTATTCGCAACGCTTCACCTTCTCGGCTTCGCTCCTCGGCGGTAGAAAGTTGAACAATATTTCTTTTCACTTTATACCCCCGCCGTTTTTCCTCCTTCGACGGAGTAGGCTCCGCCTCTTTGGGGAGTGCTTCAAGATACTTCAAAAACTGATCCGGAAAGAAATATTTGGTCCGGCTCGCCACCTCGGGACCCAGACTGTTCCCCCACTGCGGAGACAATTCGCACGAAAGACAGAGCGGGCCAGTTTTTGATTTGGACGCTTTAGCGAACCTAGTGTGCTGTCACAGAAATGCCTTCACGTGAAATGGACACCTATCTAAATGCCTCTCCGGGAGTCTTTCCCAAAAGGTGTCGGAACCCATTTCTGTGACACCACACTAGAGACCGAATACGCACACCCATCTTTTCGATTCGGGAATCTCATCCTCGATCGTACTTCCGACGCAGTTTCTTTTCCGCGTCGAAGAGCGTCGCGACCTGGCCCGTCGCCTAAAAAACTCGCCGAGATCCTCAATTTCGGCCCCGATGTCAGCCTCATTAATGACCCGCAAAGTCCGCATCATTTCGTCGAGCACGGCTCTTGTTCCTTCCATGGGCGGCCCGAAGTGCATATGGGTGACCACCGGCCTTCTGCCAGTTAAGCATACCGTGGTTTGACATGGCAATGGGCTCCTTAAAAGTTGGCGCACGATCGGCCGCCCCACACGCTCCATGTGATCAACAATTAGATCGCATTTCCAGTGTTCACCGCGAAACTGCTCCGCGGAATTCAGTATGACCAGATAGTGAGTTTGATCATTCATACTTGAAACTGTCCGCCATTCCACGCTAGGCGCAAACGAAATGTCACCCTAAACTCTCTTACTCCCACCCACCTCCCCGCGCCATTCTCCTCTCGTGAACATCGAAAGAGTAAACATTACCAAAGCGCCGGAAACGACGCCAAGGGCGCTCAAACGCTAGGCGTCTGTTCTTATTTTGACATTCTTTTCTCGCCGCCAAGTCTAGGCATTTGAGTTCACTAGCGCTCCCGCGTCTTTTTCCGGGCGAATCCCAACGCCCGGCATTCGTACGCTGAAGGTTGCCCCCTTTCCTTCGCAGCTTTGCAGGGCGATGATTCCATGGTGGGCTTCGACGATGGCCTTGGCAATCGCTAGTCCCAACCCGGATCGCCGCGTGGCGCCCGAGCGCGCCTCGTCGGCCTGGTAAAACCGATCGAAGACATGCGGCGCGTGTTTCTCCGCGACCCCCGGTCCGTCGTCTACCACTTCCAGAATCACGTCGTCTCCCTCGCGCCGGACCATGACCCGCACGTGGCCGTTTTGCCTTCCATGATGGATCGCGTTGTCAACCAGGTTCATCACGACTTGCCCGAGTTGCACGGCGTCTCCGCGGATTTCTGCCGAGGCGGGATCCGTGGCGAGCGTCACGCCGCGCTTCGCCGCCACGATGCGCAGCGAGTCCACCACCTCGGCCGCCACCTCGCCCAGATCGAGGCGCTTCATCTGGACGGGGTGGCTCCGCGCGTCCAGCCGCGCCAGCTGGAGGAGCGACTCGAGCAGGCCCCGCAGGCGCTGCGCGCCGCGCTCACACGCCTCGATCGCCGCCTGCCGCTCAGGATCCAGCCGGCCCGTCATCAAGGCGCCTTGCGCGTGCAGGAGGATCACGGCCACGGGCGTGCGGAGTTCGTGCGCCGCATCGGCCGTAAAGCGCGCCTGCTGGTCAAAAGTCGCTTCGAGTCGCGCAAAGGTGACATTGAGCAGATCGGCCAGCCCGCCGAGTTCACTTTCCGTTTCGTTCGCGTCGATGCGGCGGGACCGGTCGCCCTCGGCAATCTGGGCCGCCGCAATCGTGATGGCGGAGATCGGCCGTAGCGCGCGAGTCGTCAGCGCCCAACCGCCGGCCAGCGCGACGGCCAGAACACCCGCTGCCAGCCCACAGAGCAGACCGAGATAGCCGCGCATCGCCGCCTGCTCGCCAGCCAGCGAGATGCCCGCGAGGACGCAATCTTCCTTCGCTGGGAAAAGAATCGCTTCGCGGTAAAAACCGCGCGTGCGCAGGCCGCCACGTTCGTCCGTGGCCAGGACGATGCCGGCCGGAGCATTCGAGGAGAAGGTGGGGGAGCGGTGATTGGGTTGGACCGCATAATAATAGCCCTCGGTCCCGACCAGTTGCGCAATCTCGTCGGAAGTGAGGCGGAGCGTCTTGCCTCGCTTCGTCCCGGCGCCGGGCGCCGAATCCGCGGAGTTGTTATCGGTGTTTTGATGGCGCCCGCCGCTCTCTGCGGATCCATTGCCATGTCTGGGTCGAGGGGTGTCGCTGGAATCAAGATGACCTTCGTCGACGGAAGCGTCTTGGTCGCTCGGGCCACCCCGATCCTGGTGATTGCGGTTGCCAGGCTTGAGCGCGCCGGCCAGCTGGGCGACTCGCGCCAGGAGATCGCGGTCGATGGCTGCGAGCCGCACCGTTTGCTCGTGCCGGTAGGCGATCGAGCCGAGGCTGGCCATGATCGCGCCAATTAAGACGCCATACCAGATGAGGAGCCGCCACCGGATGGAGCGGAAGATTTTCACTGGAGGGACGCGACCGGGAATTTGGACCGCGGCGGCAACCCGCCTTGGGACGGGATTTCTCCGCCCTTCCCACTTCCGCAGATGGACGTCGGCGCCGGGCTCGATCCTTGGTCGGCTGCGCGCCGGCCTTCGAGATCATCACCGCGCGGGGATCGATCGGAGGCTGCGGCGGGATGGACTAGCCGGCGCCGGATCATTCCAGGATGTAGCCGTGACCCCGGCGCGTCGTGATGATGCTGGGTCCCAGTTTTTTGCGCAATTGATAGACGTGCGCATCGATCACGTTGGAAAGGGTATCCTCCTCGTCATCACTGATGTGACTATAAAGAGTCGTGCGGCTCAGCACTTCTCCGCGGTGGCGGGCGAGATACTCCAGGACCGCATATTCCCGGGCTTTCAAAAGAACCTCCGCGCCTTCCCTGGTCACGGTGCGCGCGGCCGTGTCGATCACGACCGGACCCACGGCAATCGCCGGGCGAGCCTCGCGCCGGCCGCGCCGCAGGATCACGCGCAGCCGCGCCTGCAGTTCTGCGATGTCGAAGGGTTTCACGAGGTAGTCGTCCGCGCCTCCATCCAGTCCCCGTACCCGATCCGCGGTCGCGTCCCGCGCCGTGAGCATCAGCACCGGAGTCGTCTTTACTTCTCGCAGGCGCTTCAGGAGTTCCCAGCCATCCAGCCCGGGCAGCATGACATCGAGCACGATGGCGTCGTAGTCCACACTTCGGGCCTGGTGCAGACCGTCCAGGCCGTCCGCGGCGGCATCCACGGCATGCCCCTCCATGCGCAGCACTCGCACGACGCCTGCGCGCAAGTCTGGCTCATCTTCGATGACGAGGATTCTCATTTGGGTGAGCCCAGAGGATACCATGTGTGGGAGATCATGGCGCGCCGCCGTTTCGTCCGGGGGAAGTCTCATTCGGGACTCAGGTCGGCAGCCAGCCAAAGGGAATTTTCGAAGGGCGGGCTTATTTTCCAGGCTCCAGCGGCGCCGGTCCGGCAGCTTCGGAGAGCCCGACCTGGTCCGCGGCCAGCGGTTTATGCACTATCGCGTAGACCTGCTGGACCCGATGTTTCGGTATGTCGCAATCCGTCTCGATGCGCACCACGCAGATCCCTCGGGCGGCAGTATCCAGCGGGGTCACAACCAGCTCGTATCTGCGACCTTCCTCCACGGTCTTCAAGGCGCAGGAAAACTGCTCTGTCGACGGCTGGGCGCTGGTCACGTGGATCAGTTGTCCCTCCGCCATGCAGATCTGGATCGTCTGGGGCGCCGGTTTGGTCCCACTCACCCATTTGACGGTTTTCGGTTCCAACTCAATCACCACCGGGATCTGAATGCGCACCGCGAGGACCAGGGTGGCCGGATTTTTGGGTTCCGTATCGAGCCAAAGGGAGATCTTCCGATCGATTGCGCCGGTATATTGTCCCAACTCGAAGATGGCCCGCAGCACGCCGGACTCACCCGGGCCGTAGTTTAGCTTACCGCCCGCAAAGACAACCTTCATGCAGGTGCAACCGGCATCGGCTTTCGTGATGACGACCGGCTTTTCGCTTTTGTTGCAGAAACGGAATTCAATCGCCGCCGTTTCCGCGTCAGGCGCCGGACGGATCTCCTTCGAATTCTCGGAGAAGTCGAGACCTGCGGCCTGCGCAAAAACCGCCAGGGCCAGCCAGATGGGGAGGACGCATTTCATGGGCGGGCGATTTTACGAGCCTAATGAGGCTCCTCAGTGGGAAGGGCGGCGGCGATGGTGCAGATGCATTCGTTGTGGGTGCAGATGGTCACCCGCTGCTTGCAGTCGTTGAGGATATTGAGCGTGAGCGCAGAGTTCACCACCTGCGCCTGGAGACTGACGGAAGTGGAGAGGCCGGTGAGCTGTGAAGTGACCGTGAGGAGAAATTGGACGCCCAAGCCGTTTGGAGCATAGGGCACAGGCTGGTTAACTAGGGAATTTGGGGCCATCTCGAGGACGGGCTTTCGATAGCCAACAACACCCTGGACCGCATACACACTGGGCACTGCCGGCGGGACGACCGGATAGGTGATCACCCAGTGAAACTCCAAGGAATTTGCGCCGCCATTACAATCTGCCGGATCGACGAAGGCCGACGCATCCAGGCGGGCTTGGTCACTTCCTAAAATTGCATTTTCGATCTGCGAAGAGGGATTCGTAATGTTAATCGTGTCGCCATTGCTCAGCAGCGTGATGAACTTCCCCGCGGGCAGCATCGGCGGAGCGATGTCGCCGCAAGGCTTCTTCAGGCGATAGAACCGCGCCGGATCGAGCGAAGTCCGGCTGACCGAGAAAACTCCGTCGATCTCGTTGGGAGGATAGATCGACGTCCAGCTGCCGGGCAGCAGACTTGTGCTCGTCTGCAGCCCAAAGCCGCGGTCCCAGGTCGGCCAAGCGAGCCGATCCTGGCCGGCCACCAGTTTCGCATTGAGGATCGGCGGGATGGCAGGCCCGGAGAGGAGCAGATCACCCAGGGAGAAGGCCCCCGGCGCAAAGGTGAAGATCCGCACTTCGTCGATCTTCCCGCCGAAAATGTCGCGCGCCGGGGTCACGGCATTGGTGGCGATCGCCATGAAACCCGTGGCCGAATTCGGCAGATTGGTCGTGGATCCGGAGGCGACTCCATTCACATAAAAGGTGGCCACACTGGCAGTGCAGACGATCGCCAGGTGGGTCCAGACTCCGGGCACGATGTCTCCCTCGCCAAAGGCGGCGCGGCCGCCAAAGAGCGCTCCAAATTTCCCGGTGCTGGGATTTTCGATGATGCCCCAGCCATCCTGCGCGGATTGGCCATTGTAAATGATGTAGCGCACCCCATCCTGCACGACGGGTTTCACCCAGGCCTCGACCCCAAAGTTCGAGGTAAGATTGTTCCAATTTCCGGTCGTGGCGTACTGCGTGGCTCCATCGAATTCCAGGGAAAGCGCGCTGACGGAATTGGCCACATCGGCGGAATAGAGAGGAGCGCCCGTCAGGACGAGATCGTCGATTCCTGCGGAATCCGTGGAACGGGCGCCGCCGAGCGCGCCGTGAGCGGCCCCGGGATCCGATTCACCGAGGCGGAAATAACGGACGACCGTGATTTCGGCGTGGGCCACGGCGCTCAGCGCGAAAAGCAGCGCGGCAAAGAGGACTCGGTGCAGATGCATGGCAGCGATCTACCAAACCGAAGATGTACGGAAGATGAATTGGCCGATAATTTTCAGCTTTTCGCCGGCGCCCACACGGAAGTTTGCTCTCCAGTCCAGTTGGGTTCGGGGGGCGTCGCGGCGGTGATGGGGGCAGAGCATCAATCTCGCGGCCCCCTCGGATCAGCCTCGCCAGATGAGGCCTTCTCTTCGGGATTCGATGCCGTCGCACACATCGTTCAGACGAATTTTTCCCATCCGCGGCCCCGGCCGAGGGGGGGCGCATCGCCAGTGGCAACTAATTCCGAATCGTTGGCTTGCCAGACCGATCGCCCCCTAATCCGGACATGTTATTCAAAGCGCTGCCGATAAATTCGAACCTCCCATCCCCGATCGCCCAGAATTGTGTCAGCAGCGCTGACACAATTTAGCAACCCTCAAACCCTCTGCGTCTCCGCGCCTCCGCGGGCCAATTTTTTCCACATTCTTCGCGCGCAAATGAAATGTTACCCTAAACAAACTTGCCCCACCCCACCTCCCTGCGCCATTCTCCTCTCGTGAACAACGAAAGAGGAAACATCACCAAAGCGCCGGAAACGGGGCCAAGGACGTGTTTCTCTGAGCAGGGTTCACCGGGACCACACGCTGTCACTCCGCGCTTTCGTCTGCCGCATCGCGCAAGCGATGTCACAGCCGGACGCAGTGTAACATCCGCCCAATCCCGACCGCCTCGTTTCATCACGAGACCCAGCTCTCTGCAACAGTTCGGGAACTGTTGTCGTATTTTGTCGCGCGGCCGGAAACGGCTGGCGCCACGAAATCACAGAGTGCTGGGAGACCCTGCCCTACGTTCGTTCACAGGGAACTCGTTTGGCTCTCTTCCAGCGGCGGGACTTTCCGGAGATGTTACCAGGCCTTCAACAAGCCGGCCTCCGGGAACACCTGCTGGCCCTGAAGAGCTGGCACGAGGGCGTGTTGGCAAAATCGCTTTTGGTGAGATCGCGAGCAAATTTGGCGGAGGCCAAGGCGCGACGAAGGACGCTATTGGAAGAAATAACGACCTTCGGAGCAACGCCGGCCTCTGGCAAATTTGCCGCGAGATCGCCATAATGGATTTTGCCAACCCGCCCTTAAACGATCCTCCGTGTTTCGACTTCCAATCGAGACATGTGACTGTAGTGGCAAATCGCTTTTGGCGAATTGCGAATCACTTTGACGAAGGGGGCGCGAAATGCACCGGGCCGCGATGGCGGCGCCGGTGTGATGATCCCGCAGCCGCGCAATCTCGGGACACCCAACGTCAAATGTTTCTCGCAATCGCAAAAAGGAGTTGCTCCGCAGACCATTCGGAGAATCCGCCGTCGACAGTTGCGACCGGTCGTGTCCTCGGACCGGCGCAGAGCAGTAGAGATCCCTGTAGTGAGATCTGCCCGTAAAGTTCTGAGGGCAATCTTCTCGAATCACCCAGGCGAATTTCGCCTGGCCCCGATGCGAGATTGTTGCCCGCGAGAAGTCCGAGCGCGGGGCCGGTTGGCTATCGAATAAGATAGCCGGCCCTCCGCGTCGGGACCTCTCTTCAAGAGAAGCGATCTCGAGACGCCGCACTCAGGGCGTATTGGTAAAATCCTTCGCGTTCCGCCACGGCGGGACGAAAGCGAAGTTACCAGGACGCCCGAATTCCCCCAGAATTCCACACGTTAGCGGCGTTCTTTGGCTCCCCTGGCTGGTTGCATGCGGCGTGTTGGTCAAGTTGCCAATGGTGAGACTCATCTCACCGAAGGCGATTTCACCAACATACCGTGAGCAGGCAGGTGGGAGAGAGCCGGCCTCACACACCTACATACACTCCGCCCGACCCCATGGGCCCTGGTTCATCCAGGTACAGTTCTTTGACATTTTAATACCGAAGCAGGCTGCCTTTCCAGCCTGTGCTTCGACCCGCGACGCTTGCCGCCATGCCCGGCCTGCGGCCTCTTGCCAGAGGCCCGTCAGGAATTGAGCTTGAACGATGAGGCGCAGGAATTTTGACCTTCGGCCAGGCATTCTGAGACTGCGCGCGCCTGCGGGAGAGCATCTCCGCTGAGAGACGCGATGGATGAGCAACGCTGCCGAAAGTCAAAAGGACTCGCCGAGTCGCACCGCTCATATCCGGACGAGCCCTGAGCCCGACCGCCATGCCTCGCCCTGAACCGGCGAACGGCAAGGGCCCCGCTCGCGCCGTCATCTGCAGGCTGCCATCCACGCGTAAAGCAATCCGTCCTGCCTGGGCCGCGTTTATGTGCGCCTGGAGTTTGGCCAATTTGCAATTGGCGCGCGTGGCCTGAGCCAAGGAGCGGCGGTTTCCAACCGCCGTGGGGAGTGTCTGCGGGTCGATCGGCGCGTCTGCGGGCTGGCCAGCTCTCCGTTTCGCAAACGGCAAACTCCATGGCGCGCCGTAAGAGCGCCGCGGGTGCCTGCAGACATACCTTTCCCTCCCACGGACACACCCCAGGGGCGGTTGAAAACCGCCGCTCCTTGGGGTCCGCTGACGACCAACGTCGGCGAAATTGGCCAAACTTCAGGGCGCACATAAATGTGCGCTATCTCGCCTGCAACGCGCCCTGGAAATTCCCATATTCACAAAAGCGCGACCATCGCGGCATCGCCTCCAAAACCTGCATCGCCGCCCCCAAATCACCGGAAAGCTTGACTCCACCCCGGTTCCAGCGGTTTGCTACCGGGTTTTGATGCCCACCTATGCGGGAATACGACCTTAAACAGGCGATCGCCGGTCTCCACACTCAACGGATGAACTTCTCCCTTTACCGGGGGGACGACGCCGACCAGATCGTGATCTCCGGAAAGCCGCCCGGGACCACCCTTCTCGCGCAGATCGAAAAGGACTGCGGCAAGACCAAGCGGATCATGAAGGGCCTGTGCTTCATGGAGAACGGCAAGCTTTGCTTTGCGACCCGCAACGCCCCGGCGCCTGCGTGGGAAATGCTCATCACCAAGGTCCTCAAAGAGCGCAAATGCTCGCAGTACCTGCCGATCGGATTGAAACAGCTCGGGCCAAAGGAATTCGACGAGGTCTCGGTCGACGAACTCCCCCCGGGAGCGGCGCCAGCAGCCCCAGCAGCTCCGCCCGCGCCTACAGCCGCAACAAAGCCCGCTCCCGCCAACGCTCCGGCGGCCCCCGCTGCCAACGGCCCAACCCAGGACGAATGGGAAGCGTACCGCGCATCGATCATGCCGCAACTGCGCGCCGCCATCGCCGCGCCTGCAACCAAGGTGCAAGTGACGAAGATCGTCATAGCCGCTTCTGCCAAGGAAAAGGAAGGCAAGTACGGCGAAGCCATGGACATTTTCCGCAAGCTGGCCGGCGCCCTGAATCTTCCCGCGCCGGCTCCAGCCGCGCCGCCGCCTCCTCCTGCCGCAGAAGCGCCACCCGCCCCGCCCGCGCCAGGCGCCGATACACCCCCGCCCGCTCCCCCGCGCCCCGTGCGCAAGCCCAAGGCGGGCAACCTCCAGGCCGCCCTCAACAAACTCACGCCGATCATCAAGGCCGCCATCGCAGGCGCTCCCGACCGCAAGGCCGAGGTGCTGAGCCCGATCGTGGATTTCCAAAAGCAGATCAAGACGGAGCCCGAGGAGGCCCGCGCGACGCTGCGCAAGATTGGGACCATGCTGAAGGAAGTCCTCGCCGCGGCGAAGTAGGAGCCGGGATTTTCTCTGGCTCCTGGGAGCGCGGACGTCGTCCGCCCGGCGCGGAAGCGTCTCACAGGACGCTTGGTTTCACTTCCACTCAGGGTTTGCATCCCGCATTGTTGCGTGTTGAAGAACGAGCTGCTGCTTACGCAGTTCGCCCGAAGAGACGCCCACATCCTTTCGGACGCTTCCGCGCCAAGCGAACGAGACGTCCGCGCTCCCAGGAAATGCCGCCGGTCGCTCTCTGGCAAAATCGGCCAATCTCACTAACTAGCGTCCCACACAAAAGCCGAGGTTCTCGGCGCTGAACGGCACTGCGTTGCTTGAAACGGTTGGCGTCGGAGGAAAAACCGGCGCCTTGGAGTGCGAGTGCTTGCTCCCGCTTTGTCAGCGAAAGTTCCGAGTGAGGCGTTTGCGCTACTCAAGACGAAATTTTCCAGCAAATCAGAAGATGCAGTTCACCGAACTGGCCAGGCCATTCCGTCGCGTGGAATTGACGCGGCAAAGCGGGAGCAAGCTCCCGCACCAAAAACCCGCCACCTCCAAGCTAGAGCTGGCTCCTGACAATCATGGCGCCTCAACTAGCCGCGACCGCCAGATTTGCTTTTTGTCTTCCGCCTCTTCAGTCCAGAACGCACGAAAGCCCGTCCCCGTATGGATCACCCGCGGCCAGCTTCCTATCTTCGACAGCAACCTTGGTTGAGCCCATTTCCCTTCGCCCGACGCAATCGCCGCCCAAATCCCTCCCCCAGATTCCCACGCCGCAGCGAGCCGCTTTCCATCGCTCGCCAGATCAGGGTGACTCGCATCCACCTCTCCAAGCCGGCGCGGCTTAGCCCAAGTCAGCCCGCCATCGTCCGACGCTACATAATGGACTCCCACATTCGACGTCTGGCCGGTCCAAACGAGAGCGTGAAGGTTCCCGTTGGCAAAAGCAATGCCTCCGCCCGAATGCGGACAGCCATTGAATTGCCAACCGAAATCCGCCGCGCTCGCGTCGACCGGCCAGGTCAGGCCGGCGTTCGGGGATACCATCACATGCATATCGCGCGGATCGCGCGACCGATACAAAACGGCAAGGCGATCCGCGGATACGGCAAATGAATTGGGACAACACTCGCAAGTCACAGCTTTCAAAGTCCTATTCACAGTCCATTGCTTTCCATCGGCAGACCTGGCGTACCGCAACCCCTGCTGACCATCCCGACTATCGAGCCAGACGAGATGAAATTTCCCAGCGGCATCGGCGGCAAGATCCATGAAGCCATGCCCGCCCAGCAATCCGTCGTCCGCCGGATTCGCGCCGGCGGACCACGTCTTGCCACCATCCAGCGAAAGCGCCGTGGCGATCGGGCCGGAGCCCCACGCGTCATCTCCGGCCGTCGTCCATGCCGCCAGGATGCGATCGCCCACCGCCGCGATCTGCGGATCATTGCCCCGATGCGGACTAAAGGGCGGCGACTCCGTCAAATCCACCCGCGCCGGCACGCTCCAGTTCTCTCCGCCATCGCCCGAGCGTTGATGCCACAGCTGAATCTTGCCCTCTGCAGACCGGGCGGTCAGCAAGTCCACGGTGTTGTCGCTGGCATAGACATCGAGCGAAACATCGCCCGATCCCGCCGCATGTTGGTGTTGCATCGGCGCCTCGGCTCCGAATGCAGACGCCGCTAAAACAAGAAAGATGAATGATCGCAACATAATTACCATTTCCATTCGATTCCGCCGTAGATGGACCGCGGCTCGCCGGGATGAAACGCTCGGGGTGGACCAAAGGACGCCTGCGCGTCCGCAAGCGGTTCCACCGCGGAAGCATAACGTTCATCCGTCAGATTGCGCGCCTCGAAGAATACCGACCAACCCTTTTGACTACGGAAGCCGATTTTTGCGCCCAGCACCGCATAGGCATTGGCGGAAAGCGAGTTTGCATAGTCGGCATATTGGCGCGAGGCCCATTCGACATTGGGACCGCAATAGAATCCGCAAGGCGCTTCGTACATCAGTTCGGCGCGATACCAGAACTGAGGAGCGCCGGCGAGCCGGTTGTTCCCATAGGCACTGCTTCCATCAAATCGAAAGTCGTTCCAATTGAATACTTGCCCCAGCGTAATCTTATCCATCTTTGGCGAAGCCGCCGGCGCCACATTCTTGCCCGAGACATCGCGGCCGCCTGTGGTCGGGCGGCAAAAGATGCCCTCCAGCAAGGTAACATCGAGGCTGAGTTCGACACCCTGGTGGATGGTGTGCGGCTCATTCACCGTGCCCAGCGGATTTCCATTCGCGTCATTGACCGTGAGCAGCTCGTTCTCGATCCAGGCATAGTAGTACGCTGCCTCCCAGTTGATCCGGTCGGTCGAACCGCGCGTCCCAACTTCGATGGTCGTTCCGGTTTGTGCTTTGAGATTCGCCGTAAGCAGGTCGCCGATCGGACCGCCCACTTGCAGGATCTCGTTGCTCGTCGGGGGTTCGAAACTCCGGCTCACATTCGCAAAGATCTGGTTGTGTTCGTTGAACTCGTAGATCACGCCCAGCTTCGGGCTGAACCCCTCGTAACCCTGGTCGCGCGACTGATTGCCATTGGTATTTCCAGAGAAGTGGTCGCGATAGTCTCGCTGCGCATGCGTAAGCGATCCGCCTAAAATTGCGGAGAGGTGGTCCGTGAAGTAGTGCTGCTCCTCGGCGTAAAAATTGTAGTTCACCGCCGTGAAATCTCCATCCGCGGTTTTGGCTCCGTGATGGCCATACAAGTTTTGATAACGGTCGTCATGCAGCAGCGAGACCGCCGTCTCGAACCCGATCGTAAAGCGATTCTTTCGGCCGAGCCACTCGCCTTCGTTCGTGTAGCGGGCTTCGCCGCCAAAGTTATGGTATTCGTCGTCAAGGGCGCCGAGGCCGTTGAGGAAATAGGGATTCCAAAACAAGGGATGATCGAGATGATCGTGCGAGTAGTTGAGACTCGCTTCCAAGCGAGACGTCGGAGATAGCCGAAGCGTTGTGCGGTTGGCGATCCTCTCCCATTCCACATCGCGGCGTTGGTCGAAGGCGACGGCGTCGGGATCCGCAGCCCGCGGCGAGTTTGCGATTTCGTCTTTCGTGAGCTGGCCGGGAAGCTGCGTGCGGCTGTGTACGGCGCCAACATAAAAGCGTGTCTCCAGGTCTTCATTGATCTGGTAGCCAACGGTCGCATGGATGCGCTGCAGCTCCGTGTCGCTGTGCGCCTGGAAACCGCGCCGGCTCAGGACCGTCGCGCTGCCATAGTAGTCAAACGGGCCGCTGACACCGCCGCTGCTCACCTGCCCATTGTAATAGTCGAAGCTGCCCAATTCGAAACGCACATGAAACGGCGAAGCATCGTGGCCGGTGGGGGTGGTGAAATTGATCGCGCCGCCGAGCGTCGTCGCTCCAAACCTCAGCGCATTCGCGCCGCGCCAGACCTCGACATAGCGTACGGAAAGCGGATCGATATCCTGAAAATCACCAAAGCCATCCGCGAAGGTGACCGGGATGCCATCGAGCAATAACTTGATGCCGCGAACGTGATAGCCCAGATCGAGTCCGCTGCCGCGGATCGAAAGCTTCACCTCGTCGTCCTCGCTGCCGCGCGGCGCAGCCATGACGCCCGGCGAATGAGCGAAGACATCCTCGAAATTGGCCGTGCGGCCCGTGAGGTATTTTTCCGAATCGACGACACTCGCTCCGCCCGGCGTGCGGGCAATGGAATCCCGGGCCTCAGTAATGGATGGAGCGGTGAGTGAGGACGGCTCGGGTTGGCCGATAACCGTGACCGTGGGCAGCACTTGCAGTTCCGGCTCCGCGGCGCGCGCGGTGAGAACGGCAATGGAAACAGAGAGACAGGAAACAAATTTGGAATTCATGGATAAACAGAAGTTGGGTTTTGGAAGGGCGCGTCTGGGCGCGCGCAATCACGGCGATCGACGAAAATCGACCGGGATGCGGTGAGAAGGAGCCGTGCGTCAGTGCGCGAGAGATCTCGCGAACCAGTGCAAATCGGCTGAAGACGAGCGTTCCAGACGCCGGAACGCCGTGATGTTATTGCGAAGCCAACGAGCCGCGAAGATATGTTGCCGCGGGAACGGCCTGGCGCAGTGCTGCCGCGCCAAATGATTCGACGACTCGTCCTTGGTGGCTAAGCCTCAGGCGGAGGCGTAGGAGGGGCCAACTGCCGAACGACGCCAACCGCCACATATCCACCCCAACAAACCTCGCCGCACGCCTCGCGCTCCGGAGCCTGGCAAGTCGCGAGCGCCACATATTCCAGCTCGACGAGTTTCTTCAGCGCAGGCGCCGTTTGTTTCTTTTTATCCTGCTGCTGCCGGACGGAGATGGCCGTGCATATCTTACAAGGATGCGCGCCATCGAAGGTGGTGCGCACCGCTTCCTCCACGCTCTCGTGCTGCACACGAGTCACAATCATGCCCGTCCAGGCTGCAGTTTGCAGCATGAACCAATGCGCGCCGCTCAGATAGAGGGCGCAACAAACGATCAGAAGCTTGTGAAGGAGGGATCTCACGGAAGCGTGCGCATCCAAGTCCATAGCTTCGACGCCGTCAAGACTGAGTATGAAAATATTGCCAAAAGTGAGTTCGCTTCGGGGCCCGACATCGATCAGTGACCGCCGCCAGGCACAAACACCTGTTTTGCAGATTGCGGCCGACTCGACATCCCAGCGCTTCGCCGGACGAGTGAGAATTCGCGGAAACTCTGTCTCGAGAATCGCGCAAAAGCCGAAACCCGTCCTTGCCGCCAGCCAAATCTCCGCATACAGAGGCCGATGCTCGGAAATGATTGTGCAAAATGCTGCGATCGACACCCCATGCTACGGGTGCGGCCGCAAGGCGATGGCCGCTTCCCGGATCCTGTCCAATATGAGTGCCGCGTCTGCGGTATGAAGGGTGGACTCGGCGAAACCGAGCCGAAGGCGCATCGCTCCTGGCATATCACGCTCCAGCAGGCGCTGCAAACCACCGCCGAATAGCGGCGAAATCCCCTTGCCGCGCGACAGCGACCGCTGACATCTTCCCCGCGTGAGGCTTACCCAGATCCTTTTTCCCATCCTGGCGCTCGCGCTTTTTGCCGGCTGCGAAGCGCCCGCTGTCATTTCCCATCCCTGGCCCAAGACCTATCGCCTCGTGCGCGTCTCCAATCCCCGGGGCGAACTCATTGCCGATTGGATCGCCGTCGGCAGCGTGAACCGCGCGGAAGGCAACAGCTACCGCTTCAAAGCGGTCGAGCGCATCTCGGCCCCGCCAAATTCCGAGGATATCCACTACCCCGAGGGCCGTTTGGTGACCATTTATGGCCCAACGATGATCGTCAGCCGCTGCGGCAAACCGCAGTGGCTCTACGAATTCGACGGGTACTAAGGCATGAAGGGCGCGCGTTTTCCGGGAGTCCTCGCTTTCGTCTCCGCCGCCTGGCTTGGCGCGGCGACCGCGAGCATCGCGGCGTCGCCCTCCATTTCCAAGACCACTTGGCGCGGCTTTGCGGCCTATGAATTGACCGATGGCCGAACCAAAGCCGTCGCCGTCCCAGAGCTTGGCGGACGCGTGGTCTTCTACGGTCGCATCGATGGCCCAAATTTCCTCTGGGTCGGCGAACCCGGTCTGGAACGCGAAGCCGACGCACTCATGTGGGGCGGCGACAAGGCGTACATCGGGCCGCATACCATGTGGCATTTTACGCAACCCACCATGTGGCCCCCGCCCTCGCCCAATACCGCGCCCCAGGAGGTCACGGTCACCGGCGCGACGCTCCGCATGGTCAGCCCGCCCTGGCCCGGATACGGCGTGCGCCTTATCCGAGAGATCGCCTACGATCCCAGCGGCAGCGGTGAACTGGTCTTCAAGCACACCGTCGAAAAAGCCGCCGCGGACAATGCCACCCTGGCCGCAGTGTGGACCATCACCCAGGCGGCGCCCGGCGACGTCTACATTCCACTCAATCCCCAGAGCCCTTACAAAGGAAACGCCTTTTGGTTCGGCTCCGGCATCGATCCCCAACGGCTGGGCGCAACGGCGCTTTCCGACTCGCTCCTGCGCATTCGGCCCGTCTCCGGCGCCGGCTTCAAGCTCGGCTCCAGCCCCGGCAAACCGGCGCTGCTTTCCATCAAAGCCGGCGTGGCTTTCCTGGAGCGCGCCGATCCGCAGGACGGTCAATACCCGGAAGGCGCCGACAATGCCGGGCTCTCGGTGGAGGTCTATCATCATGACCTGCCTGCGCCAAAAGAGTACGTGGAGCTGGAATTCCTCTCACCCCTTCGGCGCATCGACCAGGGCGCCACGCTGACGACCCGCTGGAGCTTGCAGGACCTGCCCAAGGACGCGGATCTCGCGACCGCCGCCGGCGCGCTGCTCAATCGTTGATACTTGACGCGCGGTTGTTGGCGCGCGCGTGATTTTCCTACGCGGGAGGAAAACAAATTTCCCGGTTGCGGGTTATGAAAGTGCCGCTCCAGTTGGGAGCCCGTCTCGGAATGCCCCAGCGCCCAAGTCCGGGAGGAATTACCGATCGTGTCACCACTTTCATTCCAGTTCGCATTTGCCGATCCATGGCGCCAATTTTGTCACTTTTGCATGAATAAGTTCCCTACCTTCAAGCACGCAGGCCTATCCCTGCTCGCTCTTCTTCCCCTGGCGGTCCAAGGCGAAAACCTCGATGAAGCGCCGACGCTCGGAGCCGTCGAGACCAGTCCCCACACCAAGGATCGCGGCCCGGAGCTCGGTTCCGTGCAGATCAAGTTCAAGCTGCCGCCGCCACCCGCGCTTTCGCCGCAGGACGAATTGAAGACGCTCAAGGTCCCGGCCGGCTTTAAAGTGGAACTCGCCGCCGCGGAACCCCTCGTCGACACCCCCATCGCCATGAGCTGGGACGACCAGGGCCGCGCCTACGTGGTCGAAATGATCGGCTACATGAACGACGTCAACGGAGCCGGCGAAGACAAGCCGATCTGCCGCATCAAGCGCCTGGAATCCACCAAAGGCAACGGCATCTACGACAAGGCCACGATTTTCGTCGATCACCTCATCCTCCCGCGCGCGGTCATGGCGCTCGGCGACGGCGCGCTCGTGGGCGAACCGCCAAATCTCACCTGGTACCACGACAAGGATGACACGGGCGTGGCGACTTCCAGCGAAGTGTTGGCCACGAATTTCGGCACCAGGGGCGGGCAGCCCGAGCACATGTGCAACAGCCCGACCTGGGCGATGGATAACTGGATCTGGAGCGCCAATCTCGGCACGCGCTATCGCTTGCAAAAGGGCGCCCTCGTCGCCGAACCCGTGCCCATGCGTGGGCAGTGGGGCCTTTCCCAGGACGACTGGGGCCGGCTCTTCCACAACTCGAATTCCGACCTCCTCCGCTGCGATCCCATCCAGCCGCAGGCCTATATGCGGAATCCCGATCTCCTGGCGCACACGGGCATCAATTTTCAGGCCCTAAAGGACCAGAGCACCTGGCCTTCGCATCAGACGCCGGGCGTGAATCGCGGCTATGCCTCGGACCAGTTGCGCGCCGATGGCACGCTCAAAACGGCGACCGCGACCTGCGGCGCCGGCATCTATCGCGGCAACCTTTTCCCGAAGGAATTCCAAGGCAACGCCTTCATCCCGGAGCCCGCGGGCAATCTCGTGAAACGCGTGACGCTGGAGGATAACGAAGGCCTCATCACCGCGCACAACGCCTACGAGGGCAAGGAATTCCTCACCTCTACGGATGAGCGCTTCCGCCCGGTGAACGTTTACACGGGCCCCGATGGCGCGCTTTACGTCGTCGACATGGCGCGCGGCATCATCCAGCACCGCTTTTTCGAGACCTACTATCTCATTGCCAACATCAAGGAACGGAAGCTCGAGCAGCCCATCGGCATGGGCCGCATCTGGCGCATCGTTCCCGATGGGACGAACCCCGCGATGGTCAAGTTGCCCAAGACGACCGCAGAGATCGTCCCGTATCTCAGCCACGCCAATGGCTGGGTCCGCGATACCGCGCAGCGCGTGCTCGTGGAGCGCGCGGACGCTTCGGTCGCGCCGGCCGTGCAGAAGGAAGCCGCCGCAGCCAAATTGCCGCAAAGCCGTGTGCAGGCGCTCTGGACGCTGGAAGGCATGGGCGCGCTCACGCCGGAGGTCGTCACCGCCAGCCTCCGCGATCCCGATCCGCACGTGCGCGCCGCTGCGGTCCGCGTAGCCGATCGCACGCTGGCTCCAGCGCTGGCCAGGATGACGAATGACCCCAGCATCGATGTGCGGCTGCAACTCGCGGTCGCGCTCAGCGCGGTCCCGGGGCCCGAGTCGGATCAGGCGCTCGTCTCGCTGCTGCGCAAGGGCGGCAGCCCGCTGCTCGGCGAAGCCGTTGCCTCCGGCCTGCGCGGCCGCGAACTCGAATTCTTCGAGACGGTCCTCAAGAGTGGATCGATCGATGCGGAAGCCATCGATGCCTCGAAGATTCTCCCCGTGCTCGCCAGCTGCGTCATGAAAGAGCGCCGCGCCGCGCGCATCAATCATCTGCTCAATCTGCTCGTCGGCATTCCCTCCGCCGGCCCGCGCCGCGCGGAGATCCTGGAAGCCATGGCGGGTAAGGCGCCGGCCAAAGGCGTCCAGATCAAGTATGTCTATTTGGAGAAAGCTCCGGATGCGCTCGAGAAGCTGAAATCCGACGTCAATGGCGCGGCCAAAAAAGCCTTCGCCGCGCTCGACGCCCAACTGGCTTGGCCCGACAAACCCGGCGTTCCGCCGCCGCCGAAGATCATCCCGCTCACCGCAGAGCAGCAGGTCCGCTTCGACAAAGGCAAGACGCTCTATGCCACCATCTGCGCGGCATGCCATCAGCCCACGGGCGCCGGCCAGGAAGGCCTCGCTCCGCCGCTCGCCGGCTCGGAATGGGTGGTCGGCCCGTCCGACAAGCCTGCGCGCATCGTCCTGCAGGGCCTCAGCGGCCCGCTGTCGGTGGCCGGCACGTCATGGGCCCTGGAAATGCCGCCCCTCGGCATCGCGCTGAACGACGAAGACATCGCCAGTGTACTCACTTACATCCGCCGCGAGTGGGAGCACAACGCCTCGCCCGTCGAACCCAAGGAAGTGGCCGGCCTCCGCGCCCAATACAAGGATCACACGACCTCCTGGACCGCGGCAGAGTTGAAATGACAGACGGCCGGAGGGCCGATAGTTAGTTAAATCAAAACTTGAAAAGCCGGCGCCCTGCGCCGGCTTTTTTGTTTCTCGAAATGGAGCATCGCCTACTCGCTTGCTGCCGCCTGCGCGCGATCACGCTGGCGCACGAGACAAAGCGTATATCCCGCCGCCAGCGCGCAAACCACCGCGCCCACGGCGATCGCGGTCGATGCGCCGAAAAAGTGCGCCATCGTTCCCGCCTCCAGGCTGCCCAGCGGCATGATGCCTCCAAAAATCAGCGCCCAGATCCCCATCACCCGGCCGCGCATTTCATCCGGCACGCTCGTCTGCAGCGCTGAATTCGAGGTGGAAAAAAAGAGCATCATCCCAAAGCCTACGCAGGCCAGCAGCGGCATCGCCGCGTAGAAATTCCGGTTAAAGGCAAAACCGATCAGCGCCGCCGAAAACACCCACACACCGCCGATCGCCAGACTCCGCGCCGACACTCGATGCCCGGAAGCCGCCACCGTCAGCGCGCCACAGAGCGCACCGATCCCACCGCTCGAAAGCAACAAGCCGTAGCGACGTTCGTCGAGATAAAGGATGTCCCGGCCAAACGCCGGCATGAGCACCGAGTAAGACCAGCCAAACGTTCCGACCACGGCAAACAGGCCCAGAATGGTGAGCACACGGGGATTGTGCCAGACATAGCGAAATCCTTCCAACGCCTCCTGCAACGCCGAACCCTTTCCCGGAGATGGCGGTCGGGCGGCAACATGCATGAGCGCCAGGCTGGCAATTACGGCGAGGAAACTGACTCCGTCGAAAAAGAAACACGCCGCCATCCCGACCTTCGCCATGAAAAAGCCGGCCAGCGAGGGGCCGGCGATCCGCGCGCCATTCACCATCGTGCTATTGAGCGAGATGGCGTTCCGCAGATCGTCGCGGCTCGTTATCTCGACGATAAAAGATTGGCGCGCCGGCATGTCAAAGGCCAGGACCGCACCACCCAGCGCCGCTAACACGACGATCTGCCACGGCTGGATCCGTCCGCTCCACACCAGCGCCGCCAAGGCGAAGGATAGCGCCATGGACAGCGCCTGGGTGTATAACAAGATCGTACGCTTCGGATACCGATCCGCGAGCCAGCCGCCCCAGGTCGAGAGAAACAGCATCGGCCCTGTGGAAGCCGCCGCCACCACACCGAGCAACGCCTTCGAGCCGGTGAGCTGGTAGACCAGCCAGCCTTCGGTCGTGTTATTCACCCAGGTGCCAATCAGTGAGACGAGCTGGCCGGCAAAGAAGAGGCGATAATTTCGATGCCGAAATGCGGCGAACATCTGCCGCATTCCGATCCACTCCGTAAATACCCGGCGAGGCCGCCCGGTGAAATCTTCCGGGACCGGTGCGGTATCGACGGGATCTGAAGACATGAAGCCAGCACGGTAGGCCAGCTTCAAGCCCTTCGCCAGCGGCTACGACTTCTTCTTCGCGGCAAAGGTCGCAACCGCCTGAGCGGCCTTGGTCTCTTCGCCGGATTTGCCCAGAAAACCGAGATCGCGGAACCAGTCCATGTAGCGGTCCTGCCAAGTGCCGAAAGGGATGCCGTTGCGCTTGGTGAGCCCGCCGCCATGTGCGCCGTTTCCGTAAATGTGCATCTCGATAAAGGGCGCGGAGAACTTCAGCATGGCCGTGAAATAATCCGTGGCCCACAGCGCATGGACGCGGTCGCCGGAGCCGGCGCAGGTAATGAAGGTCGGCGGCACATTGGCCGGGATCTTGACTTCGGCATCCTGGCTAAAAGGCGTCGGGCCAGGGTAGATGAGACCGACGAAGTCGGGCCGGGCGGAGATTTTGGCCAGGGGATCGCTCGTGGCGCTGTTGCGCTGCTGGAACTCATCGTAGAAGAGCGCTGTGCCGGAGGCCAGTTCAGCGCCGGCGGAGAAACCCACGATGCCGATCTTGGCCGGATCGATCTTCCACTCGGCGGCGTGCGCGCGGACCAGGCGAATGGCCTGGAAGGCGTCATTTACCGCATCCACTCGCGCATCGTAGCCGTCGACGCGCAGGCGATTGCGCAGGATGATCGTGGAAACACCGTATTGGGCGAAGTACGGAGTGAAGTCCGCGCCTTCAGGCCCGACCCAGAGAATCTTGTGTCCGCCGCCGGGCACGACGATGACGGCGGCTCCAGTATTGGTATTCTGATCCTCGACGAGGTGCACTTCGATCGATGGATTGTGAATATTGATGACATTTGTAATTTTCCCAGCGCCGCCACCCTGCGTGTTGTAGCGCTCGGGTTCATGGATGCGATCGCGTTTCAGCAGCATCGAGTCTGGGGGAAAGAGCGGAAGCACCAGGCCGCCCGGCAGAATGGTTTGGGGAGTGAAGGGCGCATTCGAGGCCGCATCGGCGGCTTGCGGCGAGGCGGGCGTCTGCGCCCACGTCCGAGGCGGCTGCGCTGCAAGTGCGCCAATGAAAAGGGTCGCCAGGAGGCAATTGGAAAGCCGGGATTTCATGGTATGTTCAATGAGACAGGAGGGATTTGCGGATGGCACATCTATAGAGACGCAAGGCCGCGCCAATATTAGCCGTATCCTGAAGGCTTGGGGCCCGGCGCCGTTCCGTCACGGAGTTTCCGCCAGACAGAATCTTGACAAAATCGCGCCAACCGGATAAGTGCGAACTGCACATCTCCGGATCCCCTATGAATTCCCAGAATTTCGCCACCGGACCGCATACGCGGCGTCAATGGATCAAGCAATTTGCCCTGGGCTCGGTCGCCGCGCTGGGCGCGAGCGGCTGGCGTGGGAGACTCCTGGCCGATATATCTCCCGATGCCGCGCCTGCGGATATTCTCCCCATCCACCTCGCCACGGATTTTCCCGGCGTGCTGGATGGCTCCACGCCCTCGATCCAGATCCAGATCAGCAGCTTTCCCGAGATCATCATGATCAACAAAGGGCCGGGCCTGATGTATGTCTTGAATTCCACCTGCACGCACCAGGGGTGCCCCGTCTCGGCGTGGAATGCCGCCGATAACATTCTTTGCCCGTGCCACGGCTCGAATTACAACATCGATGGATCGCTGATCCATGGGGCGGCCGGGCCCAACCAACCGCCGCTCGCGAGCTATGACTTCGATTTTGACGGCTCCGACCTGCTGCAAATCTATGTTCCTGGGCTGAATCTCAAGATCGACAGCATCGCAATCGAAACGAAGACCGCCGGCAACACCCGGCTGCGTCTGTCCTTTCCCGGGCGCGCGGCCACCGGCTACTACGTGCTCTATGCCCCGGATCTCACCAGCGATTGGGCTCCGGTCCAGATTTCCCTTACGGCAAACGGTTCGGCAAACCATGACTTTATCTTCACCGACGATACCGCACCTTTGGCCGTGTGGGTCGATAATCCGGGAACCAAAGGTTTCTACCGGATCCAGATCGCCTATTCGCAGTATTTTAACTAGTCATTTCGAACTCAACAAACCGCCTGCGTTTTGCGGTTGATCGAGAAAGCTGGACTCACAGAGCCGCGCGTAGATGCCGTCGTAAGCCAGCAGTTCGTCATGGGCGCCGCGCTCCACGATGCGACCGCGCTCCATCACCAGGATTTGATCGGCTTCGCGCACCGTCGAAAGCCGGTGAGCGATCACAAATGAAGTGCGCCCGGCCATGAGCCGGCCAAGCGCTTCCTGGATGAGCCGCTCGGTCTGCGTATCGACGCTCGCCGTGGCCTCGTCGAGGATCAAAATGGGCGCGTCCTTGAGCAGGGCGCGCGCGATGGAAATCCGCTGCTTTTCGCCTACGCTGAGCTTCACGCCACGCTCGCCAACCACGGTCTCGAGTTTGTCTGGCAGACGATCGACAAAAGCCCGGGCGTTGGCTCCTTCCAAGGCGCCCCAGAGCTCGTCGTCGGTGGCGTTGGGACGAGCCAGGCGCAAGTTATCGCGCACCGAGCCGTTGAAGAGAAAGCTTTCCTGCGTCACGAGGCCGACGGCGCTCCGCAGCGCGCTTTTCGAGTAGTCCCGGAGCGGCTTTTCATCGATGAGGATCTCACCGGTGTCGAACTCGTAGAAGCGGGTCAACATATTGACCAGCGTCGACTTGCCGGCGCCGGTATGGCCGACGAGCGCGATCGTCTCGCCGCAGCGCGCATGCAAATGAATGTCGTGCAAGACCGGCAGCTCTTCGCTGTAGGCAAAGCCTACATTGATGAAGCGCACGTCGCCGACGATGTTCACGCGCTCCTCTGAATCGACCCGGCCCGGTTCGATCTTCGCATCGAGGATTTCAAAGACACGCTCGCCCGCGGCCCGGCCAGCTTGCAACAACTGGTTCAAACTATGCAGCCGGCTGATCGGCTCATAAAGAAAGGCAATGAGCTGGAGAAAGCCCGCGAGCTGGCCCACGGACATCTTTCCCGCGAGCACCGCATGTCCGCCGAGGCCCACGGCCAGCGCCGCGCCGGCCGAGGCGAAGAAATTCATTGAGGGATTGTACAGCGCCCAGACGCGCATGACGACGAGTGTCGCCTCCCGCAATTGATTGCTGGCCCGATTGAAGCGTGCATGCTCCTCCTCCTCCCGCACATAGGTTTTAATCTGGCGAATGCCGGCCAGGTTATCGTGCAACAAGGCATTCATGGCCGACGAGGCCTTGCGTTGCATGCGATAGCGCGTGTGCGCGGTGAGCGTGTAGGCCAGCGCGCCGCCAATGAGCAGCGGCACCGGAGAGAGCGAGATCAGGGCCAGACAGGCGTCGGCGGAAAACAAGATCGCCAGGACCACCACAATCTGCAGGATCGAGACTACTCCCTGCTCGATGCCATCGATGAGGACGCGCTCCACGGAATTCACATCCTCGAGCACCCGCGTCATGATATCGCCGGTTGCACGATCGTCGAACCAAGTGAGCGGCAGATGCTGGATGTGCGCGTAGAGATCGCTGCGCAGATCGAAAATCACTTTCTGCTCAAACGTGTTGTTTAGAATAATGCGCAGCCCATTGAAGACGTCGCGCAACAAAAAGGCGCCAAGCGCAAAGCCGGTGAAGAGCCAGAGGCGATCGCCACGGCCGGAGCGCACATCATCGATCGCCAACTGCGTCACCTTCGGGAAAACAATGATGAGGAGCGTCGTGAGCACGGCGCAGGCGATGGTCCCGCAGGCCCACCAAGGATAGCGCCGGACGTACGCAAAGACCCGGAGCACCGACCGGATGGGCGGCGCGTCCTTGCCTTTCGTCACGCTTCGGGTGGGACCGCCGAGCGCCGGGGCGCCGGTGTTACTTCGCCGGGACACGGTAAGCGTGGAGATCCCCGCGGCCGGTCACGAGGAGGAGAGGACCTTTGTCGCCGGCCAGCCAGGCCACTTCAGCGCGGGCGGCTTCACCGGCGGATTCGGCGAGGATCGAGCCGTGTTCGATATCGACGACGAGCACCTTGCCGCCGCGCAAGGCGAGCGCCAGCCAGGGGCGGCCAGGCGCGGGGACCGCGGCGTCGATGTGCCCCTTCCCGTCCGTGATGGCAAGATCCCAGACTTTCTGTCCATTGGCGTCGAGCGCCGCGATGGCCTCATGATCGTCAACCGCTCCGCCGACCACGAGACGCACGGGGCCGGCGCCGCCGGGCGCCAGGCGCACCATGTCGGCAAAAAGGCTGCCGGGCTGGATTTCCGGTTTCTTGTTACCCGCCGCGTCGAACGGAGTCACATCGCCGCGGGCCGAGACGGCAAAGACCTCCGGCGAACCGGAGACACTGCCCGCAGCCACGTGCGCTACATTTGTCAGCTTGGCATTTTTCCAGACGAGTTTTCCCTGGCTGCTCAGGACGTGGAGGCCTGTGCTGCCGTTGTACCCGATCACGACTTCGTCTCCGCCGTCGCCTTTAAGATCGGCCGCGCAGACATCGTTCACACCTTCGCCGCCGCCATAGGTCCAAAGTTGCACACCCTTCGCGTCAAAGGCCTTCACTTCCGCCCCCCAGGGATCGAAGCAGAGCAGCATGGGAGCATCGGCCGAAAGATGCGCGGCGCGCAGCAGCCCGCCGTGGGATTCGATCGGAAATTCCCGCACCGCTTTCCCCGCGCCATCGAGGACCTGGCAGGCGCCCTTGACGTTGAGCGCATAAATCTCGCTTCCGGCTGCGGCCACGCCGCCAAATTTTCCCGGCGCATCCCAGGCGCGCTCCAGCCCCTTGAGGGTGGCGTTCAAGGCCGGTCTCGGCGGCACTTTACCGGCGAGCACCGCATCCAGCTGGCGGGGCATCCGCTCGATGGTTTCAGGGCTGAAGCCGCTGTGCACGTACTGCACGATCCCCGCCTTATCGATGATGAGGGTTTGCGGCAAAATCTCGATCCCAAGGCTTGCCATGAGCTTGCCGTCTTCATCCAGGGTCACCGGAAACTCGAGTTTGGCCTTCTTGAGAAAAGCCGTCACCGTGTCTTCATCCTCTCCGGCGTTGATCGTGTAGAATTCGACGCCTTTGTCCCTGTAGCGCTTGGCGACCTCGGTCACCAGCGGCAGAGACTGCATGCACGGTCCGCACCACGTCGCCCACAAGTCGAGAATGACCGCCTTCTTGCCCTTGAGATCGGAAAGACGCACTTCACCGCCGCCCACCAGTGGGAGCGTAAGATCCGGCTGCGGCTTGCCCACCAGTTCTGAGGGCTCCTCCTCTGTATCCGCTTCAGGCACGGCCTCCGGTTCGGCAGCGGCCGTTTCCGCAGTTTCGGATTTCTTCGCGCTCGACGGCGGCTGAAAGGCAAACGCGGCGGCGGCCGGCGGCTGGTCGAAAGTCCAGTCGTGAAAATCGATCGTGATTGAGGCTTTCAGATTCGCCAGGCCTTCCGGCGGCGCGGGCGAGAACTGCGCGAGCACGACTTTCTCCGCATCCACTTTCTCCCGCAGAATGAGCGGGGTGGGGCCGCGCTGGACCCAGATCTCCCAGCGCCCCTGTTCCTGAGTGAACGCCAGATGAGCGCATTCCACAGCGCCGACTTTTTCGACTCCAAGGTCGCGGGCCGCCGTCACCCCCTCCATAAGCGCGGCGTACGGATCTTTTTCGAAAAACGAGGCGAGAATCCCCAGAGGGAAAAGCCCATTTACGAGCGAGTCGTCGTCGATGGCGGCATCGACGAAACGGGCCGGCGCGGCCTTCTCTTCGTAGCGGTTCAGCAGCGCGCTATAGACGACAAATCTCTTCCCGTCGGAAACGACGGCGCTGCCGGGAACGCCTTCGGCCACAGTGAGCAGCGCGAAGCGATTCGGCGAATCGTAGGCAAAGGTTTGCTCCCGGCTAATCTGGTCTGTCGTATCGGCCAATTTCGCCTCGGTGCGCACGCTCATGCGGACCGTAAGCGCGTGGGCGCGGTGATAAAAGTCCGCGACGGCGCGGCCGACCGGTTCGACCTGGGGATCGATGGCGGGCGCTGCGGCTGCAGCCGCCAGACAGGACTGGCGAGTCAGCGCGCAAAACGCGACGAGGAACGCAAAGGAAATCGGACCTCTGAACATGCCGCAACCTTCGACCCGGACTCGGCGAGTGTCGAGCGGGATGTGTCCGGAAGGGCTGCCACCCCGGATGGGACCAAGGGGAGGAATGGGAAGAATGGGAATTATGGGCGACCCACCGTGGGCGCCTACGACCCCAGCTTCGCCAGCAGCTCCCGCCCTTCCTTCTTTGTCTCGGGATCGTCCTTTTCCGTCTCCTTCATGGCGAGGCCTTTATCGATGAAATGCCGGGCATTATCCTTCTGGCCCATCTCCGAGTACACTTTCCCGAGTTCGACGTAGTGCATGAGGCGATTGGGATTCAGTTCGATCGCTTTTTCAAAACACCGCGCCGACTCCTCAAAAGTCGACGACGGCAGTTTTCCATAAGCAAGTTGCGCGACTGCCCGCTTCAGCGAACTCACTTCCGCCAAGGTGCGATGCCAGCGGCCGAGGATGTGCCAGGCCAGATCGTCGTTTGGCGCCAGCCGCAGGGTCTTGTCGGCGGATTCCTTGATCATGTGGCAGGCCTCGATGCGGTCCCCCGTGCCGAGGTACGGCAGCGTTTTGCCATAGCTGACGGCCACGGAAAGCTGCGCATCGGCGTCGTTTGGTCCGGCGGCGGCAGCCCGCTTCGCGTAGGCGATCGCGGTTTGCCCCAGTCGAAGCTTCTGGGCGGCCGGACAGTCGTCCGTCATGAGGTGCCGATACTGGCGGGAGATTTTTGTGAGGAGCGCGGGGTTATTCGGCGAGATTTTTTCTGCCGGCAGATAACACTGAAGCGCCTCGTTGGACTGGAATTTCGCATCCCGCACGTCGCCCTTGGCGATAAGATCATCGGCTGCGGGATCAGCTGCTGCACGCAAGCTGGCCGCGGAGAGAAAAGCGAGGGCGGCCAGAGTAGAAAGAAAGACGGTTTTCATGGCATTCTCGTCCCGGGGGAAACCGACGGGACATCATAAGGAGATCGTATATCCATGACAAATGGCCGCTTTGCAAGCAAGATTGATTATTTATTTATTTAACTGTGCGGCGGCGACGGCGGTTTCTGCGGTTGCGGACCCACCGCAGCCTCGACGATTCGCCCCGCATTGAGCAGGTCGGCTTCGGCAAAGCGACGGCCGACCAACTCCAGGCTAGCCTTGTAATGCCGCCCCGGCAGCGGCACGGGAATGGCGAGGGCCGGATTGCCGGAAAGATTCGCCGGGGCCGTATTTTGTTCGCTCAAAACCGAGGCTTCGAAAAGCGGTGTGCCGCCAAAGAGCGGAATCTTCGGCGGAGGGGCGGTCTGGATGGTGGGCAGCGCGATGAAATCCACGTCCCGGAGCGCCGCATGCACGGCATGCCGCCACGCAGTCATGCGCTCCAGCGCCTGATCATAGGACTTTCCGTACTGCAAGGCGCCCACCGCCACCACGGCCTTCGTGCGAATGCTCACGTCGGGGCTGTTACTGAATTTTCGGTCGTTGATCCAGGCGCCAACGGCCGCGATGGTCGCGGCGTCCTTTGCGGCCTGGTTCCAGGCGTCGCGAAAGTTATTATCCAGCGGGATGACGTGAAATCCGGCCTTGGCCAGTGCGGAATCGATGGCCCGATCCATTTCGGAAGAAGTTCCCGTAAGATAAAGCCGCCCCACGGTAATCGAACGGCCCGAAGGCTTTGCCGCCATCGCCTCGGCGTAGCGGCCCTCGAAACCGCGCTCCAGCAGGTCCATGCCGGTCGCCGTGCGGGCGATATCCTTGGCCAGCGGGCCCACGGTATCGAGATGCACGGCGTCGATGGGGTACACGCCTTTCAGCGAAATGAGTCCCCGCGTGGTTTTCAATCCCACCACCCCGCAGCACGCCGCAGGCAGCCGAACGGATCCCGTAGTATCTGTGCCGAGCGCCACGTCGGCGCTGTCGTTGGCCACCGCCACGGCGGAGCCGCTGGAAGAACCGCCGGGAATGCGGCTGTGACCGAAGGGATTCACCGGCGTGCCGAAGTAACCGTTCAGCCCCGAAGGCGCGACGGCAAATTCGCTCAGGTTCGTCTTGCCGACAAAGGCCACGCCGCGCTCGCGTGCAATGGCCAGGCAAGCTGCATCGGCCGGAGCCGGAGGGCTCGTCTTGGCCAGATAGCCCGAGCCCGCGGATGTCACCGTGCCCTTGATGTCGATAATGTCTTTGACGGCCAAGCGCAGCCTTTTACTGCCCGGAGGCGGAGCCCAGTAGGCGATGAATGCATGCCCTCGCGGTCCGCGAGGCGTGTGCTTGAAAGGATTTGTTGCACATCCGGAAACACCTCCCAGGGTTAACAGTCCGATCAATGCGAGTCGCGACTTGCTCATGTGCATATCCGACCAAACACCAAAGCGCTTCGGGCGCAAAGCATTCCATCGCCGGCCCTTCCGATTTCGGCTTCGGCCAAGCCGGCTCCCGGCGTCGCAACTCCCGGTTGCTCTTAAGGGCAACCTCGGTTTCAATTGCGACCAGCAATGACGACCACCCTTGCCGCTCCCGCGCCTGTGCCTGCGCCTGCCAAAACTCCCGAGAAATTCAACACCCGGGCCGCCGGAGCCGTCGGCATCGCGGTGATGTGCAGCCGCCTGCTCGGACTCGTGCGCGAGCAGGCGCTGGCCCACGTCTACGGGGCGGGCTTCGCCATGGACGCCTTCCAGGCGGCCTTTCGCGTGCCAAATCTGCTCCGCGATCTTTTCGCCGAGGGCGCGCTTTCCACGGCGTTCGTGACGACTTTTTCCAAGAAGATCGCCACCGAGGGCGACGAAGCCGCCTGGAAACTGGCCAACAAGGTCGCGACGATGGCCGCCATAACGCTCGGCATCGTCTGCCTGCTCGGCATCGTCCTGGCGCCGCAGCTCGTGGGACTTCTGGCCGACGGCTTTTCTCCGGAAAAGGCCGCGCTCACGACGCATCTCACGCAGGTCATGTTCCCCTTCATCCTGCTCGTCTCACTGGCCGCGCTGGTCATGGGGATGCTGAATGCAAAGAATGTCTTTGGCGTGCCGGCGATGTCTTCGAGTTTTTTCAACATCGGCTCGATCGTCGGGGGCATCAGCCTCGCCTGGGTTTTCGATCACAAATTCGGCCCCGCCTCGCTGACTGGTCTCGCGCTGGGCACGCTGCTCGGTGGCACGCTTCAGCTGGTGGTGCAGTTTCCCGCGCTGCGGCGCGTGGGCTATCGTTTCCGGCCGGACTTCATGTGGCGCGACGAAGGCGTGCGCCAGGTGCTGCGGCTCATGGGGCCGGCGGTGATCGCGGCCAGCGCGGTGCAGGTCAATGTGATGGTCAATGCGCGCTTCGCCTCGGAATTGCCGGGCGACGGCCCGGTGAGCTGGCTCGGGTATGCTTTTCGGCTCATGCAATTGCCGCTCGGGATTTTTGGAGTAGCCATCGGCACGGTGACGCTGCCGCTCGTTTCCCGCAGCGCGGCGGCGGGCGATACCGCGCAATTCCGCTCGGCGTTGGCGCGCGGCATGCGGCTGGCCTTTCTGCTCACGGGTCCTTCAACGATCGGGCTCATCATGCTGGCCCGGCCCATCATGTCGCTGCTTTACGAGCACGGCCATTTTAACTCGGTGGACGCCGCACAGACGGCGGCGGCGCTGCAATACTATGCGATCGGTCTGGCGGCGTACTCGGGCATCAAGGTCCTCGCCCCGGCTTTCTACGCCATCGATAAGCGCACCACGCCGATGATGGTGAGCTTCGCTTCGATCGGGATCAATCTGCTGCTGAACTGGCTCTTCACCTTCAAGCTCGGTCTGGGACATCGCGGACTGGCGCTTTCCACGGGCTGCGTGGCATTGATCAATTTCAGCGCGCTTTATTTCCTCATGCGCCGCGAGACGAAGCTGCTCGAAACCCGGCTCATGATCCGCACCCTAGCCCGCCTGCTGCCCGCGTGCATCCTGCTCGCGCTGGTCTGCTGGGCCGGCCAACACTGGGTGCTGGCCGGCTGGGCGCACTTCGCCGTGCCGGTGCGGGCGCTGTCGCTGCTCTCGGTGATCGCCGTGGGGACGGTGGTTTTCTTTGGAGCCGCGATCGTGTGTCGGGTGGAGGAGATGACGGATCTGACGAAGCTGGTGAAGCGGAAGCTGGGGCGGCTCAAGGCTTGAGCCGGTGTCCGTCGGATGCTGAACGAGCAACCATTAGGATGGCGCAAGCGGCTAGTTCCGGATTTTCTCAGGGATCGGGGCAATTTTTGCGGACAGCCTGCGACCGGCTCGCTCTTGCATGTCTTGGCGACCCTTTGGTCACACATCAAGAGTTGACCCCGTTAGTTGCCGGTAACTTTCCGGCGCTTTGGAGACTGGCTTTTCGCTTTGTCTGCCTTTTTCTTTGGCTGCTTTTCTTTCTCCGCCGGTTTCGGCGTCATCCAAAACAGTTTTCCGGTCGAGGTCTTTTCCTTCGTGTTTTCTTCGACGATCCGGTACATTTTGATTTCCGGCATTCCATCTCGAATGGCTAGGACACAGAGCCCTCGGCCTTCTTGATCGCAGATTTTGAGGCCCGCATCTCCATTCTTGTTGACCCCGAAGCCTATGGCCTGAGAGCGACTTGGCCGCGGACGCGTGATTTCGATTATCGGAATGCCATCCGGTTCGATCTGCATACAAATCGAACTTCCGGTTGGGCTATGGAGTGAAATGGTCGTAAGGCCGTCATCGCACGCAGAGAGCTGTATGCGGGCGCTTCCGTCCTTGTTGTGAATCGTCAGGCTATTAGCGCAGATGGATTCAAATTTGGCTGACCTAGGCATGGATAAAGCGCATCTTAAGCTGCGGTTCGCGTCGAGAAGAAACGAATCCAAGGGCTCCGTTTACGTGACCTGGGTCAGCTCTAATTAACAACACTCTGCGGCCTCAACACCGAGTGTCACTCATTGGACCCAGAACCTTCGGTCTTTCGGATGATCCAGCAAAGGCTCTTTGCGATCCAGTCCTAGTGTGGTGATTGATTAATTCGAGTGAGTCTCTCATTGCCAATCGGCTTTCGCAATCCATCCGTGATGAACCGCCGGGCTCGCTGCTCCACGCTCTCGGCCTACTCTGGGGCCAGTTGAATGCCGACGGATTTCGGGCTCAATTTTTCCAGGATCTCGGCGACACAATCTTTGCCGCCAAAGCGCCAACCTCCCGGATTTCTATTCACCGCTCCGTCTCCTCGCTTTCCCGCAGCCATTTTATTCGGCCCGAAAACTCCACCCGGCCCCGCACGTCGTCCCCGCATCTCATAATTTCCATAATAAGTATTGCCACGGGGGCAAAGCCTGCTATTCATCTACCCGCAATTCGCAAATCCACCACCCCACACCCCGCCCACCCCAACTGCCCAAGTCCGCTGACCTGACACTTGCTTCGCACGTAATCCTCTCGCGACATCTCGCTCTTGGCTAGCGCGTTGGCCTGCGCCACGCGATCGCCATTGGAACGAGGTCAATTGTTGGATTGCTCCTGAAGACGAGTGCGTTGCGTCGCGAACTCGCGTCGATTGCTGCCCATGGACGGGGCTCCAATCTAATCGACTCACGCACATGATGATATTTTTCAGGCGCGCGTTCCAGAGGAAGGTCAAGTCCAACGAGCCATTTTCGGCCCCACCCACCCACGGCGGAAAATGATCAACGCTACCGTGTACTCATCAATGCCCCTCTGGGCCTTCCTGGCTCTGACGGGTCTATCCTTCGGCGCCATCGCGATGGCGCTTTGGCCGGAGATGTTCTTCAAGCGCCCAGCGCTCTCTTTGTGGCAACGCGCAGCGCTGACCGCAGCGCTCGCGTGGACCCACGAAGCCGTCGGCGCAGCCGAAATGATGATTGGAAGTCTCCCGTGCATGGCGGTTCTCGGGCCCAAAACCCAAGCGAATTGGACACACTTTGCCGCGGGCTTCATGATCGTCCGCGCCATCGTGTACCTTCTGCCGTGGTTGTTCGTTCACCGACTGCGCAACGCCATCAGCTTCCGCATGCGAGGCACCAGGATGGCGCTGATCTTTTTGCCCCCTCTGGCCATTGGGCTATTGTCCTTTGCGGAAATCCTCGACCCCAATTGGAGCGGCCGGAATTTCTTCATGTTGTACTGCATGTTGACCGGCCTCGTCGAAGAGACTCTTTACCGCGGCTACGCCTTTCAGTTGAATCCCGAGAAGCGTCCCCGGGAAGCCATCATCGTGACCTCGGTCATATTTGCCTTGGCGCATCTGCCTTCATCGTTACATCAGAATCGATCGACGCCCTTGCATCTCCTCTTTGTCTTTTTCTTCGCCGTCGGCCTCGGCGTCGTCCGGCTCTCCACGGGCAGCATCGGCCTGTGCATCTTGATTCATGGCTTGTTCGATATGCTCGTTCACGTCAACGACCCCGCCGTCTTCCAGATTGTCGCGCCCGTCGTGGCGGTCTCAACCATGGCGGCATTGCATTTTCATCCAGCCTGCAGAAAGACCGGGGAAATCGAGCCGGAAGTCGGAGGCTTGCTACCGGCAGGCGCCTGACGGCTGCGAACGCCTGCCCCGACTCCCTACATTCCCGAGGCGGGCGAGCCTTCGCCAACTTCACCCCGCCCAGGAATTTCGGTGAGAAAATCAAAAGGCGGCCTCGCCTTCATCGTCGGAGTGCGCCCCGATTTCCTCCAGGATTTGCCGGATGTGCGCGCGCCATCAGATCAAGCAGACCAGCGTCGATCCGCGCCTCCTACGGTTGCCAGTGGACAACCCGCCGCAATCGATGAATGATACGTTCAGTTTATTATGCGCTCTTTCCCGCTCAAAGCTGTCCTCGCGCTCCTCGGGATCTGGCTGGTCGTCGGCGGCGCGATCTATTGGGCTCGCAACGCCAAGCCGACCCCCGCCTCGCTGGCCAAGTATCTGGCCGATCACCCCATCCAGGGAAAATCCTGGGCCGACCGTGACCGTGAAATCCACAAGGTCGCCGATCAGCTCAACGCCCTCGATCAGGATCAGCGCCGGGAAGTCCGCGGCAAATACGTCGATCACTTCTTCCGCGCGCTCACGCCGGAGGAACAAGGGCGCTTCCTCGATCTCACCCTGCCCACCGGGTTCAAGCAGATGATGGATGCGCTGAACAAGATGACCCCGGAAAAGCGCAAGGAATTCGTCGATCGCTCCCTGGCCGACATGAAGAAGCACGAAGGCGAAGATGCGCCGGCCAACGTCGATCCCAATGCGCAGAAGATCGTGCAACAGGGTCTGCGTTCCTTTTACAGCGAAGCGAGCGCGGACGTGAAGATGGACCTGTCGCCGCTCATCGACCAGATGCAGAAAAATCTCCAGGGCGTGCGATGAAAGCGCGCATCCAGGCGGTGAATCGCGCGGATTCCGGCTTCACCCTGCTGGAGCTGCTCACGACGATCGCGATCATTGCGGTGCTGGCAACTCTGTGCACCGTCGCCTTCACCCGCGCGACGGAGACCGCCAAGGCGACCGCGTGCTCGTCGAATCTGCGCCAGCTCGGCGTGGCCCTCAATCTCTACCTTGCCGATCACGACATGATCATGCCGGAATTGCGCGGCATGCGGTCCAAAGCCTCGGACGACGCGCCAGTGATCGACAATACGCTCGACAAATATCTCAAGGACAAGCGCGCCTTTGCCTGTCCCGGCGACAATCTCGGCCTCGCTGCGGCCAGTGGGACAAGTTACTACTGGAACACGGCGCTGAATCATCAGCCCCTGGGTTCGTTGAAGTTCCTCAATCTTACTGAAGATCACAGCCGCATTCCGATCCTGGCCGACAAACAAGGCTTTCATCCGTATCTCGAGGACAAGGTGAATGTCCTGTATGCCGACGGGCACGCGACGAAGGATTTGAAATTCTGGCAGGATGGGAAGTGAGATGAATCGATCCCAGTCAGGAAGACGCGTTCTGTGAAGTTTCTAAGGAGAAAATCTCACACGAAGGCACGACGGTACGAAGTTCCAGGGGCGACGGACATCCACGCGCGGGTTGGCGCGACGCGCCTCGTCAATTGGAAGTAGGCGAAGAATGGGAAGTATGGGAGCGAGTGTGCAGCAAACGTCCCGAGGGTTTGGAGCGTGGTTTTAAGGCGCTGTCGATTGTGACAGCGGCCTAAAAGCACGCCCCAAATTACGGCTTGGTTTGTTGGGATGGTTAAGGCCCGACAAGCCGTAGGTGGGACGTTTCTTGCAAAACGCCTCTATACTGTGGCAACCCAACCCGCTTTCACGGGTGTTGCC
>FTCV01002003.1_pt1 | contig 35444 bp, 25 predicted proteins | sample 1639691 | NCBI WGS metagenome assembly FTCV01 (sample SAMEA3914864, study PRJEB12502) | metagenome | biome: forest; material: soil | place: USA | collected 2012-03-12 | depth 0.3 m
CTGGTCTGGCACGTCTGGTCTGGCACGTCTGGTCTGGCACGTCTGGTCTGGCACGTCTGGTCTGGCACGTCTGGTCTGACTCGTTCGCGCTGACCCGATTCCTTCAGCACGGCTGCCGCGACTCTTCATCGCGCCGACTCGCCACATCTGGGCCGGTGCCACACAAAATCGGCGCTTCTACTTGAATTTACGCGCGTCCTGTCATCCCGTTTCGGGAATGTCTTCGATGAATCTCAGTGCCGTGGAAACGCGTATTCTTGGCTGTCTTCTGGAAAAGGAGCGGCTGACGCCCGAGAATTATCCGATCTCGCTCAATAGCTTGGTCGCCGCTTGCAATCAGTCCACGAATCGCGATCCGGTGGTCGGGTACGATGAGCGTACCGTCGAGCAGGGCGTGACTTCGTTGCGTGAAAAGAAGCTGGCGGTGCTCGTTCATCTGGCCGGCGCGCGGGTGGGGAAGTACCGTCACAGTCTGCCGGAGCAATACGAGCTCAGCGGCCCGGAGACGGCGCTGCTTTGCGTGCTGATGCTGCGCGGACCACAGACGCCCGGCGAATTGCGGGCTCGCACGGAGCGGATGCACAATTTTCCAAGTCTCGAATCGGTCGAGGCACAGTTGGCCGGGCTCGGCAAAGGCGTGGATCCGCTGGTGAAGATCCTGCCGGCGCGACCTGGCCAAAAGGAACGGCGTTACGTGCAGTTACTCTCGGCTGAATTGCCGGAGGAAGCCGGTGATGGCGGCGGGTTCGGGTTCGCGGGCGAGACGCGGATCGAGCTGGAGCCGCGTCCGGAGCAGGCCGGGAAGCTCGAGGCGATGGAGCAGGAGATCGCCAGCCTGCGGGACGAGTTGCGGCAGCTGCGCGAGGAGTTCGCGGCGTTCCGGAAGCAGTTTGAATAGGCGAGGCGGGTTTGAATTCGACGGAGCGGGCCGGGAAAGGCGTTCCCGGTCCCGTTGGATGGGCTTGCTCCGGCGACGACTCGGAGGGATGTTTCCGGCTCATTATGAGCAAGGTCATTTATCCGCGGAGTCCACGCGAAACGATGTGCGGCTGGGTCCATCTGCCGCGTTACGTCGATAAGATCCGCCTGCATCTGGCGGGACGGTTGCCTGCGGATTATGAGCCGTATCTCGGGAAGAATTCCGACGCGATCTGGCTGAAGGCGGCGGGTCTCACGCATGAGCAAATGGTCGAGGTGGTGCGCAATACTCTCACCGACGGCGAGGTCTGCGACTGGGTGCGAGTGAATGTCTCGCGGACGGATGCCGAGAAGGCGGCGCATCGCAAGGCGATGCTCGATTTCCCGCCGGCGGACGATCCCGAGGCGGTGGCGTATTTCAAGATGCGCAAGGCGGCTTATGGACTGCCGGATCGCGACGATCTCACGAACCGCGCGGACCTGATCGACGCCGACGAAGGGCGTCTCTAACCCAAGTCGAGCCAGCCGGGCCGCCAGACAAGTCACGCGCTTCGTGCGCAAATCATTTGCGCGGCGCATGGGCGAACCGTTACGGTACCCGGCTCTTTTCATCGCATTTCCGTATGTCCAGCCAGTTCGGCCATCTTTTTCGCATCTCCACCTGGGGTGAATCCCACGGCGGCGGCGTCGGTGTTGTCATCGACGGCTGCCCGCCGCGCATTGCCATTTCCGAAGCGGACATCCAGCGCGATCTGGACCGTCGCCGACCTGGCCAAAGTGAAATCGTGACGCCGCGCGCCGAGGAGGATCGCTGCCAGATTCTCTCGGGCGTCTTCCAGGGCGAAACGCTCGGGACGCCGATCTGCGTCGCGGTGATGAACAAGGATGCACGCCCGGATGCTTATCGCGAGATGGAGGCCGCCTACCGGCCTTCGCACGCGGATTACACGTACCAGGCCAAATACGGCATTCGCAACTGGCAGGGCGGCGGACGCTCTTCAGCCCGCGAGACGATTGGCCGCGTGGCGGCTGCCGCGGTGGCGAAGAAGGTGCTGGCGCAGCTTTACCCGACGCCCATCGAGATCATCGCCTACGTGAAGACAGTGCATGAAATCGAGGCGACCGTGAATCCGGAGACGGTGACTTTTGAACAGGTGGAGTCGAATATCGTGCGCTGCCCGGATGCTGCGACTGCGACGCGGATGATCGACTTCATCAAGGAGATCCGCTCCGAGGGCGATTCCGTCGGCGGCGTGATTGAATGCGTCCTGCGCGGCGTGCCGCCAGGGCTCGGCGAACCGGTCTTCGACAAGCTCGAGGCGGAGTTGGCGAAGGCGATGCTGTCGCTGCCGGCGAGCAAAGGTTTTGAGATCGGCAGCGGCTTTGCCGGCACGCGGATGCGGGGTTCGGAACACAACGATCTTTTCCATATGGAGGAGGGACGCGTGCGGACGGACACGAATCGCTCCGGCGGAATCCAGGGCGGTATTTCGAATGGGGAGTCGATCTTCTTCCGGATCGGCTTCAAGCCGACGGCGACGATTTTCAAGCCGCAGAAGACGGTGACCGTTTCCGGCGAAGACACGGAACTCCAGGCGCGCGGGCGCCACGATCCGTGCGTGCTGCCACGGGCCGTGCCCATGGTCGAGGCGATGGCCGCCCTGGTGCTGTGCGATCACGCGCTGCGCCAGCGTGGGCAGTGCGGGTAGGCGGAGGCGTCGTGCCTTTACGAGCGGGGCGGGCGAGTGTCAGCCGCGGATAGGACCTTATGGGTCCCATGCGAGTCATGAGACCTATTTGGCTGGGCGCGAGCTGCTGTGGCGGCGCGTTTTTTTGAGCGGGCGGCGCGTCGTTTTGGGCGCTTCTAAGCCGGTGAATTTGCGGAGTTCTTGCCAGTTCTTACCAGGATAACCAACTTTTTCCTGTATGTTACTAAAACTGAAAAGGTCATGAGTGTGTGTATTTAAATATAAGGAAAATGTTGGTGAAGCTGGTTGAGTTGGTTGAAACGGGCGGAGCAGTGAGTTGCGTGAGGCTGGTGTGGTCGGTGCGAGATTTCGGAGCCTGACCACGGTCGTTGTCCGACCATGGTCGTGGTCGTGGCAGGCTGCGGTTCAGGGATTTTTCGAGTGATGTCGTTCCTCGACGCGGTCCGTGGTTTTCCATCTCGGTTGGACGGCTGAGACAGCCGTCCCTACCCATTTAGCTAGCGCCTATGGCATTCGGAAGGTCCGCGCTGAGCGTTGTTTTGATGGCGCTCAGCTGGTGAATTCGTCGTTTTCCGCCAACTCCGCCAGGATAACCAACATTTTCCTTATAATTAAATACACACACTACTCATGACCTTTTTGTTTTTAGTAACATACAGGAATAAGTTGGTTAACCTGGCGGAACTGGCGGAAAACGATGGGCCTGTGAGTTGCGTGAGCTTGGCGCGCCGCGTGCGTGATTGCGGAACCTGAGCGAGCCCACGCGACCAAAATCGATAGTCGCGGTTCCATGAGTCTGGTGGGAGCTATGCGGCCCGTGCGCAGCCGAAGCCTCCGTTGCAGCACAAAAAAGAAGGCCGCGCCTTGCGACGCGGCCTTCTGGTAATTGCTGGATCTCAGGAATGAGCCGGCTTCATTTGCGCCGGCCCGGTCAGCTTAGTGGCTGTCTTCCTTGGCAACTTCGTTGATCGTGTTGCCGATGTCGGCCGGAACGGCGGCGCCATTCTCGTCCTTGATGTTCATCTTGATCTTCATCTGATCCACCGGCTTGAGGCCCGGGACTTCGAGGAAGACTTCCTTGCGGTCCGGAGACACACGCACGCTCTTGATTTCCACCTGGTCGTGACCCTTCTTGGTCGGATCCGCGACGCTGAATTCCGGCGAACCGTAGTCGTGCGTCCAGTGGTAGTTGTACTGCTCGATCGAGTAGTTCTGAGCGTCGCTGGCGCTGCTGGTATCCAGCGGAGCGGTGAAGCGGACGTGGATGCCCTGATCGGTGACGTGCAGCGTGTCAGGCATGGTGACCTTCTTGCCGGTGTAGCGCACGCGCTGGATCGTGGAATCCTTCGAAGCCGTGGTCTGCCAGCCGCGGAGACCCGCGACGTAGAGCTGGCCGTCGCGCGGATTGAAGCGCGAGCGCATGATGCCGGAATCAAACTTCAGCGGGAACTTCACGACGCCGCCCTGCTCGACCTTGCCGAAGCGGTCGATGAGCACGCGGAAGAGCGAGCACTTGCCGTAGGAGAGGTACAGCATGGTGTTCTTGGCGAGGCCCCAGTTATTGTCGGGAACCCACACCTGGTCGCCGTTGGAGTTATCCCAATCGTAGGGCACCCAGCAGAGGTGCATGCCGTGCTCGGTCGGAGGCGTTTCCTTGTGGGCAAGATCCGGCACTTCGATGAATTCACCCTTCTTGACGAAGTGGATGTAATCGACAGGGACCCAGGTGCCCTGGTTGTCGCCGGTCGTGATTTCGCCGGTCGGGCTCACGCCCATGCCGTTCGGAGTACGGAGGCCGGTCGCAAAGACTTCGAATTTCTGGCCGTCCTTGGAGACCTTGAACATGCAGCCATTGTGGTCGGAGAGAGGACCCCAGCCGCGGCCGCCCGGGTTAACCGGACCGCCCTTGACGAAGTAGAAGTTGCCTTCCGGATCGGTCTTCAGGTCGAAGGTGAATTCGTGGAAGCCCGGCGTGACCTGCACGTCGTTGTTGAAGTTCTCGTAGAAGTCGGCTTCGCCGTCGTTGTTGAGATCATGCAGGCGCGTGATCTGGTCGCGTCCGAGGACGTACACCTGATCGTCGACGATCTTCAGGCCGAGCGCCTGGAAGAGGCCAGTGGCGAAGCGATGCCATGTGACGGATTCATACTTCGAGTCGGCAGGGGTGCCGATCCAGACGTCGCCGCTCCAGGTGGAGAAAGCGATGCGGCCATCCTTGAAGAAATCGAAGCCGCCGATACGGATCCACGACTTGTACGGGTTATCCGACGGAATGCCGACAGTATCGACCACGTACGGGGAAGTCTCGTCCTTGGAGATTTCACCCTTCGCGGTGACGGTCTGCGCCCAGTGGGCCGGTCCGCCCTTGGTGAATTCGCGGAGATTCGCGATGGTCTTGGAAGCGAGCTGGCCCTTGGCCTGGTCGGCGGCGGCGCCCTTCCAGTAGACGACCTTGAAGGCTTCGTTGCCGGCGAAGACAGGGAGCTTCAGCTCGACGCGAGCCGGAGGCACGATCTGCCATTTGGCACCGGCAGGAGCACCAGTGACGGCGATGAAGGTGCGGGCGTCCGGATTCTTTGGATCCGTGAGAGCGACGATGTTGTTTTCCACCGTGGCGGTGGCGCCTTCGCTGCCTTCGGCAACGAGGAGATTCGCGGCTTCATTGCCACGGGTCAGGACGTTGAAGACGCGCTCGATGGAGGTCGTTTCGCCCGTCTTTTCAAAATCGGGCATTTCGAGCACGGTGGCAGTGCCAACCGTGTAGGCGAGCACGACATGGTCGCCATGCAGGTAAAGGCCTTTGTATTTGGCCCATTCCTTGGGAATGGGACCGAAAGGAATCTGGGCCGCGCCGGGTCCGGTCGGAAGCTTGCGCGGATCGCTGAAGTTGTCGCCTTTGCTCCAGCCGGGACTTTGAGGATTGGTCTGGAAAACGATCTGCGCCTTTTCAGGAGGCAGCGGGTTCGGGCCGTGGCCGCCATCGAAGATGACGCCCTTGTATTTGACGAAGCCATCGGTCCAGCCGCCGGCCATGCGCATGAGGTCGGTATCGAAGACCATGGCGCCTTCATTGTTGGCTCCGAGCTTGATGGCGATGCCCTTGCTGGTGGCGCATCCCTTCTTGTCGAAGGCAGGCTTGCCCTCGGTATTGTTAAAGCTCGCGGAGAGGAAGCGTCCGTAATCCATCTCCTCGTACTTCGCTTTCGGCGCAGGCGCGGCAAATGCCGCGGTCGAAGCGAGGCCGATGACGGCGCTCAAGGTGAACTGCTGGATGTGTTTCATTCGGTAGTGGTATGGAGGTCCACGGTGACGGCACCGAGGAAAAGTGCCGACGGGGAAGCCGGCTTAGGTAGCCCATAAAACCAGTGAGGCGAAGGGAAATTTGAGATTTCAGGTAGAAAGCGGACAAATTTTTTTAGTTTTCGGACATGACGCCCTCGTAAACCGGAGACGCACGCCGGAGGCGGGTAGGTATTGGATGACAACGCTCGCGAAAGCCTTCAGGGTGCCGGAAAAATGGCCTCCCGAGGAACGGTATTGCGGAGCGCGCCGGTTTACTGTTGTCTGTCCGACCCACAGCAGTGTCATAAGCACGTCATAAGTATCGACTCATTCCATGCCAAATAAGCTTTTCATTCCCGGTCCGGTTCAGGTTTCGGAAAAAACCTTCGCCGCCTTCTGCAAGCCGATGATCGGCCACCGGAGCAACGATTTCAAAAAGCTGTACGCTTCGATTCATCCGCGGCTCCAGGAGCTGTTCGGCACGAAGCAGCCCGTTTTCCTGTCCACGTCATCCGCCTGGGGCGTGATGGAAGGTTCGGTCCGCAATCTCGTGGGCGACGGCAAGGTCCTGAACTGCATGTGCGGAGCGTTTTCCGACAAGTGGTTCGACGTTTCGAAGAAGTGCGGCAAGCAGCCCGAAGCGCTGCAGGTCGAATGGGGCCAGCCGATCCGCGGCGAACAGGTCCGCGAAAAGCTGAAGGCGGGCGGCTTCGATGCGGTGACGCTGATCCACAATGAAACGTCCACCGGCGTGATGAGCGATATCCGGGAAATCGCCGAGGCCGTGCGCGAGTTTCCCGACGTGCTGCTGATCGTTGATACCGTGTCGTCGTTTTCCACGCTGCCGATCCCGATGGATGAACTGGGCATTGACGTCCTGCTGACAGGCTCGCAGAAGGCCATGGCGATGCCGCCCGGGCTCGCGCTGTTCAGCGCTTCCGATCGTGCCTTTGCCCGCGCAGAGAAGGTGAAGGGTCGTGGCTACTATTTCGATTTCCTCGAGTTCAAGAAGAACCAGGCTGAGGACATGACGCCCAGCACGCCGTCGATCTCGCACATCTACGCGCTGCAGTCGAAGCTCGACGACATTTTCACCGAAGGCGTCGAGGCGCGTCACGCCCGCCATGCCGCGACGAACGCGATGGTCCACGAGTGGGTCCGCAAGCACGGCTTCGAATTCTTCGCGCCGGAAGGCTACCGCTCGAGGGGCCTGACCTGCGTGGCGAACAATCGCGAAATCGACGTGCCTGAATTCCTGAAGCGCCTCAAGGAACGCCATGGCTTCATCCTCGACGGCGGCTACGGCAAGCTGAAGGGCAAGACCTTCCGCATCTCCAATATGGGCGACGAAACCCAGGCGACGATCGCCGAGCTCATCGCCGCGCTGGACGACTGCTTGCCGTAAGGCGGGCAGGTCAGGGACTGAAAGGAAGGGCGGGCGGCACGAGCGATCGGCCGCCCGGCGGTTTGGAAGGCGATGACGGATTGCGAGGAGTGCAGATTGATGGTGGAAGATTGAAAGAAGCCTCAGCCTGAGGTGACGTCCTTGGGCTGAGATGAAGCGGCGAGCGCGAGCAGGGAGCCGCAGCGGCTAACGGGTTGGAGTCAGCGCGACGTGAGAATGAGACGGCAGCAGAGCGTGGCGGCGTGAATGTGCGATGGTGCAATGGCTCAAAGGCGCCACTGCGCGAGGGGCAGGTGAAATGCGAAGTGTGTGCGTGAAGTGGATTTTCGGAACGTGGTCCGGAGCGCGGAACGCATGTTCGGCTTACCAGTTCGCGCATCGATCTGGCTGGAGTTTAAAGGCACGCGTAGCCGGAGTGGCGGTCGAATTCACAACGATGTGAGCCGCGCGGGTAGGGACGGCTGTCTCTGTATAGACCGGAGACATGGGTAACAGGTGGCCGGGGACATGGGTAACACATGGGCAATGCCCTGGATGACCCGAAGCCTGATTGAAACCCGTGCTGAATTTATACAACTCGCGAGCCTCGCGGAGGCGAACATGGCTGAGCTCTGCCGCCGCTTTAAGGTGAGCCGAAAGACCGCCTACAAGCGGCTGGATCGTTTTACCCGAAACGGTGAAAAAGGCCTCAAAGATCGTAGCCGACGCCCCAAGCACTCGCCTGGCCGCACCGATGCGGAGGTGGCCAAAAAAGTGCTCGAGTTGCGTGCCGAACATCCGGCCTGGGGGCCGCGCAAACTCAAGCGCCGGCTCGAAGATCTGGGCCAGAGCGGATTGCCTGCGCATTCCACCTTTGGTGCCATCCTCCGGCGCGAAGGAGCCATTGCCGCTGGCGAAGCCAGCAAACACCAGCCCTGGCAGCGCTTTGAAAGGCAAGCGCCCAACCAGCTCTGGCAGATGGATTTCAAGGGAGACTTCGCCTTGAGCCGGGGCGGCCGTTGTTATCCCTTGCCCATTATCGACGATCATTCGCGCTATCTGGTCGGTATCTTTGCCTGCGGCAACCAGACCGAGAAGACGGTGCGCGGGCATCTCCAGAGCGTGTTTGAGCGCTACGGGTTGCCGGAACAAATCCTCTGCGACAACGGTTCGCCCTGGAGCGGAGGCGGAGAATGGACGGGACTGACGGTGTGGCTGTTGCGCCACGGCATCAAGGTGCTGCACGGACGCCCCTTTCATCCTCAAACCCAAGGCAAGGAGGAGCGGCTCAACCGCACACTCAAAGCCGAAGTGCTCCTCCGGCAGGACTTGCGTGACCTCGAGCACACGCAGCAAGCCCTCGATCAATGGCGCACAATCTACAACACCGAACGTCCTCACGAGGCGCTCGGCATGGAAGTGCCCCTCAAGCGCTATCGGCCCAGCCTGAGGTCCTACAACCCGCAGCTTGGCGAAATCCAATACGCTGCGCAGGACGAAATCCGCAAAGTCAAAAGCAAAGGGGAAATTACCTGGCGCAATCGCACCTACTTTATTGGCAAGGCCTTCGTGGGAGAACCCGTGGGGCTCAAGCCCACGCGGGAGGAACATCTCTTTGATGTCTACTACTGCCACCAGCGCCTCGGGCAGATCGATCTGCGCAAGCAGGCCAAAAGCAAACACCATTACCTGCCCATCCGGACGCCCCGGGGAAAATCCGCATCAACACCGCTTTCCGCCGCTTGAAAAGCGCTCCCTAAAAGCGCCCCTTCAAAGTCTTTAACTTTACAAAAACTCTCCTCCACCTAAACCCAAACCCAGCCCGAAAAAGTGTTACCCATGTCTCCGGCCATGTGTAACCCATGTCCCCGGTCCGTACAGTCTCAGCCGTCCAACCGAGATGGACGATCACGAACGGCATGAAGGAACGCCCCCGAGCGTTGGAAAGTCCTGTAAAACAGAGCCTGCTGCGACTGTCATTTCGCTCAAGCAAGCCTCATTTGCAGCTCGCGTCGGTTGGACGGCTGAGGACAGCCGTCCCGACCGAGATTTGGGTAGCTCGGCGCCAAGCGATCATCCAACGCGGCCACGGTATTACTGAAAGAGCGGCCTCATTTCACCCTCCGATGCGCGCCCTCAAAAAAAAGACATTGCCTGTGATTCTGAACTGTGTTCACATGAACAGTGTTGCGAGCGAGCATGGCCTTCGTTGCTTCCATCCGAGAAGCAGCGATGAGGAAAACGCCCGCGACGCATCCATGTAATACCAACCTGAACTTGCAATGACCAAGACAATCACCCAACTGCAGCCCTTCATTTACGAGACCCTGCTGGCCCAGCCGAAGCGCAGGCAGGAGCGGCGGACTCGCACGATCCGCCTGATGCGCCGCTTCGCGCCGATCCTGTACGTCCTTGCCGGACTCCGCGTCACAGCGGATACGGGATTCGCACCGTGGGAGTGGGGTTTCTGGGCGATTCTGGTTCCCCTGTATATTCTTGGGGAATGGACGATTCGCGAATTGTCCCGGTGGCTGGTGCCGATGCACTCGTAACGCACTTGGATTTGACCCGGACATGCGCGGCAATGGCGTCTTCCACGGAACACCGTCCGTCGCAGCGCACGCAACGCAGCGGCCACTTCCATCGGCTAATGATCAGGCATACCCAGCTAAAGGCCCAAAGTCCCGCAGTGATCATGGTGAGAAGCATGTGCAGCCGATGATCGACCGAAATCCGGCGCAGGGTCGCAGTGCCTTCGCACCGTGGACAGGTTAGGGAGTTCGAGCGCATGGGGTGCTGAAGAGGATGGTTACGGATTCACGTTGAAAGACATGAACGACCGTAATGGACTGCGCTACATGATTTAAATGCAGGCGGCTGCCAGCACAAGCGCAATTAGCATCATGGATCCCCTGATCCGGCGTGCGAAACGGGCAGTTGCAAAACGTAAGGTTTTGCCCGGGGTATGGTGAGGAAGTATATACTATGGCATTGCTAGTCAGCTGGCAGGGAAGGGGAGCAGGTAGAGCTGATGATGCGAAGCGGTGAGCACTCGAGACGCTGAAGTGCTGAGGTGCCGAAGTGTCGTGGCATCGGTGTTAGCAAAACGGCGAACTTTAAGTGATAGACGCGGGTTCCGCCGTTCGGCTTGACGCTCCGGAATTACGCTGGCGCGCGGGTTTGAGGATTTGATAGGCAGTCGTCGGCCGTTTGGAATGGAGATGTTCAGGACGCTAAATGCGGGATCGCGTCTGCGTTTACAGGCACCTGGAAAATCCATTTGCGAGACGGTCAGCATCCCCGCTCAAGTCCCTCGACCTTTCGTTATGTCATCCCTCAATCGACGTTCCGCCCTCAAGACCGCAGCAGCCGCTGCCGGTTTTGGACTTACCGCCTACGCTCAGGATTCCGAACATGTCGCGCAGGCCGAAGCGCCAACCGGGCTTTTCCGAGTCAAAAACGGGCGGATCAAGCAGTCCGTCGTTCCGTGGTGTTTCAGTCCGATGCCACCCGAGGAACTTATTCGCCACAGCGCGGCGCTGGGATTGCGTTCGGTCGAGCTTGTCGATCCAAAGCATTGGCCGCTGATCAAGGAACTCGGCATGACTATCGCGATTGCCACTTCACACGGCTTTGCGAAAGGCTTTGCGCATCGGGAGGAATGGGCCGAATGCCACGCGATCCTGCGCGAGCGCATCGAGCAATGCGCGACGGCGAGCGTTGACCGTATCATTACGTTTTCGGGTTTCCGGCGCGGATTGAGCGACGAGGAAGGCTGCAAGAACATGATCGCCGGTCTGAAGGAGATCCTGACAGTTGCCGAGGAGAAGAAGGTCACGCTGTGCATCGAGATGCTGAATTCTCGCGTGCCGACGCAGATGAAAGGACATCCGGATTACTTCTGCGATTCCATGGAACGCACCGTGAATATCTGCAAGGCGATCGGGTCCGAGCGGTGCAAGGTCCTGTTCGATATCTATCACGTCCAGATCATGCACGGTGATGTCATCAGCCGGATCCGGGAGCACAAGGAGTACATCGCGCACGTGCATACCGCCGGCGTGCCGGGGCGCAACGAGATCGATGAGACGCAGGAACTGAATTACCGCGCGGTGATGCAGGCGCTGCTGGATATCGGTTATGCGGGATTTGTAGGCCAGGAGTTCATTCCCACTGCGTCAGATAAGATCGCATCGCTCGCGGAGGGCGTACGGATTTGCGACGTATAGGATGCATTCAATTTGTCGAAGCCGCTGGCGATTTGAACAGACCGTTTCGAGCGATACGTCACGAGTTGCATGGCGGGCAGAGGACCTTTTGGAACACCGATGTGCAACAGCAGGAACTAATGCTCGACGTTCGGCTACAGCTTTACTGAAAGCACACTCCTGCTGCTGATATTCGCGGATCAAAACTGCTGCGGAGGCGGGCGGGCACGATACCTGAACCGCACCCTAATGCCTATACTTGCGGATCAGCGCAACCATCACGCCCTGCACAACCAACTCACCCAGCGGAATCAGGTCCGGGTAACGCGGATTTTCCGCATGCAGGAACGGGCGGCTGTTTTCCATGATGTACCGCTTGAGCGTGGTCTCGCCATCGATCAGCGCCGCCACGATGTCCCGGTGTCTTGGTTCGCGGAACTCCAGGATCGCAAAGTCGCCGTCGTCGATTGCCGCATCTATCATCGAATCGCCGCGCACCTTCAGTCCGAAAACCTTCCGGTCCGGCGCAAGTCCCACAGTCGCTGAATCCACTGAAATCATCCCGACATTCTCCTGCTCGACCGTTTCCGCCATGCCGGCGGTAATGGAACCGAAAATCGGAATATCCACGATCGACTCTCGCCGGAGATTTGCGACCACTGCCACCGCGCGCGCCTTGCCGGCCCGCCGCTGGATCACGCCCTTGCGCTCCAGTGCGCGAAGATGATTCACCGCCGCCGTCTGGCTCGAAAATCCAAAGTGCTCCTGGATCTCGCGCGTGGACGGCATGACGCCGGTCAATGTCTGCGCGTTGGAGATGTATTCGAGCACTTCCTGCTGACGGCTTGTGAGGCGATTCATGTTCACAGGAACACTAGCCTGACTCCCAAGGATTTGTCCATCGGGAAGATTGGAACTTTGCGAGTCGGCACTGGACAGCAGCCACCGCGCTCTTCAAAACTCCGCGCGCATGAATATCCTCATCCTTGCGGCCGGTTACGCAACGCGACTCTATCCCTTGACTCTCACGAAGGCGAAGCCGCTTCTCGACGTTTCCGGGAAGCCGATGCTGGAATGGGTGATTGATAACCTTGCTCCGATCGATGGCATCGAGAAGGTCTACGTGGTCACGAACAGCAAGTTTGCCGCAGATTTCCAAGCCTGGGCAGATCAGTACAACGCCTCGCATCCGAAGCTCGCCTTCGAGATCATCAACGACGGCTCGACTTCCGATGGCGACAAGCTCGGCGCGATCGGCGACATCAGCCTGTGCATCAGCCGCGCCAATCTCGCGGACTCCGACCTGATCGTAGTCGCGGGCGACAACCTTTTCTCGCAGAGTCTCGAGGATTTCGGACGGTTCTGTAAGGAGAAGAATCAGCCGGTGCTCGGCCTTTACGACGTCGGTTCACTCGATCAGGCCAAGAAGTATGGTGTAGTTGCCGTGAACAATGACGGAGTCATCACTTCGTTCGAAGAAAAGCCGGCCGAGCCGAAGAGCACGCTGATCGGCATCGCCCTCTACTACTACCCGAAGGCGACGATCCCGAGCTTCGCCACGTATCTCGCCGCTGGAAACAATCCCGATCAGCCGGGCCGTTTTGTACAGTGGCTATATCAGCAGACGCCCGTCCAGACCTGGCAGGTGCCGGGAACGTGGTACGACGTCGGCAGCAAGGAGACGCTCGAAGAGGCGAACCAGATCTTCACGAAGTTCGTCTAGTCTGTTTAAATTAAGCGGTAGCCGCTAAGTCGCCTGTTGCCTGTATCAATGGCAAAGGTCCATGCGCGGATGCGGAAGTGATTTGATAGAAGCGCGAGGCATCCACCTCGCGCTTTTCTTCTTTCTGGATACGCACTCTTTGTTGCGTTCCATATATTGTATAGCCACAAGCTGTCTTGCGCCGATCCTTCAAACGACGAACGCGCGAGCTATGTGCTAGGGACGGCTGTCCTCAGCCGTCCAACCGAGATGGACAATCACGGACGGCTTGGAGGAATGACAAAACGACGGAAGGTGCTCTGAAAAAGCGCCTGCCGGAAGAATTGTTCCGTTCTGGAGAGTCTGGATGGCAGCTCACCCTGGCTGGACCGTTGAGGACAGCGGTCCCTACCCGGCCCGGCTCGCACCGACGTAATCTCGAATGAGCTCACCGTATAAAGCGGCTATAGACTAAATCAAACCGCTCTACCGCAGGGCATGACTCACGCCAGGATCGCCTTCACGACCTGTCCGGAAACATCCGTCAGCCGGAAATCCCGGCCCGCGTGACGGAAGGTCAGCTTCTCGTGATCGAAGCCCAGCAGATGCAGGATCGTCGCGTGGAAATCGTGGACGTGGACCTGATCCTCGACGACCTCGCGTCCGTATTCGTCGGTCTTGCCGTAAGCGATGCCGCCTTTGACTCCGCCGCCGGCCAGCCACGATGAAAATGCCTTGTTGTGATGACTCCGGCCTTTCGGGCCGTCTGTATTGGGCGAGCGGCCAAATTCCGTCGTCCACACGACCAGCGTATCATCCAGCATCCCGCGCGCTTTCAGATCGCGCAGCAAACCGGAGATTGGCTTATCCACATTCTTCGCCAGCGGCAGATGCGTCGCCATGTCGCCATGGGCGTCCCAGTTATTCGAGGAACCCACATCGATCAGCTCGATGAACCGCACCCCGCGTTCCGCCAGCCGCCGCGCAACGAGACATTGCCAGCCAAAGCCCTTCGTGCTGCCGCGCTCGAGTCCGTACAGCGCCAGCGTGGCGTCGGTTTCCTTGGAAAGGTCCAGCGCATCCGGCATGGCGAGTTGCATGCCCGCAGCCGTCTCCCATGATTTCATCCGCGCGACGAGCGCCGGATCAGCAGGATGCTCCTGCAGATGCTTCCGGTTGAAGCGGTCGAGCAGGCTTAGCTCCATTTCTTGAATCTTCGGCGACGCTGAGCGTGGGCTGAGATTCGGGATCGGTTCGGCTCCAGCCTGAACCCGCACGCCTTGGTGCACGCCCGGCAGGAAATCCGAACTCCATACCTGGCTGCCCGCGTAGGGCAACTGCGGTGCTAGGACGACAAAGCTCGGCAGGTTCTGATTCTCCGTGCCGAGGCCGTAACTTACCCACGAACCAATGCTCGGCCGCGCAACGGTCACCGACCCTGTATGAATGCCAAGCGTCGCCTGGAAATGGTCCTGATGATCGCCGCGCATCGAGCGGATCAGGCAGATATCATCCATGCAGTCGCGGATGTTTGGGAAAAGGTCGCTGACCTCCGTGCCGCAGGTTCCGCCGGGCTTGAAGCCCCATTGCGGCGCAAGATACTTCGGCGCGCCGGGATTGTCGCTCACCGGTTTGCCTCCATCTTCCAGCAGGCGCGGCTTCGGATCGAAGGCATCGAGATGCGAGACGCCTCCAGTCATATACAGGAATATCACGCGCTTCGCCTTGCCCGGAAAATGGGGCTGTTTCGGTAGCACGGAATTCGGATCGAAGGCCGATTGGTTTTCCGCCGCGAGCAGTTGGGCGACGATGCCCGGGAATAACAGCGAACCGGCGGCAAGCGAACGGATCATCTGCCGGCGGGCCCACGGATTGTACGGCAAGTTCATGTGAATCGTGAGGGATGACTTATTCGGGCTGAGTTACTCGACGAACAGAAATTCATTGCTGCTCAGGAGTACGCGCGCGAGCGATGCGAAGGCTGCGTGCGGCTGCTGCTCGGCGGGCACGCCGGCTTCCTTCAAAGCCTCTGAAACCTGCGCCAGATACTCCTGCGCCATCTTGATTTCATCGGGCTCCGCGGGCCTGCAAAAGACGAGGCGGTAAGCCTGGTCGATGCGCTGCGACAGCTCAGGCCCGGCGCTCTCGACGCGATCCGCAAGCTTGCCCGCCGTCTCATGCGCGAAGGGGTTATTCATCATGAATAGCGCCTGGATCGGCGTCGTGCTTAGCGGACGCACGCCAGTCGTGGCATTGGTATCCGCGCCGTCGAAGATATCCAGATACGGCTGTTTGCGGATGCGCTGCTGCATGAGATACACCGAGCGCTTCGCAGTCGGATAATCGGCAATAAATGGATTGTGCTGCGTGTAATGCCAACCTGCCGCGGGCGGAAACGGATGCGCGCCAGCGGGCGAAGTATCCAGGCTGCCGCTGACGTACAGCATGGAATCGCGCAGTTCCTCGGCGGATAGCCGCTGCCGGTTGTATCTCCACAGATAGTCGTCGTTCACGTCCGCGAGCGATTCCTCGGCGTTATCTTCCGAGGACATCTGGTACGCGTGCGATAGCATGATGAGCCGGTGCATCGCCTTCACTGACCAGCCGCTTTCGATGAAACGCGAAGCCAGCCAGTCGAGCAACTCTGGATTCGCAGGCCGTTCGCCGCGCACGCCGAAATCGTTCGCCGACTTCACGAGACCTTTGCCGAAATGATGCTGCCAGATGCGATTCACCATCACGCGTGCGGTCAGCGGATTCTTCGCATCGGCCAGCCAGCCGGCCAATTCGAGGCGTCCGCTTCCCTGCTCGCTTTCCGGCAGCGGCTGACCGCCCAGGACCGTCAGGAAGGCGCGCGGCGCTTCGGCTCCGAGATTTCCCGGTTCGCCTTTCTTCTGAATCCTCGCGTTGTGTGGCTTGCCTTCAGCTACGGCGTAAGCCTTTTCCACGCGATCCTGTCCGGCTTCCAGCTCGAGCTGACGCTTCTGCGCGGCATTGAGTTCGGACTGCACGCTTTTCGACGTCTTATGCTCGGCAGGCGCATTTGCCGGAGGTCCGATGAATTTAGGGCTCGCCGGATCAGTCTCTGGCAGACTTGCCAGCCGCGTTTCGTCGCGCTCCACGCGCTTCTTTTCCTCCTTGAGCTGCTCAATGCGGTCATCCAGGCCGCCTAACTCTGCGGAGTCCTTGTTGAATTGCTCCGAAATGTCTGGCGGCGCGAGCGGCACGAAGTCCTTCTGGTGACGATAGATCTCCGTGCCCGGAAAGGCGTACTTCGTGGAATCGAAGATGCCGTACAGCGCGTAGTAATCCTTCGTCGCCACGGGATCGAACTTATGATCGTGACAGCGCGCACAGCCCAGGCTCAGGCCCAGCACGCCTTTGCCCAGGTTATCGATCATATCATCGATCGTCAGATGAAACTCGCTCGCGCGGGAACCAAACCGCCGTGCAATCGCCAGGTAACCGGTCGCGATGATGTGTTCATAACGCTCCGCTTCGCTGGCCGACGGCAACAGGTCGCCGGCAATTTGTTCGCGAATGAACGCGTCGTAAGGTTTATCGCGGTTAAACGCGTCGATCACATAGTTCCGATAACGGTAGGCACTCGGAACCGGAAAGTCGGAGTTACAACCCGAAGTATCCGCGTAGCGGACCACATCCAGCCAGTGCCGGCCCCATTGCTCGCCGTAATGGGGCGAAGCCAGCAGCCGGTCCACGAGCTTAGCGAAGGCATCGGGCGAGGTATCGGCCAGGAAGGCATCCATTTCCTCCGGAGTCGGAGGCAGGCCTGTAAGATCGTAAGTCGCCCGGCGAAGCAGCTGCCTGCGGCTGGTGTCGGGATTTGGATGCAGCTTCTTTTCCTGCAGCTTCGCCAGGAGGAATCGATCCACCGGATTCCTGGCCCAGGCGCCATCGCGGATTTCCGGCACCGCCGGATCCTTCACCGGCTGCAGCGACCAGAATTTGCGCGCCTCTTCGAAATTGATCGCCGTCTGCGGAGCCGGCGCGGACGCGGCGCCATCGCGCGGATCCGGCAGGCCCATGCGAATCCAGTGCTCCAAGTCCGCGACCTGTTCCGGCGCGAGCCGATGCTTCGGCGGCATCTGCAGGTCTTCGTCGGAATAGCGCACCGCCTGCATGATCAGGCTTTTCTCCGGGTTACCCGGAATCGCCGCGGGACCTGTATCGCCACCCTTGAGGATCGCCGCCCGGTTATCCAGGAGCAGCCCGCCCTTGATCTTGTCGCCCGCGGTGCTGTGGCATTTCAGGCATTGATCGGACAGCAGCGGCCGGATCTTTTTCTCGAAAAACTCGACCTGCTCGGGCGGAAGAGGCTGAGCCTGCGGGGCTTCCGCCGCGGCGGCCAGACGCACGATCGCCGCCGCGCACAGGCAGCAGACGATCCAGGCCTGGATACAGGCATGGCGGAGCGGCGATGAAATGGAGAATCGAGGGCTTCTCATTACTCGGTCCTCTCGATGACCCGTGCCAACGCGACCTGCTTAGGCATTCTTTGCCTCAGCAAATGTCGGGCTCGGGATTGCAAATGTGTCCTATTTTTGTCCACAAAGCATTCCCCGGTGAAAAATCACCAATTTCCCAGAGCAACCTGGCAGTACCTCTGCTAAGCACACGCCCTCCTCTCCATGCACGTCGCGCGTTTTACTCCCACCCGATCTGCCCTCTTCCTTGCCCTCCTCGCAGCTTTCCTCGGCTGGATGTTCGATGGCCTTGAAATGGGCATCTTTCCCATCGTGGCTCGGCCAGCCCTCACGGAAATGGCCCATGCCGGAAATCCCGCGCTGGCTGCGATGTCGCAGCCGGATGCGGCAGCCGCGATCGAGCAATTCATTGGCCTCTGGATGAGCCGCGCCACCGCTGCCTTTCTCTTCGGCGCCGCGCTTGGCGGGCTCGTCTTCGGCTGGCTCGGGGATAAACTCGGACGCGTTCGCGCGATGAGCCTGAGTGTGCTGACTTACTCCCTGTTCACCGGAGTCGCCTACTTTGCAGTCGTGCCTTGGCATCTGCCCGTGCTGCGTTTTATTGCCGCGCTCGGAATGGGCGGCGAATGGGCGCTTGGCGTCGCCTTGGTCATGGAAATCTGGCCCGATAACAAGCGCCCGCTGCTGGCGGCGCTCATTGGTGCGGCGTCGAATATCGGCTTTGCCCTAGCCGCCAGCCTGGAACTCCTCATTCCAGCCGTGCGCGAAAAATGGCGCATTCTGCTGCTCATCTGCATGCTGCCTGCATTGCTTACCTTTCTCATCCGCATCTTTGTCCCGGAATCGGAACGCTGGAAGGAAGCCGTCGAAGACCGCGAAAAGACGCACCCCTTGCGGGAAATCATGCAACCACCGCTCGTCGGACGCACCCTGATGGCGATCGCGCTCGCTTCGGTGGCACTCATTGCCACCTGGGGCGCGGTGCAATGGCTCGCCCTCTGGGCGCCGAAGGTTGCGGGTCCCGGCGTCCCAAATGCGAAAAACTACGTCCAGGTCGCCTCCGCCGTCGGGTCGATCCTTGGTGGATTCGTCGGCGCTGGGCTTGGCAACTGGCTCGGCCGACGCCGCTCCTACTTCGCGCTGTGCGTGCTGTCGCTGGCCATCTGCTCCTGGGTTTTCCGAAGCCCGCAGCAGTTCAATGCTCTATTCCTCGCGGGCGTCTTTCTCATCGGCTGCTTCACCGCGTCTTTCTACGGCTGGCTGCCGCTCTACTTTCCGGAGCTCTTCCCGACGCGCGTCCGTGCGACGGCCCAGGGCCTGGCTTACAATTTCGGCCGCATTCTTGCCGCAGTCGGGGTCTTGCAAATGGGCACGTTGATGCAGAGATTCCATGGCGATTACGCGAAAGCGGGCGCGACCATCGTGCTGGTTTATTTTGCCGGCATGATCGCAATCTGGTTCGCACCCGAAACTTCCGGTCGACCGCTTCCGACTTAAACCACCGCCACCCTGTGACGTCACCCGGCATTCCGCCCGAGCTTCAACTTCCCGACGGTCTGCTGGCCGATTCCGGAATGCAGGATCGGCTTGTCCGGATCCTGGAAGCGACGACGGATTATGTCGCGATCTCAACGCCTTCCGGTGCGCTGACTTATCTCAACGGAGCAGCGCGCGACGCCGCGGGCATCGCTCACGACAGTTCGCTGGAAAACGTCAATTTCTCCCAGCTCCATCCGGCCTGGGCTTACGAAATCGTCCGTCAAGAAGGCATCCCCGTCGCCATGTCCGAAGGCGACTGGAAAGGCGAGACGGCCTTTCTGTGCCATGACGGTAAGGAAATCCCCGTCTCGCAGCTCATCCTGTCGCATACCGGACCGTCGGGCGTGGAATTCATCTCGACGATCATGCGCGATATTTCTGAGCGGAAACGCGAAGAAGTGGCGCGCATCGAGTGGGCAAATCGCTACGACGCCGCGATTCGCGCCAGCGGGCAGCTTCTCTTCGACTGGGACTCCATTTCGAACGAAATCACGTACGCCGGAAACACCGAGCAAATCCTCGGCTATTCCATGACGGAATTGCGCGGCGGGCTGGATCGCTTCCGCAAGCTCATCCATCCCGACGATGCCGCAGAGTTCGATCAGGAAATCCAACGCGTGGCGGTGTCGCGCGACCCGATCTTCGCGGAATTCCGCGTCCACCGGAAGGACCACCGCTGCGTGTACGTGCAGGCGAAGGGCTACTTCTTCCTCGACCGTGCGGGCCGGCTCAGCCGGATGATTGGCTTTCTGGCGGACATCACCGAGCAGCGTCATGCGCACGAAGAAGTGGCGCGTGTGCACGACATGCTCGAGGCGCGCGTGGAGGAACGGACCGCCGAACTGGCGCACGCCTACGCGGTCATTCAGGATCGCGCGCTGCAGCAGGAAGCGGTGGCGCAACTCGGCCATCGCGCTCTCGCCGGCGCGGATCTTGGCGTGTTGCTCACCGAAACGGCGGCGCTCGTGCGCAGCATCCTGAAGGTCGATTACTGCTCTGTGATGGAGCTCGCGGAAGGCGGGCACGAATTCAGCATCCGCGCCAGTGCGGGCTGGGCTGACGAATTCACCACGATGCGCGTTCCAGCCGGAAGCGGGTCGCAATCGGGTTACACGATCCAGACCGGCGTGCCGGTCATCAGCGAAAACCTCAACGCCGAGCGCCGCTTTGAAATCTCCACGACGCTGCGTGAATGCGGGGTCACGAGCAGCGTGAGCGTGATGATTGCCGCCGGCGAACAGCCCATGGGCGTGCTCGCGGCCTTCAGCAGGCCGACGCGGAAATTCACGCAGGACGACGTCTATTTCCTGCAATCGGTCGCAAACGTCCTCACCGCCGCAATCTCACGGCAGCGCGCGGAGGAAATCATCCGCGAAGCCAGCGCGCAGGCGGACAAGGCGAATCGCGCTAAAAGCGATTTCCTTTCCCGCATGAGCCACGAACTGCGCACGCCGCTCAACGCCATCCTGGGTTTTACGCAATTACTCGAGCTCGAGGAGACCACTCCGAGTCAGGCCGAAAGCATCGAGCACATCTCGAGGGCCGGACAGCATCTGCTCTCGCTCATCAATGAAGTGCTCGATGTCGCGCGGCTCGAATCAGGCCGGCTCGCGCTGCATGTCGAGCCCATCCAGGTCTCGGAATTCCTGCGTGGTACAGTCGATCTCATCCGCCCGCTCGCGACTCGACACGCCATCTCGGTGACGATCGATCATCGCGGCGCGCCGGCGGATATTCACGTGCAGGGCGATCGCCAGCGGCTCAAGCAGGTACTGCTGAACCTTCTTTCCAACGCCGTGAAATACAATCGCAAGGGGGGCAGTATTCGTGTCCGCACTTCGCGGACGGTACTCGATCGCCTGCGCATCAGCGTGCAGGACACCGGGCTGGGCATTGCGCAGGAAAAAATGGTGCGGCTTTTCATCCCGTTCGAACGACTCGGCGCGGAGTCCACGGAAATCGAAGGCAGCGGCATCGGGCTCGCGCTTTCGCGTGGCATCGTCGATGCCCTCGGCGGCGAGCTGGGCGTCGATAGCGTGCAGGGCGAAGGCAGCACTTTCTGGGTGGAACTGCCTGTTGCCAACGCTCCCGAGGGCGACTCGGGAAATCATCTCATCCAGACGATTCCGCCGCCACCGCCGCCGGCCGGGCGCATCAGCACGGTGCTTTACATCGAGGACCAGGACCTGAATCTGCGGCTCGTCGAGCGCATCCTGTTGCAGCGGCCCGAGTATAAGCTGATCTCCACGATGCAGGGGCGGCTCGGCATTGAGCTTGCTCGGGAACATCGCCCAGACGTGATCCTGCTCGATTTGAACCTTCCAGACGTAGCGGGCGAAGAAGTTCTCGCCCGCATGAAAGCCGACCCGGCGATTTGTAACATCCCGGTCATCATGGTCAGCGCCGATGCCATGGGCGACCGGATTGAAAAGCTCCTCGCATCCGGCGCTTCGAATTACCTTACCAAGCCGTACAAGGTCGGCGAGTTCCTGCGTGTGATCCGCGAAACGCTCGCCAATGGATAGCCGCGCGTTGCCGGACCGGCGGTTCCGGATTCCACTGATCATCCTCGCCGGTCTCTTCGGAACGGCCACCTTCGCGCTCTCGTTCTGGCATTGGTGGACGTACCAGTACACGACCTTCGATCTGGCGTTCTATGTCCAGAGCCTCTGGCTCGCCGTGCATGGGCACTGGAACGTGAGCCTGCTCGATGTCCCGATGCTCGGGAATCACGCCGAGCCCATCGTGTTCCTACTCGCACCGCTTTTTGCCGCAATCCCGCATCCGATGCTGCTCGTGGCCGTGCAAGCCGCAGCGCTTGCCACGATGCCCGTGACCGCCTGGCGCATCGCAAGCCGGCTCGGGCTTGGCGGATGGCCTGCCGTGGCTCTGGCTTTGAGCACCCTTCTGATTCCGGCGGCGGGTTTTATCGCCATCCACGAGTTTCACCCGGAAGCCTTCTCGGCTCCGCTGCTACTGTTGCTGGCCGAAGCCCGCATTTCGCGGCGGCTGCGCCTGTACTGGCTATGGTTTGCGGCAGCCTTGGCCTGCAAGGAAAACATCGCCCTCCTGCTTGTCGTCTGGGGATTCGTACACGCGTGGTGCGATCGCCGCGAAGGGCTGCGTCATCAGTGGCGCTGGAATCTCGGCCCCGCGTTCGCCGCTGCCTTCTGGCTCGGGCTTTACGCTGTCTGCCTCAGCCCGCGCCTCAATGGTGGCCGCGTCGATTACGGGAATCTGTACGCGCATCTCGGCGATTCCGGGCGCGATATCATCCTGAAGTTTTTTACCGAACCACAACGCGTCCTCGGCGCGCTCCGGCAGGGTATTTCGGGCGACCTCGTCTGGTCACTGCTTTTCGCCTTCTTCTTTCTACCGGTGGTCCGGCCCCGCTGGCTGCTCATCGCCGCGCCGTTGCTGCTGCAGCATCTGCTTTCGTCCCGGCCGTCGGAATGGAGCATCCACTATCATTACGCGGCGCCTTTCCTGCCGCTGCTGTGGGTCGCATCCGCCGAGGCAATCGTGCATCATCGGTTGAAACCGGCGATCGCCTTCCTGCCCGCGGCCGCCTGTCTTCTGCTGCAATTTGCGATCGGGCCATTTCGCGAAGTGCCAGGCCAGATCCGCGCGAGCGATGCCCTGCTGTGGAATCGTGCCTGGAAATCGGAGTATGTCGATCGCCTGGCCAACGATCCTTCGCTGCGCGTGAGCGCGAGCATTCCCTATCTCTCGCATCTGGCGAAACGCCACGAAATCTACTCGTTGCATTTCGTTTTGAAGGGCTTGCACACGCTGAGTTCCGAACTCTATCAGCCGGGTTACGATGCCGACGCGGTGCTCATCGATTACGCGGATGCGAATACGTTCAGCCTGGCTGCGCGGTACTACCATCCTGAAGGTCAGCAGGGCGAAAAACATCTGCCATCCAGCGATGCGCTGCTCAATTCGTTCCTCGGTCGCCATTCGTGGAAATCTGAATCGCTCAATGAGCTGATGCTCCTGACGCGTGAAAAATCGCCCCGGGCGGTTCCGCCAGTCGCGGCCACGGCAACTGGTCCGCAGGTCGACCCGCATTCGCAACTCTTGTACTGGGCAGTGAGGCCTTCTCAGGGCGACGCGGCGTTCCAGATCGATATGGTCTGGCGATTCACCGCGCCACGCGAACGCATTCCGTGGCTCATGCTCATCCTGTCCGACGGCACGTCACGTTATCCGATCCTTATCGGAATGTGCTCGCCGGAAACGATCGCTGGACCAGGATACGAGCAGCGCCGTGTACGAATTCCGCCGCAAATCCCGGCAGGCACCTACGAAGTCACCGCGTTCCTATTCGACAAGATCAACGCCCTCTGGAAACCATCGGAAGACTCTGTGCTCCTGAGCGCGCCCCTCGGCAAGGTCAGTTGCGGCGGGAGTTAACTAATATCAGAATGTTATCGCCTGTGCGCGCCATGATTCCACCTATGGAATCCGCTGTCTAATTTAGCCCTCGCGCGCACTTTCCAACTAAGCTTGCGGGCCTCAGAATCATTTCCCCGTACACATGAAATTCGCCGTCGTCCTGCTACCCCTCTTTGCCTTATTAGGCGAGCTCACCTGTTCCGATGGTGCCGAGCAGGCCCGGCCTAATGTGCTATTCATCCTTTGCGACGACATTCGCTGGAATGCCATGAGCTGCGCGGGGCATCCCGCCCTCAAGACGCCCAATATCGATCGCCTCGCCAATGAGGGCGTGCGCTTCGAAAACATGTTCTGCACGACGTCACTCTGCTCGCCGAGTCGCGCGTCGATCCTCACGGGCGTCTATGCTCACACCCACGGCGTGCAAAACAACTTCACCGAACTGCCTTCTACACTGGTCCACTGGCCCATGCGGCTGCGCGACGAAGGCTACGAGACCGCTTATCTCGGCAAATGGCACATGGGCGAAGACAACGACGCGCCGCGCCCGGGCTTCGATTTCTTCGCGACGCACAAAGGCCAAGGCCAGTATTTCGACACCGCCTGGAATATCAACGGTGCAGGATCGAAAGTCATCAAGGGTTACTACACGACGATCGTCACAGACATGGCGCTCGATTGGCTCAAGAAGGATCATGCCGGCAAACCCTGGGCGCTCTGCATCGGGCACAAGGCGCCGCATAGTTTCTACACTCCTGAAGATAAGTACGCGCATGTCTTCGATAACATTCGCGTACCGTATCCCGACTCTGCATTTCACCTCGAGGACAAGCCATCATGGATCCGGGACCGGCTCTACACCTGGCACGGCATCTACGGTCCGCTCTTTGATTGGCGCAAGAAATTCCCCGACGACCGGCCCGAGGCAGTGAAGGATTTTGAGAAGATGGTGCACGGCTACTGGGGCACCATTCTGAGCGTCGATGACAGCGTCGGCCGCTTGCTCAAGTATCTCGAAGATACGCGCCAACTGGACAACACGATTGTCGTCTTCATGGGCGATAACGGCCTGCTCGAAGGCGAACACGGCATGGTCGACAAACGTACGGCGCACGAGCCCAGCCTGCGCATCCCTCTGCTGGTGCATTATCCGGGCCTGGCCAAAGGCAAAGTCGTCGCACAACAGGCGCTCACGATCGACGTCGCGCCGAGCCTCCTCGAACTCTGTGGAGCAAAACCGCTCGCGAACATCCAGGGCAAATCCTGGGTGAAAATGATTCGTGACGGCGATCCGGCATGGCGTCACGCGTGGTACTACGAATATAACTACGAGAAGCAGTTTCCCTACACGCCCAACGTCCGCGCCGTGCGCACGGACGATTGGAAATATATCCATTACCCGCACGGCGATGGCTCGCCGGATCGTTATATCGCCGAACTCTACAACCTGAAGGACGATCCCGACGAGCTTCACAACCTCATCAGCGACCCGAAACAATCCGCGCGCATCGAGGAACTGAAGGCGGAATTGGTCACGCAGATGAAGGATACTGGTGTCACGACGGAAACCGATAAGATGCCAATCGAGGAAGGCATCAAGAAGGAACTGCCTGACCAGAAGATCCGATAAGGCGCGAATGGCACTGGAGATCTGTCAACCGATAGCCGCTCCACTACCATAACAGCCGCACAACTCAGCAGCCAGCATCCGATGATAGCCCGACGCCCTCAGTAGCACGGAGGGCTGCCTCGGCGTGCGTGCGGCAGCCAACACGGCTGTCACCTCAATACTACCGCCACTTACCGGCTGTCATTGTTAATCGGCGTTGCCTCCACTTCATCCTTCGCGCGTAGCGATATGGGCGGGGAGTAGAGGTCGAGGAATTCCCGCCTCCACCAGGCGGCGCCGCCGTCTCCGGAATGCGTGAAGTGATATTGATAGAGGACCGCACGAACATAGCGCGGGGGCTTCTCCGGGAAAGGATTTGGCCCCAGTAATGCCAGGACATCCGGCGACCCTTGGAGCAGGCGAACGAGGAAGTTGATGAACCATGGGTTTTGCTGGTACGTGCCCAGCGCTGCAAACCACATCTGCCAGTCGAGCCGAGGTTGGTGAGGTGCCACGAGATGCGGAGCTTCGCGGATGTCGCCCGGCTTCCAGCGGAATTCATAATCGAGCCACGTGCTTCCGTCGTTGCTGCCCTGCACGACGATTTCCCGGCGCTCGGTCGTCATTACGCGGAAGAGGCCGTAGGAATTGATGCTTTCCAGTGTGCCAAGTCGCGGCCCGGAATCCGCGCCGTCTTCCAGCCATCGCGCGGCGCTGTGAATCGGCGCCATCAGGGGTCGTTCGGATTGCGGCCAGATGCTGGCGGCGAGTTGATCGGTTGTAATGAGCGCGATCGCGACCGTGATAGGAATTGCTATGGCCCATGGGAGCCAGCGCAGCCGTTCAGCCAGCCGTGATCGCCAGATCGGTGCAATGGGTTCCTGGAGCAGTGCCGGCGCGAGTTTGCGCCGCCACGATTTGGGCCAGAAAAGGTCATCGAAGAGCGACAGACAGAGCGCAATACTCAGCCAGTTGAAGAATGCGTAATTGCCGGTCACGAGGATGAGCACCTGCAGGAAGATCAGAGCGATTGCGCCCGTGTGCCGGATGCGCCGAGGAAAGGGAATTAGGAAGGGTGCGCCCATTTCGATGACATAGACGACGAATACCTCGAGCTTATGAAACCACAGGGGCGCCTGGTTTGCATACCAGGCCGTCCAGAGGGGCAGGGGCTGTGTTTCGTAATGGTAAATCGTCGCCGTGTAACCGAGCCAAGTCTGATCGTTGTAAGTCAGCTTGACGATGCCCGATTCGAACATCAGCCGGAAGACGAGCCACCAAAGCAGGATCCGGCCAAGCGTCGAAATGCCCGAGATTTCGGTCCAGCGTGGGCGAAACCGCCACGGCAGAAAGAACACTGCAAGGAGGCCCGTTTCGAGCAGCAGCGCGTCCCATTGAAAATTCAGAAACGGACTGCCGACGCTGCAAAACGAAAGATACAGGCCCCAGCAAAGCAGCGCGCTGAAACCCGGAGCAATGCCAACGGCAAGGATGGCCGAGAGCATGAGCCCGACGATGCACCAGGTCATCAGCGTCCCGTCGCTGCTGCCCAGCCAGAAGATCGTCGGGACTCGCGAGTATGCGTCGTTGCCGATCTGCTCATGCACCGCGCGAAGGAAGTCCGACGATGGCTCGATGCCGCGCGAACCAAAAAGGCCCGGCAGTTGCAGCGCCAGTGAGCCGAATGCGCAGAAGAAGATAAGCCCGAGCGCGTGCGCGAAGAGTCTTCGACTAACAGCATAAGTGGACGGGCTCGGGTCGCGCCCCCATACCAGCCGGGTCAGCAGGGAAAAGATCGCCCGGTGTTCCGCAATGACGCCGTACGCTGCACGCGACAGCGGCAGGATGCCCGGAACCTTCGTGACGAAAGCAGCAAGCGGCGCGGCAGTCGGTACCGTAGAAAGGATGCGGAAGACAGCATCGGCTCCGGACGTGACCGTACCGTCGGGTTCCACGAGCTGCACGGCTTCGCGGTAAGCTACGACCGGAATATCAGGGAATTTTTCGGCTTCCGTCTGCGACGGCTCATAGCGAAAGCGATCGCCCGTCATCCGGCGCCAGCGTTCGACCCAGAAGCGGCAGAAATTGCAATCGCCATCGAAGATGACGACCGCCTTGTCGGGGGGATATTCGGTCTTGCCGGGGTTCAGCATTTCACTCGCCATCCTCCAAGCGCAGCGTTCTGAAACAAGACGGATTTCAGAGCCAATTTGCGCGCAGCGATGGAGCGGCCCGTTGCGGGAACGCGCTATTCGAGGCGCGACGACTCAGCGCCTGCTTAGCGCGGATGCCCGTCGAGAGGGCTCGAGTACGGCTGGAATCGGGGCGTCGCCGCCACCGGCGCGGGAGTCCGCAAGGGAGCTTCGGCCTGGCTGATTTCGCCCGGATTCATGAAACGGTAGCGAAGCGGTTCATCCCAGCCAGCGGCCACGATCAGGGCGATAACGACCAGCAGCAGCAGGCCCCGGAGGAAGCTGATGTAGACGCTCATGGACGACGGTGCGACGAATCGGGATTCAGGCTCGAACGCTGCCAGGCTCCGGGCGCAGGTTGCTGCGCTGCGGCTTCAGCACGCTGGGCTGCCTCAGCGCGTTCCTCGCGAAGCTGCGCCAGGCGACTTTGGCCAATGCCCGCGCCTGGAATCAGAGCGTTGAGCGGATCACGATACGGCTGGCTCCAGCCGATAGAAATCACGAGAGCGATAATGCAGAGTTCAACGAGAAGCCGCATAGCAGAGGAGGTTTCGAGGCTACCAATCTCACCGTTGGCTGGAGCGTCCAGCGATCATTTGCGCTTCGCGAGCTTCAGGATTTCATCGAAGCCGGCCTTGGTGAGCGGAATCACAGAAAGGCGGGATTGCCGAACGAGCCCGATGTCCTTGAGGGTCGGGTGCGCCTTGATTTCCTCCAGCGTCACCGGATTTGTCAGCGGCTCCACGGGAGCCAGATCCACGCAATCCCAATCGCCTTCCTGCGCCGTAGGATCGGCGTAGGCCTCGCGAACGACTTGGGCGATTCCCACGACTTCCTTGCCGGTCACGCTGTGATAGAAAAGCACGCGGTCGCCCTTGTGCATGGCCCGCAGGTTATTCCGTGCCTGAAAATTGCGCACGCCTGTCCAGGCGGTCTTTCCGTCCTTTACAAATTGATCCCAAGAATAGGCGGCAGGCTCCTGCTTCACCATCCAGTAGTTCGCGGCTTTGCTCATCCTGTGAACGCATCGCGCGAACCGCGTTTCATCAAGGAAAAACGCGCGTCGCGCAGCCGGCTGTATGCCTTTCAGCCGGCTGCGCGGACACACTGCCAAAGTCGAAAACAGGCGGGTTTCGGCGCCGGTAGCCACTTCTGCCGGCGTCGAAACCCAATATTTGATTCGAGCCTCAGTTTGTTGCCGCGTGGATGGGCGACTCGCCCATGATGTCCTTCAGGCGGACGGCAATCTTGCGGACGCCGAGCTCGAGGCGGGTCTTGATCGTCCCGAGCGGGATCTTCGTGTAGCTGGCGATCTCACGTTGGCTCATGCCCTTGTAGAAAGCCAACTCCACGGCGTCTTTTTGTGCCGGAGGCAGGGTTTCCATGATCCGGGCAATAATGCCGCGCAAATCGGCGGATTCCACGTCCTCGTCGAGGCCGCTGTGCGTCCAGGCTTCGGGCTGCTGCTCGGTTTCGCGCTGGAAGCGTTCTTCGACGCGGAAATAGGCTTGTTCGCGGCGCAGACGATCGATGGCACGGCGGCGCGCCAGGGTAATCATCCAGCCGAGCGCCTTGCCCTTCTCCTGCGAGTAGCGATTGGCCAGGCGCCAGATTTCGAGGAATACCTCCTGAAGGAGATCTTCCGAGGAATGTTCGTTGTGTAATACCCTTACGATGACAGCACGGAGCGTCGCGGAATGGCGCCGGTACAATTCATCGAGAGCGGTCGGGACCGCTTGTTGTACGGATGCCATAAGCTGCTCATCCGTAATGCCTTCCAATGGGTTTTCCAGATGGTGATGAGAATCGAATGAGTAAAGCATGGGCGGGGACGGTTGTTGTCGACGCCACCATTAGCAACGCTGATGCCAGAGGGCATTTTACTCTGGAGAGCGCCCAAAAACGGGTCCGATTAGTGTAGCGTATCGTGACACCTGTGTCGGCGACACAGACACGGGACGCGACGTGCGTCCGGCGGCTATGCCAAATTGAAAAAGAAAGCGGGGCTCGCGTTGTGATACGAGCCCCGCTGGCGAAGTGGATCTGTGAAAATTACGAGAATTATGGCGCGCCGAAGATCCGCCCGATCAGACCGTGCTCGTTGTCCACAAGATCGGCAGAGATGAAGAGCGAACCGTCGCCGTCATCGAGTTCGTCTTCGTCCAGAGCGAATAACTTGGCCGTTTCGTGTTTCACGCCGAAATGCACAGCGCGCAATTGGCTGAAGAGCAGGGCGCCTTCGCCGTCCGCGCGCTGCAGGACCTCCTTGGACGAGGTCTGCGCAGTGAAGGAGCCGGTGAAGACGTTTGCGAGGCTGTAGGCGAGAATGGCGCCGCTACCGTGGTTGGCCACGAGCAGGACGTCGTCAGCCTGCTTGGCGTTCTTGCGGAAGATGGCCATCCCCCACGGGACATTAAGATTGCGGCCGGCCGTCGCAGCGCCCTGCGCGACGAGGCGTCCTTTGAAGCTGCCATCGGTTCCGAAGACATCCACGTAACCGTTGCCGTCGCCGGCGACTCCACGGTTCAAGCCGTCATTCTGCGCGTAGGCGACGAGGATGACCCGCAGGATGTGCTTGGTCACTGGATCCTTTGTCGCGTACCGTTTGACGTTGTAGGGTTTGTAACCGGTCACCGCCGCGGGATCGACGAAGGCATTTACGACGAGGTCGGTCGCCGGCGAGAAATCGCTGTTGAAGACGTCCACCGTACCCGCCGCGAAGTTGGCAGCGTAGAGACGATGAGCCGCCGTCCCAGTCCCACCGGTGAAAGCCAGCGTGCAGCCGGTATAGAAGGCGCCGACCGTATTGGCACCGAGCAGCGCGCTGCTGGTGAAGGTTGTAGCATTCGAGGTGTTGTAACCGACGATGCCCCCATCTTCCGTCACCGCGAGCCAGTGGCTCGGCTTTCCGCCCAGCAAGAATTCCTGCGAGTTGTTCGTGCCGAAGGCCGCGTGGTTCAGGACGATCCCGGTAGGTGCGCCGCCCGTTCCGGGGTTGCCAGTCCCGACATTGCTCAGCGGGATCGTGACGACTTGTGTTCCGAAATCCGGCGTCTTTTTGGTGCCGAGGTTCAGTTGGAAGGGGACGCCGTCGAGGTCGTAACGGGTCACTGTGCCGCTACCCGCGTTGGCAACCCAGATGGTCTCGCCTTCCTGGCCGGGAATCACTCCCCAGGAATCGTTAAGGTTTGCATCCACCTCGGAGGCGACGCCATCGAGATCGGAAACGAGGTTTTTCCAGACAAACTTGTCGCCCGCGGCGGCAAGGGTAGTCATTCCGGCAGTAAATAGTGCCGCAAGAATGAACTGCTTTGCTGATGAACAGTTTTTCATGTCGCTGTGTTATTGTTGTGTATTGCTGTGACTGCGATCGGAGCCTGCTGATCGGGGAACTCGATTCAGCATGTCCAGATCACGCCGACATGAAACCCGCTCAACTTCGAAAGTTCTAATATTTATTAACGAAACGTGAAGATTTCTTTATCAGCCGTTTCTTGACAACGTCGCAGGTGATAACTCGAGCTTGTTGGGCGTGGCATTACTTCCAATTACCTTTCAGGCGTACTAAGTGCGTATTGTTAACGTCGGTGGAAGGCGTTTCGGACAGCATATCGAACCCGGGAAGGTCGCGATTTTTCGGTGTGCAATGATGCCAGTTTTCGCCATGGTTACCGTGTTCGACCACCAAAGCCGCTGCCCTTGGATCCATTACCTTCCACCGCTCCGGGCGATGTCTACGCCGCCGCAGATCCGCCGACCGATCCGGGTGGTGCTGTGTCCGCCGGTCGCCGATGCTGCGGCGGTCTTGTGACCCGACGTCAATTGCTGCTGCCGACCCTGCGGGGATGGTGCGTCCTGGCTGCGCTGGCCATCGTTGCATTCACCGTTTTCTTGAAGGGAGCATATCCGTTTCTGTCGCCGAACAGCTTCCGCGAGGGCGGGCCACTGATCGTCGAGTGCTGGGGAACGGATCGGCTGATGAAGGAAGCGATCCGCCTCCATGACGAGGGGCACTACGGGCCGATCCTGATCCCTGGCGGGTCGATTCCGAGCGGCCAGGTCTTTTCGCAATACCACACGCTCGGGGAATTCTCGGCGGCTGAGATCAAGGCGTTGAGCAATGGACGCGTTCGCGCCGAAGCGATCGTTGTGCCCGACGTGCAGAAGGACCGCACCTTTGCCTGCGCCATGGGCGCCCGGGAATGGCTGGAAGCGCATGGCGGCATCCCGGCAAACGTGACGGTCCTGTCCGCCGGTCCGCATTCGCGCCGGTCCTGGCTGCTTTATCGGAAAGCCTTCGGCAAGACTACAAATGTCGGCATTATCGCGACCACGCCAGATGATTACGATCCGGCGCGCTGGTGGGCGTCGAACGATGGATTCCGGGTCGTCGTCGGCGAATTCATTGCGTATGCTTACGCGCGACTGATGTTTTGGCGGTCGGGGGCTTAAGCGTTAGAAGAATGATAGAATTCCAGCCGGATGCCTGCGGTAACGATTGGTTCCAGTAGCGCCGGCTCGCAGTAGATAAGCCCATAGTCAACATCCGCGTAGGTATTGCAGGCAAGATGGAGTGTGATCCTGGTTCCTGAGGAAACTATTTGTTGGAGGAAATCTGAATGCTTGCGCGCGATTGCCGATGCCCAGCCAAGATGATGGGATATATCCGAATATCTAGAATTGGGAGATTCAATGACCCAAAGGCTCGAGTTAGGTTCAGCCGTTCCGGCGAGGCAGGTATCCGGCGGGCCAAGATGTCGAACCAACTCCGGATGGGCAGTCTCCGTGCCTTCGAAACGAAGGATGGCTGTATAGAAGATCTCAGGTGGAGACTGGCTCACGTGATGCGCAGAACTTATTAAGGAAATCGTGTCGGGTGCAGTGCATCGCCTCCGCCGGGATAAGCTCCCGGGCCTTCAAGTGGAGTCATCGAGACAGTGTCATCGGCTTCCAGATCATCGAGGAGCTTCTGTAAATCCTTGCGGTCACCACCGACAATCGGTTGGACGTCCTTAATCAATCGCTGGAGATATGGCCCGTACCAAAGGCGTTCATCGGCTCCCTTCCCGCGTATGACTCCGTTGCCATGCCAGGAGTAAACCGCACTTCCGACGGTAAACCTTCCCATTGGTAGGGCGGGCATTTCACTGATGCTGGAATGGACTGGCCGCTTGGACAGCATGTCGAGGAACATCCTGGCTGATTTTGGACCGAGTTGGAATGACTCCTCCGCGTGAGTAGGGGAGCTCCAGGAAGCCAGGTACGTCGTTAGTATGACTGGTGTATTTGGAGGATAAAGATCAGGCTCGGGCGCCGGATGGCGGGAACACGCTGTTAGGACAGCGAGAAGCCCCATGCAGGTCAATAGGTGACGTACATAGCCTTTGGCGCCGTTCATGCAGTTAGTGCGGTTCCTTTACGCGGCGCTACCATTTCGCTGTAGCGGGAGATCGGAGAATGCCGCGATCAGTCCGCGAAGCAACGCGGCGCGCACGGTCGAGCGGGGGACCTTGATGCGGACTGGCGATTCCAGCGGGGAGGTCGCGGCAAGTAGATCGAGGGTCTTGACTCCTAGATACCACGGTAGATAGCAGCCGATCCGGACGCGTGCGTTGCGGATAGCGGAGATATAACGGGCGCCGTCATGCAGTAACTCCACGGCACGGCCGTGCCAGCGATTAAATACAGCCCTGGCCTGAGCCGGCTGTTGCAGAAGTCCTGCGGATGTAAGTCCCGCTGCCTGTAATTCATCGAACGGAAGATAACAACGCCCGCCGTGCAGATCCTTTGGAATGTCGCGCAGAATGTTGACGAGTTGGAGCCCCTTGCCGTAGTTCACGCCGATCCGGCAGAGTTCAGCCGGATCGATCTTCGAGTAATTCGGAAGCTTTTGCAGGCAGATCCGGCTCCAGAATTCGCCCACGCAACCCGCGACGAGATAGGTGTATTCCTCGAGTTGCTCCGCACTTTCCAGCGCAGCGATCTGGCCGTTCGGACCACCGCGGAAGCGCTGCAAATCGAGGCTCTGGCCGCGGATGATCCTTTCAAGAACCGTGTGGATTTCCGCCTGATCCTGCGTCGGGAGACTAGCCAGCCAGTTCAGCGCCTCTGGCAGACGTTCGATCAGCGTGCGTTCCGATGGATCACCGGGAATGATCTCGCGTTGCAGCGCCCCGAGGCCTTCGTGCGAACCTGTCGAGACCATCTGCTCAAATGCGCCGAGATGCCGAAGGCGCACGTCTTCCGGAGCATCGGCGCTGTCGGCAATGGTATCGCTCGCGCGAGCAAGCAGGTAGGCGAGACCGATTGGCTCGCGCAGGGCTTCGGGCAGGACCCGAATGGTGAGATAGAAGGACCGCGAGACCGAACGCAGGAGCGGTCCGCCCAGGTCTTGCGACGGAGTCATTGAGCAGCGGAAAGCGGTCGGATCTCGACGAGATTTTCGTCCGCATGGCCCAGGCCCATGACCTCGGCTTCCGGAATCCAGGAGATATGTTCGCCCATCGCCGGGAGCTTCGCCTCCTTCCGCCAGTTTTCGATCATGCGACCTGCCATGGAATCAAGCGCGACGGGATCCTTGCTGGCATAAATCGTGTGATGCGCGAAAGCGTAGTTCGGATTGAAGGCCGGTCCGCCCGCGTATTCGGCGACGAGTCCATCGAGGACGTGAAGAACGACCTTCGGGCCTATCATCGGATTCGCATAGAGATCGACAATGGAGGAAGCACCGCTGCCTTGCGTGTAACGGCGGTTGTTGTCGATGTTTGGCACGGTCAGGTTATAGAGCGCGCCGGCAACTCCGCAGCCTTCTTCGTTCGAGAAGACAGGCACGTTGATGATCTTCGTGACCTCCTTTGAAAGCACAGACGCGATATGGCTTTCCGCGCTCATTTGGTCCTCCTCGTAAACGGCCTGTTTGAGGCCAGGCGCATTCCCCTTAAAAGAAAGATCGCCCCAGATGAGCTTTCCAAACATCGGCGCCGTGACCTTCGCGGCGGCATCGAAACCGCGCGGTGGATCGATGGCGCGGACCTGGTAACTGCCTTTTTGTTCGACGTAGCCGGCGGCCCGAAGATTGGCTACCGAACGGTCCCAGATGATGACTTTGTTTCGCGGAATACCGGCTGATTCCAGCCCGGCAAGGATCGTCAGGACAATGCCTTTGTGCGAAGAGAAGTAACGCCCGCCCGGCGTGGAAACCTTGATGCCGACACGATCCGTGGGTGAGACGAGCGTGCGCCAGGCCTTCGCGGGATCGTGTTCCTGGGTCACCGCCTCGACGAGCCGCTCGACCATCCTGCGGGTCACCTCCTGATTTTCGACAAAGCCGTCGATTGCCGCCGAATCCGAGGAACTGAAGATGACGGACTTCGTCGGCGGGGGAGGAGGAGCAGGCAGCGCGGTCGATTCCGGTTCCGCCGCCATCGCGACGGCAGCCGAAACCACAAACAAACCCAGGGTGTAAAAAGTCCGAAACACAGGCCCCGACTATCCGGGGCGGCATCCGTGAAGTCAACCAGCGCGCAGTCCTCGCCGCCCTGAGGACTGCGTACGGTAAAACCGAAAGGAGTTGCCGGTTAATCCAGCCCCAGCGAACGAACCACGTTTCCGTCAATGCGTCCGCTGACCGGAAGATGCCGGTCAATCTGGAAAGCACGGATCGCTGCACGCGTTCCCGGCCCAGCCTGCCCGTCAATCGGGCCCCTGTAGTATCCGCGCCGGCTCAGCGCGTGCTGCACGTCGACGACGAGGTTCGCGGAATAACCGTAGCGCGGGACTCCACGATACACGGCTGGTCCATCATAGTAATCGTAATAGGGACCTCCGTCATAGACGGTCACACCGAAGGACGGTCCCCAGAAGTAAGGCCCGCCCCAACCCCAGCCACGGCCGTAGCCACCGTGATAGTAACCGCCATAGTGCCCGTGCCAGTCTCCATGGGAATCGCCGTGCCATCCATGGGAATCGCCGTGCCATCCATGGGAATCGCCGTGCCATCCATGGGAATCGCCGTGCCATCCATGCGAGTCACCATGCCCATGTCCATCGTGTCCA